>Ga0299912_10002884_pt1 | contig 14108 bp, 15 predicted proteins | sample RVTome_2_FD_207667 | JGI IMG/M metagenome (GOLD analysis project Ga0299912, IMG submission 207667) | Soil microbial communities from uranium-contaminated site in the Upper Colorado River Basin, Wyoming, United States - RVT95D214 (version 2) ...
GGCAGATTAGTTATCCGGGGCAGAACCTTCTTTGACATATAGACCGCCGCTGCACCCAGCACGAGGACGAGCACCACCGAAAACGTCATCTTGAAGAATAATTCTCCCCTACCAAGGTCTTCACCCGGCTTTGCCGAGAAATCTCGCTGGCCCACTAACGATGAATTGGCATCAAATTCTGCATTTCCTGCTCCGGAACTCTTGGCAGCCGGTTGCGCCGATTGGAGCATAATTGCCCCGCCGAATAACACAGCCGGCGCCAACAGGATGACGATTTGTTTCTTGCGCGGCGCCAGACCAGATAACTGGTTAATCAGCATATTAGCTAAATACTTACTGCTCACCACGCGATGATAGTGTGCAAATAGCGTGCCGGAAGACCAGAATGGGTATTGGCGCGGAGAATTTCAAATTTCTACACAAGGAAGCTGTCGAAAAACTTTACAAACGTACAAATTAATCACCCGATGCTAACACGGCGATTAATATCTGTGAATCTTCGGAGGCAACTCTATCCTGCTTTACCCATTCGCCTCCGGGCCCTGCCCCCCATGAATAAACAGACCATTTGGCTGTATCTGGCAAAGCAGCTCTTATGACCTCTGCTGCCGCGTGGGCACGCCTGGCTGACAATATCCACTGGTCTTGGGACCCCGCTGCGCGGGAACCCTCTGCAGATGCCTCTTGGCCAGCCAAACCAAGCACGTAGATGCTTGAAGCCTTGGAATCCGGACTCTGCTGTAGGTCCATGCAGAATGTCGCCAGGAATCTTTTTGCCTCTTCGTTCACGCTTGCCTCACCGGGGGTAAATCGGATGGCCGTAACTATAAAATTAGCTTTTTCTCCGACTATTTGCGACGGCATACTCGTTACGTGCTGGGCCAATCTTTTCATAATGCGACGAATTCTCTCTCCATTTGCATCTATGTACCTGCCATCCGATGGCTCATTGGCATCACCTGTAGGGTGAAGTATCTTGGTGGAGCCGAAATCAAATTTCTCGCTTATTCCCAATCCCTTTTTCACTAATTCTAGAGCCGAGCCTGTATCGAACAATGTGCTGTCTTGTACCGTTCCCATGCCCACCAGCACAACGAAAAAGGCTAATAATAGTGTCACCAGTGTGGAGAAAGTAACAATATAGACGGGAGCTTTAGCGATGCCTTCTTCGGTTATGTGACTTTCGCGTTTCAATTGTACAAGCTCCGCTCCAGCAACACAATCTCCACCATGCGTTGGCTATCTGCGCCATTTTCGTACCGGACAGTTGCCTGCGCGGCTTCTCTATTTACCGTTCGCGTGACCGATAGGCTGAATCGGTCTCTGCCAAGATGTTGCCTTGCTGCGAGATACTCCAACATTACCCACGCCCGCTGCAAACCCAGGCTATCGCCCACTTTTGCGCCGCCATATCCACCTTCGCTTATAATCACACGGTCTGGGAGTCTTTTCAACAGATCGGCCATAGTTTGCAGGATGTCGCGGCCTTGCAGTGAAACAAATGTTCCTTTGCCCCAGAAAATCTTTTCCGACGGTATCAAAAATACCCTGCGGCTGCTCAAATCCCTCGAGCCAAAGTCCTCTTTCAGATTGCCCCAACCCGTTGTTTCTGAGGACGGCGTCTCGCTGCCGGTTGCACGGTACTCGGCAGGCTCAACGCCATGAATGTTTAGTAGTGCGTTGCGATACCTCTCATCAGAACGGCCAAGGCCAGGCATAATCCTGCGGAAAACAGCGCTTGTCTGCGAAATAACAGGACCGCTGCCTGGGGCTGAGAAGGTTATAAGCAGCACAAAAAAAGTCAATAGCAGCGTCATGCAGTCGCTGAAAGTCAGCATCCATTCCGGCGCCCCTGGCTCTTCTTCCGGCGGCGGCTGTTTCCTTGTGAACCCCATTTTATATATTAGCCTTTACTTCTTCTCTGTTGCGCTGCGAAACAAATGCGTGCATCCTCTCACGAACGGCGGTAGGGGCTTCACCTTGTGCTACGGCACAAACGCCCTCTATAATCATCTCCTTCGCGATCGTCTCTGCCTTGGAATAAAGCACTAATTTCCCTGCCAACGGAATGAAGATCAGATTGGCGGCCATCGCACCATAAAACGTGGTAATTAGTGCCACTGCCATTCCCGCCCCAATCATTTCCGGCGAAGTCATATTTCGCAGCATCTGAACCAGGCCGATCAGCGTTCCTATCATTCCAAAAGCGGGAGCCGAAGAGCCCATAAACTCCAGGATTTTCTTGCCGTCTGCGTGCCGAGCCTGAAGGTATTGAATCTCAAGGGATAGAATCTCACGAATTGCCTCAGCGTCCTGGCTATCGACAATCATCTGCAAACCCCGGGCAAAAAACGAATCATCCAGTTTGCCAATTTCCTCTTCAAGCGCTAGGGCACCATCACGTCTGTTAATGGCTGCAAAATTGACCATCTTCTGTATCAATTCGGACTTGGACGGTATTTTGGTGACTATGGTTTTCTTGACTACGGAGAATATTCCCAAGAACTGTGGCAGCGAGAAATGTATAAGGGTGGCGCACAGCATTCCGCCTATGGTGATCGCCATCGAAGGATAATCGACGAATATTCTCCAGCTCCCGCCGGCCATAATAGCCCAGGCTATGACGGTGAAACCCAGGAGTATTCCTACTATGGTAGCTACATCCATAGTGCCGCCTACTTTTCGACTACTTGCTTCAATTTCTCACACAGAGTCGCCGCCAGTTTGGGCTCGGAGGTGACTAACTCAGCCAACACCTTGGCCTTGGTCCTTTCGGTCATATAATGCAGAATCTTCACGGCGTCATCCATATTGCCGTCACCACTTCCGGCACCGCTGCCTTTCGCTTGGGCGGCGCACATACTACTGAGTATTTTGCCGGCACTGGCGGAATCCATCTTGTCGTAAGTAGCCGCGATTTTTGCCAAGTTGGCCTTTTCAGCCTGAGCAATCTCCATCCGACTCTTGACTAGCTTATCCCGATCTTCTTTGAGGCCAGCAACAGTCGTGGCAAGTTTTACTCGCAAATCATTGAGGTTTTCGATGTCCTTCTTCAGCGAATCCGCAGTCATCTGCAGCCTACGCTCCCGAGTCTCGAGACTCGCAAGTTGCCTGTCATACTGTCGTATCTTTTCCTGAACCTCATAGACGAGAGACTTGAGCTGCTTGTCTGTCATCGCCTTCTTCATAGCGCTATCATCAGCAGCGAGTGCACCGACTAAGTCGTCTGTCGGCTTCGGCAGCTTTAGTTTGACTTCCTGCCCTGCTACTAAAGGCTGATTTGGCTCTCTTGGGGGACTTACTTGCGCTTTTTTGGTCAGCCGTGCAAAAACAAACGCCCCGGCAAAGCTCACCATGCCTACTGCCGCCGTCACTAAGATTAGTTTCTTACTCACCGGTTTTCTCCTGGTCTGGCACCATCTTTCGAGCAAAGCAAATTGTCGCCCCCTCATCCAATTCTTTCTGCTCGAGTATTTCTTGCTCTTTTATGAACCGCATTTTTGCCTCCGCCCGTAATTTCTCTAAACCTTCCCTGAACCGCCTAACCTCCAAAAGCTCTGCAATTTTTTTCCTTTGCTGTGATTCCAGTTCGATTACCTTCTGCGCTAACTTCTTTATCTGCTCGTCGCTCGTCATTGAGTACCTCAAGAAGAACTCCTGCTGGTGCAGCCGCTTATGAGGTTTCTTTGCCGTGATATCTGCAATGATGTCTTTCAGTATTCTCTGCCGCGTAAGCAGCTCACTTCGCGTTTGAGCCAATCTTTCTGTTAGCTCGAACAACTCGGTTCTTTTTGTCTGTTCCTGCTTAGCTTTGATCTGCAGAACACGCTGCAATCGCCATACGAACCTTCTCATCGAACTTCCGGTTTACTAACTCTTAGCACTTATTAACTCATCCCATGACTTGGTGATAGTAATCAGCCGCCTGACAGTTTCTTCAAAAGTCGTTCTTTGAGTAATCGGCTGAATAAGGAATCCGTTTATCCTGTCAATCAGAGTAATCGCTCCATCTATGCGCCGGTTGCTGCCGGGCGAAAAGGCACCAATATTTATTAGATCCTCAGCATCGGCATAGGTGGCATAGATTTCTTTAAGCTTGACAGCAGCAGTTCTGTGCTCTTGACTGACTACGGCCGGCATCAATCGGCTGACGCTTTGTAGGATGTCCACGGCTGGGTAACGTCCCCTGTCGGCTAATTTTCTCGATAGTACTACGTGCCCATCCAACAAGCTTCTGGCACTGTCGGCCACCGGGTCGGTCAGATCGTCGTTCTCCACAAGGACCGTTATGATGCCCGTGATGCTGCCATTTTCGGTGCGTCCCAGACGCTCAATGAGCCTTGGCATCAGTGAAAAAACGCTCGGGCAATAGCCTTTTGCTGCGGGCGGCTCGCCGGCAGCCAGGCCTATCTCACGCTGCGCCTGGGCAAAGCGAGTAAGTGAATCCATCATGAACAAGACATTCTTAGCCTTGTCTCTGAAGTACTCGGCAACGGTGACAGCCACGAACGCCGCCTTCACTCGCTGTATAGGGGGCGAGTCTGACGTGGCAACTACAACGACGCTGCGTGCCAAGCCTTGGGCGCCAAGGTTTTCCTCGAGAAATTCGCGGACCTCTCGGCCCCGTTCGCCTATCAAGGCTACAACGTTGACCGCCGCCTCGCTGGAGTTGGCAATAGCCCCTAACAGAACACTTTTGCCCACGCCGCTGCCTGCGAAGATGCCTATTCGCTGACCCTTGCCGCAGGTTAATATCCCATCTATTGACCTGATCCCCAAACCCAAACGCTCGGTAATTTTTTCGCGGCGCAACGGCGGCGGACTACTTACATCGAGCGCGCGGTTTTCTGCTCCCATCCCTTCGACTGCGCTGCGGGCAGACAAGGGACCTTTATCATCAATAGGCTCTCCCAAGCCGTTTATGACTCTGCCCAGGACATTTTCACTTAAAGCAATGCAACGAGGAGTGGTTCGGGTGGTGACTATATCGCCCGGTGAGATGCCTTCTATATGTGCCAGCGGCAGCAGGATACGCCGGTCGCCCCGGAATCCGACCACCTCCGCCAGCACCCGTCGGCCATCGCGAATACGGATTCCACAAAGCTCACCAAGTCCCACTGTTGGTCCGGTCGATTCAACCGTCAAGCCAGAGACCCGTACCACATAACCCTGGCAGTCCAGCAGATTCACCTTCTGCAGCGCCGAGTGAAATCTCTTAAAATCAATCAGACAACTGCCAGCCTGATTCGCAGCCATAGACTATTCCGCCTTCTCGAGTGCTTCACTAATTCGGGTAAGGTGCTCATCTATGAGCGATTTGATTACACCTTTTGGCGTATCAACCAGGCACTCCGCTGGTCCAATGCTAGAGTCGGCGATAAATTTAATGTCAGCCAAAACACTGCTGGCGTGGGACCCCGCTTCGCGGGAACCCTCATCCTTACGCGACCCGCCTGAACGGGAACCTTCTGGCTTCTGCAATTGAGCCAGGTCACCGGGATTCAAATGCACTACCACATCCTGACGCACAGGAACATTTGTCAAAGCCTCCTTGACGATGGTTTCGATCTGGTAATCTCCCTTTTGAACTTTTTGCATCAAAACCCTTCGGGCAATCTCCACTGAAAGCTTGGCAATTTCCTCTTTGTGCCTGGCCAGCAGCTCATCGTAGAACTTGCTGATTTTATCGACCAGACTGCTGAGCACTCGGTAAAGCTGTACAGTCTCGGCCTTTTCCTTTTCCAAATCTTGCATAACTCTAACCGCCGAGTCCGCCAGAACCGCCGAGTCCAATTCTGATCCTTTCTCTGCGTGCTCAACGTCCTCTGCGGTTAGTATCTTTACCGATGCCACTGGCTTATTGAGGTTTACCGCAAACGTGCTGGACATTGTACTACTCTTCGATAAATCTAAGCTCACCTTTACTATTCATCTCGCGCAGAGCACTGACAATCTTTTCTCTGGCTTGCTTGATATCTTCTTTCTTCGGCGCGGACATAAGCGACGTTTCTTCGTCCACCTGAGCTGCAGCTCGCTCGGAGATGTTGGACTTTATTTTTTGGGTAATGGCTTCCTCAGCCTTATGCAACGCCAAGGCCAACTGCCGTCCGTCAACTGCTCGCAGCGCTTCCTGCAGCGTCCTGTCGGCTACTTGTGGTATATCATCCCAGACTATCATCAAGCTGGTCACCTTCTCGCCGATTGTCGCGTCCTTTTCCTGCATAGCACCGAGCACACCATCCCGGACTTCCTTGTCCAGGTTTCGCAAAATCACAGCTACTTTCCTTAAAGACTGCTCCGGCTGAGCCTGTGATGCACTTGCTCGGCGAGCAGCGATGACGGCTTCAAGACGCCCGCGAACCGTCTCGGCAATTCGCGCCTTTGCTTCGCCGCTGACAGCATCGACGCCAGTCATTCTGGTGATAGCGCTCACCCGCATACCTTCACCCAAAAGGCCTATAATCCCTGAGCTTTTCTTTGCCGGCAATTCCGACAACACCACGGCGACTGCCTGAGGACGCTCATTTTCAAGAACCGATGCCAACATCTGTTGATCAGCCGAACGAATGGCTATAAACGGGTCTCGCTTATGTAGTAATTCCTGTATCTCTGCCTGGATCTGCTGCGCCTTTTCCTGCCCTACGGTGTTATTCAGCATTTCCTTTACAAAGCTCTTGAGATGAAATGCCGGCTCACTTTTCAACGAACTAAAAAACTGCCGGACTACCTCACTGCTCTGCTGGGTTGTGTCATAGCCAGCGGCATCCAGGTAGGTCAATTCCGCCGCCAATTCCTGAACCAGCTTTGGATCGATGCCCTTGAGAAGCTCCGTAGCGGTGGCAACATCGAGGCTCATTAATAGCAGCGCGGCTTTTTGCTTGCCTGTTAATGCCATTGTAAAGTTCTCCGTTCATAGTTCATTGTTCATAGATTTTCTCGATGAACTATGAACTGCTAACTATGAAATAGTATTAGTCCTTCTCTTCGACCCAACTGGCAAATAATCGCCTGACCTGTTCAGGATTGCTGTGCAAGGCACCGGCTATTTGTCTACGCAACATTAACGGCTCTGCATTTGACTGGCCAGCCGGCAGAAGGCCCGCAGATGCCTCGCCTGCCGGCAGTTGTCTGGCCTCGCCTGCTAAAGCCGCTTTTTTCCTGGCACCGCTGAATATTCGAAAAACAAGCAGCGCACAGATGGCCATAATGCCAAGAGAAGCGTGGCGGGCTATAGCAATGTAGCGAGGCCAGTTCGACGGTTCCTCCTCAGCTGGTAATTCCGCGGCTCGATGAAATTTAGCGGCAACCACCTTCAGTGAATCAGTTTCCTTAAGACCCAGCGCATTTCTGATAATCTGCTCTACATCGGATAGCTGCATTATCATTGCCTGGCCTGTGGCGGCCCCGCCGGGTCCTGTCTGATTGGCATCAGGCACAGATAAGTCAACAAAAGCAGACACCGACAGCGATTTTATTATGCCGGGCAGTACAACCTCCTGTTTTACAGTTTTGCCCACCTCATACTCGGTGAGAATAGTCTCATCCTTTTTTGTGCTGCCTGGCGTGGCAGTTCCACCTGTGGCTGATGCACTGGCCTGCCCGATTTCAGAGGTGGTTTTGATCTCTTCTTTTGTGGGCACTTTTGCAGTGGGGTCGTAAGTTTCAACGACCGTACTGACACTGTTCATATCGATAATAGCACTGACTCCTACTGTGGCCCGGCCAGGCCCCAACACAGCCGTAAGCATATCTTCGACCTTTTTAGACAGGTTTTGTTCAACTCTTTCTTTATACTCCTGAACAGTACCTGCGCCATTAGCGAAAGCCTGGTTCGACTCACTGGAAAGAAGGCGGCCCTGGCTATCAATCACGGTTACATTTTCTGATTTCAGCCCTTCAACGCTGCCGGCCACCAGATGGGTAATCGCTGCTATGTTCAGTGGACTTATTCGATAGCCGGGCTTCAGGCGTAGTACCACAGAAGCAGTAGTCTTCTCAGCATCGGCGGCAAACAGCGTTCGCTCAGGGCTGACTATGTGCACCCGCGCGTGAACTACGCCTTCTATCATCTGGATACTCTTGGCCAGCTCTTCCTGCAGCGCCCGTTTAAGGTTGACATTTTGAACGAAGGGACTAACACCGATCTTTTCGGCGTCAAATATCCTGTAACCACCCTGCTCAGCAGCAGGCAGTCCGTCTTTGGCCATATCCAGACGGAGCTGATAGACCTTTTCCTCGGGAACGTATATGGTTGTCCCGCCATCTTGCAACTGGTAAGAAATGCCTTTTTCGCTGATTTTATCGGTGATCTTGGACGCTTCAGCCGGGGACAATCCTTGATACAGCATTCTCATATCAGGTCTGCGGGCCCAGTAGACAAGAATCGCGCTGATGATTCCACATGCCAGAAGAACTGCGATCAGCAAAGCACGCTGAACCAGGCTAATCTTGTGCCAAACTGCAGCTATCTTTTGAAAAAAGCTCATTGAATTTATAAGGGCATATTCATTGTCTGCTTGTAGGCTTCAATCAACTTATTCCTGACGCCCACAAGAAGTTTGAAGCTCATATCAGCTTTGGCCACCGCCGAGACTACCGAGGTGATATCCTGGCTTTTTCCGGATAGCAGTTCCTGTACGGACATATCTGACGAGCGCTGAAGGTCATCAACCTTGGATATGTACTTTCCTACAGCCTTGATAGCCTCACCAAAGTCCACCTTCTCAGTCGGCCTTTGGCGGATTTGGAGCGGTAGTTTGTTAATGTCCGACAGTATCGATCCCACGTTGGCATTAAAATCAATCATGGCTTTAGCCCTGGTTTATCGGAGTAATTCAAGTGTCGTTTCTACCATTTGTTGGTAACGTTTAAGAATTGCCGCGTTGGCTTGATAGGTACGAGTGGCAACGGTCAAATTAATCATCTCGACAGGCAAATTCACATTGGGCATCAATATGTACCCATTCTTGTCGGCCTGCGGGTTGCCAGGATCGAAAATTGTTTGAAAATCGCTCATGTCCTTGACTATCTCGTCTACTACCACGCCGCCTATCTCGTCAGACCCGTCCCGAGCGAAGCCGAGGGATTCTGCCTTGAGTACAGGCTCAAGCCTGCGATACGGCTGACCTTTGCCGGCATCGGTCGTGCGGGCGTGGGCAATGTTTGATGAAATTACCTCCATATTTTTGCCCTGTGCCCGCATACCTGAAACTGCTATGTCGATAGGCCCGAAGATGTTGGAACCATCCATTCGCTCGAGTCCTTTCAGAATGTCGAATATCGAACAAGGAACTTTGAAGTTCGAAATTCAGGATTCAATATTCGATATTCGTTCCCCGCGCTATTTTGTGTCGATCGCCAGTTCAAGTTGTCTGTACTTCTTGCTGAGCACCCTAATATAAGTCTTATGACGGAGGGTGTTCTTGACCATTTCGCCAACTTCAGTCTCCAGATTGACGTCGTTGCCGTTGGCCTTGAGTGGTGTTTGATTAGGCCGATAGAGTTGCGGCTCAAGTTCGCTAATGTCCAGGTCTCCTGGCGAGCTCAAAGCCCCTGCGAGTAGCTGTTCGAATTGGACGTCAATCCTGCGATAGCCAGGCGTCTCAAGATTGGCAATATTGCTGGCGATCGCCTTCTGACGAAGGCTCTCAGCCCCTATGCCAGCCTCGATTAGGTCTACGATGCTGCTTGTCTTGGCCACTTCAATCTTGCTCCTTACCCCCGCTCTTGTCTTCGCCAAGAAGACGCGGGGGCAAGTCTGCCCCTGCGGGGGGGCCCCGCTGCGCGGGGCCGCAAAGCAGGGGGCGGTATAAACAATCTCTGCTCAACGCCAAATTCAGCAATAATCGTGCCAAATGCCACAAGTCAGCATTTGGTGCCTTGTCAACCGCCTAACTGAATTGAAAAAGCCATTCAAGAGCGTGTGGGCACTTTCATAGATAGGACAGCAGTGTCAGGATTCTTTACACCGCGCGTGTTTCTTTAGCAGCAGAACCGGAAGAATTTTCCTGCCTCAGGAATGTTCCTCCGCTGTTCCCGCCGGCAGGGACATATACCGCGCGAATCGCCGTTTACTCAGTGTTTATAAGTCTCGTATTTATAGACGCTTATCATCCTGCCTTCTTCTTACTTGCGTTGGTGGCACGTGGCTTGCTAACTATGAATCTGGCTCGTAGAAGGACTGCGTATGGATGTCAACCTCTCAAGTATCGGGATCTTATTTGCAGGTACGACAGGCTCCGGCTCTATTCAACCAGAGCCGATCACAATTAAGACCGGCCGATGCTACGGGGCAACAGTTGACGACTTGCGCCACGCAGATCGTTATCAGGCGGCTGAGACCGATAATAACCGCGGTAACAGTCGAGATGGGCTTGCTGAGTCATCACCGCCTGACTTCGGCCGCGAGCTCCGCGAAGAGACCACACGCCGTGCACCGCCCTATAATATAGCTGAAATCAAGCCTCCAAAAACACGGTGGCAAAATGATGGCACGATAAAAGCAACAGCACAGTTGCCACTGCCGGCGGACATTCCGGCCTTGAATCTGTCGCCATCTGTGGGGGCTGAAGAATCAATGAAAGCCGCTGCTGCTCTCCAGACAGGCACACGCACACTCCCGACAAGCCTGGACCATCTGCAACCGGCCAAGTCGCTGAAGCTCTCCAAAGACTGTCAGCCAACGGACAATGCCAAATGGACCGCACCCAAACCGACTCTTAGCGGCGCTTCTGATAGCGTCAGCGCAGGCCTCAAGCAACAGGCAGGAGTCGCCAACGCCAGCAAAGAGGCAGCATTGTCTGCACAAGAAATGCAATGCCGGAAGTTCCAAACCAAAAGTCCAGCGCTAACCGCGCGACCAGCATCGGACCAGAGTACGGCCGTAGCAGCGTGCAGCGTAGAGCGTGGAGCGGACAGAAAAAAGCTGAGCGCTAAACCCTATCCGCTAAACGCTGATCAAAGGACGGCTGAAAGTCCGGGAAAACCTCAATTGGCTGCTATTCAATCAGAGACATGCTCGGCCCAGACAAAGACCGGCAGTAGCTCCGAGTCAAAGGGCAAACCTGCCGCGAACCTCGACCGCCTGTACTCTTTTCATACCTCCCAGACGGTTCTTTCAGAACAATCATCAACCCATAGCCAAACGACAAGGATCGCCAACGATGCTCCACCCGGCAATGCCGCTGGAAGCATCAGCCAGCAGATAGCCGTATCTATCGAAGGCTCTCTACGCCAGGGAGACACAAATCTTACTATTTACTTGAATCCGCCGGAACTGGGCAAAGTCCTCGTCAGGTTCCAGCAACAGCAAGACCAGATAACCATCCTATTGGAAGCCAGCAAGCCGGAAACCAGACGCGAGATTGAGCTGACACTGCCCCAGATAATGCGCAGCTTACAGGACTCCGGAGTTCAGATAAGGCGCCTGGAAGTTTCCGCCCCAGGCGGATCCGACGAGCTTGAGCGGCAGCCTGACGCAGGTACACAGGGGCAGGATAACGGCGAAATGTCCCAGCATCATTTCACCGGAGAAAGCGACAGCGACCCCGATTGGGTCGGGGTTCTCCGCAGCGGTACCAACGACGAGGACTCTTTTCACGAATGGCTGACGAGCACCGTCAAAGACCGCCATCAAGATGATCTCGCATCGCCGGCGGTCTTTAGCAGTGGTTCTATTGACATGCTCATATAGTGACCTTTCAGCACCGCTCTGATTTTTTTGTCATTTCGGGCGGTTTGCAAACAGTCTCAGCATCTGCAAGAACAATATTACAGGTCTAATTAGCCCACAGCCATTTTCCGTAAAGAAGCCCATTAAGTGTATTCGGTTTTCATCGATAATGAGATATGGAACATAATCTCATTGTGTGCTCATGGATAAGTGAGCACCGTCGTAGACGACTGCAAAATTTTAGGGTTCCATTAAGGAGTAAAGAATATGTTAACAATTAGGAACAACATTATGGCGGCAAATGCTGCCAGGCAGGTGGGCAAAAACTATGAGGCTTTGGCCACATCGGTTGAAAGGCTTTCGTCAGGCTTGCGCATAAATAGCGCCAAAGATGACGCAGCAGGCATGGCTGTCCGCGAGATGATGCGTGGCGACATCGCTGTGCTGCAGCAGGGTGCCCGCAATGCTTTGGATGGCGTCAGTCTGCTGCAGACTATGGAAGGTGCGCTGCAAACCATCGACAATGCCCTGGTGCGTATGAAACAGTTGGCTGAGCAGGCAGCTACGGGCTCTTATTCTTCCGCCCAGCGAGTCATTATGGACAATGAGTTCTCGCAAATGGCTGAGGAGATAGACCGTATCGTAGGCTCTGCCGATTTCAACGGCATCACAATGCTCGACAATTCTGCCACCGTGTCAATCCATTTCGCCGATGCGAGCGACTCCATCGATGTCGTGGGCAGCGATATGACCACCAGCGCTCTTGGCATCGATACAGTAGCTATCACGACTGCAGCCAGCGCCAAGGCAGCTTTGACAACTCTGGACAGCGCCATCAGCTTAAAGGATACTGCTCGTGCCAAGTTCGGTTACATGATGAACCGTCTGGAAAGCACTCAGGAAGTGCTCGATATCCAGGCTGAGAACCTGATGGCAGCGGAGTCCCGCATATCTGACGTGGATGTGGCCACCGAAATGGCTACTTTGACGAGAAATCAGGTCTTAGCGCAGGCAGGTATCGCCATGCTGGCCCAGGCCAACTCGATTCCTACGATGGCATTGACGCTGCTTAGATAAGCAGCGCCAACCTGTGGTAAAACCGCGATGGGAAAAGTATTTAGCCCCGCAATTTACTGCGGGGTCTTGTCCCGCGGGGCAGACGCACGGCGGATTTAGCCCCGCGTTTCACGCGGGGTTTGGAAAAAACGCGGAATAGGGGAGATGACCCAGTCAGTGTAAGCCTTCGGTCATCTCCCCATAGCTCAGATTCGCTCGTTGGGAAATGACATATATGAAGCCGGTCGAAGCATATCAGAGTGCTGCCGTCACCACCCAAAGCAAAGGTCGGCTGATTGTGTTGCTCTACGACGGTGCAATGAAATTCATGAAGCTGGCTATAAAAGAGTTGGAAGCCCAGAACTACGAGGCAAAGGGTCGGTACATAGGTAGAGCCCAGGATATAATTAATGAACTCAATGCCGTCTTGGATATAGACGCAGGCGGTGAAACAGCCGCAAACCTCCGTAAGCTCTACTGTTTTATGAACAGGCGTCTGGCCGAAGCCAACACAAGGCGTGACCCACAGATGATTCGTGAAGTAATCACCTTGATGGAGGAGCTCAACCAAAGCTGGAAGGCCATTACCGGCTGATCACTTACCTCTGTGGTTGCACACGGCTCATTTCTTAGTTTCTGGGACGTACCCTATCTGCAAGAAGCCAGACAAGCCAAAAAGCGGGGCCTATCTCGACATCCAAAGATAGGCCCCTAATCAGTACAAACCTGGTGGCTAACTATATTTAGCCTCGTTAGCAACGCCGATTACGGGAACAGGTTCTCAGCAAGCCAGTCGTCTGCCAGAATAACGTAGTCCACGAAGTTCACACACCTCTGGTTTTCCGGCTCCGGATCGGTTAAATTGCCGGGCACCGTCAGCGGCACATAAGCCCCTGACAAACCAGCCACGCTCAGTATCTCGGCCTGTGAGAGACCATAGTCATACATGCGGATGTCGTCGATAAGACCTCCAAAATGATCTCCAGAAGGGGCAGTATCGTTTTTCGTTCCGATGTAAAGACGATCCGCAGTGGCCAAGATCTTTCCGGAGGCTGGACTCTCCGCAACTATACTACCATCATAGTAGATTCTGATCTTTGAGCCGTCATACGTACCAGCAACGTGATGCCACTCACCGACCGCGGGAACTGTATCCACCGTTGCCAGACCGCCCACAACGCTGGCCAGGTGCCACTTGAAGACGTCGTTTTCGCGCAAGAGGCGATACTGGTTGTCGCTGAGCCCTTTCTGCAAGATTCTGTTATTACCCGTCCAGGCAGACGGATTAATCCATGCAGCAACCGTTATGGCTGAGCTGGGATTCAAGTTGGGGTCGTTTAGAACGTCCACGTAGTCATCCATGCCATCGAATTTCAACGCT
>Ga0299912_10002885_pt1 | contig 14106 bp, 12 predicted proteins | sample RVTome_2_FD_207667 | JGI IMG/M metagenome (GOLD analysis project Ga0299912, IMG submission 207667) | Soil microbial communities from uranium-contaminated site in the Upper Colorado River Basin, Wyoming, United States - RVT95D214 (version 2) ...
CAAGGTGAGTCTTTCCAGGGCGGTAGCCGAGGCCGATATCATCATCAGTTTGCCCAAGTTCAAAACCCACGGCTTAACTGTCATCACCGGGGCGATCAAAAACAGTTACGGCATATTGCCGGGGGCGCAGAAGGCCAAACTGCATAAGGCGGCCGGAAGCCCCGAACGCTTCCATGAATTGCTGGTCGATGTATTCCGGCTTCGGGTGCCCGATCTGTTCCTGGTGGATGCGGTGGTCGGCATGGAGGGTAATGGCCCGGCCTCTCCCGATCTAAGAGATATCGGTCTGATCCTGGCCGCCGACAATGCCGTGGCCCTGGACGCCGTCATCGCCGTCATGATGGGCTGTGACCCGGGACACCTTCGCTTCCTTCAGAAGGCTAAGGAATTGGGGTTGGGAGACTATGACCTAAATACCATCGAAATCATTGGGGAATTAAAACCCATACCCGATTTCAAAATCCCTGCCTTGGGAGGTCAAGCCAGCATCAACAATCCTGGCGTCCAGGCCTTTATCGAAAGCCGGACCCTGGTGCGCCCCCAGGCCGACCCGGAGTTATGTACGGCTTGCGGCACCTGCATTGATCAGTGTCCGGTATCGGCCTTGTCCATGGATGACCGCATCCCGGTCGTCGACGCCGACACCTGCATCACCTGCTTTTGCTGTCAGGAGATGTGCCCGGAGAAGGCCATTACCTTGCGGTAAGGGTATTCATAATCCCGGCCTGTGAACCGGTTCTGATGTTCTCTTAGCCGGGTTGCGATGAATTATAAAAATCACATATTATCCCGAATGGCCTTAATGAGCCTTTGGATCTCTTGCGCATTTAACTTTCCGTCTTTTTTGAATATCAACTTCCCTTTTTTATCAAAAGCAAGAATATCACTGCTGTCATCGGCAATATTCCAGGCGTTTACCAGTACTTTTTTGTAATCCCGCACATAAGTAGTCTTGGGATAGCGCTCCTGTTTTTCTTTAAGGGCTATATTAAGGGCGAAATTGGGCATCCAGGTTGCCGCCATATTGATGATCCCAAAGGAATGAAACTTATCGCCAGGAAATTTCTCTTTGTCCAGGGCTTCGCTGGCCGGGTTGTTGGTATCTTTTTCGTCAGGATCGACATAAAAAAGGACATGGACCTTTCCCTGCAGCTCTTCACTGCTCCAGGGTTTTCCATCCACCCGACCCCCTAATTTTTCCTTCAACTCCACTTTTGGGGGAACTTCACCGATCTCTATGGCCTGGGCTGCCTGGTTTATCAGAAAGATCCCCAAAACAACAACAATAATTTTAATAAGATGCTTCATAATTAAACCTCCTTAAAGGAAAACCGCCTGGTGGACAGGTGTAATTTCAATTCGAGGATCATAAATAATTTGTAATCCATGAACGGCTAAATTTCAAACCGAAAATCGGTCGCCTCAGGTCTTGACTCTTTTTTAATAAAACAGTGAACTTTTCACTCCTTATTTTTACCTTCCGGTCTTTTCATGTTCCTTGCAGAGATAACCCGAATAAGGTTTTAACATGACGATAGTGGCTCCCCAGCCGCCGGCCTCTTCAACGGCCGGCTGGAAAGAAATGACTTCAGGGATTCTTTGAAGGATGGCTTGGACGGTTCGCCTTAACGTTCCGCTGCCTTTGCCGTGGATGATGCGCACCTGTAAGATCCCCTGCTCACGGCAAGCCGATAAGTATTCAGAAATAAGGTCTTTGACTTCGTTGGGCCGAAAGGTGTGCAGGTCGAGGATCCCGTCAATGGGGAATTCAATAGGGTCGTTTTGGTCCATTGTCACCCAAATAATAAAGGCAGACGATCGGCCACCAGGAAGCCCTTCGGGGTCGGAATAAGATGATTATCTGAGATTGACACCCATTCGTTTTCAACCAGCCTGGATAGAATTTTTTCAATGCCCGTGTTTTCCCCTAAACAATGAAGATCTAACCCGGCCCGTGTCCTTAATCCCAGGCTGATCCATTCCATTCGGATCTGTTCTTCATCAAGTTCCTCCTGCCCTTCTATCGGGAGTTTTTCTTCTTCTAAAGCCCGACAGTATTGGTTAATAGACGGGAAGTTCCACCAGCGACGGTTTTCCTGAAAGGAGTGAGCCGAAGGCCCCAGGCCCAAGTAGGGTTTACGCTGCCAGTATTTTTGATTATGCCTGGAAAAATAAATTTCATCCCGGGCGAAATTAGAGATCTCGTAATGAAGATAGCCGCGGTCTTCCAGAAATCGGGAGGTGGTCAGGAAAAAGGTTTCCTCGTCAGTTTCACTTACCGGATTGAGACGTCCTTTTTCTTTCAATCCCCAAAAGAGGGTTCCCTTGGCGATGGTCAATTGATAACAGGACAGGTGTTCGGGCTGGAAGGTCAGGGTTTTTTCCAAGGTGGCCAGCCATTGCCCTATCGTTTGACCGGGAAGACCGTAAATCAGGTCTATTCCAAGATTGGTAAAACCAGCCTCTCGAATCCATTCCAGGGCCTTTTGGGTATCTTCGGCCTTATGGTGTCTTCTTAAAAACAACAACTCCCGGTCGTCAAAAGATTGAACCCCCAGACTGATCCGGTTGATCCCCAAATCACGATACTTTTGAACTTTAGAAGGATTCAAATCATTGGGATTGACCTCGATGGTAATTTCCGAACCGGGACCAAAAGGAAACCGTTCCTGGATTAGTTTTAACAGGCTCTCGATCTGCTGATCGGAAAGTCTCGATGGGCTGCCCCCTCCCAAGTAGAGGGTATCAATGACGGGGAATTGGTCTTGATAAATTCGTATTTCCATTTCAAGAGCATTCAACCAACGAGGAATCAAAGAATGGTCCGTGGTGGAATAAAAATCACAATAGGGGCATTTGCTTAGACAAAAAGGGACATGGATGTAGAGGCCGGAGGGTATCTCGTTTATCATTATGGACCCGGGGAAAGTACCAGTTCTACCGTTAATCTATGTTCCAAGAGATATTTGATCTGTCATTGCTTGTTAAAGTATCTCATTTTTCGCGACTCCACCAACAAATGGTCACCTTTCTAAAGGACAAAGGTCAACGATTATTACTTGAAAGCCAGCGATTTAAAGTCAGGATAAATTATTCGCTCAGACCCCTCGTTTCCGAATTTATTCAAACACGTATCCCTTATCCCTGAAAAGCCTCAGGCAGACATCTACAACGCCGGGATCATAGAGGATACCCTTGTTCTTTGAGATTTCATCCAAAGCCGAATTTATCCCAAAGGCAGGCCGGTAAGGACGATTGGAGGCAATAGCCTCAACCACATCGGCAACAGCCAGAATTCGGGATTCAATAAGGAGATTTTCTCCGGTTAAGCTATTCGGATACCCGGAACCATCCATCCTCTCGTGATGCTCCCACACTATTCGGGCAATAGGCCAGGGAAAATCTATCTCTTTTAAAATAGTGTACCCCAATTCGGCATGCGTCTTGATGAGGCCGAATTCGATCTCCGTTAGTTTGGAGGGCTTGATTAGGAGTTCAGCAGGAATTGATATTTTGCCCAGATCGTGTATTTCTCCCGCCATACCCAGGCCATCTATTTGCTCTGCTGAAAGACCCATCTCCTTTGCCATGACCCGGGCCAGATCGGCCACCCGTCTTTGATGACCCGCTGTGTAGGGATCTCTTGATTCGACGACTGTGGCTATAGCCTGAATAGTACCTCCTAACGCCTTCCGCAATTGCTCTAAACTTTTTATCTTATCTTCCTCTGCCTGTTTGCGTTCAGTGATATCACGGGCGATTCCTGCGGTCCCTACGATATTTCCTTGATCATCATATATCGGCGTTTTTATTGTTTCTATCCAAGAGGTTTTTCCCTCACTATTGGTCAATGGCTCCTCAACCTGTTTACGCTTGCCGGATTCAATAACTTCTTTGTCGTCTGCTTTATATCTTTCGGCTAAATCCCCTGGCCATATATCTAAATCCGTTTTGCCAACTAAAGCTTCAGGGTTAAGACCGCTTGATTTTCCAAAAGGTTCATTTACAGCAATAAATCTACTTTCTTTATCTTTTAACCAGGCCATATCAGGAATATTATCGAGGATGGCCTTCTGATTTCTTTGACTCTCCAGCAGGGCTTCCTCCGCCCGCTTGCGTTGGCTAATATCTCGAATAAGACCGGTGTAGAATGTTTCATTTCCGGCTGTCCATTGGGCCAGAGATAGCTCCAAAGGAAATTCTGTCCCCTCTTTTTTTAATCCAACCAGTTCAGTGGTCTTACCAATTAAACGACCCTCCCCACCGTATTGGAGTCGTTCCATTCCCTTTAGGTGGGCTTCCCGGTACCGTTCCGGGATGAGCATAATCAAGGACTGCCCCAGAACCTCTTCTTCTTGATAGCCAAACAGAATGACCGCCGCTGGATTCCAGAAATTAATCTTTCCCGAGGGGTCACTGGATATCATGGCGTCGTTCACCGATTGGGCCACGGAATAAAACTTGGCTTCCGACTCCATGCGGGTACGTTCCTTTTCCAGATCAATAATTTTCTCTTGGGCCGTGGTCAACTGATTTTCAACCCGCCCCAGAAAAAAGCGGAATAAAAAAAAGAGCAATCCTCCCAACAAAACAGAGAAACCCGCTATCACGCCCATTGTGGAATAAAGATGGTGGATCTGACGGGTCACATCGATCATGACGACCATATCGCCCACTTCCAGGCCTTTTGCATCTTTAATATCCAGAAATCGACACCGATACCGGCGATTCTGTAAAACTATTTCTACCTCAGTGGTCTCAGGGGTATGGGATGTTTCAGAGAAGAATTTGGTCAAATTCTCTGGGTAGACTTTTAAAGTCTTTTCCGCTAAGACAACATCTGGGAACCGGTCCCAGTCATAAGACCGCCCCATCATTTTCATCCCCGCCTCCCAACCGGGACGATCAAGAAGCTTTTTATGGAGATAGACTATCAGTTCTACTCCAATGGTTTTTTTCAATTTGGCGGTAATGTGATCGATCTCCTCACCCAGTTCCACAAAACCAATCCTTTTGCCGTTTACGATCATCGGGGACACTACCCTTAAGGTCAATGTCCCCAGGGGACCCAACTCCAGTCCGTAAGCAATCTTTCCGGTCCTTTCCGCTTTTAAGGTCGTAAAGCGGTCGATTCGATCCCCGTATCGGTCGGGTTGATGGACCCGGAGGAGGTTGATCCGCCGGGCATTGCTGAAATACAAATGGGTTACAGGATGTTGGAAAGATATTCTTTTGAATAAGGGGGCGGTATGGGAAAGCAAGGCCTTGCGATCTCCGGCCATTAAGGCCGCTTGAATAGCCCGGTCATTCATAATCGTTTCCAGCATGCCGCTGAAAAGGTGGGCGTCATTCTCCTGTTGGGAATGGAAAAAATGCTCAGTCGATTTGAACTGCCGCTCAACCCTCTGTTCGATATTATTTCGTTCGATCCAAAAGAGGCTGGCCAAAAAAACGACCAGGAGAGAAAATAATCCTAGGGTTAAGGGAACAAGAATCCGATTTTTTAAGGAGGTATCAATCATCATCCACCCTTTTATTTGAGAAATGGGGTCTATTTTTTCTCAGCCGACTATTTTTATGGGATTCCCGAAAATAACGTGTAAACCCATCTAGTAAGTCTTATTGTCTGTTTAATTCCCCCAAATATCAAGTCTTTTTGATTACTATTTGAACTCTTTTGTTTTATTTATGATGGAGTTTGGGGGAAGAAGTCTTTAATAAAAAAAAGGAATCATAAGAACCCAATCCGGGCATTACCGAATCAATCCGTATCTGATTTTAATACGGCCACAAAGGCACCCTGGGGGATTTCCACGGAGCCGACCATCTTCATCCGCTGCTTGCCTTTTTTCTGTTTCTCGAGCAGTTTTCGCTTCCGGGTGATGTCCCCGCCGTAACATTTGGCGGTGACATCCTTCCGAAAGGCCGAGATAGTCGAACGGGCGATGATGGCACCGCCGATGGCCCCCTGGATGGGGATCTTGAACATCTGCCGGGGGATTTCCTCTTTCAGCCGGTCGCAGATCTGAACCGCCCGGGCCCGGGCCCGATCCCGATGGACCATCAGGGAAAGGGCATCCACTTTCTCGCTGTTGACCAGGATATCCAGTTTGACCAGATCACTTTCCCTATATCCGATCATCTCATAATCAAAAGAGCCGTATCCGCGGGTCAGGCTTTTTAATTTGTCGTAAAAATCATAAATGACCTCGGCCAGGGGCAAGTCGTATTTGAGTTCCACCCGGCCCGGTGTCGGATAATGCATCTGGGGATTTAAACCCCGTCGTTCCCGGCAGAGGGTCATGATATTGCCCAGATAGGTATCGGGAATCAAAATCGTGGCCCGGATAAAGGGTTCTTCGGAATAATCAATGGTCATGGGATCGGGATAATACTGGGGATTATCGACAATGACGGTCTGCCCGTCCTTGAGATGATAGCGATACTGGACGCTGGGCACGGTCATAATAATGGACTGGTTATATTCCCGTTCCAGACGCTCCTGAACGATTTCCAGGTGTAACAGACCCAGGAAACCGCAGCGAAATCCCTGGCCCAAGGCCGCGGAAGAATCCTTTTGATAGATAAGGGCGGCATCATTGAGCTTGTATTTTTCCAGGGCCTCGGCCAGCGACTGATAATCCTCTGAGGAAATGGGGTAGATGGAGGAAAAGACCACGGGTTTAACTTCTTTGAAACCGTGAAGGGGCCTAGGAGCCGGATTATTATCCAGGGTAATGGTGTCTCCGATGCGGGTGTCGCTGACGGTTTTGATGCCGGCGATCAAATACCCCACCTCTCCGGCAGAAAGTTCCTTTCGAGGCTCCCGAATTAATCGAAAAAACCCCACCTCTTCCACCAGATAGGTGGCTCCAAAAAACATCAGGCGGATCGTGTCCCCTGTATGGACTGATCCATTGAAGACCCGGCAACTGACTACGGTCCCGCGAAACGGGTCATAATGGGCATCAAAGATCAGAGCAGTCAAAGGGGCATTTTTGTTCCCTTTGGGCGGGGGAATCCGTTCGGTGATGGCTTCCAGGATTTCCTCGATCCCGATCCCTTCCTTGGCCGAACACAGGAGGGCTGATTCGGAATCCAGTCCCAGATCGATTTCAATCTCTTCCTTGACCCGTTCGATATCAGCCGAAGGGAGATCAATTTTATTAATGACCGGAATAATAGTTAGGTCCTGTTCCACGGCGGCATACATATTGGCCAGGGTTTGGGCCTGTACCCCCTGGGCGGCATCGATCAACAGCAAAACCCCTTCGCAGGAGGCCAGGGCCCGGGAAACCTCATAGGAAAAATCCACATGACCCGGCGTGTCGATCAGGTTAAGATCGAATTCTTCCCCTTTTTTATTGGTAAAGGGTAGAGTCACGGTATTGCTCTTGATGGTGATCCCCCGTTCCCGTTCGATATCCATGGTATCCAGGATCTGGTCCCGGAACCCCCGCTGGTCCACCAGCCCGGCGTATTGAATCAAACGGTCGGCCAGAGTGGACTTGCCGTGATCGATATGGGCGATTATGCTGAAATTGCGTATCGGCTTCATAAATAGAAAAAGGGTTTAAGGATTTAAGAGTTTGAATCCCAAGTCCGGCTCCAATTTTCGGAGGGCCGTAGTCTCCAGCATTTCTATTAGAACCACCTCGGCCACTTGCCAGATTTGGACCCCGGTCCGCACACAGCCGGTTATGGTGGATTCGCTTCGTCCCCCGGCCACATGCATATGCAGGATCGGAATATCTTCTTCATCCGGAAAGAGCGTTCCTGTCCCGACGATTTCATGAACATTGTCCAGTTCATGGACCATGGGATTGATCGGAGAAACCCGTCCCTCTTCCGGGCCGACCACTAAACGGCTTTGGCTGTCTGCCCCGCCGAGAATAATTAAATAAGCAGCCTTGATTCCCTGATCGACTGCAAAGCGTTCAAGGGTTTCGTGCAGTATCTCTCCGTCTTCCAGTCGAATGATAAAAATGCGCCCCTGTTTGGCTTGTGAATATTTCATTTTTTAACCTCAAAGAAAATAATCAGGAAAAGAAAGAGGTTCCACGGAAAACTAAGATACACCGAACAGGGAAAAAACGGAAGAGAAATCCGTTCCAAACCTAACGTAGGATGAGTCCCGAGGAAATATTACTCCAGGAAAAGATGATCCCGCAAGTGAGCCGTTTCGTTCAGACTGGCCACCGAACGCAGACCTTTTCCGGAAGCCAGAAAACGATTGATACTGGTGTATTGCGGTGCAAAAAACAAGTTAGGGCTACTAAGATCGAGGATATGGGCGGCCCATAGATTGATCACCCCGCCATGGCAGACTACAGCCACCCGATTCCCGCTGTTTTGTGAAATGATTTTTTCAAGGCTGGCCACCACTTTTTTTTGAAAGTCTTTCAGGTCATATAGGGCTCCGAAACCACCATCCACCAATTTCCGCCAGCTTTCATAATCTTTGGCTCTCAGTTCCTCCATGGGGACATAGACTGGGGATTGGCGGTCAAATTCGGCAACCCCCGGCTCGAGAAGGATTTCAATCCCTTTGACCTCAGCCAAAAATTGGGCCGTCATGTGTGCCCGATTCATCGGGCTGCTGTAAATGGCCTCCAGCCTTTCCGATTCCATCCAGCGGGCCAGTCTTCGGGCCTGCTCGATTCCTTTTTCACTCAATCCGGGATCAGCCGGAGAACCGTCTTGTTTTTCCACTCTCAATGGAAGGGCATGTCGAATGAGTATCAGTTCCATAACCTATCTACTCCGATGAAGATTTCCTCGATGAGGGCACTTGATTTAAACTTGATGACCTGTAAAAAGTCATCTAACGAGACGGTACAGGAAAAAGCCCCAGATTCAAAGCGCGTAAACCGGGACCCGCTCCGAAGGAGGAAGTTTCAACAATAGATTCATTTTCCATTGGGGCTTCATCTCCTTTCATCAAACATCCAGGTCCTATCTTTAACGGACTTTAATAAGAACATTACCCGACTCTGCCGCAGGCGTGTGTAGGCCTTGGACTGGGAGAAGAAAGATATATGGATTAGGATTTGTGGCGGAAGACTATCAGCCCATGAGAAAGGTCATATAAAGAAACACCCACAGTTACTTTATCCCCCTCGATCACCCGGATTTTGAACCGCTTCATCGTACCGCACAGCTTGGCCGTGATGGTGGTTCCGTTTTCCAGGGTTATCAAGTAGTTTCCTCCCCCGGTGGCTTTGCTGACTTTGCCTTCGAATTTGGCCAGGTCGTCTTTAGACAATAATTCCGGCTCCTTTGTTGGACTAAGATGATTAGAATCGGTTATGAATACAAAAAGCCTGCAACCGGATTAGCCGGTTAGCAGGCTAATAGCAGACTTTCGATGAATAATATAAAAAGAGGGATTACCAGCGGCTACGGCCTTGGGAACCACCGCCTCCTCGGCCGCCTCGACCTTTTCCTCCCTTGCCCTGGCCTCCACGGAAACCTCCTCCCCCTTCACGAGGGGCCTGGGGACGGGCCTTGGAAACCGTCAGCGTGCGTCCTTCATACCCGCTTCCGTTCAGGTTTTTGATGGCTTCGTTAGCCTCTTGCTCATTGGCCATTTCTACGAACCCGAAACCCTTGCTTAGACCGGTTTCCCGATCAGTGATCACTTTGGCCGATTCAACCGTTCCGTAGGGCGTGAAAACTTGGGAAAGGATTTCATCGTTCACAGAATAAGGGAGACTACCTACATACAATTTGTTGGACATGGGACCTCCTTAAAGGTTTATGTCCCTTAAAGAGGTCTTAAGCTTCATGGCCGGGAACTCTTTAAAGGCGGGGTAATTTTTCCCTATTTTATACCACATTAAAGTTTCTGATACAACTTTATTATTATTAAAAATCCCCCGGGTCTCCAAGAGAAGCGGTCGTCATAACTAGTTCGGTTCGCTATTAGGAGTCTTAGGAAACATGAAAAATTGTTTTGTTTTCAAGTGAGGCCGGTTTTGAACCGGTCTCACTTGAAAATTTACATGGATTCCAATTTAATTATTTATTTCTGACTATAAGTTCAAACAGCCGGTAACCGGCTTTTTAATATTTAATTCTATAATCAATTAGTTAAAACAGATCGTTCCGGTTTATTTTTTTGCCGGTTGGCTTAATGCCTCGCGGTCACCGCCACTCATCCCGGCAATGAACTTGACCAGTTTCTTCCGCGATTCAATGTCATATTGGGTGGTAATGGCGATCTGTTCCATAATCGGGGAACCGCCGCCATGATAAGCCCCCATCCTTTGCACACCGCCGGCCGCTGAGCACAGAACGTCGCCCAAATACCGCCAGAATTGGGCCTGGTCTTCCACCGCCATCTTCGGATTTCGTTTGGTATATTTAAGCAGAAGATCCTTGATTTCCGGATTCATAAAATCCTTTTCATGGGGGAAGGTGGCCACCACACCGCCGGCCAGATCGCAAAGGATTTCCGCTTCGCGCCAGACCTCTTCACCGGTTAAACAACGTCCTACGTTACAGTATATCGAATGGGGGATGAAAGAACCGGGACCGTAAGGGACAAAACCTACGCCGGGCATGTAGACTTCCGCTTTCCCCATGCTGGAGGCTGTGTATCCGGCGGCATACCCCAACTCCGTAATCATGATGATCTCAGCCAGTTTTTCCCGTACATGAGAGGCCTTATGGATATTATTTACCTCAGCGGCTAGAGCGGCGGTCCCCAACAGGATATCACCCAGACCCGGTTTGCAGCCTGAATAGGAGTGGCGGTGAAACAAGGCAAAAAGCAAGGCCATGGTCCCTCCATGCTGCCATTCGCCGGCTAAAAATACCCTTTCCCAGGGAACAAAACAATTGTCGAAGATCAAATAGGAGTCGGTGGCCCCCTGGGAGAATCCCCTTGGGAAATTTTCTCTTCGCCGGAAATTTCGGACCGTGACCACTTGTTTCATCCCGTCCCAATCCGCTGGAACGGCGAAGGATACAGCATAGTCCTTGTCTTCAGGGCGCAGGGCCCGGGTGGGAACCACCAGAACTTCATCGGCCACCGAGGCCTCTGAAATATGCAGTTTGCAGCCGCTGACCACGATCCCGTCGTTGCGTTTTTCCAAGATCCGCAGATAGGCCTCTTTATTCTCCTGATCGGCCGGCCGGGCCAGTCGGTCGCCCTTGACATCCGTCTGGGCACAGCAGCCTACTAAATCTTCGGTCTGGAAGCGGGTCAGCCATTTTTTAAAGTTTTCATGATATTGGGTGGCCCCGTTATTCTGTTTGTCGGCCTCATAGGAAACATTGTAGATGGCATTGGTGGCGTCTATCCCCATACAACGTTGGATGCATCCTCCCACCTTCCCGCAGAGCAAGCGGGTCATATCCTGTTTCTTGTGGAGGTCGTCGGTGTTCTGGTGGATGTGAGTAAATCGGCTGATCCGCTCACCGGTCAAATGGGAGACGGCGGTCAACAGATCCTGGTTCTCCGGCTTTAATGTCTCATCAAAGGTGGTGCCGATGGTATTGAGACAATCCTGTTGCTTATCGTCCAACCGGTCGATTAACTCCCCGTCGCAATAGAGATTGCGTTTCAATTTGCTCAACCCTTGAAAATACTGTTCCTTGGTCCTCATTTTTTATCTCCCTCCTTATTCTTGATCTCTTGAAGATGATAAAACAATAATAATCCTTGACGATAAATGTCAAGGAAAACCTTAGGAATCAAACAAGGTCTCCGACCATTCTTTGGTTTCCTGATAACAGCCCACGGCATCGCCCGTTCCCTTATTCCATTCAACCGGCAGATCTTTTTATTTGGACCACTTACCCATTTTCACACCCTAATGAAAAAGGCCCGCAAAACGGGCCTCTTTCTTAATTTTTGGCTCCCCGGGACGGACTCGAATCCCGCTGCAAGCGGGATTACCAGCCACCCGTTTCATCGCCCAACCCTTTATCCTGGAAATATCGCCCTATTCCTCTTTGCTTAATGGATCGTTCTATGTTAATGGCGTTTCTTCGAGTGGGGTATTCCATTGACCAAATTATTTTCCAAGGCCCTCGAAATCTTTTGGTTGTATTCGTTCCCTGATACTCCGGATCATTATGTTCCATTAATCGAAGTTTAAGGTTGTTGGTTTGTCCACAGTAGTATCGGCCGGTTGTTTCACTTTGAAGAATATAGACCCAAAATGGCAAGTTTGGACTCCATAAAAACGGCCCATTTTTTTAAAAAAATGGGCCGTTATCTACTTTTGGCTCCCCGGGACGGACTCGAACCGCCGACCAAGTGGTTAACAGCCACCCGCTCTACCGACTGAGCTACCGGGGAATACTTAATTATTTATCTTTATTTCTCTATGTTAACCTCTCGGACTCGAATCCCGCTTCCAGCGGGATTAACAGCCACCCGTACCCCTCGATTGAGCCCCAGCGAAATCCCGCTAAAAGCGGGACTGAGCTACCGGGGAATACTGACAATTTTGGATTTTAGATGGCGGATTTCGGAATAGAAAATATTTTTTCCAAGTGGTTAATTATATAAAATTATTCTTCTTTTGTCTCCGTTTTGGTTGGGGTTGATTCTGTCATTCCCTCCATTTTAAGCAGTCTTGCATATTCCGCATCCACCCTTGTCTGAATAGTCTGGATTAATTCCGGGGTCAGGTGGCTGAAGCGCCTCTGCTGTTTCAGATATTCTTCCACCGGTTTGGGTTTATTGTTTTTCCGGACCACATATTTCCCTTCAATGACTTCAAACAGGGGAAAGATATTGGTTTCCACTACCAAACGGCTGACTTCAATAGCCAGATCCGTTCCATGTCGCCAGCCCGTCGGACAAGGGGAATAGACATGGAGATAGGCCGGCCCTTTAATCATGGCCGCTTTTTTGGCCTTGTTCATCAGGTCCAGATAATAGGCCGGTGAAGCCGTGGCTACATAAGGGACGTCATGAGCAGCCATAATGGCCGGCAGATTCTTCTTCCAGGTTGTTTGACCGGCAGTGATTTTCCCGGCCGGGGAAGTGGTGGTCATGGCCCCAAAAGGGGTGGCACTGGAACGCTGGATACCGGTATTCATGTAGGCCTCGTTGTCCAGACAGACATAGAGAAAATCATGACCACGTTCCATGGCCCCGGATAGGGATTGAAGTCCGATATCCGCGGTTCCGCCGTCCCCGGCAAAGGCCACCACGGCGATCTTTTTCTCCGGGATACGCCCTTTGGCCATCAGGGTCTTTAGACCGGCTTCCACACCGGAAGCCACCGCTGCGGCATTTTCAAAGGCCACATGGATCCAGGGCACGGCCCAGGCGGTTTGGGGATAGGGAGAGGAAATGATCTCCATGCACCCGGTGGCGCTGACGGCAATCATGGGACTGCCGATGGCCTTGGCCACCATACGCAAGGCCAGAACTTCCCCGCAACCCTGACAGGCCCTGTGTCCGGATACCAGGGGTTCTTCTTTGGGCAGGGTCTTGGGCGTAAATCTTTTGAAATCCTTTAAGTCTTCGGTAATCATTTCTCTCGCACCCCGATCATTTCGTAACGCATCTCTTTTTGGGTTTTCGCATATCGTTCGGCCTTGGCCGCCATTTCGGCAAAGACCTCCACGGTCAGGTCCCGGCCACCCAGTCCGGCAACAAACTCAGCCACATACGGCCGTTCCTTTTTTTCAAAAAGGGCGGATTTGATTTCCAGACCCACCGGCCCGCCTACACCACCCGGCACCAAGGCCCGGTCCACCACAGCCAGGCACTTGGCCTCTCGAATGGCCTGAAAAAATTCTTTAAATGGGAAGGGACGCCAGAGTCTTATATGGATCAGTCCTACCTTCCGCCCTTTCTCACGCATGGAATCCACGGCCGTCATAGCGGTTTCGGTGATACTGCCCATAGTCACCAGGAGGATCTCGGCCCCTTTGGCCTTATAGGATTCCACTGGTTTATAGGTCCGGCCGAATATATCACCAAAATCCTTCCAAACCTCCGCCGCCACCTTCTGAGAGCCGATCAAGGCCTCCTCAACCTGTTTTTTCACTTCGATAAAGACTTCCGGACTGCCGAAAGCCCCCATGGAAACAGGCTGATCCGGGTCAAGACGCAAAGCCGGTTTAAATACCGGCAAA
>Ga0299912_10002886_pt1 | contig 14103 bp, 15 predicted proteins | sample RVTome_2_FD_207667 | JGI IMG/M metagenome (GOLD analysis project Ga0299912, IMG submission 207667) | Soil microbial communities from uranium-contaminated site in the Upper Colorado River Basin, Wyoming, United States - RVT95D214 (version 2) ...
TGGCGACGCTTCGTTTGCGGACAGACACACCGGTCACGTCCTTTCCGTCTACCAGGATACGACCTGAAGTCGGCCGGTCGAGCCCCGCCATTAAACGAAGGAGCGAGGTCTTGCCTGCCAAGGTATGACCCAGCAGCACAGTGGTGGTGCCGATTTCAAGCTCAAGGCTGACGTTGTTGATGTGGATTTCACTACCGACCTTTTTGCTAACGGAGTCAAGAACGATGCCCATCCTTCAAATACCTTTCCCCTCGAGCACTCATAAAAACCCTGGACCTAAATAAAAAACCCTGATAGAAACGGCCACTATTCTGTGGTCATTTTCCATCAGGGCTTACTCTCTATTCTCTTGCCCCTAAGAAATTGAATTAAGCATAAAGATTTGACTCAAAAAAGTAAGAAGAAGTATATAGAAGTTAAATGATTATGTCAAGGATTAATTTCAACCCATTGCAATTCAGACACTGAACCTCAGACGTTAGACCTCAGACTTCTCTAATATAAGGAATGAACTCTATTTCACTCTTTTGTGACTCTTTCGCATATATCAGGAATGCCAGTGCATCTGCTGGCTGTCAGGCCTTTATCTTTGTGTAATCTCTGGCTATTTTCCCTCTTCAGTCTAATGTCTGAGATCTACAGTCTTACTGTCTGAATCACAGTTCAACACGGTTAATTTCGACACAACACGGAGTTCTGAAAATTGCCCAACGACCATTTGTCCGAGAACTCCAGCAGGGGCGTTCCTTCACCCCTTTGCCGAAAAGTCAAAGAGGCGGGATGACGTGGTGGAAAGTCCGATCGCCCCGGAGGCAAGAATCTCACGGATCTCTTCTTCCAGTGTGATCAGTCCTCCGGCTATGACAGGAATAGAGGTCTTCACCCTGATTCTTTTCATGATCTTGGGAAGAATCACACCGGGAAGGACCTCCACGGCGTCAGGCTTCGACTTCTCGATGACGCTGAGCCCCCCTGCAAGAGACTCCGAGTCCAAGACGAATATTCTCTGAATGGAGACCAGTCCTTCTTTCTGTGCGCTCTTGATGAGATTGCTGTGCGTTGTGATGATTCCATCTACCTGACTCTCTTTAGCCAAGAAACGGATCCCCGGGGCATCCTTTCCGACCCCCTTTATGAGGTCGATGTCGACCAGGACCAGCTTCCTGTATCTTCTCGCCTGTTCAACGATGTGGGGAAGATCGAAAATGGTTCCCCCTAAGATATAGAGAACATCCGTGTGATTGAGGTCTTGAATGCGAAGGCTTTCTATATCCCTGAAAGCTGCAATGACCGGCCTTTTCCGCAGGACCGTCAGGAAATCCAATGGCAGTCTCCTCTCGGCACCCCTCAGGAAGATCCCCGGGCCATTCCGGATGACCTCCCCTGGCCTCTGGATAATCATCGGCCCAATCCATGGATGCATGAGAGTCTGCCTCTCCCCGTCCAGGAAGAACCGAAGCACTAAGGCGAACGTTTCACTGAGCAGCCATAAGTAATGCCCTGATAGAAACGACCATTACAACAGTGTGCTCATTGTCTATCAGAGCTTTCTCTTTTTATTCTCTCGCCCAAAGGCACTGAACAGGATAAGGATTTGCTTGCTATGTGAAATAGTATATAGACGTTAGGCTTCTACGTCAAGGATTAATTTCAGATAGAGGTAACCCTTCAGAAGGTGTGAAAAAATCCCCCAACAAAAACTTGAAAAAGGAAGTAGGTGTGATATAGTGCTGCCAGGCAAATTTGAGACTGGAGGATAGCAATGGAGTTTAATTTAAGAGAGGCAGCGGAGAAGCCAAGACCACGACTCAAGCCGATTAACCGTGATCAACTGGTGCTGCGGCCGATGAATGTTGAGCGGTTGGTGCCAGAGGATCATGAGGTTCGGGCGATCTGGGAGTTTGTGGGGAGAATGGATCTCAGTGGATATTATGAAGAGATTGAGGCGGTGGAGGGAGAGGCGGGGCGTTCGGCAACGGACCCGCAGTTACTGATCAGTCTGTGGATCTACGGCTATAGCAAAGGGGTGAGTGCGGCAAGGGAGATCGGTCGGCTGTGTGAATACGATCCAGCCTATCAATGGTTAAGCGGGTTAGCACCGATCAATTACCACACGTTGTCGGATTTTCGGGTGAGACACAAGGAAGGTTTAGATGCGTTGTTTATCGAGGTTTTGGGATTATTGAGTGCAGAAGGATTAATCAGCTTGGAGCGGGTGATGCATGACGGGTCGAAGGTGAAGGCCTGTGCGAGTGGAGATACCTTTCGGCGAGAGGAGCGGATTCGGGCGCATTTAGAAGTGGCCCGTGAGCAGGTGGGGCAGATGGGAGATCCACGGACAGCGGAAGAGGTGAGTCCACGAGAGGCGAAGGCGAGGCAGCGTGCGGCGCGGGAGAAGAAGGAGCGATTGGAGTTGGCATTGAGGGAGATGGAAAAGATTCGAGCCATGAAGTCGAGTCCAGCAGAGAAGGGAGAGGTGCGGGTGAGTATGACGGATCCGGAAGCACGGGTCATGAAGCAATCGGATGGGGGTTATGCTCCCAGTTATAACGCGCAGATTTCGACAGACGCAAAGGAGAAGGTAATTGTGGGCGTAGGCGTGAGTCAATGTGGGAGCGACTATGAGGAATTGGTTTCTGGGGAAGAGAAGGTGGAAGAGGCTCTGGGCAGAGTTCCTGGGCAGGTGGTGACAGATGGAGGGTTTGTGAGTCGGGAAAATATCTTGGCCATGAAGGGAAAGGGGATAGATTTCATTGGGCCGATGGGAGGGGGTGTGGCGCAGTCAGCGGGTCAGATGAAACGGCGAGGGGTCGATCCGAGCTTTTATCCGGAGGCATTTCATTATGATGGGGGCTGTGATATCTATCGGTGTTCTGCAGGGAAGAGTTTAAGACCCGATGGGCAAGAGAAGCGGCCGGGCCGGACGAACTATAAATATCGGGCCTCAGCGGCCGATTGTCAGACATGCATGTTTAAGCAGAAGTGTTGTCCTCAAAATAAAGCGATGGGACGAGCGATTGTGCGCGGAGTGGATGATCCGGTAGTGGTTGCCCATAAGGAGAAGATGGAAACGGAAGAGGCAAAACAGATTTATCGTCAACGAGGGATTGTGGCTGAATTTCCTAATGCCTGGATCAAGGAGAAAATCGGATTACGTCAATTTCGATTGCGGGGGTTGATCAAGGTGGGTATGGAGTTATTGTGGGCTTGCCTGGCCTACAACATTCAACAGTGGATTCGTTTGTGCTGGAGGCCTCGATGGGCATAGTTTTGAGGGAGGAGCAAGAAATTAATCCCGAAAAGGATAATAAGAAAGGCCCTTTTGCCAAGAGAAGTTCATTTCATCTACGCCTTATGGAGCGAATATGCCTTTTTCATGATGATTAAACCGCTCTGCCTGCTAACTTGACTTTACTTGGGATGTCACGATTATGAAATCCAATTTTTTCACACCTTCTCAGTCTCGGGTGCGATTGGATCGGGGTGGTCTCCCCTCCGAAACCTTGAAAAGCGGATCATGAGAGAGAGGGGAATCGGCGGGTGGCGCTGAAGGAGCCGTTTTAGGGGTACCTGCGCCTTGGCTCATCGCTCAAACGTGCCGCTTCCCGTGGTCGGGTCTTGTCGACAAGTTTTCTCCGGAGAGACCACCCCGATCCTGGGGATAGGATCTCCAATCGTAACTGAGGCATTACAGATAGAGATATTTTTCTTGGCTATTTTTTTGGGGGATATTTTTGATATCTCCACACGGCCTGATTGTGCTCTCCGATATCAGAAGAAAAACAGTGGGACCCGTCGTTCTTGGAGACGAAGTAGAGGTAGGGGACAGGAGCAGGGTAGAGGGCAGCATGGATGGAGTCTTTTCCAGGGTTACAGATGGGCGTAGGGGGAAGCCCATTCACGAGATAGGTATTATAAGGGGTGGGTCTCAGCATATCTTGTTTGGTCAGATTTCCGTCAAAGTTTTTGATTCCATAGATCACCGTGGGATCGCTTTGAAGGGGCATCCCTTTTTTCAGACGATTGTGGAAAACGGCTGAGATCAAAGGTTTCTCTTCGGATAGCGGGGTTTCCTTTTCGATGATAGAAGCTAAGATCACCACCTCTTTTTGTGAGATTCCCAATTGAGAAGCCCTGCTCGCCAGATCTGAATTAAAGACTTTTTTGAACTGACGGACCATCATCTGAATCACTTCCTCAGGATCCATTCCTTTGAATAAGTGATATGTGTCGGGGAAGAGATAGCCCTCCAATGTCGAGCTAGCCTCGACAGGGAGACCAAGAGAAGAGATGAAAGTCGGTAAGGATGCCTTTTGGAGGAATGCTTGTGTATTGACGATATTTAACTCTTCTAAGAGTTGGGCGATTTGGGAGAGGGTATAGCCTTCGGCAATGGTGACCAGATGGAGCTTCACCTGTCCCTTCACGACGATACCCAATACCTCCAATGGAAGCATCTGGGTATGGAATTCATACTCTCCCGCTTTGATCCCAGCCTTCTTTCCCAGAATTGTAGCGATTCCGTCAAAGAAGTGCCTATTTCTGATAATTCCCTCCTGTTCGAGCATCGCTGAAATCTTTTTGAGGGGCATTCCCTTTCTGATGTAAATAACCTTGGTCAACGAAGCATGAGAAGGAGGTCTGAAGAGAAGCCAACAAAGGGATAAAGTGGAGAAGAGAAGGAAAAGGCCAAGGACGAGAAGGGCTTTACGTCGAGAGCAGGGATTCATCGTTTCGTTTCCCCCGGCGCCGGAAGGCCACAGCCTTTGGCCGGGATGTCGCCCCACTTGGGCCTTAATCAGGTGCCACGGGCTCTCGCCATGGGGCTCCACTGCTATGATCAAGGTATCCTTGAAGAATGAGGACAGCGGCCACTTTGTCGATTACCCTCTTCCTCTTCCTCCTGGAGAGATCCGCTTCTAATAAGATCTTGGAGGCTTCGACTGTGGTGAGACGTTCATCCCACGTTACTACGGGGAGATTAATTCTTTCTTTGAAAGCTTGGATCCATCGGAAAACCGCCTCCGTTCCCTTCCCCAACGTCCCATCCATGTTCTTAGGTAGACCGGCCACGACTTTCTCAATCTCAAATTTGGAGATGATCGTTTTAATCTCTCTTAAATCCTCTTCCATTGATTTCCGCTTGATCGTTTTGAGGCCTTGAGCTGTCATCCCCAACTCATCGCTCATCGCTACTCCAATGGTATGTGAGCCAATGTCTAAACCCATAATTCTCATTTCTGTTTTATTGCCCATTCAACCGCCTTTGTCAAGGTCTTTGAGGTTTTTGGAAGAGGCCAAATAAGTTAAAGAATTAGAAGAAAGATCCTCTGGTCTCAAGTGATAAGTATTTGAAATTTTTTTGCATTTCAAGGCTCATGATTCCTTTCCTTGCCCGCTCCAGGCAGGCACAGGTAGGAGAGGATAATTTATCTTGACAAAAGAAAGGTAGTTTGTTATTAATTGCACAATCTAAATGAGAAGGAGGCGGTTCTATGGATTTTAAGCTTAGCGAAGAGCAAGAAGCAATGCGAGAAATGGCTAAGAATTTCGCAGAGAAGAAGATTGTTCCGACAATGGAGGAAGATGAAAAGGAGCATCGTTTCCGGAGAGAGATTGTAAAAGAGATGGGGAGATTGGGGTTCTTCGGATGTATCGCGCCGGAAAAGTATGGTGGAACCGAGAGCGGGTACCTTGCCGCCTCGGTGATGACCGAAGAGATCGCAAGGATCTCCCCTTCCTGGGGACTTCCTTTCAATCTTCAGATGAATTCCATCCAGTCTGTTCTTCTTAATTTCGGGACAGAGGAACAGCGAGAGCATTGGATCCCCAAATTGATCAATGCTGACCTTCTGGGCTGCTTTGCAATCACCGAAGCCAATACAGGTTCTGATGTTGCCTCTATGAAATCGGCTGCTCAGGAGGTAGAAAATGGGTTCATCCTGAACGGCACAAAGATGTGGATTTCAGGAGTGCCTGTGTCCGATCTCGGGATCGTCTATGCCTATACCGATCGGGCAGCAAAGCACAAAGGGATTTCAGCCTTTATGGTAGATATGCATTCTCCAGGGGTGACCCAAAAGGCGATCGACTCGAAATTGGGTCTTTTCTGTGCCCCCACAGGGGAGATCATCTTCGAGGATGTCAAGCTACCCAAGGACAGTTTGGTGGGGAAGAAAGGGGACGGGTTTAAGATCTGTATGTTCATGCTGGACAATACGCGGCTTTCCTCTGCGGCAAGAGCCGTCGGGGTGGCGAGGGCTTGCCTTGAGCATTCTGTCCGTTATGCGAACGAGCGGGAACAGTTTGGACAACCCATTGCCAATTTCCAGATGATTCAAGAGCAGATTGCTGAGATGTATGTGGAAGAGGAAGCTGCTCGGCTGTTGCTCTACCGGGCTGCCTCTAATAGAGATCAAGGGATCAAAAGCACAGTAGAAGTTTCTTGCGCGAAGTATTATGCTGCGGAGGTGGCGGTGCGGGCCGCCAATACGGCTGTAAAGATCTTTGGATCTTACGGTTTTTCAACAGAGTATCCTGTGGAACGCTTCTATCGGGATGCGAAATCCTATCAGATTGTGGAGGGGACTTCCAATATTCAGAAGATGATCATTTCAAGGCATGCATTAGGTCAAAAATAGGGAAAGAATGAGGAAGGAGGGAATGATGGGTACACCAGTGACAGTGCCGATGGTAGGAAAGATTGTTTCCGTTACGGTGAAGGTGGGAGATAAGGTGAAAGAAGACGACCAGGTGGCTATTTTGGAGGCAATGAAGATGGAGATGCCTATCGTGGCTCCGGTCACCGGAACGGTGAAGGAGATTCGTGTGAATGCAGGCCAGGAGGTCGAGGCAGAGGCGGTTATCGCGATGATTGAGTAGGGATGGAGGGGGATGCGGTCGAACGGATGGAAGAGGATTCTTTAACTGGATTGAGCATACGACCTCTCACCGCTGGAGATCTGGAAGCGATTGTTGAAATTGATCGTAAGGTTCTAGGAAAAACCAGGCGAGATTATTGGAAGAAGATCGAACTCCCCGACCCCCGATATGCCCTGTCCTGCCTTGTCGCTGAAATTGATGGGAAGGTGATCGGGTTTATTGTGGGCGAGGTGAGTGGATGGGAGTTCGGCATTCCGAACACGATTGGGTGGATTACCACCATTGGGGTTGATCCAAGTTACCAACATCGAGGCGTTGCAAGAAGATTGAGTGAAGAGTTTATCAAAAATCTCAAGGCGATCGGCGTAACCATCGTCTATACTCTGGTTAATTGGAACGACTGGGACGTCCTCAAATTTTTCCATGCCATGGGATTTAAACGGGGAGGGGAGATGATCAACCTCGAACTAAAGATTGATTGAGGTTGGAGGATCGAGGATGGAGGCAATACCTCTATTCTCGAGCGCAGTGCTCCCCAAGCGGAGCAATCCTCCTGCTGGATGAAAGGAGAAGTGAATGGGTAGATTGGAGGGTAAGGCTGCTGTCGTTACAGGTGGAGGAAGAGGTATCGGCAGAGCGATCTGTCTTGCATATGCAAAGGAAGGAGCCGACGTTGTCGTCAATTATGCGAGTAAAGATCAACCAGCACAAGAAGTTGTTGAAATGATAAAGAAAATAGGAAGGAAAGCAGTAGCTGTGAAAGGGAATGTGGCGGTTAAGGCCGATGCAGAAAGGATTATCCAAACAGCTATTGATAACTTCGGAAAGATTGACATTTTGGTGAACAATGCAGGAGCAACGAAACCAAATATGCTCTACAAGATGACCGAGGAGCAATGGAACGAGGTGGTTGATATTCATCTCAAAGGGCCTTTCCTCTGCATTCAGGCGGCTTCCAAGTATATGATGGAACAAAAAAGTGGTAAGATCATCAATGTGACATCGGCGGCCGGAGTTGGGGGCACAAAGGGACAGATTAATTATAGTTCAGCAAAAGGAGGGATCATTGCCTTAACCAAGTCGGCTGCACGAGAATTGGCCGGTTATGGGGTTACGGTGAATGTGATCTCACCGGGATATGTAAGTACCGACATGACCGAGAAGATTCGGACAGACCCAAAGTTGAAGGAAATTTATGTGGGCAGGATTTTGCTGGGTCGATTTGCTGAACCAGAAGAGGTAGCACCGGCCTTCGTCTTCTTAGCATCGGACGAGTCGAACTATATCACCGGGCAACTCCTATGTGTCGATGGTGGAGCTGGGATGACCTAACTGATTTTAGATTGCCGATTGCAGATTGCGGATTTGAAATTCCGCATTCCGAAATCCGAATTCCAAAATAAAAGAAGGGGGTAAAATGAATGTCAGCGATACCTGAAAAGATTGAGACTTGGCAAATGGTTCAGCCGACGATCAAAGATAAGGACACCGGGGAGGTGAAGCCTGGTAAGTTGGGAAAGGCCACGATTCCAGTCCCAACCTTGGCACCTGGAGAGGTACTGGTTAAGGTGGCGGGATGCGGTGTCTGTCATACGGACCTGGGTTACTTTTATGATGGCGTGCCGACGGTGCAGAAACCACCCTTAACCCTCGGACATGAGATCAGCGGAACAGTTGTTGCCGGGGATGGAAAATGGGTCGGGAAGGAAGTGATTGTTCCTGCGGTGATGCCCTGCCGACAATGTATCCTTTGCAAAACCGGCAGAGGAAATCGTTGTTTGGCCCAGAAGATGCCGGGAAACAGTCTGGGCGTTTATGGGGGATTTTCGAGCTATATCCCCGTTCCATCTGTTGATCTTTGTGAAGTAAGAAATCGTGGGAGCATTCCTTTGGAGCAATTGGCCGTTGTCGCCGATGCGGCCACCACTCCTTATCAAGCATCCAAAAGGGCAGACCTCCAGCCCGGGGACAATGTCATTATCATTGGCGTCACAGGCGGAGTCGGCGTTTATATAGCTCAGACGGTAAAAGCCCTGGGTGCAAAGACGGTCATCGGTATTGCGAGGAACCCGCAGAAGTTACAAAGGGCCCTAAAATACGGAGCAGACTTTGTGATCAGCTCCCAAGACAAAGCCGTGAAGGATATCCGGAACGAATTTCGGGAGATCTGCAAAAAGAATGGTTTGGAAGCGGGTTTTGGCTGGAAGATCTTCGAGGTGAGTGGAATCAAGGGAGGACAGGAGATCGCCCTGGAACTTCTTTCCTTTACTGGCAAGCTGATTGTGGTCGGATTTGGTATGGCAAAGAATGAATATAGCATCTCCCGGTTGATGGCCTTTGACGCCGAGATCATTGGAACATGGGGATGTCTGCCAGAATACTATCCGATCGTCCTGGATATGGTCCTTTCGAAAAAGATCGATATCGGTCCCTTTGTCGAGACAAGGCCGATGAGCCAAATCCAATCCGTGTTTGACGAGGTGCACAAAGCGGGCTCTCCGGAGAAGAGAATCGTTCTGACGCCTGATTTTTAAGTAGAGCGAAATTCCAAATGACAAAGTTCAAATGTCAAATCAAGCCCAAAGCTCAAATGTTAAGAGATTTCAGATTTTTGACATTTAACATTCATTTGGCATTTGGATTTTGAAACTTTGGATTTCTTTAGCGCTCCGGTTTCTGATTAGACTGGAGAAAATACGGGACATTTAAATAGTCAAAGAATCGAGAAGATAGAAAGGGGGTTTGTGTATGTCAATAGATTGGATGCCAAGAGAGAATGAAGAAAAGAATCATGATCGATATGGTAAAGAGCATTGGGGAACAGAGGCTCCATGCACGATCTACGAAAAGAGACCTTTAAAAGATCCTAAAGGCAACGTGATACCAGGCTTACACGTTGCATGGATTACGCTGAATAATCCTGCACAGTATAATTCCTATACCACTGAAATGGTGAAGGGCGTCATTGCCGGTATGGAGAATTCTTCAACAGACCGTTCCGTTGTTTGCACCATCTTTACCGGAACAGGTCCCTATGCCTTCTGCACCGGTGGGAACACGAAAGAATACTCCGAATATTACAGCAGGCGTCCGGAGGAATATGGAGCCTACATGGAGCTCTTTAACAACATGGTGGATGCCATCCTGATGTGTAAGAAGCCTGTGATCTGCCGTGTGAACGGGATGAGGGTGGCGGGTGGACAGGAGATTGGAATGGCCTGCGACCTCGCGATCTCTTCGGATCTGGCCATCTTCGGACAGGCAGGTCCGCGGCATGGTTCTGCTCCGGATGGCGGCTCTTCTGACTTCCTGCCATGGTTCTTAGGAATGGAAGACGCCATGTGGAACTGCGTGAGCTGTGAGATGTGGAGCGCCTATAAAATGAAGGCGAAAACACTCATCTCCAAGTGCGTTCCCGTCCTCAAGGACGAAAAAGGGAATTGGGTCCACAACCCGCAGGTCATCACCGATAAGTATGTCGAGAATGGCGAGATTGTCTACGGAGAATTTAAGACAGGTGAGGAGTTCAAAAAGGCAAGAGAATGGGTAAACAACAAACTGAAAAACAACGAGTATGATTTCTCACTCTTCGATGCCGAAGTGGATAAGATAGTTTGGACCTTTACCAACCTGTTCCCTGGCTGCCTGATTAAATCGATTGACTCGATTCGGGCCAAAAAGAAATTCTTCTGGGATTATTCGAAGAACTACAACAGGCACTGGCTGGCAGCCAACATGATGGGCGAGGCCTTCCTTGGTTTTGGGGCCTTCAATACAAAGAAGATCACCGGCCAGGATGTCATTGACTTCGTCAAATACCGTCAGAATATTGCTGAAGGCAAACTTCTGGATGAAAAATTCTTTGAGGAAGTATTGGGCAAACCCCAGAAGAAATAATGAATGTATGATTTGCAGGATAGATGCCCTTTGGGATTGTAGGGGCGTTATTTATAACGCCCCTACCCAAAGGGTATTTTTTTAAAATTTAGAATTTCGTAAACTTTATCCTGCACCTTCCAGAAAACCCCGCAGGAAGTTGCTAGATTTATTCTTAACGACTTACCACTCACGATTCACGAATCACGAGAGAATGGAGGTGAATCCGATGACTTTCAACAAACATATTCAGACAGAGCTAAAAGATGGAGTAGCCACCCTCACATTGAACCGGGCTCCCCTCAATGTCCTCAATATCGAGATGATGGAGGAGATCAACACCTATTTTGAGGAGCTGATGAAAGAGAAGGCTCTGAAGCTCCTGGTCATTCAGGCAGCAGGAAAGGCGTTTTCTGCAGGTGTGGATGTGGGAGAGCATCTTGGCGATCTGGTTTATAAAATGATCGAAGTTTTCCACAAAATGTTTCGATCGATGGATAGACTGAAGGTTCCTTCCATTGCAGTGGTAAACGGTTCTGCTCTGGGAGGAGGGTGTGAGCTGGCCCTATACTGCGACATGGTGATTGCAACAGAAAGGGCAAAATTTGGGCAACCCGAGATTCAGGTTGGAGTATTTCCTCCTATTGCTGCTCTGGCTTTTCCAAGGATGATCGGACGAAAGAAGGCAATGGAACTGGTTCTTTCCGGAGAGACGATCAGTGCGCAAGAGGCTTATGCTTTTGGATTGGTTAACAAGGTAGTTCCTGAGGCCTCTCTTTCACAAGAGGTGAACGCATTTATTGAGAAGTTCAAGAAATTGAGTGGGATCGTTTTGAAATTGACGAAAGAGGCAATGCTGGCAGGTCTCAATGATGACGTGGAGAAGGGACTTCAAGCGATTGAGAAGATCTATCTCGGTCGTTTGATGAAGAGCCACGATGCTATAGAAGGCCTCAAGGCCTTTTTGGAGAAGCGAAAACCCACCTGGAAAGACGAATAGAATTTTAAGGGGAGGACCAATAGGCCTCCCCAATCCTTTCCTATCCTCACGTGAAAATCACAACCTATCTTCCCCCGATGCCAAAGAAGTTTTTCAAAATTTATCAATCTTAAGCCTAAGTCTAAAACCTAAATTTCTTCATAAATCGGATTAACACTCAAAATAAATCATTGACATTAGGTTTAATTCCTATTAATATGGCATAGGATAATTTATGTTAGATTGGAAATACAGGGGAGACATCGATGACGGATACATGGCTGACAGTTAAGGAAGTTGCTCAATACCTCAAACTCAGCACCGATTTAATCTACAAGCTTGCCCAACAGCGTAGGATTCCTGCCTCTAAAGTCGGATCAGCATGGCGATTTAAGAGGGAAAAGATTGATCGATGGATGGATGCGAATGAAAAGCGGCGCAACAAGTGATATTCAAGATCGTTCTTTACCCCGTTAGAAAGCCCCGCTGCTCGCAGCGGGGATGACGGCTGTTCCTTTTTCAGCGAACACGGGGTTTAATGCCCCGTGTGAGCCTTCCCGTTAGAAAGTAGAAGACTTTCTAACGGGGTTTACTTATCTTGACAAAAGGCAATATTCTCGAAGTAACTTCTGGCCTGGACCGGTTCGAGTGATCGTCCTCAAGTGGTAGAATGGTATAGAGTACTAAGAGTAATGTGGGAGGAAGTGGCAAAAGGAGTAGAGGAGTTTGGAACATGAAGGGTAGTATGAAGGAAGGGAAATAGAATATGCCAGCGATTGCATCTCTTGAAGATTTGAAAGCTGCCCAGAAAGATCTTCTGGAAGCGAAGGGCTTGAACGAGTTGAAGACTGTTTTCAAAAAATGGCGTCGCATTGGTTGGAAAAATGTATGTAAGCTATGGCTGGAGGAACGGACACCGGAACAGTTGAAAGGGGAGGGTGGATGAGGTTTCTGAAAGGGGAAATAAGTGGAAGAATTCAACTACGTCCCACGGATTTCCGTCCCTAGGCTTTGGCTTGAGGAAGAACTGGGATAAGGATGACCTTGAAAATCGTACCTAAAAGAGGTACAATCGTACCCGAAATGAGTACATTGTCTGACACCGATAACCTATCCAGGACCCTGTTTGGTAAGACCCGCCGGGCGGTTCTTTCCTTACTTTATAGCCATGTCGATGATGCTTTCTATCTGCGCCAAATCGTTCGTGTCGCTGGAGTCGGACTGGGGGCAGTTCAGAGAGAATTAAAGCAGCTTTCAGACGCCGGAATTATCCAGCGCATCATCCATGGTCACCAGGTTTATTACCAGGCGGATCCCCGTTGCCCTGTATTTGCAGAGCTGAAAGACCTTGTCGTTAAGACGGTTGGGGTGGGAGCTGTGTTACAAACTGCCTTGGCGCCCCTGGGTGACCGCGTCAATGTTGCAGTCATCTATGGATCCATTGCCCGCAGCGAAGAACACCGAGATAGCGACGTAGACCTCTTGGTCGTGGGTAAAGTAACATTTGCTGAGATTGTCTCATCGCTTAGCGAGGCTCAAAAGACAATTAACCGGGAGATCAATCCAACCGTTTATCCTCCTGTGGAGTTCAGGTCAAAACTGGCGGCAGGGCACCATTTCCTCAGTACTGTCTTAAGAGGACCAATGTTGTTCCTCATCGGAGACAAACGTGAGCTTGCAAGATTGGCTAAAAAGCCGATGGCTCATTAAGCACCAAACGAGTCGCCAAGAGGTTTTAGACTTGCTAAGCATGGCGGATCGTGACCTGGCCCAATGCCGAACGCCTCATCTCAGTCCGGACTGGCAACTGAATATAGCCTACAACGCTGCCTTGCAAGCGGCAACGGCAGCTCTGGCCGCTGCCGGTTATCGGGCTGCGAGGGAGGCCCATCACTACCGGGTGATCCAGTCGCTTGCTCACACTATCAAAGCAGATCCTGGTTTAATCATTCAGTTAGATAAATTCCGAAAGAAGAGAAACATTACTGGGTACGAACGAGCGGGAGTGGTATCCGATCAAGAGGCAAAGGAGATGTTTGCCCTGGAGAAAAATCTAAGGCACAAAGTAGAGAAGTGGCTTCGTTCGAACCATCCGGAGCTTTTATAAGTACGGGGATGGGCTTTTTTGTTTTTCCTAACGCCTTGCCTGCCTGCTCGAAGCCTTGGCGTAGGCAGGCGCTTTACGACTCACGGTTATGGGAGAACATCTGAACAATTGAAAGGTGAGGGTGGATGAGATTTCTGAAAGGGAAAAATAAGTGACAGAATTCAACTACGTTATATATATCTGGAGAACAAGGGTAGACTCTCAACGGTAAAATAAGAAAAATATAATACCAGACTACCCAAAAAAGAAACCTCCTGTT
>Ga0299912_10002887_pt1 | contig 14099 bp, 9 predicted proteins | sample RVTome_2_FD_207667 | JGI IMG/M metagenome (GOLD analysis project Ga0299912, IMG submission 207667) | Soil microbial communities from uranium-contaminated site in the Upper Colorado River Basin, Wyoming, United States - RVT95D214 (version 2) ...
CGCACTCATGCCCGCCCATGCCATCGGCGACGATCCCGAGGCCCAACGTGGGCTCTATGAGGTAGGCATCTTCGTTGTGCTTTCGAACGCGACCGACATGCGTATCGTGTCCGCAGGTTGTTATTGGCATAGTTATTAGAATTGACTCCGAGTACCACTGCCACGAGCAAAACGCTTCGGCAAATCGAGTAGGTCAAGCATACTATCGCACCCTGTCTCGTTGCATCAATTCTTCAGCACCTTGTACGCACCGCATTCGATAAATACATCCACCAAGGTCTGCTCGATGCGCCCGGCCCGCGCTTCATCGCGAAGGATATCCAGGGCCATCTCTTCCGTCAGACTGCGCTTGTACGGCCGATCACCGGCGGTGAGGGCATCGTAGATATCCGTGATCGCCATGAGCCGCGATTGAATGGGTATAGCATCCCGCGAGATGCCGCGCGGATAACCGGAGCCATCGAGTTTTTCGTGATGGGCATGGGCGATCTCGGGCACCGCGGCGAGATTTTTTGTCCACGGGATGTGTTGCAGGAAGGCGTAGGTGTGACTGACATGAGACTCGATCTCCAGGCGTTCCCCCGGCGTCAGGCTGCCATGAGACAAGGTTAGCGCGCCCAATTCGAACTCCGTCAGCAGCGGACGCAATTCCCCATTCTCTTCGGGGAATAAATAGTCGGCGATCTCCTGAAGATTTTCCGTGACGATCACTTGTTGGATCGCCGGTTCATTGGCCTCGACAACCAATTCCAAAAAGTGTTGGATGCGCTCCACTTCCTGCCGGATGCGATTTTCCACTTGCCTGCGTTGTGCCTTGAACTCGGTTTGGGTCAGCGGCGAGTGTTCATGAAGATCGAGAATTTCCCGGTAGGCCTGGCGCTCGATGCTGGCGCGCGCGTAGCGAAACCGTTCCTGCAACAAGTCGAGCTGACGCGGATAGAGTTTCTTGGCCTTGGTCAACACATGTTCGCGCACGCCCACCTTGCCGAAATCGTGCAACAAGGCCGCATAGCGTATTTCGCGCATCTGCTCCTGGCTAAAACGGATGTGGCGCAAATCCGCGCGGTCCGAATGATCGACGGCCTCGGCGAGACTCAGCGTGTATTCGGCGACACGGAAGGAGTGACCCGCCGTGGTGGGATCGCGCGCTTCGATGGCGTGCACGGAGGCGGTCACGAAACCTTCGAACAGGAGTTCGATCTCGGCATAGAGCCGGAAATTTTTCAGGGCGATGCCCGCCTGGGCGCCGATGGCCGTGAGGATGTGCAGATCATCTTGATTGAAGGAATGCGCGTGACTGTGCGTGTCCACTTGGATCAACCCGAGCACATCGTCTTCCACCAAGAGCGGCACGCACATCACGCTGCGGATATTGTGCGCGATGATGGACTCGTGGCTCCCGAAGCGGCGATCCACGCCCGCATCGTTGGAAAGAATGCTGCGGCGCTGGCGTATCACCTCGTTGACGATGGTTTGCGACAGGGCCAATGCGCGGCTTTCGCCATCGCGTGTCAGCGCCACCACTGGTTTAAGCGCGTTCTCCCCCTCTTCTTTTTGGTACATCACCACGAAGGCCCGTTCGGCATGGGGAAAGATGTCGAAGATGAAGTCCATGATCTTGGTCAGCAGCCGGTCCCGATTGTCTTCCGCGCCGAGACCGATGCTCACCTGCACCATCGCCCGTAGCCGCTTCAGCACCGCCATGGCGTCAGCCGGCCCCTCGGCCTGCTGTATCAATTTCATGGCATCTCGCGCGTCAATGGACAAACTCACCGAAGGCGGCGGGGCATCCGGCCCGAGAAAGATCATGGAATGCCCGGCCTCGCGGTGAGCCGCCGCGTCGCTGCCCATCACCAGGGCCAGATCGAACAGGGCCTCGTTGTTGCCGACTTCCGATTGCCAGGGGGGCGTCTCTTTCTCATCGCGGATTCTTGCGCGGGTGGGCGGGCGAAAACGCAGATGCACGCCGCCCATTTGCAGATTGCCGCCCTCATGCAAGGGATAGAGTCGTTGCGGCTCCAGGGGGCGGGCGTTGAGGAAAGTACCGTTGGTGGAATGCAAATCCATCACGAAAAAATTCTGCCCGTCGCGCACTATCTTGGCGTGGTGGCGGCTGACGCGGTTATCGGGCAAATGAATATCCGGCTCTTCTCCGCCCGAGGTGGTATCGCGGCGACCGATGACCATCTCGTCGGCAAGTGGATAGCGCTCACCGGCGAGCGGCCCGTTGAGCACCTCCAGGGAAGCGGATTCCGGATCAATGGTCACAGTCACACGTACCTCGGACATCATTCACGCTCATTATGGACTATCCGCAACAAAATCATATAAACCCACTCGGCCATCCACGGCCATATTCCCGAGACACGGACCGGCGCAAACTTGCGTATAATGCGGCGAGATCTGGCGCTTGGGTACCGGCAATAATCAATAATGAACGCGAGGGGTAATATCGTGACGAACGACATATTGAGAGTCCCAAAGAAACTCACGCCGGTCGCCCTGTGGGTGCATCCCGAAGGCCGCGTGCTCGGATCGCTGTTCCTGCGCGAGCAAAGCCCGAATCATGCGGGGGCGGAACAACCGCTGGAGATCCTCAACCAGCCCGAACCCTTTCTCGTCTTCCGGCGCGAGAATCCGCTGGAGCTACGCTTCTATAATAAGCGCTCCATCATCCGCGTCGAATACTCCGCCCAAGGCGTGCCCCCCGCCGCAGACACCACCGAAATCCAATGCCGCCTGCATATGATGGACGGCTCGCTGATCAGCGGCACCATTCAGGAGGCGTTGGCCCCGGACCGTGCGCGACTGCTGGACTACCTCAACAAGACCGATGACGGCTTCATCAAGATTCATATGGAAGAAGGCGCCGTCTATCTCGTGAACAAGGCGTACATCATTCACGTTCACGTAGCCAACCTCGGGGACGAAGGCGTTGAAGACTAAGCTGTTGAAGACCTCGTTGTTGAAGACTGAGTTTTCGCCAAGCCCATGAGTCTGCTCTCGGGGTTCCAGACCAGCCGCGCCATCAGCGCCATTCTCACGGAAGATGCCGCCGCCTCCGCCGAGGGCAAGCGAGCCGTCCTGAAGCTCAAGCAAATCGGCGCGGACGCCATTCCCAAACTCATCGAAGCATTGGGGCAGGCGCAATACACCGCCACCCTCGAACAACTGCTCGTCGGTCAGGTCCGCAACAGCACGCTGCCCGGTTTCGTACGCGCCCTGGCCGACGGCGATCAGCGCATCGTGGACGGCGTTATGCGGGTCTTGTCCCGGTCCAACGACTATGATCCCAATCTGCTGTTTGCCTACTTCGACGATCCCGACGTTTCCAAAACCGCCCTGGGCATTATCCTTCAGACTCACGCGAAACGCCTGAACACCAACACCCTGCTCGGCCTGCTCGATCAGGTCTCCAACAAGGTGCGGCCGATTCTTTATCGCCTACTCGGCGAGCTGGCCAACGAACAACTGGTGCCCGACCTCGCGCGTCGGCTGGACGCCAAAGAGCCTCTGGTGCGCAGCTATCTATTACAAGTTCTGTCGCGCTTCAACACCCCGGCCAGCCGCGAGGCCGTGATCGGCGCCCTCAAGGACCCGAACAAAACCGTGCGCCAGGCGGCCCTGCAAGGACTCGCCGCCATGCAAGCGAGCGAAGCGGTGGAAGCCATCTGCCAACAGCTCAGCGATCCCGATCTCACCGTGCAGGCCGCGGCCATCGACACCCTGGTCAAGATCCGCGCCCCCGACACGGTGAAATATCTGATCACCGTTTTGCAGGACGAATCGGAATACGTGCGGCGCGCAGCGGTGGAAGTGCTCAACGAAGTGGGCGATCAAAGCGCCGTCAAGGATCTGCTCAACGCCCTGCGCGATGTGGATTGGTGGGTCAAGGTCCGCGCCGCCGACGCCCTCGGCACAATCGGCGGCCCGAAGGTGTTCGACGCCGTGCTGGCCCTCATCAAGGACCCGGACGAATTCATGCGCCGCACGGCGGTCGAGATTCTCAACACCAGCAAGGACTCGCGCGCCTTCGACCGGCTCATCGAGGCTCTGAAAGACGAAGACTGGTGGGTGCGGGAACGCGCCGTGGACGCCCTCGCCGCCATCGGTGACCCGCGCGCCGTGCCCTATCTGGTCAAGATGCTCGACGAAAATCCCGAAGCGGGCCAAGTGGTCGTTCGCGCCCTGGCCACGTTGGGCGACAAGCGCGCCATCCAACCGCTGCTGAAGCAGTTGGACAACAGCGACAACACCTTGCGCAAAGAGGCCTTGCGCGCTCTGGAAAAACTGACGGACGACAGCCATGCCGAGGCGGTGCAGGATGCCACCACCCAGTTAATGAATATGCGCAAGGACGACGTGGCCAACGTGGCTGAGGAAACGATGCGCAGCCTCATCACCCGCTTCGGCAATCGCACCACGACGCACAAGCCCGCGCCATCGCCCGCCTCACTGCAAGAAGCCCCCACCGAAGCGCTGGAGGACTCGGAACGCACTCAGCCCATGAGCATCAAGTTAGGCGCGGCCGAGACCACCCCGGCCATGATGTCCAACGGCGTCATCAACGCGGCGAAACTCACGCCGAACACCATCCTCGGCGACCGCTATCACATCATCCGCAAAATCGGCGAAGGCGCCTTCGGCGTGGTGTGGCTGGTGGAAGACGTGATGGTGGGCGACCAATTCATTCTCAAATTCCTCAATCCCCATGTCGCGTCCGATGAAAACATGGTGCAACGCTTCATGCACGAGTTGCGTTACGCGCGCAAGATCACCCACGAAAACATCATCCGCATCTACGACATGGTCACCTTCGACCACTCCTACGCCATTTCCATGGAGTATTTTCCCAGCCACTCCCTGGCCGACGAGCTGCGCCCCAAGAAACCCCTGGAGTTCAAGCGCGGGCTGCACATTCTGCGCAGCATTTGTCTCGGCATGAGTCAGGCGCAGGCGGCGAGCGTGGTCCACCGCGATTTGAAACCGGCGAACATTCTCATCAATGACGACGACCTGGTGAAGATCGTGGACTTCGGCCTCGCCGCCGCGGCGAGCCGACAGGACTCGCGCCTCACCAAGAGCGGCATCCTGGTGGGCACGCCCACCTATATGGCGCCGGAGCAGGTCCGCGGTCGCACCATCGACTCGCGCACGGACATCTACACGCTCGGCATCATCATGTACGAGATGTTCGTCGCCCGCGCGCCTTATCAAGGCGAGGAGTCCATGGCCATCCTGTTTCAACACGTGGAAGGCAAGGCGACGCCGCCGCGCGAAATCAACCCGGACATTCCCGAGAGCCTCGAACACATCATCCAAAAGGCCATGGCTGTGGACCCCGAGCTGCGCTACCAAACCTTCGACGAACTGCGCGCCGATCTCGATGCCGTGGACAAGGAACTCGGCTGATGGCCCGCATCGACGCCTTTCTCAAGTTAGGCCGGGAACAAGGTTGCTCCGACATCCATTTCGCGGTCGGCATTCCGCCGCTGCTGCGCCTGTTGGGCAACCTGTCGCCCATCAAGTACCGCCCGTTGACGGCGCAAGAACTGGAAAGCCTCATCTTCGAGATTCTGACCGAGCAGCAACGGGCGGAATTCGCCGCGGGCCACGACCTCGACTGTTCCTATCAAAGTGAGGAGGTCGGCCGCTTCCGCATCAGCCTGTTTCGAAAAGTGAGCGGCATCGGCGCCGCCTTCCGCCTCATTCCCCAAAACATCCCCACCCTGGAGGCATTGGGTCTGCCCCCCGCCGTGAAGAAATTCCTCGACGCGAATCAGGGGCTCATTCTCGTCACCGGCTCCACCGGCACCGGCAAGTCCACCACCCTCGCCTCCATGCTGGACCTGCTCAACCGCACCCGGCGACTGAACATCATTACCCTCGAAGATCCCATCGAGCATGTGCACGCCAGCCAGACATCCCTGGTCGTGCAGCGTGAAATCGGCACCCATGTGGACAGCTTCGCCGAAGGGCTGCGCGCCGCCTTGCGCGAAGACCCCGACGTCATTCTGGTCGGCGAGCTGCGCGACCCGGTCACCATCATGATGGCGATGACGGCGGCGGAGACGGGCCACCTGGTGCTCGGCACACTCCACACCACCTCGGCCACCAAGACGCTGGACCGCATTCTCGATGCCATGCCCACGGCGCAGAAGGCCCAGGCCGCCAACTTCCTCGCCCAGCATCTGCGCGGCGTCATCAGCCAAAAACTGGTGAAGACCGCGGATGGCCGCAGCCGCAAGGCCATGGTGGAGATATTCGTCAACACGCCGGCCATCGCCAATCTCATCACCTCGGGCAAGATTTTCCAGATCCCCTCCGTGCTGCAAACGGGACGCGACAAAGGGATGCAGCTCATGGATCAGGCCCTCATGGAGGCCCTGCAACGCAAGGAAATCGACCCCGACGACGCCTATGTGCACGCCACGAACAAACAGCAATTCCAGCGCTTCGTCACCGACCCCGACCTGCTGCCGCAGGTCAATCTCTCGGTGAGTTGAGGGGCGAGAATCATGAGCCGCGTCGACGCCTTTCTCGAACTGCTGGTCAAGCAAAACGGCTCCGACCTGCACTTGATCTCGGGCAATCCGCCGCGCATCCGCCTCTACGGCGAAATCCACCCCGTGAAATATCGCCAGCTCACCCGCGAAGAGACCCTGGATCTGCTCAACGAGATCATGCCCGACCGGGTGCGGGCGACATTCGAGGCCAAAGGCGGCGCGGATTTCGCCTACAGCCTGCCGGGAATTTCGCGCTTCCGCGTCAATGTGATGCGGCATCTCGGCGGCGTCGGCGCCGTGTTCCGCGCCGTGCCGGGAACGGTGCTCCCCCTCGATACCCTGAGAATGCCGCCGGTATTGAAAAACCTCGCCCGCCAGCGCAAGGGGCTGATACTGGTCACGGGGCCCACGGGATCGGGAAAATCCACGACGCTGGCGGCCATGATCGATTTCATCAATACCGAACGCAAAGGCCACATCATCACCATCGAGGACCCCGTCGAGCACCTGCACGAACACAAGGGGTGCCTCATCAGCCAACGCGAGATCGGCGAGCACACCGAGAACTTCGCCAAGGCCCTGCGCTCCGCCTTGCGTGAAGACCCCGACGTGATTCTGGTGGGCGAAATGCGCGATTTGGAGACCATCAGCCTGGCGGTCACCGCGGCGGAGATGGGCATTCTCATCCTCGCCACCCTGCACACCAACGGCGCCGCCGCGGCCATCGACCGCATCATCAATGTTTTTCCGCCCGGCGAAGAACCCTACATCCGGACCATGTTGTCCACCTCGCTGTGCGGCGTGGTCTCGCAACAACTGGTGCGGACCGCCGACAACCGCGGGCGGCTTGCAGCCGTGGAGACTCTGATCAATAATTCAGCGACATCCAATATCATCCGTGAGGGAAAGACGGAACAACTCGAAAATGTCATCCAAGGGGGGGGACTACAGGGGATGCAAACCATCGACATGGCTTTGCGTCGCCTGCTCGATGAGAAGCTGATAACGGGTGACGAGGCCTACCGCAAGGCGAGAATAAAAGCCAACTTTGAGCAATACAGGGAAAAAAATGAATCAACCGACTAAACCCCAGCAGCCCCCCGTCAGCCTCGTGCCCAACACTCCCAAGCACGGCGCCAACGACTCGCTGGTCAACAAGCCCAAGGCCCCTGTCGCCGAGCGCAAACTCATTCTTACATTGGAAGGCGAAGTGATCCGCGAGTTTCCGGTCAGCGCGAAAAGCATCAGCATCGGGCGCAAGCACGGCAACGACATCCAGCTCAACGACCTCACCACCAGCGGCCGCCACGCGCTCATCTCCAGTATTCCGGACTATGTCTTCATCGAGGATCTGGACAGCACCAACGGCACCTTGGTCAACGGCAACCACATCAAAAAGGTTGCCCTCGAACACGGTGACATCATCCAGATCGGCCATCACCAATTCACCTATCTGAATCAAGTCGAGGCCAAGTACGAGCCCACCATGTTCGTCAAGGCGGAATTCGACGAGACCCAAATCATTTACCCCGAGTGGGAATCCGCGTCATCGAGCGTCAAAGGCCAGCCATTGGCGGGTCTGCGAACCCTCAATAGTCCGATCACCAAATCGGTCATGGAACTGCGCAAGGCGTACAACACCATCGGTTTCCAAGGAAAACGCATGGCCCTCATCACCCGCGGCACAAAGGGCTATACCATCAGCGCCGTCGTCAGCACGCGCAGCCGCCGGGCGGCCGACATCCCGCTGATCAATGGCATCCCTTTGAGTGCAGAACCGAAAATGCTCAAGGAAAACGATGTGATCAACATCTCGGGCTTCGAAGTGCAGTTCTACATTATTCGATAACAGTTTTGTCCCCCGCCTGCGGCGGGAGTATCGGTAGCGGAAGAGGTAACGACACGGATGAACAGCAAACTTGTATTGACCCTGGACGGCGAAATCATCAACGAATATCCCGTTGCCGCCAAGGCCCTCAGCATCGGCCGCAAACACGGTAACGATATCCAACTGAACGATCTGACCGTGAGCGGACGACACACGCTCATCAGCCCCCACGCGGCGCGTGTTTATGTCGAGGATCTCGGCAGCACCAACGGCACGCTGGTCAACGGCTCGCACGTCAAAAAGACTGACCTCAAGCACGGCGACATCGTCCAGATAGGCCACCACCAATTCACGTTTCTCAACAACGGCGTGACCAAATACGAACCCACCATGTTCATCAAGGCCGAACTGGATGAAACCCAGATCGTGCTGCCCGAGTGGGAGTCCCGCGCGGAGACCATCAAGGGACAACCGCTGGGAGGGCTGCGCACCCTCAACGGTCCGTTGGCGCGCACCATCATGGAATTGCGCAAGCCTTTCAACACGGTAGGCTTCCAGGGGAAAAAACTCGCGCTGATCAGCCGCGGCCTGGATGGCTATACCGTCTATGCGGTGCGCAGCATCAAAAGCCGTCGAGCAGTGGACGTTCCTCTCATCAACGGTGAATCCCTGGGACCGACCCCTCAGCCCTTGAAGCCCAACGACATCATCAATATCGCGGGGTTCGAGGTCGAGTTTTATCTGATTGACTAATCAACCGGCGCATCCCTGCGCCGGGTTAATAACAAGCCCGCTCAGTCACCGCTGCTTTTGATTTCATCCTCTTCGAGGAAAATGCCCTTCGGTGACTCATACGAACCCTCCCGGCCGAGACGGATGCGCAACCCCAGATTGTTCCGGGAATCCGCATGAGCCAGCGCCTCTTGCTCGCTGATTTTTCCCGCCATGAACAAATTGTAGAGAGCCTGATCGAACGTTTGCATACCCTGCTCGTTGCTCTGTTCCATGGCGTCTTTGATCTCGCTGATCAATCCTTTTTGGATGAGATCCTGCACATGGGGTGTATTCAACAGCACCTCCACCGCCGGCACACGCTTTTTGTCTTTGCCGATCACCAACCGTTGAGAGATGACCGCCCGCAGGTTCAGCGACAAGTCCACGAATAGTTGCTTGTACATGGACTCCGGAAAAAAGTTGATGATGCGTTCCAATGTCTGGTTGGCATTCGTTGCGTGCAGTGTGGACAGGCACAAGTGCCCGGTTTCCGAATAAGCGATGGCCTGCTGCATGGTTTCCCTATCGCGTATCTCACCGATCATGATGACATCCGGCGCCTCGCGCATAGCGCGCTTGAGAGCGTCGGCATACGAGTGGGTATCGAGACCGATCTCCCGCTGATTCACGATGGATTTGTTATGCTGATGAATGTATTCGATGGGGTCTTCGATGGTTAATATATGCCCCGTCTTATTTTGATTACGGTAATTTACCATGGCGGCCAGCGTGGTCGACTTACCCGATCCGGTGGCGCCCACAACCAGAATCAGCCCGCGAGGCTCCAACACCAAGTCCTGCAATATTGGCGGTAAATTCAATTTCTCCACGGAATGAATTTTGGCGATGATGTATCTCATCACGATGGAGACTTCACCGCGCTGCTTGAAAATATTGACCCGGAATCGGCCTATATCTTTCGCGGAGATGGCGAGATCCATCTCCCAGTTCTCCTCGAACTCCTTGATTTGAGATTCGCTCATCAGCGAATAGGCGATTTTTCTCACCAGTCCCGGCGGCAGCGGAACATCATCAAGACTCGATGTAACTCCTTCGATTTTGATATTGACCGGCGCGTTGGTGGTGAAGTAAAGGTCGGACGCATTCTTGTCGACCATGAGATTGAGATAGTGGGTGATGTCCATTGACATGGAATCCTATAGTGAACTGAAACTGTGCGCTTCCGATGCAGCCATCAGCCATCAGCCATCAGCCATCAGCCAAGGCGAACCAGCCATCAGCCATCAGCCAAGGCGAACGCGATACACTTCCGCAAGAGAAGTCTTTTTTTCTCTCGCCGCGTCCAATGCGTTCTGTGTCAGCGGCAGCATGCCATCTGACACCGCCTGCGAATGAAGCACATCAGCGCTGACGCCGCGCAACACATGGGCGCGGATGGCCGGCGTCATTTGCAACAACTCATAAACGGCCATACGGCCTTTGTATCCGGTGTTATTGCACTGCTCGCAGCCGCGGCCTCGATAGAACTGCTCCTGACTCGTCACGCCGAGGGCTTCGTATACCTCCGGTGCCACTTGCTCCGCCTCGATACAGTGGGGGCAATTCACGCGCACGAGACGTTGCGCCAACACGCCCAGCAAGGTGTCATTGATCAGATAGGGTTCCACGCCCATCTCCAGCAGGCGGCTGACGGTGACCGCGGCGCTGTTCGTGTGCAGAGTGCTCAACACGAGATGTCCGGTCAACGCGCTTTCGATGGCAGTCTTCGCCGTTTCCTGATCGCGAATCTCGCCGACCATGATCACGTCCGGATCGTGCCGCAGAATGTTGCGCAGTATGCGCGCGAAGGTGTAGCCGATCTTGGCGTTGACTTGCATCTGCTCGATGCCGTCGATGTGATACTCGACGGGGTCTTCCACCGTAATGATATTGACGTTGGTCTTTCTGATATGCCCGATGCTGGCGTATAGCGTGGTGGTTTTACCCGACCCCGTCGGCCCCGTCACCAGCAATATTCCATAACTGTGACTGATCATGTCCCTGAAAAGATTGTAATCGCGCTCGCCGAAGCCAAGCTGGTCGATCTCTCTAAGACCGGACGAAGTATCGAGAATTCGGATAACCACGCTCTCGCCGTTGACCGTTGGCATAACGGAAATGCGCAGATCGACGGCATTGCCATGAAGATTGACGTTGGCGCGTCCGTCCTGCGGCACACGCCGCTCGCTGATATCCATCCGGCCGATGATTTTGATGCGGCTGACCACTGCCGCGTGAATGGCCTTGCCGAAGCGCCGGATGCCGACCAGCGAACCGTCGATACGGAACATGAGATCGACCTTATTTTCGCCAGGGCGGATGTGAATATCCGACGCCTTGCTGCGTATGGCATCGATGATGATGTTGTGGACGAGGCGAACGATAGGCTTCTCTTTGCTGAGGCGTTCCGCCTCTTTGATCTGCCCCATCTCCGACTCTTCCGTCATCTCGGAATATTCCTCGATGTGACTGAATACTTCTTCGTCCTCATGCCGGCCGTAGTACTTGTCGACGGCAGCTTCGATGTCTTCCTTGGTGGCCACCGTGATTTCAATGTGGTGCTCGGTGATGAACGCCGCCATCTTGGCTGCATCGGCGTTGGTGGGGTCCGACATGGCCACGACGAGGTGTCCGTCATCGAGGAACAACGGAAGGAGGTGATGACGAATCGCCAGCTCCCGAGGAAACAGCCCCAGCGTGCGCGGATCGATATCGAAGGATGCCAGCTTTACAAATGCCAATCCTAATTTGTACGCCAACGTCCCGCAGACTTCATCCGACGTCGCCGCGCCTTGTTCGACGAGAATATCGCCGAGATAGGCGCCCGGGTTGCGCATCTGCGCGGCGATGGCGGTATGCACCTGATCTTCGGTCACGATGTGTTGCGAGATCAACAACTCCCCCAAGTGCTGGGGAGGCAACGGCCATCGCCGTTTCAATGATTCCTTCAGCTCGTCGGAATTGGTTACCGGAGGAAGAATCCCCAGCACGCTGGTTTCCTTGCCGCGGGCGAAGCGAATGGCCTCGGCCTGCTTCAGTCCATCGTCGATACGGCGTGTTTCATAGTGGCGACGATCTTCGTGGTCACGACGCTCCTCGACAACGGGATGCGGAGGTCCTATAGGCTCGACATGTTCGACATGCTCGGTGAGTACTTCGCGGTGTTCGACGATGCCCTTCCCCAACTGAGTTTCGAAATTGTATTTTTTGACGGTATTTTTGGGGGCGAAAACACGATAGATATGGCCGTCGGGTTTATCGAGAAATATGTGGAGGCCATGGGCATCGGTGGTCACCGTCTCCGCGGTGGCGTGGAATTTCTTGCCATCCATAAACAGCAATTCAAGCGCACGGCCCGCGTGAGGCGTAGTGGCGATCTGCCTTTCTTCCTTTCGGATGGACTCCTCCAGAGGAGGCAGCAATGGACGGGAAAAAACCAGAAATCGCAGTTGATCGAAACCAAGATTCACCTGCGTCTTGTTTTTTAAAACGACGATAAGCGTCTCGTGAATCGGATTGAAATGCTTCAATACGCCGTGCAGCGGCTCACCCTGCATCTTAAAAACAACGACGGGGGCGTTCTCCAGCGACAATTCCCTGCCCACCGAAGGCGGTACCGGGGGCAATCCGAATTTCGTCCCTGGATGGATGGTCATCTCAGTCAATTGAGGAATTCCATCGCGTATGCTTGGTGTCGACATTGGGGTATCCGCCTGACAAGACTGTCCATACCGCCATCCGATATAAAGGGTAAGGTACGCACCCTTTTCATGAAATATAAGTTACTTATCGTTAATAGCAAGAAAGGGCTTTAACACCTTCAGTTTAGCGGCAGGAATACTCATTACTTGACTCATTGATTCTCCTACTCACCCGAATCGACACGCCGGGCATCGAGGATCAGCCCATGGTGGCCGTCAAGCGCTTCTTTAATTCAACCAACGGTCGTGTATTCAGGACATCCGATTTTTCCAACCAGCCGCGACGCGCTTGGTTGATGCCAAAGCGAAGATTGTTGAACCCCTGTTCGTTATGACTATCGCTATTGATGCAAACCGCAACGCCCATTTCCTTGGCCATCTGACAATGGATATCCGTGATATCCAAGCGCATCGGCTGTGCATTGAGTTCTATGAAGCATCCCCGCTCATGCGCTTTTTCCAGCACACGCCGCATGTCGATCTCGTAGGGCTCTCGCTCCATCATGAGACGGCCGGTGGGGTGTGCGAGAATGGAAAAGTACTTGTGGTCCATGGCGCACAAGATGCGATCAGTTTGTTTTTTTAGCGGCAAGCGAAAGTGACTGTGCACCGCGCCGATTACCAGATCCAGTTTGGACAACACCTCGTCCGACAAATCAAGGCGGCCATCTTCCAGAATATCCACTTCTATGCCCTTGAGCAGGGTGATGCCCAATTTCTCACCATTGAGCGCATCGATTTCTTCCAACTGCTCTTCCAGGCGTTTGCGATCGAGCCCATGAACGACGGTGAGTATCTGCGAATGATCGGTAATGGCGATATAGCTCAGGCCAAAGCGTTTTGCCGCCATCGCCATGGCTTTGATATCGGCATTCCCATCCGTGGCATTGGTATGAACATGAAGATCGCCTTTCAAATCGGTCAGCTCGACCATTTGCGGTAGACGCATTTCTTGAGCGGCCTCGATCTCTCCACGGCCTTCACGCAGTTCGGGCGGAATAAAGGGCAGGCCGACGGACTTGAACACGGATTCCTCCGTGCCGCCGGCCACCCACTTGTCGCCTTTAAACACGCCGTATTCGTTTATTTTCAGACCGTGTTGCTGACCGAGGCGTCTAACTTGAATATTGTGGGCCTTGCCGCCGGTGAAATAATGCAAGGCCGCGCCGAAGCTCTTTGGTTCCACCACGCGAAGATCGACCTGCAAACCGCTATGCAGAATCACCGTCGCCCGCGTCGGACCTTTCGACACCACGTCGGCCACTTCCTCGTAAGAAACAAAATGGGACA
>Ga0299912_10002888_pt1 | contig 14099 bp, 11 predicted proteins | sample RVTome_2_FD_207667 | JGI IMG/M metagenome (GOLD analysis project Ga0299912, IMG submission 207667) | Soil microbial communities from uranium-contaminated site in the Upper Colorado River Basin, Wyoming, United States - RVT95D214 (version 2) ...
CATCGTAAGCGGCAATTTGTTCGATAATCTCGATATTTCCAACAACCTGCAGGGCTTCGTAGCCCGCGAAATAGAACGATTAGAAAACATCCCTGTGGTCATACTGCCTGGTTCGAACGACCATTATACCGATGGCTCATTCTGGAAAACCTGGGGCCGATCTCCTACTCTTAAAAATTTGCATGTGTTAGCCAATCACAGAGATTCGTTCGTAAGGCTCACCGACCCTGATTGCGAAATTTATGGTTTACTCTTTAATCCCGAAAACGATTCTATCGACATCCCGAGCCGTCAGGCCGGCCCCAAAGCAGGTTGCACCATCGCTGCCTTCTGCGGGCCCGTCAGCGCCATGACCGCCGCCCTGAAGAAATCGCAACTTGCCTTTGACTACCTGGCCGCCGGCGGTCAGCAGACTTTTCAAAATTTGACCACCACCGGTCTGAAGGCCGCCTATAGCGGATCACCGGAAATCCAGGGGTTTGGCGATGGCGATTGTGGATATATCGCAATTGTGGAAGCCGGTTCAGGACAGAATCCGATTATTAAAAAAGAAAAAATCGGCAGCCTTGTCTGGAAAACCGAAGAATTGCCTGCCAAAGAAATCTTAAACAATGACGACCTGACGAAAAAAATCAAAGCTCTGGCCGGGCCGGAAGTATTGCTGAAAGTAAAACTATCGGGTTTGGCTCTTTTTGAAGCTTCCCTGGAACCGAATGCCGTCCAGAGACAGCTGGAAAGCGAATTTTTATATCTCGACATCGTCGATGATATGAAAGTGCTGCCGGAAAATATTTCCGAGGTCAAGGTCTCCGAAAAGACAATTCTCGGCCAATATATTAAAGTGATGGCGGCCGACTTACATGGCGCTGGCGATATCGAAAAAGCACGTCTGGAAAAATCCCTTAAAATCGGTTATGCCCTGCTTCAGGGACGGGAGCCGTGGTAAAATGAACTTAACCCAACTGGCTTTGGAAAATTTCGGCAAATTCAAAAATTTCGAATGCCGTTTTACCGATGGCCTGAACGTCATTAAAGGAGCTAATGAAACCGGCAAATCAACGCTTGTTTCCGCCATCACCAGTCTGCTTTATGAAGACCCGGCCGCCCCTCACGAAAAAACAGAGGATTTCAAAACCTGGGGGGCCCATAAGGCCTCCATACTCAAGGCAGGCATCGCCAGCAAATCCTTCACCGGAATCCTGGAAAAAGATTTCGATCGGGGCAGAACCAGGCTCGACAATTCCGCGCTTAATGTGACTATAGACGACAAAAGCCGGATTTTCGAGGTTATTACCGGCGCGGTCGGCTTTCCTTCGGCGGAGTTATTCGAGGCCACCTCGTGTATTAAGCAGGGAGAGATCACGCAAATCGGCCGCTCCGTTGAGGCAATCAAAAATAAGCTCGAGGCCATGGTCACCGGCGGCAAGGAGGACCTGGCTGCCTCGAGGATCGCCGGCAAAATCGATCGCCGAATCGAGGAAATTTCTCGCAACGATCAGCACCGCCCCGGACTGATCCAGGCGCTTGAGCAGAAACAATCCAGTCTCAACTATAACATCGATAAAATCAGCCGCGACATCAATAATCTGAAAACCTGGCGCAACGCCCTGGCCCAGGTGGAAATCGCCTATGCCAACGGCATGGAAGATTACCAGGCCAAAAAACAGAAACTCGGCAACGCTCTCAAAGTCGAGGTGGCCGGTAATAAATCTAAACAACTTGATGATAGAATAAAAGAGATCGCGTCACAGGTCTCCAGGTCTAAAGAGGCCGGCGAGCGAGTGCAATTCGTCAACCAGAAGCTAAAACAAGCTGTCAGTATACCGCAGGAGAGCCGCAACCAGATCGAAGAACTCGAATCGATACTGAAATACCTGCGGCCAAAGCAGAAAGACCTTGAAAATGAACTGGAGGCCGAACGCGGCAAATATGAAAAATTCAAAATCAGCGGCGGCATATCCGTGCTCACTTTCCTCGGCCTCGGCAGCCTTGTCTTCGCCGTCGCCGACTACTTTTTGCAGTTGACTGTATATTTTATCCATGCCGGCGCGGCCGGGCTGGCGCTTATTCTTCTGGCGCTGTTTCTATTTTCAAAAGGTACGCAGACAAGATCTTTCCTGAAAAACCAGCTGGCTGATAAGCAGAAAAAGGCGGCGGAGGTGAAAGCCGATATTGAGAAAGCCAATGGTGAATTGAAACAGGCGTTGGCCAAATTTAATATCGTATCCGCCGACCAGGTCAGACAACTTGCGTGGAAACGCTCCGAGTTGGAAAATCAGCTGACCGCTGAAAAGGAGACCTGCATAAAGTACCTGGCAGGTTCGACTCAGCAAGAATTGGAGATACAACTTCAGAATCTCGAAAAAGAACTTGTGGGACTTAAGTCCGAGCAGCAGGGCGGTGAAAAGCTCGATCCCGCGGAAATCGAACGATTAAAATTGATTACTGCGCAATTGGAAGAGCAGAAAAACACGCTCGAACATGAAACCCGCAATCTGCAAAGACAGATCGAAACGACTGAAGGCGGCGCGGAGTTGCTGGCCAGTTACCTGGAACGCCAGGAGGAAGTCGCCACGGAAAAAATTAGACTGGTCGAAGAGCTGGCCATCTTATCTCTAACCAAAGAATGCGTCGAAAAAGCCCGCCAGAACGTCATGATCTCGACTCTCGATCTGCTCGAAAAGAGGACGTCGGAAATACTTGACCTGATTAGCGACGGCAAATACAATAAGGTCAGGTTCGATAGGGCTTCGCTGAATTTCGAGGTCTTTTCGCAGGAAAAAAATGACTGGGCGAATCCCCGCAAGGAGCTGTCGCAGACCACGATTGAACAAATTTACCTGACAGCCCGCCTGTCGCTCACGGAAATCCTGGGCGATGAGGCCAGGCCCCCGATAATTCTCGATGATCCATTCGAAAGCTTTGACGCCAAACGTCGAGAAAACTCGATTAAGCTCCTCAAGCAAATGGCGCGCGACCGCCAGATATTTCTGCTTACCTCAGGCGATGCCTACGACGCCTGGGCTGATAATACGATTCAGCTTTAAAATCCGCTCTCTCACACGGCTTTTTTACGGCCCCCCATTAATGCTTCCAGCGATTCCTGGTTGAATGCCAGCGTCCGATGCGGGAACGGTATTTCGATACGCTCGGCGTCAAACCTGTTTTTTATGCGCCGGCGATACTCCCTCGCCACCGACCATTGCGAAAGTGGTTCCGTTTTGATCATGATCTTGATCGTCACCGAAGAATCATCGAACGAATCAACTCCCAGGATGGTCGGTTCCTCTGTAATGATTTTCGCCCAGGCTGGTTCGGCTGCCATCGCCCTGGCTACTTCGAGCATTACCTCCATCACCCTATCGACGTTCTCTTTATAGGCGACGCCGATATCGAGCACCGCCCTTGACCAGCCGTAAGTTAGATTGGAAACGGAACTGACCTCGCCATTGGGAATAATATGCACGGTCCCTTCGAGGTCCCGCAAAACCGTGGTGCGGAGAGTAATTCTTTCAACGATGCCGGCATGACCGGCGGTTTTGATGACATCGCCCACCCGGAACTGATTTTCCATAAGAATGAAAAACCCGGTTACCACGTCTTTAACGAGCGCCTGTGAACCGAAACCAATAGCCAAACCGATTATGCCGGCGCCAGCAAGCAAGGGCGCGATATCGATGCCGAGTTCCCTCAAGATCATCAAGCCGCCAAAAGCCACCACCACAATCTTCACCGCCGTATTCATAATGCCGACGAGGGTTTCCGCCCGCTTTTCTCTTTCCGATTGGCGCGCGGGATCATCGTCTTGGGCGAACGACTTAATCCGATTGCCCACGAATTTCGCGATTTTTATGGTCACCCACATGCCGATGATGATGACAATTATCTTCGGGCCATGGATCAGCGCCCAGTCTCTCAAAGCTATCAGGATATTTCCGCCAAAATTGTCCATAAATCCTCCTTCGCCCTCGAAGATATACAAGACAATTCCAAGCTGTCAAATTTAAAAGCAAGAGATGTCGGATTTTTTGTTCGCTTTGTTCACTGCTGAACCCGACCTACAATCGAATTAAAAAATGGGGAGACTCCTCGGCGCCTTTGACATTGACAGCTATTTAAGTCCGAATTATATTGGTTTGATGCTGGCAAAAATATTTTCATCGGCGTTGTTAGGCATTGAAGCTTATATCGTCGAAGTTGAGGTTGACGTATCGCCTCAATTGCCGGCTTTTCATACGGTGGGATTGCCCGAGGGGGCCGTAAAGGAAGCCAGGGAGCGAGTCGCCGCCGCCGTAAAAAATGCAGGCTTCCTCTTCCCCGCCAAACGAGTCACCGTGAATTTGGCGCCCGCCGATGTCAAAAAATCAGGTTCGGCGTTCGATCTGCCGATGGCCATGGGCATACTTGCAGCGACCGGCCAACTGGATTGCCCCCAGATGGAGGATTATATTCTCATTGGCGAACTGTCATTGGATGGCAAATTGCGGCCAGTACCCGGCGCTTTATCGATTGCGCTTGAAGCCGGCAAGAAACGGTTCAAAGGAGTCATCCTGCCCACCGAGAACGCCGAAGAAGGCGCAATTGCCAATTGCACCAATATATACCCGGTCGAAACATTGAACCAGGCGGTCGATTTCCTCGAGGGCGAAGCCTCTATTGAGCCCAAAAAAATAAACCTGGGCGACATCTTTTCCAATAGCCGCAAATATATCGTCGATTTTGCCGAAGTTCGCGGCCAGGAGCATGCCAAGCGGGCCCTGGAAGTGGCGGCCGCCGGAGGTCATAATATCATCATGGTCGGGCCTCCCGGCTCGGGCAAGACGATGCTGGCCAAACGGCTGCCCACGGTGCTGCCGGATATGACTTTAGCTGAAAGCCTCGAAACCACCAAGATTTATTCTGCCGGCGGTCATCTTATGCCGGCTCAGGCGTTGGTGGCGGCCCGGCCGTTTCGTTCCCCCCATCACACAATTTCGGACGTCGGTTTGACCGGCGGCACCAACCAGCTTATCCCCGGTGAAGTGAGCTTATCGCACAACGGGGTACTGTTCCTTGATGAGCTCCCCGAGTTCAACAAAAATTCGTTGGAAACGCTTCGCCAGCCGCTCGAAAACGGCTCCGTCACGATCACCCGGGCTTCCGGTTCGGTGACTTACCCATCGTCTTTTATCCTGGCTGCGGCCTTAAATCCATGTCCGTGCGGCTATTTCGGAGATCCCAATCATAATTGCTCCTGCTCCAGCACGCAGATCCAAAAATACGTGTCAAAAATATCAGGCCCGCTTCTGGATCGAATCGATATTCATATCGAGGTGCCGGCGGTGAAATTTAAAGACCTGTCAAGCGTTGCCGATGGCGAACCTTCGGTGGAAATCCGCAAGCGAGTCAATGCCGCCAGGCAGATGCAGATCGATAGATTTGCCGGCCACAACGGCATTTTCTGCAATGCCCATATGGAAACGCGCCTGGTCAGAGAAATTTGCCGGGTGGATGATGATTCGACATCGCTTTTAAAAACGGCCATAACCCGCCTGGGACTTTCCGCCCGGGCCTATGACAGAATTCTGAAGGTCAGCCGCACTATCGCCGATCTTGAAGGTGCTCCTGACATCAAAGCGCATCATATATCGGAAGCCATCGGCTACCGCAACCTCGATCGAGATTACTGGTCGGCTTGAGCGGCCGAAGAAAATAACGGAAATTAACATGGTAAAAAATCAGAGAACGATTAAGAAAAGAACCTCCATTTCGGGCATTGGGTTGCATACCGGCGTGGAAACCACGGTCACCTTCGTGCCGGCGCCTATCAATCATGGCGTTTCGTTTATCCGCACCGACCTGGAAAGCTGCCCGGAGATTCCGGCCGATATCGAACACGTCGTCGATATCAGGCGAGGCACAACTCTGGGAATCAACGACACCAGGGTGCATACGGTCGAGCACGTGCTGGCGGCCATCGCCGGTCTGCAAATCGATAATCTTAAAGTCGAACTGTCCAATTCCGAACCGCCTGTGCATGACGGTTCCGCCCGGCCGTTCGTCGATGCCCTGCTAGCGGCCGGCATAGCCGAACAGGATGCCCCGAAAAATTATCTCGAAATCGATGCCCCCCTTTCCTATTCCGAAAAAGACCGGGGTGTCGACATAGTGGTAACGCCTTCGGATGATTTGCGCATCACTTTTCTAATCGATTACAAAAATCCGGCGCTGGGAACCCAATATACGTCCCTTGTCGATCTGGATAAGGAGTTCGTCGATGAGTTCGCTGCTTCCCGGACTTTCTGCTTTTTAAGCGAAGTTGAGGAGCTCTACGAGGCCGGACTGATCAAAGGCGGGGGGTTGGATTCGGCAGTCGTGATAGCTGATATCGAACTGACCGAGGAAAAAGAACGCAAATTGAGGCAGCTTTCCGGCTGCAAAACCAGGCTGTTCGTCGGCAAAACCGGAATCCTTAACGATATCCCGTTAAGGTTTTATAATGAGCCGGTCAGGCACAAAGCTGTCGACCTGATCGGCGATTTGTTCCTGATTGGAGTTCCGATAAAAGGCCACATCCTGGCTGCCCGTTCGGGGCACGCCGCCAACGTCGCTCTCGCCAGAATGCTGCGCGGCATCCAGGAAAAAAAGATGTTAACCACCAAATACGGCTCCGCGAAAGGCCGCGGTGAATATCTGCTCGACATAAATGCCGTCATCAGGGCCATGCCGCATCGCTACCCGATGCTGCTTATAGACCGCATAATCGATGTCGAACCGAAAAAACGGGTGGTGGCCATAAAAAATGTGACCTTCAACGAACCTCATTTCATGGGGCATTTCCCGGATCGACCGGTGATGCCGGGCGTGCTGATTGTCGAGGCGATGGCTCAGGCCGGCGGATTTATGCTGTTAAATGCCATCGAAAAGCCGGAAAAAAAGCTCGTCTATTTTATGGGAATCGACGGCGTTCGTTTTCGCAAACCGGTGATTCCCGGCGATCAACTGCGATTCGAAATGGAAATGCTTCAGTTCCGTCCCAGTTCCTGTCGGATCGGCGGCAAAGCGCTTGTCGATGGCAAGGTTGTCGCCGAAGGCACATTTCTGGCCGTGGTCGTGGACAGGTAGTTTCTGCTTCTTTATTGAAAATGAATGGGAGATGCTTGCAGCAGACGCTAAATAAATCCATCCGGAATAACGCTGATTTTTCAGGAAAATGCGTCAGCACTTAATGGCGCCGCTATTTAACAATAGGCAATTGTCTTGCAATCCAATCGGCTTGCTGATAAACTTCCTTGGATATGAATAAGATAGCCGCGACTCTCGTTATCAAAAACGCTGGGCAGCTCATCACCCTCGAAACCCCCGGTAAAATCGGGCCCCAGGGCGGAAAAGTCATGTCTGAGCTGGGCATTATCAAACGGGGAGCGGTTGCCTTTGCCAGTTCAAGAGTTGTCGCTGTTTGCGAAACGGCGAAATTGCTGAAAACGGTGGCAATTACGCGTCGCACGAAAGTTATCGATGCCGAACGCCGCCTGGTCACGCCGGGATTGGTTGACTGCCATGCCCACCCGGTTTTCGCCGGCAATCGAGCTCATGAATTCGAGATGAGACTTGAGGGTAAAAGCTATCTTGAAATCGCCAGGGCGGGAGGCGGCATCAAATCCACCGTGGCAGCCACTCGGAAAGCTTCGACCAATAAGCTGTACGGCAATGGCCGTCGCGTGCTCGACGAGATGCTAAGGTGGGGAGTGACCACGGTCGAGGGCAAATCGGGCTACGGGCTAACCGTCAAAGACGAACTCAAGATGCTGAGAGTCCTCAGGCAGCTTGGCCGAGACCATGACGTCGACGTAATCCCGACATTTTTGGGAGCCCATGAGATACCTGAGGAGTATAAAAATAATGCCGAAAAGTATGTCGGTCTGGTGTGCGGAGAGATGATCCCGGCGGTTGTGGCTGAAGGATTGGCTGATTTTTGCGACGTATTTTGCGAAAAAGGAATATTCACATCGAAACAAACAAGAGTAATTTTGCAGACTGCTCAGGCTTTCGGCATGAAACTTAAATTGCATGCTGACCAATTCACCTCCACCGGCGGGGCCGAACTTGCTGCGGAATTCGGGGCCGTTTCCGCCGATCATCTGGACTGCGTTAACAGTGAAGGTATCCACCTGATGAAGAAAGCCGGCGTCATCCCGGTCGTGCTACCCGGCAGCGTTTTCTGGCTCAATATGAAAAACAAAGCTCCGGCCCGAAAAATGATCGATGAAGGATTGCCCGTCGCTATCGGCACCGACCTTAATCCCGGAAGTTCGCCCATCCACTCGATGCCGATTGCCATGAGCCTTGCCTGCCTCGAATTTAAAATGACGCCGGCGGAGGTCTTGACGGCCGCCACCCTCAACTCCGCCCATGCCATCGATTGGGGTGATAGGGTTGGCAGCCTTTCCCCGGGGAAAAAGGCCGATGCCGTTATCTGGGACGCCGAAGATTATCGAGAAATCCCCTATTGGTTCGGCAAGAACCTCGCTTTTCGAGTTTTTAAGGATGGCCATGAAGTGCAATTCTAAATTATTAGCGCTGGCCGTTATGGCCATGTCGTTGCTCGGCGGCTCCTGCGGCATCTATACCTTTTCGCCCTCGGCCCTGGGCGGCATAAAATCGATTGCCATTCCGACTTTCGAAAACAGGACGACTGAATACGGGCTGGACGACCTTTTGACCCAGGGTATCAGCCAGGCATTCGTTGCCAATAATACTCTGAAAGTGGTGCCGGAGGCACAGGCTGATGTTATAATGAGGGGCGCCGTGACTATCTATTCACATGAACCGTATACCGTCACGGAGTCGGAAAGCGTCGAAGAATATATGTGCCGGATCGGGCTGAACATTAGAGTCGGCTATGCAAACTCGGATAAAATCCTCTGGGAAGATGCCAACCTGTCCGATTACGGCATCTATTCCATTGACGATGGTGAAACCCAGACCGACGGCAACGATAGAGCGATCCAGAAAATAGTCGATGAAATATTAAACAGGACCGTGAAAAGCTGGTGAGCTTCCGGCGGTCTCGGAGAATATAAAATACCATGACAATTCAGGCCGCGGCGAGTATATTTTATGGGTCGTAAGCTGAAGTTTGAATTGAAAATAGCGAATGATGGGAGCGGTTATGAAAAATAAATTTTTTATTTACCGGATGATAGCGGCCCTGATCATTTTCTCTGCTGCGGCCATGGCTGATACCGGCAAAAGCGCCTATTCTTTCTTGAAGATCGGGATGGGCGCCAAGTCGCAGGCGATGGCCGGGGCGTTCGTCGGTCTGGCCGATGATTTAAGCAGCCTTTACTATAATCCCGCCGGTTTGACGGCGCCGGTCTATGATGTGAAAGGCCGGGGCGCGGATTATTATGCCGAGGAAACCGGGCCAAGCGTGTCGCAGAAACAAATCATGACCAACCGTTTTCAGGCCACGTTTATGGACTATCTGCTTGACTTCCAGACCGGCTATCTTGGCTACGCCAGGATGCTGAACGACGAAACCGCCCTCGGCTTTTCAATCCAGTATTTTGATTACGGCTCGTTTGTTCGGCGGGACCAATTCGGCGAAGAACTGGGCTCGTTCGGCGCCTATGATATGGCTTTTGGCGTTACTTATTCGAAATTGATCGGCCCCCGGACATCACTGGGGCTGACCGGCCGGTTTATTATCGAAAAAATCGAAAGCTATACCTCCGATGCTCTGGCAGTGGACCTGGGCGGCGTTCATCGGCTGGCCGATGGCCGGACCAGCCTTGGCCTGGTCGTACGCAATTTCGGATCGCAGCTCAGCGGCTTCACCAAAGGACATAAGGACCCTCTGCCAACTTTAGTTGAGGCTGGCTTTTCGCATCGCCTGCGCGGCCTGCCCCTGACATTTAATACCGATATTACTTATCCAACTGACAACGGCGTCTTTTTTGCCCTGGGCGGCCAATGGGAATCGTTCAGACCACTGACTCTGAGAGTCGGCTGGTCGTCTGGCGGTCAGGATTATAAAACGGGTTCCAGCAAGGATAAATTCGGCGGATTCGCGGGCGGTTTCGGCTATATCTACAAAGAATATCTTTTCGATTATTCGTTTTCGTCCTACGCCGACCTGGGCAACGTCCACCGGTTTACCATGGGGCTGGAGTTTTAGGCGTTTTGACGTTTGCCGCGCGTTCCGCACTTCAAGCATTAGCAAAGACGATCGGCTTATCTAAAAAGTGAGTTAAATAATTCTTTTCTCGACATGCTAAAGTGCCCCAAGAATTAATCCTTCGAATAATAAGGATTGGAGGGCAATTTAATTAGGAAAGGAGTCATTTTGACATGAAGCTTACTGATGGGTGTGTTTGGGGCAACAATAAATTTTTCGTGATTACCGAAAAATGGTATGAAGGCTGGGTAAATGATAAAGGTATTTTGGCTTGTGAAGTTGATGAACAGCATATTGAAATAATAAAATGCGTCAAGTGTAGCCTGGAATACAAAGAACAGGATTTTAAGGGTATAGATTATTAAATGAATCCCGAAGAACGAATTTTAAATGAAATAAAGAATTTCTTCAGTGGAATATTTGAGATCGGTGAAAACAAGAAAGGCTACAGGTACGCCGAGTATAAAAAATCGTGGCTGGGCAAGTTAAGATTATCTGCCTCCGATGCTGACGAGGCGAAAAGTTCAAGAACTACAAAAAAATTACAAAATCATTTAAAAGATAAGTTTGGTGATCGAGTAAGAACAGAAGCTCCCGTTGCTGAGGGAATGACGTTGCGTTTCGACACTATCGATTCCGCACAAGAAATCAAAATTGATTCATCGAAATTACAGGCCTTTGACATTCTGGATTTAGAAACCGGGACAGCATTTGAGATCAGCCTTTCCGATGCCTTTGCTGAGTTTTTCAAGGATGTCTTAAAGGCCTTATTGGATTCGCGAGTGAAGAAGCTTTACATTTGCATGAGGAATCATACCTATAAGGGAGCTGGGAAAAGCGGCTATCTAAGAGTCGCGTCTTCTGAGATGGTCCAGCAATATATCTCTTTAGCGAGATTGTATAAATTAGACATACTTCTTGTTGATTTATATCCGGAATGCAACAAATAAATGTCGATCTCATTTCCACAAGCAGAGAAAATGGATATGCCATTGCGGCACTTCCCGCACCTCCGGTTCAACTTCCCCGAGCTCCTATATCACTTCCCCTTCACCTCCCTCTGCGCCAGCAACGTCTTAAGCTTATGGCGGTCCTTTTCGATCACTTTCAGGCTGAAGCCGTCACATTGCACGACCTCCCCCTTGCCCGGGATCTTACCCAGCTTGGTGACCAGCATGCCGCCCACCGTTTCATAGTCGCCCTCGATCACTTTAACGTCGAAGGCATTGGCGAACTCGTCAACCGGCATTGATGCCATGACCTGCGCGGTGTTCGTATCGATGAAGGTGATCTTCGATGCTTCCCGGTCATATTCATCCTGGATGTCGCCGACGATCTCCTCGATAATATCCTCCATCGTGATAAGACCCGCCGTGCCGCCGAATTCATCGAGCACTACCGACATGTGAAAATTCCCTTTCTGCATATCGCGCAGCAATTCCGAGATCGGTTTGGAATCGGGTACGAAATTGGCCGGCCTGATAATGTCTTTTAAAACGAACAGGTCCTTATGGGTATACACATAAAGCAGATCTCGCGAATGAATGATCCCCTTGATATTATCGAGGTTGCCGTCATAAACCGGAAACCGGCTGAATGATTCCTCGGTGGCAGTTTTCAATAATTTATCCACAGGGTCGCTTATCTCCAGGGCCACGATATCGGTCCGGGGCGTCATCGCTCTTTTCACGGAAGTGTCGGTGAATTCGAACACCGAATGAATGAGCTGCTGCTCGGCCTCGTCGAATATCCCTTTTTCCAGTCCTTCTTTAATAATAAACTTGACTTCAGCCTCGCTGACATAAGTCTCCGGTTTTGCTTTCGGCGAAAAGCCCATCAATTTCAGGCAGGCATTTGTGGAGGCCGTCAATATTACTATGAAAAAATTCAAGGCTTTTATCGAATACCAGGTTAGCGGCCCGGCCCAGAGCGCGATTGACTCGCTTCGACGAATTGCCAGCGCTTTGGGGACAAGTTCCGCCATTACCAGGAAAAGATATGAGATGACGATAATGACGAGGGTGACCGAGATTGTCTGGGAAGAATTCTGAACGGCAGCGATTGGAATTTGTTTCACGAGCGGCCCGATGATTGTAATCGCCGCGACGCCGCCTATAGCCGAGGCCGCCGAGCCGGTGACGGTTACGCCGACCTGAATGATCGCGAAAAATTTGTCGGGATTGGATTTGAGCCTGGCAACGAAACCGGCGCTCTTATTGCCGGCGGCGATCAGCTCTTTAAGCCGGCTCGTCCGAACCGCCACAATAGCGATTTCGGATGCAGCAAAAAAACCAGATAACACCACCAGGACGATGATCAGGACGAGCTGCAGAAGCAGACTAACGAGCATTAAGCGCGGAAACCTCGCGCCATGCCTTCCAGGCGGGCGATCCTATCTTCTATCGGTGGGTGCGTCGAAAACATGGCAATTATGCCTCCTGCGGATAACGGATTCACTATATACATATGGGATACCGCCGGATTGGCGTTGAACCTTCTCCGCCCGGCAGCCAGAGTCAACTTTCTTAAGGCCGACGCCAGTCCCAGGGGATTGTGGTTGAATCCCGAACCGGCCTCATCGGCCGCATACTCCCGCGAACGAGATACGGCCATCTGAATCAGCAGCGCAGCAATGGGTCCGGTGATCATGATAATCAAGCCAAGATAGGGATTGCGATTTTCGTCGCTGCCGCTGAAAAAAGCCAACCGTGAGATCATCGTAATGGCGCCGGCAATCACCGCCGCGATCGTCCCGATTAATATGTCCCTGTTTTTGACATGAGCCAGCTCGTGGGCTACCACGCCCTCCAGCTCGGAATCGTCGAGCAATTCCAGAAGGCCGGTAGTGGCCGCGACCGCCGCATGCTCGGGATTGCGGCCGGTGGCGAAAGCATTGGCGTAAGGCGCATCGATAATGTAGGCTCGAGGCATCGGCAGCCGCGCCATTTGCGAGATTTTTCTCACGGCTGCCGCAAGCCTTGAATTTTCAGGGGCAGGTTGCGCGCGATGCATTTTCAGCACTATTTTATCGGAGAACCAATATGTGCCGATATTGAAGGCGACGGCAATTAGAAAGAATAAAAACATGCCGCGCATCCCCCCGAAGAAACTGCCAACCAGAACCAATAGCACGGTCAGCGCCACCAGCAAAAATATGGTTTTCATGCTATTCATATTTACCTCCAGCTTCGATCAATGGCGGGCACGGAATAATTTTAAATCCAGACAGCCGCCAAAGTCAAGTTTTTATGGATATAACGCTTTTTGTCCAATTTGGTTTCGCTCAGCTGCCGCGTTTTGTAATGATTTTCTTAAACTGGCCAAAGGCGCCCAGGCGCCTGACGCCGATCAGCGCCAGCACCAGTTCGAGAATTATCCAGGCGCCATAAACAAATAATATCTCTTCGCGGATCGAGGGCTTAATGAATTGCGCTGAAAAAAGCAGAAACAGCCCGGCCGCCTCGTAGGCCCTGAATTGCATGTTAGCCAACAGCATGAATCCCAGAAGCGACTGCAGCGCCGTCAATAGAATTTCTACACGATGTTGAAAGTCAAAATCGATCCCGTAGATCCCCCCTCGCGAAATACAATAGATTATAGGAATAATCGCCACTAACAGGGTCAATTCAGCGATACCTGATGAGACCATATTCATCAAAGCCATCGGCGCCTTCTTGACCGATTTCGCCCAGTAAAAAGCTGATACTTTTTCCGGAAATTCCGATAAAAACGGCGCCACCCACTGGATAAAAATAAACATCGGCACACCCATCACGACCGATAAGCCGAGCATGCTTTCCAGAAACGGGCCGGCCACAAAATAGATTGCCGCGGCCCCGCCGAGAAAGCAAGTCCAGATCAGCATATTTCGAATAAGCCGGGGCCGGCTCAATATAAACCTGGGGATCGGCTCAATCTCCGCAACTATCTCGGTTTCCTT
>Ga0299912_10002889_pt1 | contig 14098 bp, 13 predicted proteins | sample RVTome_2_FD_207667 | JGI IMG/M metagenome (GOLD analysis project Ga0299912, IMG submission 207667) | Soil microbial communities from uranium-contaminated site in the Upper Colorado River Basin, Wyoming, United States - RVT95D214 (version 2) ...
GCGGACACAATCACAGTTCCAAAAAGTACTATGGCACCAACGCCCTCTACCTCAAATAATGCTATGTTCACGGCTCCTATTATGAGTAATGCTCCGTTACATTTTTTATGGAAAGAGAGAAGCGATTTACTCGAAATAAACAACAAAAAATTGATCTCATCTTAAAGGTTGCCCACGATCTCCTCATTGAAAAGGGGTACGACCGGTTGAGCACGAATCACATTGCCGAGAGGTCCAACATCGGAATAGGTACCATATATCGCAATTTCCCGAATGGCAAGGTGGATATTGTGCGGGAAATTTTTCTACGAAATAGGGTAAACCTCGTCAATTTGGAGCTAATCGATAAGATAACCGAATCTAACCTACAAAACGCAGTATACCAAACAATGGTTAATTTTATCAAATTTCACCGCGAAAATCAACAGTATCACAATGCGATCGAGCAAGTATTGCACTCAAATAGAGACTTCTATCGAGATTTTATAGCACTCATTGAAGAAATACTTACAGAACTCGCCAAAAAATTGAAATCGAACAATTTATACGAACGATTTTCAGAAACGGAATTAATAAAGAAATTGGTTTTGTAATATAATATTAACGAAGCTATTATTGTCCACCACATCTTAATCGGACCGTTATTCCAGACAGACCACGAGTTGGCACAGTTCCTCACGGACTTGACATCATTTTATTTAAAGTAGATTGGAAAAGCAATTTCACTTGCGTTCAAAATGAGTTGCTATTTAGGGGGGATTGGCCTTTTGTTGGAATAAAAGTGTGGAGCAAGGTTGAATATGGTGAAACGACAAAATTACTGGGCCTTTGGTTTGGTGGGGGGCATAATTGCGGGACTCGTCATCGGCATCATTATAGCCGCGGTGACCACCGGCGACTTATTGGGGGGCGGGGTTGTCGGCGCACTGATCTTCGGAATTCCTACCGCGCTTATCGCGAGTTGTATAGTGGAGCGAACCCCTGAGGATGGGAAAACATCCCGACCCGCGTAATGCAGGGTTATAGAACCGGCGTGGGTCCACTTTACCTTCTCATTCACCTTGTGTTGTTTTTAATTTTACAACCCACTTTCCTGCGAGTCTGAAGGGATTGTTTAAACCCAGATCGACTTGACCAAACAGGTAGAGGTTAAAAGGATTAATGAAATAAAAGTGAAGAAATCGAGTTAACGTTGATTAATGTCAACGTATTGCTTCCCGATCTCCCCGGTATAGCGCAAGCGGGGGCGAATTATCTTGTTATCCTTTAATTGCTCGATGCAGTGGGCAACCCACCCGGCCGCGCGCGATGCAGCAAAGAGCGGCGTGTACAGGGGATGGGGCACCTTCAACGCGTGCAGGAGGGATGCCGAATAGAAGTCCACGTTCGGGTAGATGTGCTTCTTCTCGATCATGTAGTTCGCGAGAATCTCGCCCATCTCGTAGACGTTGTCGTGTTCAAAGTGCTTACCTTCCTCTTTAATCCAAAATTCATGGCTGAGCTTGCGTAAGATGACCGCCCGCGGGTCTTCCCGCTTGTATACCCGGTGGCCGAAACCCATAATTTTCTCTTTCTTGGCGAGCTTCTCCTCGAGCCAGGGGATTACGTTCTTCTTCCACTTGATCTCGTACATCAAGTAGTTGATCACGCGTTCGTTTGCCCCGCCGTGTAGCGGGCCCCGTAACGCCCCAATCGCAGACACGACCGCCGAATAGATGTCGGACAGCGTGGACACGGTGACCCGGGCTGCAAATGTCGAAGCGTTCAGGTCATGTTCCGCCTGGCAGATAAGGATCTTGTCAAACGCGTCTGTTATTTCTGGCATGGGCCTGATGCCGGTCATCATGTAGTAGAAATTGCCCGCGTGGGGGAGGTCCTTGCTTGGCTCCACGAGTGGCAGGTTGGCTTTGATGCGGTGAGAATAGGCGAGGATGGTCGGAATCTTTGCAATGATGCGGATCCCCTTCCGGATATTCGCCATCTCGGTATAATTATAATCATCTTCGTCATATAAGGAGAGGGCCGAGATGGCGGTGCGGAGTAGTTCAATGCGGGTAGTTTGGCGGGGAAAACTCTGCAGGATCATCAAGATCCGGTCCGGGATGTCCCGCTCCTTTATGAGTTGCTGGCGGAAAGATTCAATTTCGAACGTGCTGGGCAATTTGCCGAATAATAGGAGGAACGCTACCTCTTCAAAATTCGATTTCTGCACCAAGTCGGCAATCGAGTAACCCCGGTAAAATAATTCCCCCGTGAACCCGTCCATAGCGCAGATGGTCGTATAGTCCACTACCACGTTGACGAGGCCCTTGTGGACGGGTAATTGTTTGATAAGCTCCATCTCCCGCTCGAAAGTGACGGGAGTGGTGGATTCTTCCAGTTTGTTGAGCTCTTCGTAAGGATCTTCGACAATTTTTTCACTGGCTGAGGATGGAAGGACAGGAGGGAGGGTCTTCAATTCTTCCTCGTCATTATGGTCAAGTGCTTCATCGGCGTGTGCGTTCGCTTTGGCTGCAGGCTTACTTGGACGTTCACTTGGAGGTTTCTTCGTGTATTTACTCAAGGATTGGTCACCAACCCAAATAACATTCAGTTTCCCATTGAAATAGGGGAACGACTCTCATTCAAAAATGTACGATGGGGTAGATATATCTTTTGTTCCAAGCAGTCCAGTATAGGCAACAAGTTGTGGCATGCGGAGAGAAGGAATGTGAAAAATCTTCTTCAAGCTTTGGGAAAAAAATAATTCTCGTTTCCAATTTGGGTAGTGGGTTTAACAAGAATCCTTTCAATGGTTGCAATGGAGTAAGTGCCAGAATCTTTTAATAAGATTGAGGAAAGCATTATTCGCAGGAAAAATGCTCCAGAGCGTCTTCTTTAACTAGGTCGGCTTGTTCAGATTATTGGAAGGTCACAAGAGGATCTCCCTCGCAATGGACTAGCGTTATGGACGATACGGAGAATTTGATAGTCAAGGTCAACGCGGAAACCAATCTAAAATTTGGATGTACACCCGATCATCGCTCGCTCGAGCAGAAGTTAGATGCAGGTTTAATCATTCTTGACAAACCCGCGGGGCCCACGAGTCACGAGGTCGCTCGCCGTGTGAAAGTGTTATTTCAAGGAACCTCCGTGACGAAAGTGGGGCATGGCGGTACTCTCGATCCTAATGCCACCGGAGTGCTCCCTCTTGCCCTCAACCAAGCAACACTCCTCCAAGATATAATCCTTCGTGGGAGGAAGGAATATATTGGCACGATGCACTTGCATGCACTAGTGCCAGCATTAACCGTGAAGCAGACCCTCGAGAGGTTCCAGGGGTTGATTCGCCAGCGACCTCCGTCCCGCTCAGCTGTCAAGCGGGTTCTCCGAGTTCGGGAGATTGATTTCATCTCTGTTCTTGATATAAAAGAAAAGGACGTGCGCTTCAAGGTTGGGTGCGAGGCGGGTACCTACATTCGAACCCTTGTAGTCGCAGTAGGCGAGGCATTAGGTTGCGGGGCTCACTTGACCGCCCTGCGGCGCACCCGATCTGGATGTTTCTCGGAAGAACAAGGACTTACAACCCTTGAGGACATCGAACATTCTCTTAAAACATGGCGCGAGAAAGGCGACCGCGAACCAGTTACTGCGATGATTCGCCCTATCGAAACTGTATTCGCCCAGTTCAAGCGAATTATCGTGAAAGATGAGGCGATCTACTACATTTGTGCCGGAGATCCCGTGCAGGCGCGGGATATAGTAAAGCTTGCCAGAGAAATCCGGAGAGGGGATCTAGCGGGGATTTTTTCACTCAAGGGGGAGATTATCGCCCGGGGCACCTGCCTCGCAGATGCGGCGCGCATGGTCAAGGCCACGGGAGGCGATTTAGTGAAAACGGAAAAAATATATATGCATCCAGGTGTCTACCCAAAATTTCGATAATGTAATACTAATGTAACCCTTGACTTCTCGCACTTAAGCGTCCGGCGAGGTACGGTGTGACGCGTAGATAATCTCCTCATCGACTTTGAAACCCGCTTTTTTTACGAGTAACAGGGATGCGGCGTTGTGTCTCTCGATGTTAGCTGCAATGACATCAATCCCTCTCGCGCGGAGCTGTTTCATCGCTTCCTGGACTAGTGCTACCCAAATTCCCTGCCGGCGGAACATGGGATCTACCGCCAAACGATTTATCCACCCGCGCCGCGCATCGTGGGACGGTATTACGACCCCTGCGAGTATCTTCCCGTGCCGGGCGCCAATCAACCAAACGACTTTACTAGCCAACTGATGTTCTATCTCAGACCGAGAATCACGACCTTGTGGGCAAAACTTGAGTCCAGCTCGGGTCCAAAGTGCTGTAACTTCCTCATAATCCTTGATGGAGAGTGAAGCTAGAATTAATTTGGGATCCGTATGAAATTCGCTTCCAGATACAAACTATTTCCGAAGGAGAGGTTTGTAGTTCTTTTTCATCACGATAGCCAATTAAACATTAAGGTTTTTTTGTATGACTTTTTAGGGCGTCTTTGTGTCCTCCGCGTTTGAGGGATTTCCAAGTAAGAATCCGTTTTAGGTTATTTTAAAAGCACAAAAAACTCCAAGATACGACTCAAATTAACCTTAAGAGCGCTCGATACATCCCTGAAACTTAGTAACCTTGTGAATTTAAGGTCGTGAGCGTGAATGGCAAAGGAAGAAGCCGAGTTACTCAACATCCCGAATGAAAACCTGTTGTCCCGGTTAGCAACGTCCGAAGTGGGTCTTACCTCGCAGGTAGCCGAGGAACGCCTCGCCCAGTACGGGCCAAATGAGCTCGCTCACAAGAAGAAGCGAATTGCAATCCTTGAATTCTTTGCCCACTTCAAGAATCCCTTGATTATGATTCTCCTGTTTGCAGGCATAATCTCGGGTATTCTTGGTGACTTGGCCTCTATGTCTATCATCATCACGATCATCACCATCAGCATTATCCTGGATTTTTACCAAGAATCCAAGGCAGAACAAGCGGCGGAATTATTGCAGGAAAAGGTAACCGTTACCACCACCGTGTTCCGGGACGGTGTCAAGCGAGACCTCAAAATATCTGAGATCGTTCCCGGTGATGTCATCGAGCTCTCTGCGGGAGACCTCGTACCAGCCGACTCTCGGTTGTTAACCGCCAAGGATTTGTTCGTGGACCAGTCTGCATTAACCGGTGAATCCTTCCCCGTGGAAAAAAGCGCGGACCCCTCTAATGCAAAGAATTTAATAATTACAGAATCGCCCAATGGTATATTTATGGGCACCCCAGTCGTAAGCGGGAACGGAATTGCCGTGGTCCTTAAGAGCGGTGGTAATACGGAATACGGGAAAATAGCTAAGCGTCTGGCGGTGAGGGAGCAAGACACCGAATTTGAACGCGCCACGAAAAAACTCGGTTTCCTTATTCTGGATGTCACCCTCCTGCTTGTGTTGTTTGTCTTTTTTGTTCTTGCCCTCCTCGAGCATGATGTCCTCGAGTCGTTCCTCTTCGCACTCGCGCTGGCGGTAGGTCTCACCCCGGACCTCCTACCCGTTATCGTTTCCATTAACTTGTCCCGGGGCGCGCTGGCGATGTCCAAAAAGGGCGTCATTGTTAAGCGACTAGCGAGCATTCAAAACTTTGGGAATATGGACGTGTTGTGCACGGACAAGACTGGCACGCTCACTGAGAATAAGATTGCCCTCATAATGCATATCAATTCCTTGGGTACCGATGATGACAAAGTCCTACTCCATTCGTTTATCAATAGTTACTTCCAAACGGGCCTGAAAGGTGCGTTAGACGAAGCGATTTTGGCGTTTAAAACCATCGACATAAGTGACGTTCAAAAAGTCGACGAGATTCCATTTGACTTCATCCGCAAGCGAGTCTCCATTGCGGTGCGGAAAAATGACCAGAAATGTTTAATCACGAAAGGGGCACCCGAAGAGATACTTAAAGTATGTACCGCCTACGAACTTAATAGAGAAGTCTCCGACCTAACGCCTGAATTCCAAACAAAAATTGACCAGAAATATATGGATCTAAGTCGAGACGGCTATCGCGTGTTAAGCGTATGTTACAAACATATTCCTGACACCCACCAGCAGCATTACGAAATTAAGGATGAAGTTGATATGACTTTCCTAGGTTTCGTTGCCTTCATTGACCCCCCTAAAGAAACTGCGAAAGAATCCTTGCAGTTACTTCGCCAGGCGGGGATTGAGGTGAAAGTGATCACGGGAGATAACGACTTAGTGGCGCGGAAAACGTGTGAAAAGTTGGATTTTCCCATTCGTGGTGTAACCTTAGGAAGCGAACTATCCCAACTGGACGACAATGCGTTAGCCCGCGTTGTAGAGAAAACGAACATTTTCGCGCGGGTTACCCCGGTCCAAAAAAGTCGCATTCTCCATATCCTGAGGGGTAACGGGCATATTGTGGGGTACATGGGGGACGGGATTAACGATGCACCCTCTATCAAAGCCGCAGACGTGGGTATTTCGGTTGACAACGCGGTAGATGTCGCCAAAGAAGCAGCAGATATCATTTTATTGCAAAAGAAATTACGCGTGTTGTATGACGGGGTTATCGAGGGGCGGAAAACGTTCAACAATACCCTCAAATATATCCTTATGAGCACGAGCTCGAATTTCGGTAACATGTTCAGTGTCGCGGCCGCTGCGATCTTCCTGCCTTTCCTGCCGATGGCACCCACCCAAATTCTCCTGAACAATCTCTTATATGACGTGTCAGAATCCACCATCCCCACAGACAACGTGGACGAGTCTGCTCTCAAAAAACCCACCCGGATTGACATTTCCTACATTCGCAAATTTATGCTGCTGATGGGTTCATTGAGCTCGATCTTTGACATCCTGACTTTCATCGTTATGCTCTGGGTGTTTAACGCTGATGTGCATTTGTTTCAAACTGGTTGGTTCGTGGAATCGCTGTGCACGCAGACCCTAGTTATTTTTGCCCTTCGCACGCGGGTAAGTCCCTTCTTCAAGAGCAAACCCAGCAAACCTTTACTTTGGAGCACCCTCGGGATTGCTGGTCTTGCGATTGCCATTCCCTTTACGTTCATTGGTCCCTTATTCCACTTCAGGCCCCTGCCACTTGACTACTTCCTCTTTTTATTGGCGGTGATTGGGATCTATTTTGCATTAGTCGAATTCGTCAAAGCGAAGTTTGACAAGAAATATGGATTCCTTTTGGAGCGAGGCTACGTGCGTGCAACTCCGCTGACCGCGTGAATTAGCGGAATTTCTCTGCAAAATTGCTTCTTTCGGTTAAAAAAGTTCCTTTTCTTATCCTATCCCCAATTTCCTGAAGTATCCCTCATTAACATTCAAATGCGGGGAATCCCATTCTCCCTTGCATTTCCCTTGGATCCTTGGATGGTACATTTATGAAGTGCCTCTGTGAAACCTTCAGACATAGCAAACCCCCCTGCGCAGCCACTCCCGGCACCTGCGTTGGAAATTGCTCCCACGAGCAGGTCATTTGTCGCGTGAAAGTTAACAATCCAGACGAACCTTACGATTTCCCACCCGATTCGTGTAAATATTACTTGCCTCGCATCTATCGCTTGTGATTTGAAAAATAGGGGAAAAAATTAGTGAGACAGGTACATGAACCGTTCCATGTAGTAGAGGAAGAACTGGTTGTAGTATCCCGAGAAATGATAGTCGTTTCCGTGCCCGGCGAAGGGAATGCTAATGAGGGCGCAGGCAACATTCCCCGCATCAGTATAGGCTTGCTTGAACGCTCTAGCGATGCTTGGATTTATCAACCCATCTTGACTCCCCTGGAAGATGAGACAAGGGGGACTAGTGGAATTAACGAGGAGGGCGGGATCGATCAATTCCGGTGGGGCATATCCCAAAAAACTTCCCATTCCATTTGCAGGGTAGAAGGGGATAAATCCTTTAATGATTAGCGAGTTGCTACCGTTAAAGATTCCAGTGGTATAGTTCCTGCTGGTGATAGCGAGGGCGGTTGCGCATGTTAGCTGTCCTCCCGCGGATCCACCAGATACAAACACAGAACTCAGATTGGCTCCGTATTTTGCTTGGTTGTCACTGAGATATTTACAAAAGATACCAATGTGGTGCAGCATATCCTCTGTCGTGAAATTCCCCAAGACGGCATTGGGTGTTAACATTTTAAAATTGTTGAAGAAATTGTTAGTGAAATTATTGATGCCATACTGGATATCAAAGACGCAATACCCTTGCGCGGCGAAATACTCATTCATTTGGGGGATGTTGCTCATGCCTTTGTCGCCGATCACCCACGCGCCGCCATGTATCCGAATGAGGGTGGAATTTCCCCCCGGGAGTCCTTGCCCGTTGTTTGGGGGCAAGTACGCGTCAAACTTCAACTCGATGCCCGTGTCCTTGCCCGAGGTACCATTGTAGAATGACACATCGGGTATTTTCACGAAATTTTTGGGTGGTGCTCCGAGGAAGTACCCGGGTAACACGAAACGCGTTGGGAGAAAGAACGCCGAGGCCGAGCTCACCTTCGTCTGCCAGTCTGCCCCGAATGCTTGCGTGAAGGCATTATCAGCATCAGAAGTGCTTGCTAAAGTCGCGATTAGGGGCGTCACCATAATCCCGGTCATTACTAAACCTAGGATGCCAATACCCCATGTAAGCTTGGTGTGCTTGCTGCTGTGCATCATTTTCACAAGAAAAAGGGCGACAGCGAGCATAATGATTGCCCATCCAAGGTCCCACATCGACGCGTACACGCCGATGAATCCCATCAACACGCTCAGATCACTATACTCCGGGAATAAATCGGCGCCGGCCAACGTGATGATACAGAGAAGAATCCCAATCAACAAAAAAGACCAACAACCAATAATTGCTAAAATGCGGATTAACCGCCATAAACGCCGCCGGCCTATGCCTGAACCCTGAGCAGCGCCTTCTATGGCAGGGACTTGCTTGGCATCGCTGCAATATCGCAGGCTTGCGTAGGAGTACAACATACCGCTACCGAGTAATCCAAAATAGCAGACAAACACGATAACGTGTGACGGATCGGAAGATGTAAATATGAAGTTCCCGCCCAGCATCCCTAGTACCATAATGCTAATGATAATGAGGAATCCATAACTACCCAAGTTAAGTTTTTTGCCGGAGGGACTTTTTTTGTCCACAGCGCTGTCAATTAGGAAAACCAGGGCCAGGTTCCCAAAGATGGTGGCAAGGAGGACCCCACCGAATATGTCCCAGATCGGCGTATAGGCAGGGAACAACGCGTAAAAAACGCCAAAAATGATCGAAGCGAGGTTTAGAATTAACATTACTCGCGAGATGGTCTTCATTCGGGTTTGGTTTTTGACTGACATATTGTTAATCTCCTCTTAATCTTTCGGACTTGCAAGGATGATAATCGCCCCAAGAAGTATGATGATTGCTTCCAAGGGAATTCCCGCGACACAAGTTGTTTAGGGTGCAGCCGCCGCTGATTTCCGCAAACCCCGAATATGGCAGTAGGTCAAAATTCGCCATGCGGTAGGATAACGCACCAAGGAGGACTAACAAGATGCCCATTATCAGTAAGATGCCTCCTGCAACTTTTTTCCATACGATGCCAAGGATGCCCCCTAAAATTACAATGCTGATGATTATAAGATTTAAGATCCAACCTAGTTCGCCGGGACCTATGTGCAGCAGTAATTGTACTAGCATAACGCCGCCGCCGATGAGTCCAAGGACGCCACCAATTATAATTGCTTTCGACATATGGGGTTTTTGCCTGCGTTATTCTTGCGTTAGGTCTTACGATGTATTTAATTTTCCCCCCTGTCTTTACAGGAAATAGGTGTGTTGCTTGACGGATAAAGTGGTAGGCTTCATCGGAACCGGTGTGATGGGAAAGTCAATGTGTGGACACCTCCTCAAAGCGGGGTACCCCATCTTCGTGCACAATCGCACGAAGGACAAAGCTACCGACTTACTTTCTATGGGAGCGAGGTGGTGCACTACCCCCTGCGAGGTTGCGAGGCAAAGTGACATTATCTTCTCCATTGTCGGGTTCCCCAAAGATGTAGAGGAAGTGTATCTTGGCAAGGATGGTGTGCTTGCGGGCGCCCGTGTGGGGACGATTATTGTGGATATGACCACCTCGGAACCGTCCCTAGCCCAGCGAATCTCTGTGGAAGCAAAAAAAGTGGGCGTGTTTGCCCTGGATGCGCCAGTGTCCGGTGGGGACGTAGGCGCCAGAAATGCCACACTGGCCATTATGGTCGGGGGAGATAAGACCGCTTATGACGTTGTTTTTCCACTCTTCCAGAAAATGGGAGAAATTATTGCATATATGGGACCCGCCGGTGCTGGACAACATACAAAAATGAGTAACCAGATCGCCATTGCCTCGAATATGGTGGGAGTCGTGGAAGCATTACTCTACGCCCAGAAAGCGAACCTCGATCTGAACGCGCTCATCGACCTGATCGGCAAGGGCGCAGCTGGATCGTGGTCCCTCAATAACCTCGGCCGGCGGATGGTGCAGAAAAATTTTGATCCCGGGTTTTTCATCAAACATTTTGTGAAAGATATGGGTATTGCACTCTCAGAAGCTAAGCGGATGAACCTCTCGCTTCCTGGCCTCGCACTCGCCAACCAATTTTACGTAGCAGCTATGGCACAGGGAATGGAAAACCTCGGAACGCACGGTCTATTCAAGGTATTTGCAAATATGAACAATATTCACATTTGAAACTGGGGTTCGTGCAACAATGCAACAACCTGAGGATGGGAAAGAACCCAAACCGCCAGAACGGGGTCACGGGAAGCCACCAGACTGGCACCCCCTCGATGACGTGCAAAAATATTACGATGCCAAAGCAGCACTATATGACAACGACTACAAGAAGTTCGAATGGCGTTTGTACGACGACTTGACATGGCACTTTCTCGCCCCCTACCTGCCCCCAGCGAAACCCAGTTGTATCTTAGACGTAGGCGGGGGCACCGGCAAGTGGGCGGTCAAGCTCGGGCAAATGGGTTACAAAGTGATTTGTGGCGACATATCTGATGGGATGCTGGACGTTGCCCAGCACAAGGTGAAATTAAGCCAACTCGAGGAACTGGTGGAGGTCCGGAAATTGGACGTCCGGAATTTGAGCGAATTCCCCCCCAATTCCTTCGATCTCGTGTTGGCGCTGGGGGACGTGATCTCTTACGCCATCGATGACGACCCGGCCGTGGCGGAGATATTCCGCGTGTGTAAACCCGGCGCCCGCTGCATCGCGTCAGTGGACAACAAACTCACCTATTTACTCTTAGAACTTAATAACGACCACTTTATATGCGTGGATTCGCTCCTCAAAACGAATATTGCCACCTATTTCACGCCCCATCCCATCAAGACGTATTTCCCCAGAGAACTGCGGGACCTGTTCGAGCGGCACGGATTCGAGGTAGAATCCATCGTGGGCAAACCGGTCCTCACGAATATGGTTCCTAAGAGCCGGCGCAAGAAACAGCTCCCAGCACATTACGATTTTTTCTTGAATATGGAAAAGCAACTAGCAAGTGACCCGGACTTTGTTGGTCACGGCGGTCACTTGCAAATTGTGGCAAAAAAGACTCCCGTGTAGAAAAGCGAAAAAATTCGCGCGAATCACGTTATTACCGCTAGCCAAACCTTCGCGCCAGTCGAATTCCAAGTAATTTCAAACCTTTAAGCTTCTATCAATTCAAGCCATCACCCACCTTGAACGAGAGGTTCTCTCTCGTCTCCAAAAAATCATTTAACTTCTATTTGCATCGTAATGTATAGAAATGTGTGGCTTAATCCGTAATATTTCCGGGGGGACTTGTTACTTGCCGAAAATCCAATACACGCCCGTTTGCACTCTCAGTGGCCACCAGTGGATACTGTATACCGTAGCAGTAACCTCCGATGGCAAAAGAGTCGTCACGGGGTCGGCAGATAACTCCCTGCGTGTTTGGGACCTTCAAACTAAAGATTTATTGCACGTTCTAAATCATGGCATGCAAGTGGACTCCGTGGCGGTGACTCCAAACGGAAATATAATCGTGAGCGGCGCTTGGGATAATTCAATAAAGGTCTGGGATGGTCAAACCGGCATTCTTCTACGCACGTTTAACGATCAAGCTATACCAATCTCAACCAGAATAGTCCCGGATGGCAACTACGCTGCTAGCGGAAACTGGGCAAATTCCGTCTCGGTTACATCGGGTGGCGAGTATGTTGCGAGTGTTTCGCGTGGCGGGAGCGTGAAGCTCTGGGAAAGTTCAACGGGACGTCTTGTTCGATCAATGGAGGGGCATGAAGGTCCAGTGAATTGCGTGGCTATTTCGCCGGACGATCAATATGTTGTGAGTGGCTCGGCGGATACCACAATCAATGTGTGGGAACTAAAGACTGGTATCTTGGTCTTTACACTGAAAGGGCACCGCGATGAGGTGAATTCTGTCGCAATTTCCCCGAATGGGAAATATATCGTGTCTGGCTCAGAAGACCAGCTTGTGAAAATCTGGGACTTATCGTCAGGACGTTTGGTACGTTCAATGGAAGGGCACGTTGGAGCGGTGGTGAGCGTTGCAACGAGTAACTCTTATGCCATAAGCTCAAGTTCGTGGGAACATAACATCCACATTTGGAATCTTGAGACAGGGAATGTTGCCTGCACACTCGTGGGGCATGAAGATGTTGTCCTCGCAGTGGCAATCACTCCTGATGACCGCTACATCGTTAGCGGGTCTTCCGATGAAACCGCGATCATTTGGGAACGCGTGGATGAGTCTAAGTAAATCTTTTTTTGTCAAAGTTTACAAGTTTTTGCGTACGAGCTTGCGAACCGCCGGATATTTCTTGGCGGTGGCGGACGGGGATTTTATGGATTAACGGGCATATCTGACTCTCCCACGAGCATCTTCGCGAGCATCGCCGTGGGCGGTGTTATCCTCTTTGACACACGCATTGTCTCGCGAAAGTGGCATCCGAGTCCGTGAAAACAATAAATAGTCTTTTATCTCCCATTTCTAGAGAGAATTTAGATAACATTACGATCAAATATCTTGGATTTTGTATGACAAATCATCGAGTGTACCACCTTTTCACGAGAAAGGAGAAATGTTTCTTGATTGTATCGGTTGCAGCGCTCTTAATTATTCTCGGACTCGTATTGTGGTTTAATTTCTCCAGTGGATTTGAATTTAACCAATGGTGGGAGTGGCACTACGCGGTACAAAACCCCTACACCATTCCAGCATTCTTGTCTTTTGAAATACTTATAATTGGAGGAGAAGTTATCCTCCACCGGGCAAGCAAGCGTGTGGGTCAACCCCTTTAAGGAATTCGTTCGATCCTATGCGAAATATATTCTTCTTGACATTTGTCTTGCACTATCAATTGCAACAGGCAATCAACGGATTCGAATGAGTAAACTTTATAGAGAATGTTAGATAGTTCGACAATCATGGAACAGTCGAACCTTCCAAAAATATTCAAGGCATTGTCAAATGAACAGCGATTAAAGCTGTTTCAGTTGATTTATACTAATCAAATGGAGAAAAGTGTGAATAAAGATCTTCCTTGTTTAGGCGGCCAAGGGGGCGTAGAAAAGGCATTTACAATGGCTTGCGAATACTTGAATATTTCACGGTCGACTGTCTCCCATCATATGAAAGAATTAGTGAATGCGGGATTGATTTCAACTACAAGGAATGGTCAATCTTTTATATGTAAAATTAACATGGAGGCAGTGAAGGCGATCCAGCACTTTTTGAGGTAATCTTTTTGAGACCAGTAAATTCGATAATAGGAGGAAAACAATTATGGAAAAGATAATTATTTCGATTTTATTTGCCATATATCTGATCGCGGCAATATCACCACGGATTATTCAAAAACGAAAGAAAGTGGAAACTGTGGGATGTATAGGGATAAATAGAAAACTGTTTTTCCTTGGAAAGATCTCGCTTTTTTCATCATATATAATGATTTTAATTCAAGTGTTTTTTGTCAATCTCTCCCTATTCTCACAGAATGATGTTTTTTTATTGATATGTATTGCGTTGGTGGGGTTGGGTGTTCTCTTCTTTACACTTGCGATCAAAA
>Ga0299912_10002890_pt1 | contig 14094 bp, 14 predicted proteins | sample RVTome_2_FD_207667 | JGI IMG/M metagenome (GOLD analysis project Ga0299912, IMG submission 207667) | Soil microbial communities from uranium-contaminated site in the Upper Colorado River Basin, Wyoming, United States - RVT95D214 (version 2) ...
AATCCTCTGTCGTAGCAACACGAACATTGCCGTGCCGTGAAGCGCTGAAGCCCCCTGTAACGGCACGCGTGCTGAAAAGACAGCTATGCCTCTCTCTACGCGAGGATGCCAACAAGCGGCACGCGTGGCGTTACAGGGGCGTGTGTTTGCCGTGCTTGCGGAGCCCAATGCGACTGTTTCAGTCGCACATTAAAACGGCAAAGGGTGGATCCGCCTGGCTTACTTACCGAGCAGGATTAAAACACCAGCAGCAATGGCGAGGATCCCCATGATTATGGGTAGCCCCTCAAAGTGTAAGCTGAACAATACGATTAGCCCGGTCAGGATGAGCCAGATGCTCAGAAAAAGCAGTCCCAGGTTATCAAACAGATTCCTTTTTTTCATTTTGCTCACCTCCTTAGTGTGAGAAGTGCGATTCGTAATACCGCAGACCCCGCATGCCGCGGTGTCCCACGGCGTGGGCTGCGTCGTACCCATGCTCGCTAGTAAGCAACGTGAAAACAAGTCAGGACTTTTGGCTTATAGATGTTCCTCCTTTCTTCACTCGTCCCCATTGCCCAGGCTAGCGCCACGATAGGGTCCGGCCTTGAATTCATTTCAAGACCTGACCTCATTAAGTCTGCTTTGAGGACCCCTCATGACCAGGATCATACTATATAGTAGGTGCATATGGCCTGCCAACAACCGAAAAAAACAGACGTTTGAAATCATGTCTAATAACAGGGGATTAGATAATAGGGGAGAACAGAAAAGAAGTATGAAACGATCTGTATGACCTCAACATTTGGTGGAACCTCAATATATTGAGGGATAGTTTGAGGAGAGGTGGAAAGCGAGCGTTCAGTAATGCAAGCTGATCGTCAGATCCAGGATTTGCCCGTCGTACGGGAATCCGGCGGCAGGCCAGGCGATAGGCAGGCGATAGTACATTTCAAGACCTGACCCCACTAAGCCCCTTTACATTTGGATATCCGCTATGTCAATAGTTAAGTATGGTGTCCCCAGAATAATTAAGCTTCCTCCGACCCCATCCATTCCTGCAAATACCCGTTCACTCCCTTTAGCGAACTGTTCTATAATTTCAGGTTTTCCCAGACAATGGCGATGCCCAATCCCGATCCGATGCAGGCACTGCTGACGCCGTATTTGCATTTTCTGCGGACCATTTCTTTCAGAAGGGTAATGCTGATCCGGGTCCCCGTGTTGCCCAAGGCATGTCCCAAGGCGATGGCACCGCCATTCACGTTGACTATGTTGTGGTCCAGCCCCAGTTCTTTTTCGCAGGCAATAACCTGGGCGGCAAACGCTTCGTTGATCTCAATCAGACCCATATCGCCCAGATTCAAGTTCGCTCTTTTCAATGAAGCCCTTATAGCCGGGGCTGGACCGATGCCGAAGATGTGCATTTCGACGCCAGCCGACGCATACCCCCTGATCTTGGCAATCGGCTTCATCTTTAGCTCCTGGGCCTTCTTCTCACTCATGAGCATCATGAGGGATGCCCCGTCATTGATGCCGCAGGCATTGCCGGCCGTAACTGTCCCACCCGGAATAATGGGGGACAACTTGGCGAGTCCTTCCACTGTGGTTTCCGCGCGGGGGTGCTCATCCGTATCAATGATTTTTGTTTCTTTCTTGCTGACTTTCGCCTCAATGGGAATGATCTCTTCTCTGAACTTACCTTCCTTGATTGCCGATATGGCTCTCTGCTGGCTCGTGTAGGCAAAAATATCCTGATCCTCCCGGGTAATATTGTACATTTTAGCCAGATTTTCTGCTGTTTGCGCCGCCGGCCGTTTTTGCGGATCAGGATTGTCCGCCAGTACCTGCATCAGGGTATCTATCAGAATGTCGTCTCCCATGCGGTACCCGAACCTGGCTTTATTCAGGGCGTAGCGGTATTGGGACATGTTTTCCACGCCGCCTGCCAGAACTACGTCATTACGTCCGACCAATATTGAATCCGCTGCATTATGCAAAGCCTTCAGACTGGATCCGCACAGTTTGTTGATGCCGTATCCGATAACCGATACCGGCAGACCGGCCAGCTGACCTGCCCAGCGGGCCAGACACGCTTCGTTGCTCCGGTTTTCCACATTGCCCAGGATAATTTCGTTGATCTCCGCCGAATTGAAGTTAACCTTCTTCATAATCGAAGAGATAATAAAGGTGGCCAGTTCGATGGATGGCACATTGGCAAGTCCACCTGCCATCCTTCCCACCGCTGTCCTACCCATTTCCGCAACAACTACGTCATTAGACATTTATCTAATCCTCCTCTTAATTTATAAGTGGAGCCCCCTCAGGCAGGAGCCGGAGGCTCCCTAAAACAACGCGACCTCCCGCGGGTCACGGCGCTTTCCTCCTCCGGCCGGAGCCGGGGGATTCCAAGTCGCGGGATTGATCTTTATGTGCCGGCCAAAATTTCCCCTATGATTACCTCTTATTTACTATCCGAGTCGTCTGGAATTCCCGCGATCTTTTTGGCCATTTTCTCTTTCATGTTCACATTGCTATAGCGGGAAATCATCACTTTCTGTGCCTGCGGGGAACCGGCCCCATGAATCGACTCCGTAAAGAATGCTACGGCTCCTGTTCCCATCGTGATGTTCTCGATCAGCCGAATGCAGCGAACCCTGTCCTCCCAGGAAACATCCGCCACACCTTTCAAATACTTCTTCATGAGTTTACCGACATCACCGGATATCTCGAAATCCTTTTCCGAGGGAGTTGTCCCTATAACGGCCCCCGCAAGATCTTGAGTAAGACGCGAAATCTCCGCAGGGAATCTGGTAATATTGAGTTTACAGACATTGGCCAATAACCCGTTAACGAGATAGCCTCCGGAACTGTGACGGCTTCCTTCGGATTGAGCGGCAAGCGCACACGCATGGCATGTTTCGGCGAGGTGAACCATTTCAGCCAGCTTGTCCTTGACATGGGAGGCTTTGGCCGTACCATTGTATACTGTCATCAATGATGCAGCTCCGATTAGGACATCGGCAACGCCGACCTTGCAACCTCCATAGCTGGTACGGTGATAATTAGCGAATATTTCAACAAGTCGCCCCGAATACTTAAGCTCGCCGCACATGAGAACATTCTCCCAGGGGACGAAAACATCATCAAAAATTATGTATGCCTCTTGTCCTCCAAAATTGAGGTTTCCAACATCGATGGTACCATTCTCTATCTTCCGCGTATCACAGGACTGGCGGCCATAAACATAGGTAATCCCCTTAGTGTTAGAGGGTGTAACAAAGGCAACGGCATAATCCTTATCCGCCTCTTTCATTGCCGTGGTGGGAACCACCGCTATCCAATGGGAATTTGTAGCGCCGGTTTGGTGGGCTTTACAACCACGCACGACAATGCCCTTGGCGTCCTTCTTGACGACATGCAAATACAAGTCAGGATCCGCCTGCTGGCTCGGAGGCAGGGAGCGATCTCCTTTCGCATCGGTCATGGCCGCATCGCAGACCAGATCCTCTTCCTGCATGTTCTTTAAAAAATTCAGAAATCTCTGGTGATATTCCGTTTTCAGATCCGCATCCATTTCGTAGGTTGTCGCATTAAGGGCATTCATCACATCAAGACCCGCACAACGCTGGAAACAGGACGCCGTCTTTTGACCCATCAGGCGGAGGAGTTTTATTTTCTTTCTCAGGTCTTCCGTACTTTGATGGATATGACAGAACCGGTTAATCTTTTTGCCCGTGATATGCGACGTGGCTGTTGCCAGATCATCATATTGCGGATCCTGGGCAAGATCGTAGGTAACTCCCACGCTATTGATGGAAGGCCAGATCATGGGATGATCCACGTTCGCAACCCGCTCTCCCATGATATAAACAGGCAGATTCAACTGCCTGATACTTTCAAAATATGCTTCCTTAGTTTTTAAAGCCATAGAATCAACCTCTTTAGAATAGGATAAGCAAAGGATAGTTTATATCAATCTCCACATCTTTCTTATGGCGCCCATCATGATATGAAGCTGAATCTGTCTGGATCCGCCTATTATCTCCTGGATTCGCGATAAACCCATCAGGTCATCCATTAAGGTATTATCATTAAGGCCGTTTCCGCCCATAATATTGCACATCTCATAGCAGCATCGTTCAGAAAGATGTGTTGCTTGGTATTTCATCTGCGAGGCAGCCATTACATATTGTTGAGTGAGTATATCAGGCAGATGGCCCTTGTGCTTTTTAACGGCTTCATCATAACCCCGGGCGAAGGCAAGGGTAGCGAATGTTATAGTCGAAACCTTTGCATAATATTCAGCCAGCAAGAAGCCTACACCCTGGAATCTGCTTACCTCCTGGCCAAACTGTTTTCTCAAATTCGAATAGATTGTAGCGTGCATCAGAGCGCTCCAGCACTGGCAGACGGCGGATATGGCAATACCTATCCTTTCGACAGCAAGCCCTTCAAACAGGCCGAATTTCCCCTTGCCCACATCGCAGAGTATTCTTTCATTGGGAACAAGTGTTTCTTTGAACGTCTCTTTACCAATATGAACCTTTGGAACGGTTGGGATAAAAACCCGTTCTACAGTGATCGTCGGATCTTTTAAAGGAATGAGGCTTTGAGACATTCGATTTTCTGCATCATCAGCGGCTGGATCCTCGGTCCCATAAAGGACGGTATATTTAGACTTTGGTGCATTCGTGTTATAGCATTTTGTCCCGGAGATCAAGAGCCCGTCTTTTGTACGCTTTGCAATAGTATCAAGATGAGTAGCGTCAGATCCCTTTGCCGGTTCGGTTATACAGATACAACCCACTGCCTTGCCGGTAACGAGTTCCTTTAATGCTTTAAGGCATTCTTCTCTTCCGTCATTGTGATGCTTCACAGGATTAATGCAGAGCGTATGTGCGCCAGTGGTTAAGTTAAATGATGGATCGAATTCATTCACGGCAAGTTGCCTCATGAACTCCATTGTAATCCCGCATTTTTCCCCCCAATTGATACCTATTTCTTCATAATTAAAGAACCTATGAAGATAACCCTTTTCACCAAAGGCCGGATACCATGAATAGATATCTTCGCTGTGGTCTATATTGTTTTTCTTTTCAAACTCAAGACAGAAGTTCTGTACTTCATTCAAGAAGTCCTTTTCTTTATCATTGAGCATGATCATGAAGTTTATATTAAGTAAATTATACCTCTTTTGCAAGGATAGCGCGTCTAAAATCTCATCAGGGATTATTTGACATTGCATCTTTTTTTTAGCCATTTTTACCTCCATTATTTTGCTTTTTGTTTATAATAATTTTCTCAAATTTTCTGGGAAGCAATTAGCTTTTAAGCGCCTGCAAAAGATGTTATTCCAATCATTACTCTGCGCCCTTTAGCGCATCTATTCGTTTGAACTGTACAAGCTACTTTTTCGTATAATCGTACACACCTTTTCCCGTTTTGCGGCCGTAATGGCCTGCCCTCACCAGCTTGACCAAGAGAGGCGCCGGCCTGTACTTGTCGCCCATTTCCGCATGAAAGGTCTCCATCACATGGAGAAGGGTTTCCAAACCTACAAGGTCTGCAAGAGCCAACGGTCCGATGGGGTGGTTTAATCCGAAAACTACGCCTTTATCGATGTCTTCCGCACTGGCAATCCCTTCACCCAGTACGAAAAAAGCTTCATTCAGCATCGGTGAAGTTATCCGGTTAACGGCGAATCCAGCCGAGTCATTAACCACGATGACCTCTTTCCCCAACTTCTTGCCCCAAGCCTTGGCAATTTCCAGCGTCTCTTCCGATGTTTCATATCCTTTGACAAGCTCCAGGAGTTTCATGACAGGCACCGGATTAAAAAAATGTGCACCGATGAATCTATCCGGTCTGTCCGTTGCTGCAGCCATCGCCGTGACGCTCAAGCTGGATGTATTGCTGAAAATAAGGCCATCAGGTTTTACAATTCCTTTCAGTTCCTGATAGACTTTTTTCTTGACATCCATGACTTCAATCACGACTTCCATAATGATGTCTGCATCTTTTGCGGCTTCCTTGAGATCGAGTGTTGGTTTTATTCTGCCCAGAATCGCATCTGCGTCTTCTTGGGTTCGCTTTCCTTTTGCAACCTCGCGGCTCAGATTTTTCTTGATCGTATTCATCCCGTTATCGAGGAACCTCTTTTCGATATCCCGTAGGCTGACTTCATGGCCCGCCTGAGCACAAACCTGAGCAATACCGTTACCCATTAATCCCGAACCTAACACGCATATCTTCTTAATCTCCACGTCTGGCCTCCTCATTTTTCTAAGATTTTTTTATTTCAAATGCTCACCCAAGATAAAAATAATACAAAAGTAGGGTCAGGCCTTTTGTTATGGTGTCAACCTCTACCACGGAGAATAGTGCTCACAGTAGAGACGTGCAGACGCAGGCGCCGGGCAATCTCGCTCTGCCTGTACGCATATCTCTCGACGGCCTTCTTTTCTTCTTTTCGTTGCCGCGAGAGGTAATATGATATACGGCACCAGGGTATTCTATGCGAAGAGGACGGGTCATGCTGCGCTCGTATTAAAGCCGCAGCAAAATGTCAATACAAAGGACCTGACCCCGCCGCGCCCTCAATCTTTTAGCAGTAACGATTTATTATCTAAATCAAAGCTTGTTTTAATTTTTTTAAAATTGCAACCAAATTAATTATTAAAGTGGCATATTTGGATCATCTTTAGCTTTGAATATTGAATAAGTACCGAGGGCCTTTGCAACTAAAATATCATCAGCTTGTATTTCCGCCTCCAATACGGCGATGCTTTTACCTTTTTGAATGACTTTTGCATCGCAGACGAGTATCTTGCTATAGGCTGGTTTTAAATAGTTTATTTTTATTTCGATGGTTGATGCTTCTTCATCTTTTTTGAGTGTGGAATACAGGGCAGCACCCATCCCAACATCTCCCAGGGAGTATATAACCCCGCCATGTACAGCTTTATGGATATTCAAAAAATTGTCTTTTATTTCCAAATTACATTGGCAATATCCATTATCAAATTTGATTATTTGCAATCCAAGCAATTTAACAAATGGGCTACGTTCTTTTAATGTGTCACTATAGTTCATAACCATGGATCTTCTCCCTATTATTTCGTTGATTACCCGTAGTAGAGAAGAGGAAAAGAGGGACGTTGTTGAAAACGTTCATCTTTTCAGCCTTAGCCTAACATACCTAATGTCGAATTTCAGTAAATTCTAAAGTGTAAACTTTCAACAACGTCCCCCTCGTTTCTCCTTTTAGATTCGGCCTCCGTCAGGGATAACCGTTCCTCTTTATTTAACGCGATCGATTAATTTAGCAACTCCCAACATGTTCACTTTCTGTTTCTCCTGTTTCCTGTTCAAATGATATTTTTTATGTATCGCAGGTCAGCGCTTCCACAATCAGGCGTTGTGCCAGACCCAGCGTGTTTTTTTTCAATCTATGACCCTTCTGGTCATCGGCTTTAAAATCTTCCAGTTGAATCACGCCAACCATCAACGCCCAGATCACATCCGCCATCGCATAGATATCTACCTTTTTGATCAACCCCATCTCCATGCCCTTTGTCAGCAGATGGCGGCACAGAGCGAAGTTGATCCGGCCTCTGTCATCCAAAGCAGAACGGATTTCCGGTCTTAGTTCACTTATCAGGTCCCGTTGCTGAAATAATTGAACGATGCGAAATGTTTCAGGCAAGGATTCATATCCGTGATAGAAGGCGCTGAAGATACTGGTGATCAGGCCGCGGCCGTCTTTGATCTTCCCGGACAGAAGTTTTGCTTCAACGATTTCCAGCCTGTTCCGAATATCGTCAATCAAAGGTTGCATGAGGCTTAATAAAAGATCGTCCTTGGTTTTAAAGTGTAAATAGATGGTGGGTTTGGTTATCTCGGCGGCTAGGGCGATTTCGTCCATGGTCGATTTAAGATAACCTTTTGAAGAGAACACTTTTCTGGCGGCGTCAATGATACTCTGAATACGTTGATTCTTTTCCCTTTCTCTTCTCTGACGGCAGACCGCTTTATGTTTATCCTGCTGAAGCAATGTAAGTTCCTCCTTGTAATGGCCAAGGGATTGAATTTTTTGTTTTAAGACTACACTCATAAAAAGTTAGTTTACCATTGGTAAAGTACATACCAATAGTAAACTAACTTGTCAAGTAGTAATTTATCGTGCTTTGTAACGCCTGTTCCGACAGACACTTTGGCATACCCGAGGACTGCATCAATCTCGCTTTTATCGGCCAGTCTCAATTCCCGGCGATGTGGTGTTTATGGTGGAAACCTCAGTAAGTATTTCTATTGACTAATAATATTTATGACCTGCCCCCCCCTCCCCGAAAAGTGGTCCAGTTTTGAAGTTAGGCTTGGGGTATAATAGAGGATCATATTGAAGGAGGTCAGGATATGAGTCGGAAGCGATTTACGATGGAACAGGTTATTGGTTTACTTTGGGAGGTGGATGAGAAGAGGAAAAGAGGAGAGGAAAAGAGGGACGTTGTTGAAAACGTTCACCTTTTCAGCCTTAGCCTAACATACCTAATATCGAATTTCAGTAAATTCTAAAGTGTAAACTTTCAACAACGTCCCCCTCGTTTCTTCAGAATTAATGAAAGGAATGCTATCGAGGCGACGGGTTGAATGAGTTGTTAGATGGCGCGATTAGGCACCGCGCACTATATACTATCAATTGCTTTTTGCTTAGCAATTAGAGACCATCCAAATGCCCATAAGACGAACGCAAAAATAAATACAACAATCATCAAAACGCCTGCTAAATATATTGACCAAGTCTGCCAGAATAGTTTAGCCACTCCTGACTTAAAAGACTCATCCGACAACCAATCTTGAGGGAGCGCAACAGGGTTTTTTGCTTTGACCTGTTTCCCATATTCAGTCAAGCTCCAATCGAATTTATCAAAGCCAATTTGAACTCTTTTATTAATACCGGGAATCTGAACTGTGCAAAGATCAATAAGCATAAGATACAAAATAAGTAGAACGACGGAAATAATAAGCACTTTGAGAGCCGTCTTTATTAGAGGCGGCAGTTTTTGCGTAGCTCCGTTTGATTGGGACGGAGTGTAATAATAAGCGATGAACATAGTCGCGGTGGCGAAAGCCGCTGTTAGCAATGCTATTTCACCAAAGGGCGGCCCGTATTTGGTGAAATACGTAAACCCCGGCACTAACACGCCAACGCTGGCTAGAAGACCTCTTACTGAGTTGAATGCTGACAAATATTTCTTAAAGGTGAGCTTTGCCACTTATCATTCCTCCGAGTATTAGCGATCTTCGACAACTATTATTTCTGTGATGCCTAGATAAACCGTGAATGTTTTGTTTTTGTCAGACGTTGCTTTGCCTCTCCGCTCCGCCCAGACATAGTATTTACCCAGACATATGGGTTGCTGGGTTTGTGTCGGATTATTGATCGAATTAGGGGCTTCACTTCTGCGACGCTCTCCTATTGACTGGTAAAAAAGGTTTGCTCCGACTGTCGGCGTCGTTTTCCAGAAAGGATTGGCAAGCATATTCTGCTCACAGGCAATTGCTGTTATCCGATCTGTCAACGCAACCAGATTTTTTTCCGTTGGATTAATTTGCCACTTGTCGTTAAGTCGCTTCAGTTCCGCTTTCTGCTGTGTCCTGCGGCTTGCTTTAGCTCTATTAGCCTGCTCCGCGGTTGCCCTAATTGCCTTTTCTTGGTCTTGCTTTTGTTGACCCGCTTGCTCTGCTTCCTCTAAAAGTTCTACTGTGCGTCCTGCCTGTTCTTTTTCTTTCACAGCTTTCGTTAATATTGCCAACTCCTTTTCTGTTTGTTCTGCATCGCTAGACATTTGAAATTGATTGAATTTGCTTTCTGCTCGTTCCGCCTCTCTGATTTTTCCCCCCACCTCTGATTTTGCTTTGTCTTTTGCCTTTCTAATCTCCTCTAATGCCTCGGCGGCATCTTGCTCGGCTTTAATCATTGCGCTTATTTCTGCAGCCTCTCTGCCTTCATCCTCCGCTAATTTCGTTGTAATCTGCGTTAATGCTTTTGTGATAAAAGAACGATTATCCAAGTTAAGCGCTTGAGTGTCCAAAGAACTATTATCCGAACTCGGCGATACTTGAGCGTTCAAAATTGAGGCGCAGAAAAATGTTGCAGTTACAAACGACAGCATAATTGCTTTCCTAAAGCTGCTCATGATCTCCTCCTGCTTTGTGAGAAAAGCCTATGTAGCAAGGCTTTCGTCAAATATGGAAAAACAAATAATCTTATTGAGAATATGTGTCAACGCTTTCTTGCTACTGATAAATCAACGAAGCCATCTAACGCCAGGCGTCAGGCGCAGCTGGAAGCGGGATCGCAGCGGACGCTGTAAGCAGTTGCCTGCACGCCATTGTTAGACCGGATTCCCAGTGTCCTCGGCGTGTTGAAGTCTTAAACAGTGTATACGAGCTGACCGGTCTACGGACCAGTGCCATCTCCCGCAATGCGAACCGCATCAAGAACGAGCACGACGAGGTCGTCGATTTTCACCAAACTCGCGCCTCGACGCAGAGCAAGACACGTGCAATCTTGGGCAGCGGCTGCGCCGCCCCTGCCCGCCTCGTGTGCCTCCTCCGCTCAAGCGTACCTACAGTCGGATCGAACCCCATTTCGAGAAGCTAGCAATCAACTTGCTCGCGAGACTTCGCATCATGATGACGTTGAATAGCCAGGGACGACCTGGGCTTCGGTCTTCTGCCAAATCTTGAAGAGTTGCGTCGAAGTTACCACTACCTGGCTCGCCGTTATATTGGCAGCGATCATCCCGTCGAGCACCTTCGCAAGCTTCTTGGCAGACGCGATCATCTCATCGGTGGGCGGCCTCATTGTGCGTTGGTTAGCCATAAATGCGTTCATCTGGGCAAACACACGGGCCTTCTTGGCAATCTGATCGCCGTATTCGTACTCGATCATGCGCAGCTCGTCCGCCGGTGTGTCCGGACTGTTCTTGCGCCCAGTCAGGATGCAGATGGCACGATCGATACCCGACACCGTAGTAAAGCTCACGTCGACATAGGAGGCGACATCTTCCGGTTTTGCTGCGGATCGCATGACGGGGTTGGCTTCTTCGCGTGGTTGTTCTGCCATAATAAACTCTCCTTTGTGTTATTGAATCTCTTTATCCTTATTAATCTTTAGAATCTCTTCATACGTTGGAATCTTTAAATTTAAGAAAGCATTAATTGCGGCCGCCTCGGCGTCCTTCGTGTTCTTATCAGCCGCTTCGTTTGCCTTGTTGATCCCTTTCCTCACCTCAATGAAGTACCCAGTGAAGAACTTCAATTCAGATTGGAGGTCGGCATGCTGCGACAAGGTCGTCAGCGCCTTACTCACCTTCGATAGCTCAGCCTGCCGCAATTCAACGGCCGACTTGGCCGCAGCGACGGAAGCCTCATGCCGCTTCCGAAGATCGGCTAGTTCCGCGCTCCTGGTTGCCATGTTGTTCGCGAACGCGCGGATGCCTTTCATCAACTCGGCACGTCGTTTCCACGCTTCGCCCGATAGCTCCCAGACCTCGACATCCCGGCTTACGGAATTCTCAAGCTCTACGGCGTTCACCTCGAGCATCGCGATGTTCGCTCGCCGAGCCTGCGCGAGCGCGGTACGAGATCGCACGAAATCCGCCCCCTCTTCGGAGACCTGGTGCGTGAATGTTGCGAGTAGATCAGCCCCTTTTCGGACTTCCGAAGAAACGCACCCCGTCATGAGTGTTGCGGCCACAACTACTATCAACCAACATCGAATATACGAATATTGCATGGCGATGCTCCCTCTGATTGCTAAAAGACACCAGCCGCGATCGCGCTGAAGCCTGCGGCGTTGATCAGATTCGCCAGATCCCCGGACTTGATGCCTGACTCGTGGTACGCCACGAGCTGGGAGAGCGGTACACCGATCAGGTTCGCCCACTGCGCAAAGGCGGCAGAGGAATTCTCGAGTGCCGCCCGGTGGTCGATTCCGCAGATCAAAAAATCGATCTCTTCCGCCGGTGTACGCCCGCCGCTCCAGCTCTCAGCAATATATGCGAGCGCGTCGGCGGCTGCTTCCTGATTGATCGGGGATTTTTCTGCAGCGAGGACGCTCCTTGGCTCTCCCTTTGCCGGCTGCTGGGCGCGCTGGTGGGCGCGACGCAAGGCCACGATTTCCCGGCTCAATGCAGTCAACTGAAGGTCGAACAGTGCCTTCCGTTCCTCCTCCAGCGCGATCAGACCACGCAACCGATCGAGTTCGATCCGTAGTCGCTCCGATTCGAGAATCAGATCGGAGACCCGGGGATACGTCGCGCCATCGATCCCCGCCCGGATCGCGGTCAGGCTCGCTAGGAGCTTGATCTTCTCGCTTTCCCCAGGCGAGGGCTTCTTGCCGGTAACCGCAGCTGCCTCAACGGACAGAAACTCAGCGATTTGTCCACGGATCTCTTCAAGCGCCATAATTTTCTCCTGCACGCCTGTGAGACCTCTGTCAGACGCCCCGTCGAGCAGGCCCTTCAGGATCGACTTCGCTTCGTCCGTCTTGACTGCGGCCTCTTTCAGAGCCTTGCTGATCTCATCCGCCTTTTTCCCGGGAGCATCTGCTTCAGCGATCCTGTCATCTCGCTCCTTCTTCACCTGGTCGAGTTGATCCTTGACCTCTATGGCAGCTTCGTTTGCATCGCGGAGTTTTTTCTCCTGGGCGTTCAGTGAGGTTATAATAGTGCAAACGATTCCCTCGTTCGATGGCTGCGCATTAGCCTTTTTCACTGCAGCTTCGTACGTGCTGAGTGCGTTTAAATAGTTATCGTAAATGGTCCTGAGAACGAGATACTCCTGCTTCTCCAACTTACTTTTTTCCGCCTCGCTCAACCGTGACCCGATGCGAGTTATACGAGGACCCGTTTTCTTCCGCCGTTCTTGCTCGTACATCAGATACGCCGCACGCACCGTATCAAATAGGGGAAAAGTATTATTTCGCGCGTCGAGCCAATCTTTGAGGCCTAGCCAATCATCTTTCGCTTGCTTGGGCCCGAGCAGTTCCACAAGGCGCTTATCGGCATACTCTACGACACAGCCCCACGATGTATCCCAAGACGTCCCACCGATGATGGCCGAAATTAACCGGTCTCGACGCGCATTCGACTGACGTCGGAGCGCCGCGACTTCGCTGTTGAGCATCTCCGCTGCCGCATCAAACTCCGTTTTTAAAGCGTCGGTCAGCTTGGCGTCCTTGAAGGCAGCCGCAGCGGTCCGGGCCAGCTGCGCGTCTGCGGGACGATGCAGGTGTATACCGCAGCCGGCCACGAAGAACAGCGCGACCATCAACACAAGAACGATGCAGCAGCGGGTTTGTACTGCCATACTCTGCGCACGCAGCGCCTTGCTCTCGTGACATAGATGCTCGCGAATGGTCGTGCGCATGCCGTGGACGAACTCCTGTGCGTGACTGTCCTCACGAGGCACACGATCGACTAACTCCTCGTATGCGAGGGATGTCCCCGTCCGCTCGCGGGTTCGGGCCGCGGCTCCTCCGAAGAAATCACCGATCTGGTTCGCAATGCGCTGATCACTAACGACATTAACCATCAACCCGCTCCCTTTCCCCGCTGAGGTCTCACGTTGCGGCTAAGTGGCGCGCGGTTAGCGCGTCCGCTTCAGCTGTTTGTTATCTGCCGTTGCTAGCAAATTCCTTCTTAGAAAAAGTAGCCTATCCCCTTTTTCTCTCACTATTTTTGCAAAACTAAGATTATGCAGAGGCAGTCTGCACTATTCCACATAGTGGTTTTATCACATTTTGTTTTTAATTTCTTGATCTATCTTGCTTTTTTTTTGACATATTTCGGCTTTTTTAGGGTGAGCGTGGATAGGTGCCTTGTCTTGTACAAGATAATTTGTATATTCGTTACTTTTAACTGGACTCAATAATTGCAAGGATCAAGGGTCAGGCCGTTTGTTATGGTGCCAACCTCTACCACGGAGAATATTGCTCATAGGAGAGACGTGCAGGCTCAGGTGCCGGGCAATCTCGCTCTGCCGGTACGCATATCTCTCGACAGCCTCAGCCATCTTTTTTATAAAATGCATGAGGACGTGTCT
>Ga0299912_10002891_pt1 | contig 14091 bp, 12 predicted proteins | sample RVTome_2_FD_207667 | JGI IMG/M metagenome (GOLD analysis project Ga0299912, IMG submission 207667) | Soil microbial communities from uranium-contaminated site in the Upper Colorado River Basin, Wyoming, United States - RVT95D214 (version 2) ...
GCGTTTTGTTTCTACTAAACACATCGGCAAGGATGAGCCATTTTTATTACAATACCGGTTTATCAAAGAGCTAAACTAAATCCGTCGTACGTGTGGCGGATAAAGGTCGTTTTCTTGGAAAGTGCAGCTATATACACACTATCAGGAAATTTTTCAAAAGCCTTAATCATCCTACAAAATGTTGATTGAATGACTATCCCTTTATTGACACCTCCGTATAGTTTCCACATTGCAGCAGATTCACAATCATTCAAATGCCAACAGTTTACCACCAGCGGAGGTCCGCAAGAATTCATTTTCTCTACAAAATCTTCTGCCACATTCTTCGGAGCATTTCTTAATAATTTGCTAGGTTCACAAGAACCTTCAAACGGATCTTCGATTTTGAGTTTACTAACATTGGCAAAATAAAGACACCGATGATTCAGCATCCATACAAGTTTCACAAAATCCATGTATCGCCAAATCATGGCATTTTCTTCAGGTGGATCAAATACTGGATGTTTTTTATACATTGCTCGTCATCACTCAAAATTTTATTAAAAATGCTCCTGGCCTCGGTTTATGAAAACCAAATTAACATCATGGGCAGACTGCCTAAAACGGATGCTTATCCTAAAAGGGTGTGGTCTCCTCGTTAGAGAAATAATCTACATCATATTTGTTAAAACCCACGAGATAAGCTATAATCTGTTCAAGACTCCAATATGGATCAACACATGTAATATCCTTCTTTTTCTCTTTACATATATTCTGAAATTCCTCACGTTCGTTTTCGGGGCATATAAGAATAACCTTCTCAGGTAACTTAAGATCACCAAGATGCCTCCACTCTCGCTCCCACCAAAATTCTTTTCGCTTTCCAGATGTTTTGCGCCAGTCCCCCATCTGTTCAACAAAAGGTCCGATCTTCGCAATCGGTTTGCTATTAAAGTCGTCAGATTTGATTGCTTCTTGTATTAAGGTATTTATGTTATCCATCAAGAAATTGCAATCCTTAGTCATATCAACATACCAGATTGGATTAACTGAAAGCCTTCGGGCAAGCTTTTTAGGAATTGCAACTCCGTATGAACCAAACATGTACTTTCGCCCTTTGATCTTCCCAACCAATAGCCGAAGATGCTCAATAGGTGTTTCGGTGAAACAAACACATCTTTGGGAATCAGTATTTTTATTCTTGTCCTTGAGTTTTCTCACTGCTGAACCAAAAGGCGATTTCGCCTTAATAATCCAGTCATTAACAATCAATCTCAACTTATCTTTTGCTGATTTACCATCTTCATCCCGAGTTAAGTGAACCAGAAATGTACTAAGGTCTGAGCGGCAGGATAATATATCCCTGATATTTTTGGGCTTTTCGGTTTTAATCTCTTGCTTATCTTTGCATTGAACGGCCGGTGCCATTTTCCCACCACCTTTGATAAATTCACAAAAATTCTTTTGTTCTTTTTATCGGCAATTGATTTGTCCTAAATAACTAAGTTTGTACTCCATTTGAGCCTGTTTTTGGACGATATGTATCAGGGCAGAAATATTATCCTGTCTTCGAGAGGAGAATCCTATGGAACGAGAAATCCATAAATCAGGAAAGGGTATTGACAACATAGATCGAGCGTGGAGAGAGACAGAAATAAGTCCGCTTGTTATAGAAGCTACGGCGAACGGCTGGGACGAACTTCCACCCTCGGTACGGCGTGTCATCGAAACCGAGGCGAGACGGAGAGGTTTATGGGAAACACTACTTCGGCTAAGAGGCAGGAATACAGAAAGTAATCCTCTAGCTCATCTAGGAAATGCCGCAGGCGAAATCAAGGAACAGCTTGGATGGCTTCTTGTTTGGGTTTTTCTTCTTATTCTAATGTTGACAATTTTCCTCAGGTTCTTCAAAACCGATTCTCCAGAAGCTCTGTCGGCTTCTTCAGAGAAAGATACGCCTGTGCTAACCAGTCACTATGAGAAGTTTCTGAAACAACAGGAGCAGCAACAAGTTGAAAACTGGGACATCGAACTAAAAAATGTAGACAAATATGCGGTGGATGAGCGGCAGAAAATTGAAAATTGGTATCTAAATAATCTCATTATCTTGCAGGAGTGGGCCCAGGAAATGCTCCAACGCCTTGATGATGAGGAGAAGGTGGCTTGGGGTCGATTTTGCCAGAACATGCAGAACATAATATCGCATACAAGCGGTTACTCAATTGGCAACAGCTACGGATTAGCGCATACCCACGCCACAGGAGCCGGCTATGCGACCAGCCATGGCTATACATGGACAGATAGTTACTTTTCGGGCACCACCCATACCTTCGTAGTAGGTGACCCAGGGGGCCGATACGACTCAGAAGTGAGACAGATAAGAAATTCCAAAGAGGCTATTCGTTCGGAGTTTGAGAACCTGAAGCGAAAAAAGGAAGGTTACTTAGCAGAATTGGAACGGTATGTGAACAATCTGAGAGAAAATGTGTACGCCGGAAAACGGCGATTAAAGGAAAGCACTGAAATAAAACTACAAGGAGGCCCAGGACTGATAAGTGCAATCTGCTCTGCTCAAAATGGTCAATCCTCAATAGTGTTCGAGGGACAAATCTTACACGAGGGCGACATGGCAAACGGTTTCAAGGTTGACAAGATACATCCAGACAGAGTTGAATTTGAGAAAGATGGCAAAATATGGGTGCAGAAGTTACGGGGGACCTCAGGATATTACATCAAATAACGTCTTTGGACTCGTTCGCTGCTCGGCTTGGTTGCGGTTATTTTAGGCAGGAAAAACGGGTTGATTTTCAATACCCGCTTCCGCGAGCACAAGTTTTCGATTGACGATTTACGATTTGAGATGGTTCGGCTCTTTCGACTACGCTCAAGACAGGTTTGCTCACCAAAAGTCTGCGACTGATAAAGAGAGATTGCCACGCCCGCCAAACGACGGTGGGCTCGCAATGACGCGCAAAAATAGATTCGTCGGCTGGCGATGACGTAAGCAAGCTCAACCAACCGCGGTCTGCGGAAGGACAAGCACATCTTATGGCCGCTATATTTACAACGGCAGAAACCAAAACTGTCCGATAAGATCCTCAAATAGCAGCAGACACTTTGAAAATACGCCAAAGCTGATATTTTTACCATTTTTTCCTTGATTCGAGAGGCAGAAAACCATATAATATATTTAAATGGGGGCGGTTCAGAAACACTGATAAGCACTCACAAGGGGGGTAGCTGCCTTTTTGAATTCGTGTATGTTGTGACATTTCATCCAGGCGTCGCAACTTGGTAACAAACATTAACTTCGTCCATACTCGGTCATCCATCGCCTCACCAAGGACGATGGACGAGGGACGAGGCGAGGGGGGCGTAAAATGATTCTATTACAGGCCGAACGCCAAGAAAGAAATGTCACCGGATTTGAGCAAAACACCTGCATTAAGCAAGTACGCAGCAAGAAAGTATGCGTCATCACGAATGGATGCCCGGAGAACCGCATTGATTGCGCCAGGATACAGACATTCTTGAGTGACAATAGCCATATCATCACGGACGACTACAAGGATGCCGACGTCATCATTTTCAATGCCTGCGGACTTACCGAAAGTTCCCAGGAGGATTCAATAAAAATAATAGGATTCATACAGGCTAACAAGCAGCCATCTGCTGAGCTTGTCGTGTGCGGGTGTCTGCCTAAAATTAATATGTCCCGCCTGAGACAGGTGCACCAGGGTTTCACTTTCGAACATGATCTGGAGCAGCTTACCGAGGTTATCGAAACACAAACAAGTCCAGAGGATGCTTACGCTAACCACTTGGCGCCACGGACAGACATCGCATCCATCCAGAGGCGGCGCATTCCGAACCTAAGAAAGATTGCAAGCCTTATGTCGATAAAAGAAAGGCTAACAACGCCCTATTACAGCCGTCTCGAACAGACAGTCAACGTCTTTAGACCAGGCAGTTTCTGCATTAAAGTATCGACCGGCTGTCTGAACGCCTGTTCTTACTGTGCAGTCAGGATCTCGCGTGGAAGGCTTAGAAGCAAACCTATTGACAGGGTCATCGAGGAGTTTGAGCAAGGCCTGGCAATGGGCTACACCGAGTTTGCACTGCTGGGAACTGACGTGGGAGCATACGGCAGAGACCAGGGCGTCACCTTAGCTGACTTACTTAGAGATCTGGTGGAGATTCCGGGCGATTACACAATCAGGCTTCGAAATATCCAGCCGAAGTTTTTGATTGAGATGATGCCTGAACTCCAGCAGACTCTCCGAAGCGGCAAGATTCCGTACCTTAGCTCGGCAGCGCAGTCTGGTAATAATCGGATACTCGGACTAATGAGAAGAGGTTATCGAATAGAGGACTTTGAGCAGGCAATTCTTACCTTAAAAACCCAGTTCCCGGCATTACAGATACGCACCCAGATTATGGTAGGCTTCCCAGGCGAGACAGAGGACGAATTCCAGGATACACTACGTCTGCTTGACGAGGTGAATTTTGATTTTGTTGAGGTATACACGTTCCAGCCCAGGCCCGGCACAGCGGCGGCAAGAATGAAAGACCAAATCCCTGAGAAAGTCGCCAGGCGGAGATACCATAAAGCATACATGAAGTCACTACGTCATCGAGTGAGCAAAACAGCTTGCTGTGCAGATGATGCCCCGCGTATCCCAGAGCTGCCAACTGAACAACCGCATCTTGTACACGCGTAAATACGGCGGTTGTTTTGACTGCTGTCGTCTTTTCTCAACCTTTGCGCTGAGCTTTTCTGGCTGAGCCTTCTCTTTCGGCCTTAGCCTGTGGCACATCCGGGGCGTTGGTTGTGGGCAGCCACTTGGCCAGGTCCTTCTTTACCTCGGCGTATTTCGGGTCGCCGGCCAGATTAGTCCACTCCAACTCATCTTTGTCGTGGTCGTAAAGCTCTTCCGTGCCGTCACTATATCGGATGTACCGCCATTTCTCAGATCGCACGGAGTGATTATTTCGCCCGTGCGTGGTTAGGGCTGGGCGCTGCCATTCTGCTTTTGGATTCTTCAGCAACGGCAAAAGACTTTTGCCCTGAAGCTCCTTTTTCGCAGCCAGATCGCATAGGTCGATGAGTGTCGGATAGACATCGAGCATACTGACAGGCCGTGAGCATCGCTGGCCAGGCTGTGTGACGCCTGGCGCAACGACCATAAAGACGTTATGGGTTGCCTCTTCCCAAAGGGCAAATTTTCGCCAGTGCAGTTTCTCGCCCAGGTGCCAGCCGTGGTCGCTCCAGAGCACAATTATCGTATTATCCACGTGCGGACTTTTGTCAAACGCATCAATCACGCGTCCCACACAGGTATCCACAAAGCTGATAGATGCCAGGTAGCCTTGTACAGCTTTTCGCCACTGGTTGTACTCGATGACCTTTTTGTGGTCGCCTTCTGGCTTGGCGATTTTTCGGCCCATCGGCGGGACATCATCCAGGTCGTTTTCGTTAACGTTCGGCAACGTCACTTTATCGACAGGGTACATATCGAAATACTTGGGCGGTACGTACCAGGGTAGGTGCGGGCGGAAAAAGCCGCAACCCAGGAAAAACGGCCGGTCGTACTTTTTGCCTAATTGTTCTATCACCCAATCGGCGACCTTCCAATCGCCCATCTGCTCATCCGGCACATCCACCGGGCCCCAATCGAATTGAGCGGTGTTCGGGATGCCGTTTAGCGGGCGATTCGGCGGCATAGGGTCATCGGGCTTGTTATTTTGCTGCGAGGGGAAATACTCCTGCCAGGAAGGCGGGTCAGGGAAGCCGCCATGGTATATCTTGCCCGCTCCGGTTGCGCGGTAGCCGTGAGCGATAAAGTGCTGCGGGATGGTGACAGCATCCGCCAGCGCGGGCGATTTTCGCCAGGGCTGAGGATTATGATAAACGCCGGACGTTGCCGGCAAAATGCCCGTCATCAGACTGGCTCGCGAAGGATTGCAAGCCGGGGCTGAGCAGTGCGCATTTGTAAATAGCACGCCTCTTTGCGCCAGGCGGTCAAGGTTGGGCGTTTTTACATCTGGATGTCCGCCCAGGCAGCCGATCCAGTCATTCAAATCGTCGATGGCGATAAAAAGGATGTTGGGCTTGTTCTTAGTCGACCTGGCTGAAAAACCAACTCGCGGCAGCGCAAATGCCGCCGCGCCTGCTGCCGTTAACTGAAGAAACTCCCGCCGATTCATAGAACACCTCATACCTGATCGGTCCATCGTTTGTCTTGAACGGAGTGATGGCAGTCTATTACGTAACGTATGGGGCGTCAAGTTTTATCCGGTGGTTGTTTGTCCGGGGACATCTTTTTGAGCAATTCTTCGATGCTGGCCAAACTTGCCTGAATTTTGTGTATGCTCAATGTTCTGGATCTGACATAAAGCGAAACCGAACAAATAACGGCGATCATAAGTAATGCCTGGAACACCACGATTGCAGCCGGCATTAGCCAGTCGGGACGCCCGCCGGAAACGAGTTCGATGACAGCCACGACAAAAAGAAATATCAACAGTACCGCCCAAGCAAACGTGGTGACCCTTTTTCCACGCTTTACAGCAGCAGCCTCTTTTGCAAGAACTTGCTGTGCCGACCCGGCGTCGAGGCCGGAAGCCATATTTGAGTTCCCATTCATTTGCCGCAGGAGTGCTTCTTTGAGATTATTTTCTTTTGCCATTGTTTATGCCTCCATTTTTTCTCTAAGGGCATGTTTTGCATAATGGATTCGAGATTTGACTGTGCCAGGGTTGCAGTCAAGGACCTGTGCTATCTGTTCGTATGACATTTGCTCCAGAAATCGCAATATCAAGACCTCCTTATGCTCCGGATGCAATAGCTTCAGACATCTGTGTACTTCTGCTGCATCTTCAGCGGAGAACATGTCGCCTTGCGTGTCGTTTCCAATGGCGATGTTTTCGTCGAGTTCAAACGTCACTGTTTTTCTTCTAAGTTGCTCATACACCTTGTTGCGTGCAATGCGATAGAGCCATACGGCAAACGCATCGAGCTGTCTAAGAGTATGCATCCGCCTGATGACGGTCAGCCAGGTCTCTTGGAAAATATCTTCGGCCGTGTGAGCATCGTCCAGCAAACGACATAGAAAATAGCGTAATGGCTTTTCATATCGCTTGATAAGCTCGGCAAGGGCGTCCCTGTCGCCAATCTGGCAGCGAAGCAGCAGCACCTGGTCTATTAGTCTGTCGATCGAGTTCATCCATCGTCCTCAACTTATACAGATGCGCAGCCGGTCGATAAGTTCAAGAAATCGGTAGTTTTCTTGCAGTGCCCAGAAGGTAGGCGAGCTGAATTCTTTAGGCTGTTTGGAGGAGGTTCTTCCAGCGATTAACGTGCCCGTATTCGTCCGCTTGGTTCTTCTCAATGATTTTGCGAGAATCTTCGTCCCAGTCTATTGAACTCAGCAGCTCACTGTAGTGGTGAACTGCTTTTGTCTCGACCCAGATGCCTATCTTAAGAATAGCCCTTTTGCCGAGCAGGCGAGAGCCGAAGCCCAATGCCAAGGCGACCATCCAATAGGCCAGCCGGAACATGCTGGGCGCAAAGCCGTATTCAAGGAGTTTGACCTGAAAGTCCTGGTAGTGCGTCATCTCATTGCACATGGCGGCGATTAGCTGGCGATTGACCTCACTATGCTCTTTTGTAATCTGGAATTTGTAGATGTTCTGCGCCATCAGTTCCAGGGTATGCAGAGTCAGCAGGCCCTTTTTGATGGCTTTTAGCCTTGCTCCAGAGAATCCCTCGCCCCGCAGGTTTATGTCTTGGTTGTGCACCTGCGGCCGAATTATGGGAATGTCATAGTCCATTTATTACTTTACGCTATGTTAGATGCTACTGGCCTTGTCATAGAATAATATTTTGCTATCAAAACTCGCTGACCTTCCAATAGTCATGCTCTTTGATAAGTTTGACTTCCAAAATTCCCATTGAAGCACCCGGTTTTTCACCACCAATATTCAAAGTGACAAGGGCAACTGCACCGTTGTCTGCAAGTTTCCATTTTCGGCACACTCGTGCCTGGGATGTGTAAAAAGACGTCCTATCCTTTTTGCCTGACGGGGTGAAGTAGGCTCCTGCCATCACCTTTTCCTTATTATCTCTAAGAAAATCTGAAGAAAGATGCTCACAAGCCATTTTCCAATCCTTTCGTTCGATTGCTTGCAGAAGGAGTTCCATGACAGATATAGGAGTCTCTGCGTCGACATTTTCCTTTGGTGTTCTATTGCAACCGCAGTATAAGAAAGTGATAAGTAACAGCAGTGAGATGCTTATAATGAACGCGATTTCTAATCTGATGTTTTTCTTCATCTTCAAGTTACTAGCTTCCAAGATGTAATATTGACATCATTGTGCCCTTGTTCCCAAAAAAATCAACGTCCAAGCAAACATAGAGCAAAATAACTGACAGAAATTATCGAGCGAGTATGTGGAATTGTCAAACCAGGAAGCACTCTGCGGCAAATACCAAGGCGGGCTCTGTCGCTCTGTCGCCAAATTGACAAAATGCTTGCGGAAAGCAGGCGCCGCGCTTATGATGAAATTTTTGATGTCAAAAACGAATTGGAAATTTTAGTTCGGGAAGTTGGCGATGAAAGTATCCGTGAAGAACTCAGGTCTGTCGGAGCTTGATGAGCTTTGCATTCAAACGATTCGGTTTTTGTGTGTGGATATGGTTGAGAAAGCCAAGTCGGGCCATCCCGGCATGCCGATGGGAATGGCGCCTGCGGCGTACGTACTGTGGGACCGGCATCTAAAGCATAGCCCGTCCAATCCGCGATGGCACAACCGCGACCGTTTCGTCCTCTCAGCCGGGCACGGCTGTGTCCTTCTGTATTCGCTATTGTACCTGACCGGCTACGATATGACTCTGGAGGAACTAAAAAACTTTCGGCAATGGGCAAGTAAAACGCCCGGCCATCCGGAATATGATCCACACCGCGGCGTGGAGGTTACTACCGGACCACTGGGCCAGGGCATCTCCAACGCGGTCGGAATGGCAATAGCACAAAAGTATCTGGCCGACTATTTCAACCGCGAGGGCTTTCCCATTATAGATTACAAAATTTATGTCATCGCCAGCGACGGCGACCTCCAGGAAGGGGTTGCCTCAGAGGCCAACTCTCTGGCAGCGCACCTGGGGCTTGACAACCTTATTGTTATCTACGATGACAACCACATTAGTATTGACGGCCCCACCGATCTTGCATTTACAGAGGACAGAGCCGGTCGCTTCAAGGCCTACGGCTGGTACGTGCAAGAGATCGGCGGCGACGGCAACGATATGGCTTTATTTGAAAAGGCTCTTGAAACTGCAAAAAATGAAAACGCTCGCCCTTCGATTATAAAGCTTCGCACACATATCGCCTACGGCAGCCCGAATAAGCAGGATAACGCTGAGGCGCACGGTGCTCCGTTAGGTGAGGATGAAATCAGATTGATTAAGGAGAAGTTCGGCTGGGACCCTGATAAGACTTTTTATGTCCCCGAGCAAGTTTTGGCTCATACACGAAAAGCTTTGGAGAAGGGGAAAAAGGACGAATCGGCGTGGGACAAAATGTTTGCCGAATACGCCAAGAAATATCCGGATTTGGCCCGTCAATTTTGGGACGCTGCGACCGGCAAATTGCGTTTCAATCTTGATGAAATCCTGCCCAAGTTCGAGCCGGGCAAGTCCGTCGCGACGCGCAAGGCCTCGGGCATGGTGCTGGATGTGCTGATGCCGAAGCTGCCGCTTGTTCTGGGCGGCTCAGCGGATTTGACGCCATCGAATAATACAAAGTTTGCCGGCGCAAAACCCTTTCAGAAAGATGCACGCGACGGCAGGTATATACATTACGGCGTCAGAGAGCACGCGATGGGGGCGATAATGAATGGAATTGCCGTAAGCGGTCTGGTCAGGGCCTATGGCGGGACATTCCTGGTTTTTTCCGATTATATGCGACCCGCGATTCGCGTGGCCGCTCTTTCAAAGTATCCAACCATTTTCGTCTTTACGCACGATAGTATTGGCATCGGCGAAGATGGTCCCACACATCAGCCCGTAGAGCAAATTGCGGCCCTTCGGGCGATGCCGAATCTGATTGTGATCCGCCCGGCCGATGCCAACGAAACCGTGCAGGCGTGGAAATTCGCCCTACAGTACCGAGATGGGCCTGTCGCGTTACTTCTTACACGCCAGGGATTGCCGGTTCTTGACCAGAATAAATATCCCTTAGCGGCAAATTTAAGTAGAGGCGCCTACGTGCTGGTTGCGCCTGAAAAGCCGGACGTGCTGCTACTGGCCAGCGGTTCGGAGGTACAAATTGCGCTACAGGCGGCAGAGAAACTCGCCTGTGAAGACATTTCCGCTCAGGTGGTTAGTATGCCCAGTTGGCAGCTTTTTGAAAAACAGGATAAAGAGTACCGTGATTCGGTTATTCCGCCGAACGTCGAGGCAAGGGTCGGCATCGAGGCGGCTGTCGAATTGGGCTGGCATAAATGGCTCGGCGACAAAGGCGTCTTTATTGGTATGTCCTCGTTTGGGGCCTCTGCTCCGGGAAAGGTTTGCTTCCAGAAATTCGGCATTACAGTGGAGAATGTCATAAAGGCTGCGAAGAATCTGCTGGGTGGATGAGAACCTGCAGTAAAACCGCTTTTTGAACCCCGCAATAAATTGCGGGGCTAAATATTTAGCCCCCAAATTTATTTGGGGGGTTTTTCATCCTATGTACCTTGGGCGGGATAAAACTATTGCAAGGATAATCTCCCGGCTTAAGACCGGCATGTCGTGACCCGTACCCCCAGAGACGGTACATGGAAAACGGATATAAAACAGACGTGAAATCCTGAAAGAGGACAATATGAAGCTGCAAAACAGCGCTGCGGAAAGCAACAATACGGGCCAAGAAAGGGGCATTGAAGTGTACAGCCAACCAAAGAACAAATCCTATCACTTTCTTTCCAAAGGGTTGTGTTTTTTGCTTTGTGTTTTGGTGCCAAGTTGCCACCGAGTATGGATACGGGAGGCGTATCTTAAATCCGCGCCCAAGACACGAACCGATAACGTTAAAGAAATAATCCACGGTATTGAGATTACTGACCCATACCGCTGGCTTGAAGATGGAAATAGCGCAGAAACCAGGAAATGGATTGAATCACAGAACAAGTACACTAATGTGTCAATAGGTTCGTTAGCAGGTCGTGAAGCACTGAGTCAGCGGCTTACTGAGTTAATGCGGATTGACAATATTATCGCTCCTCGTGAACATAATGGGCGATACTTTTTTCTTAAGAGGCAATCCAACCAGGAGCTGTATGTAATTTATATGAGGAAAGGGCTTAATGGTGAGGACGAAGTATTGATTGACCCTCACCCTTTGAGCGCAGACCATACAACGAGCGTCTATATGTGGGATGTTTCCAAAGATGGCACAGTAATGGCATATGCGGTTCAGTATGGCGGGGAAGATGAACGTACCATAAAGCTGTTTGATGTTGATAAGCGAGAAGATTTGCCAGACCGCTTAGATAAAGCACGCTACCACAGTGTTTCTCTTAAACCGGACAATAGCGGCTTCTATTATGTACGGCATGGTTCTGATGGCGGCCGTCTCTACTATCACGCTATGAAGGCAGACCCATCCAGCGATATTGAGTTATTCGGCGAGGGCTATGGGCCAGACAAGTTTATCCAGGCTTACCTCTCCGAAGATGGACGCTACTTGCTCATCTATGTCTGGCATGGCTCAGCAGCAATGAAGTCTGAGGTTTACTATCAAAATATAGCCGAAAAAGGACCTATTCTGCCCATTGTCAACGACGTTGAGGCCAGATTTTATGGGGATGTCGGGAGCGACCATTTGTTTTTACAAACGAACTGGAATGCACCTAATGGACGGATACTTCGAGTTGACCTGACTAATCCGGCACGAGAAAACTGGCAGGAGATAATCCCTGAATGTGATGCAGTTCTTGAAGGGTTTTCACTGGTGGGTGGTAGGCTCCTTGTTAACTATACCCGTAATGTCAGTTCGCAATTGAGAGTGTTTGAGCCGGACGGCAAATATGTACGAGATATTTCACTTCCAGCAATCGGCTCTGCATGGGCCGGGGGGCGGTGCGATAGCAACGAAGCATCCCTGGTATTTACCTCGTTCCATATACCTGTGGTGAGTTACAGATATAATGTCCAGAAGGATACAAAAGAAATTTGGTGGCAACCTAAGGTCCCCATTGACAGTAATATGTTCGAAGTCAAGCAGGTCTGGTATCAATCAAAGGATGGGACAAACGTGCCTATGTTCATCGTTCATCGCAAGGGGCTTAACCTCGATGGTCAAAATCCGACACATGTAACCGGCTACGGTGGGTTCAACGCCAGTCTAACTCCGGAATTTTCAGTAGATGCGGCATTATGGATTGAAGCCGGAGGAGTATGTGCTGTGACGAATCTACGAGGCGGAGGTGAATTTGGGGAGGAATGGCACAAGGCCGGTATGCTCGATAAAAAGCAAAATGTTTTCGACGATTTCATTGCAGCAGCCGAGTGGCTAATTGCCAATGGTTATACCTGCCCGGCAAAGCTGGCAATTTCCGGTGGAAGCAATGGCGGGTTACTTGTGGGTGCAGCACTTACGCAGAGGCCGGAGTTGTTTCAGGCGGTGGTCTGCGGTTATCCGTTGCTCGATATGGTGAGATACCATAAATTCTTGGTCGCCCAATTCTGGGTTTCCGAGTATGGTTCTGCTGAAGACCCCAACCAGTTTAAGTACCTTTACGCTTATTCACCCTACCATAATGTCACGCAGGGGACGAGATATCCAGCCGTGCTTTTTATTACAGGTGACCTGGATACGAGAGTTGACCCGCTGCACGCAAGAAAGATGGCGGCTTTGCTGCAATCAGCCAGCGGTTCACATAGACCAGTCCTTCTTCGGTATCATACCAAGGCGGGGCACTCCGGCGGGCTTCCTCTCAGTAAGCAAATCGAAGATAGAGTAGATACATTCAGGTTTCTATTCTGGCAACTTGGAGTCGACTTTTCTGAGCGTCATTCTTTAACTGCTTTGTCTTCGCCTCGATAGCAAAACTTAAAACTATTGAGATAATGCTGGCGGTTGTACTTATAAGGCGAAATTGTCCAACGCCGGATATACATGAAAGATGAAACAAGGGGCAACAGTAGAGTATTTGACCTCTTGTTTATAATCATAAAACAATGAATCTGAGCCGAGACAGGGCTATTGCAGAGATAGTCACTCGGCTGCAAGCTGCTCGGCGTGGTGAAGGGGCAGTTAAAGTCGAGGGGACGTGGGGGTCTTTTACGCGCCTGCTGGCGGCATACATTTCCGAGAAACTGGTTCTGTCAATTCTGCACATCTGTCCTCATATTGAAGATTCTGACACAGCCACCGATGAAAGCAGAGCAGAAAGACTAAAACTCGTGGCTCGGATCTCGTCCGCCTGTTTCTGCGGGGGCAAGCCTGTCCCCGCTCGCGCGGGGGTAAACTCGTGCCTGCCAAAGCGGGGATTGTTCTCCTGCTGGCGCTATCCCTTTTCCGCCAGCGCAATGGCTGATGCTATGGCAAAATTTGCCGTGTGCGTGATACTCACGCTTATATGTTCGATGCCAAGCTTATCGGCGATCTTCTTAACTTCGCCGGTAAGTGCAACCTCCGGCTGGCCTGCGGAATTGTTTACAATCTCGATTTCCGTCCAGGCGATCTTTCCGCGCCAGCCGGTGCCCAGAAGCTTAAGAACGGCCTCTTTCGCCGCGAAGCGCCCGGCTAATTTCTCTATCTGATTTCTGTTTGCCTGGGCATATTTCTGTTCAGCAGCGGTGAAAACCTTGCCGATAAAACGCTGCCCGTGCCGCTTGACCATATCTTCTATTCGCGGACAGTCAACGAGGTCTATGCCGTGTGCGATGATTTCCATGCGTCAATCCTGTTCACCAAATTTTACCGCCGAGTACGCAGAGTACGCTGAGAATTTCAATTTTGATCTTTCCTCTGCGCTCTCAGCGTTCTCCGCGGTAAGTTCCCTGGTGCATCCGGTAAATTTGCTCCAGGCAAAAATCTACAAATGTGTCTTTCTCACTCAGCACT
>Ga0299912_10002892_pt1 | contig 14091 bp, 9 predicted proteins | sample RVTome_2_FD_207667 | JGI IMG/M metagenome (GOLD analysis project Ga0299912, IMG submission 207667) | Soil microbial communities from uranium-contaminated site in the Upper Colorado River Basin, Wyoming, United States - RVT95D214 (version 2) ...
TAAACAATTCAATGACGATGGTGCGCAGCAGTTCCAAATCGAGGCGCTAAACATGGCACGTCAAAAAGAAAGGACCAGGCCTTCGGAAAAATTGTTCGCCGAGCCGCAGCGGCATATGTTTGACCAATCCTATGAAGAAAGGCTGGCGGCCCGGGACCGGCAACCGGTGGAATGCCTGGGGATGACGTTCCCCAACGATGAAGCGCGGCGGCAATACTTCTTGGAGAAGCTGCGCGGGAAGCTCCAGGACCCGGGGTTTCGCAAGATCGAGGGCTTTCCCATCGGCTCGGACGAGGACATCCTGGCCCTGTCCGACCCGCCCTACTACACCGCCTGCCCCAACCCCTTCGTTGAGGATTTCATCCGGCATTACGGCAAGCCCTTCGATCCGGACACGGACGACTACCGCCGGGAGCCCTTTGCCGCGGACGTAAGCGAAGGCAAGAACGACCCCATTTACAACGCTCATTCTTATCACACTAAAGTACCCCCGAAAGCCATCATGCACTACATCCTGCATTATACTGAGCCGGGGGATACTGTGTTTGATGGATTTTGTGGGACCGGAATGACAGGAATAGCCGCTCAGTATTGTGGAGATGTATCGGCTATCGAGTCTATTGGGTATAAGGTTAAGAAAGATGGAACCATTCTTAACGAAGAGGAAACGCAATTCTCAAAGATAGGTATACGACGGTCAATTCTTGATGATTTGTCACCTTGTGCGACCTTTATTTCCTACAATTACAATACGCCGGTTGATTTAGTTGTTTTTAGCCAGATTTCTAAAAAGTCATTAAAACAGCTTCATGATGAATTGGGTTTTCTGTACGAGACTGTCCATAATCGGAAACAGACAGGGGAGATAGTCTATACGATCTGGTCTGAGGAACACCTTTGTCCAAATTGTAATGCTACCACCACATATTGGGATTTGATCACTGATGAAAACGGCCAACACATTTCTGAGATGGTATGTCCCGATTGTGGAGCTAAACTAAGTTCTAGGTCACCTAACAGAATTTATGAAACCATTTATGATCCTATTCTTGGTACCTCAATACGTCAGCTCAAATGGAGACCAGTTCAGATTAATTACAAGATTGGTACGAAGCGGTTCATTAAAAAACCCGATGCCAAAGATTTTGAGATTAACGAGGAGGTAAGAAGGCGTTTAACGAATATTGGCTTGCCTGTTGTCGAACTCCCTCACGGCGATCGCTGGAGGCGTGATGCATTGGAGGCCAAAGGAATTACGCACATTCATCATTTTTTTACTAATAAGAACCTACTTCTTTTGAGCAGGCTTAGGTCGATCCTCAATATTTATTCCGTTGATAAACGTTTGGAAAATTACCTACTCGCTTGGTTCACATCCACTCACAGTCGGCTTCATCGGATGAATAGATATATACCAATGCACAACAGACATGTAGGTCCAATGTCTGGCACATTATATGTAAGCCCGCTGTGGGTAGAGATTTCGCCATTCTATTTTTGTGAGAATAAGCGAAAAGTTCATGAAACTGCGGCGATTCCAAACAGCTATGGAACTATTGTGACCACAGGATCTGCTAATAATGTGTTACTCCAAGATAACTCTGTTGACTATATTTTCACTGATCCACCCTTTGGATTTAACATTCAATATTCGGAGTTGAATCTTTTATGGGAGGCATGGCTTAAGGTTAGGACAAACGAATCTCCCGAAGCTGTAATTAACGAACCACAGAAAAAGCGACTAAAAGAGTACCGATACTTAATGGAGAGATGCTTTTCGGAAGCCTATAGAGTGTTAAAGCCTGGTAGGTGGATAACCGTCGAGTTTCACAACTCTCAAAATGCAGTTTGGGCCGCTATTCAAGAAGCAATGCTCTCTGCAGGATTTGTAGTTAGCGATGTTCGCGTTCTCGATAAAAAGAAAGGCACGACGAAACAACTATCCATGTTTGCAACAGTTAAGCAAGATTTAATTATCACTGCATATAAGCCAAACGGCGGCCTGGAAGAGCGGTTCAAGCTCGAAGCGGGGACTGAGGAAGGCGCCTGGGACTTCATCCGTTCCCACCTGAAGCAGCTCCCAGTCTTCGTGACCAAGGACGGCCGGGCGGAGATCATCGCCGAGCGCCAGAATTACTTGCTCTTTGACCGCATGGTGGCCTTCCACGTGCAGCGGGGCGTCACCGTGCCCCTGTCCGCGGCGGAGTTTTACCAGGGGCTGACCCAGCGCTTCCCGGAGCGGGACGGCATGTATTTCCTGCCCGAGCAGGTGGCGGAGTACGACAAGAAGCGCCTGACGGTTAAAGAGATCATGCAGCTAGAGCTCTTCGTCATCGACGAATCCTCCGCCATCCAGTGGCTTAGGCAGCAGCTCATCGTGAAGCCCCAAACCTTCCAGGACCTGCACCCGCAATTCTTGAGAGAAATCGGCGGCTGGCAGAAGCATGAAAAGCCCTTAGAGCTTTCGGAACTCCTGGAGGATAATTTTCTCCGCTACGACGGCAAGGGTGAAGTCCCCAGCCAAATCCACAGTTATCTCTCCTCAAACTTCAAGGAGCTGCGAAACCTGCCGAAAGACGACCCTACCCTGCGCGCCAAGGCGAAAGACCGCTGGTATATCCCCGATCCCAACAAAGCCACCGACCTGGAAAGACTGCGGGAGCGGCGACTCATGAAAGAATTCCATGAATACCGGGAAACCAAGCAGAAGAAACTCAAAGTCTTTCGCCTGGAAGCCGTCCGCACCGGCTTCAAAAAGGCCTGGCAAGAGCGGGACTACCCCACCATCATCGAAGTCGCCCGCAAGATCCCGGAAAGCGTCCTCCAAGAAGACCCCAAGCTCCTCATGTGGTACGACCAGGCAGTGACGAGAATGGGAGTTTGATCATGTCGTCTTTAAACCGCGAAAGCCAACGTGAGACAATGGACGCCGTTCCCTCTGCTGATGTCAAGAGCCAACCAGCATGGCTGAGGTTAGAAGATCAGATCACTTGGTACGACTCAAAAAGTGTCCATTGTCAAAAATGGTATAAGTGGCTTAAAATACTGCAAATCACGTTGGCAGTCGCTATCCCGGTCATGAGCCATCTGGACCCCATAGCGGCCAAGTGGGCCACCTCAGTGGCTGGCGCCCTGATTGCGATCTTGGAGGGCGTGCAGCATATGAACCAATATTCCACCCTGTGGGTGACCTACCGTTCGACTGCCGAACGTCTAAAACATGAGAAGTATTTGTTTCTCTCGGAAGCGGGGCCATACAAGGGCTTGGCCGAGCCGGAGCGACTAGTGGTGCTTGCGGAGAGGGTGGAGGAGCACGTCTCGACCGAGCACGCGAACTGGTTCAACGAGACACAGCGCATGATGGTTGAAGCTAAGAAAAAGAGAAGCGCATGATGGCGCTCAACCGCCCCAAGAAACTCAGGATCGGTGCGGTCGAATTGGATGTACCGGTCTTTTTTCCCTCTGTATCGTCGGTCAAAACGGCCTTGTCTCCCTTGGATTACGTCCGGTTCATCAACGCCATTGGCGCACTTAACGGCCAGTTCCTGGTTTCGGCTTTCGATCTTTGCCGATCGGATAGTAGCCAGCGTGAGGTATTCCAGCAGGAGCTTGCTCATGCCCGAGGCGCAGGCACGGTAGTATTGATGGACTCGGGGAATTATGAAAGTTATTGGAAGGAAGCCCAAGCCATCTGGCTGCAGGAAGATTTCCATCGCATTCTGAAAGAGTTTGCACCTCACTTGGCCTTCGGTTTTGATGAGCAACAACCGCCTTCCGATTCAGACGCTCACTTGCGGCTACTTGTTGAACGCCACAAACAGGACCAAACAGCGGCGGGTTTGACAACGATCATCCCAATTATTCACGGCAATCCAGAGGATCTGCCTCATTTATGTGCCGACTTCACAAAGATCTCAGATGTGCCAATGATTGCTGTACCGGAACGGAGACTCGGGGATGGCGTTTTCGCGCGGGCGAGAACTATATCGGCCATCAGGCAAGCACTGGATGCCAAGCAGCGATATGTTGGGCTTCACCTGCTGGGTACAGGCAACCCAATTTCAATGGCGATTTTTTCCGTCGCCGGTGCGGACAGTTTCGACGGCTTGGAGTGGTGCCAGACGGTGGTGGATCACGAAACCGCATTATTATTTCATCTCTCCCAAGCAGACTTCTTCATGGCCCAAACAAGTTGGGGCGATGAAGGCTGGCCCTTCCAGCCAAGCGTGCTAGCCCATAACCTTGAGTTCTATGCTTACTGGATAGATCGTCTGCGAGAGGCGATTCACAATGGGATAGGTATCGAGTTCTGTCGCCTGAATTTTCCGCGGCGGGTCTTTGTGCAGTGCGCTGCCGCTTTGGGGTGGGAGGATCTGACATGAACTTGGTCGCCATCAACCAAACGATCAGGGCAATGTGCTCTGAAATAGGATCGCTCGGGTGTAGCAAGCTTGACTGGCGTTTGCTCACCGAAGAGGAGTTGCTATATGAGGCAACAAGTTGCATGTTCAGCAGCCAGATGGTGTTCGAGGTAGCAGTTGCAGCGGCTGATCGCGTCAGGGCGGCTGGCCTATTGAGTTGGAGAGAAATCACCACCAGACAGTTTCCAGACTATGAGGCCCGTCTGTTGGCCATGCTGGACGAGCCCTTGTCGGTGGAAGTCAACGGCAGACATCGGCAAATGCGGCCTCGGTTCAGGAATCGACTCTCCTCTCTGCTTGCTAAGACTATTGAGACCATCCATAAAGGAGGATCGTCTCTGGGCAAAATCTTGTTTTCTGCCCGATCGGCGCGGCACGCAAGAAAACGGTTAGCGGAAGCTGTTTCTGGATTCGGCCCTAAGCAAGCCAGCCTATTCCTGCGCCGTGTGGGTTTCTGCTCGGAACTTGCTATTCTGGACACACACATACTGGATTACCTGAAGATAGCACGAGGCATCGATCCAAAACCGAGCGCGCTATCTAAGCTATCATCTTACGAGAAGATTGAGATCGAGTTCCAACGCGTGGCAACCGAGTTTGGTTATGCGATTGGCTGTGTTGATCTGGCGATGTGGATCACCATGAGAATCGCCAAGCGTGAGGGATTATTGTGAGTCTTGTCAATCTTGTATCTGGTGGGCTTGACTCCACTCTAATCGGAGTGCTGGCACAAGAGGAGGGAATCCATGTTCACCCTCTTTTTATCGACTACGGCCAGCGGGCCGCACAGCGAGAATGGGAAGCTTGCAGAATCGTGCACGAAGTGCTTAGGCTACCGGTTCCAATACGGATGGACCTCTCAGGTTTCGGCAAAATCATCTTCTCTGGGCTAACTTCTGACAAGAAGAACGTCAAAAACGAGGCCTTTACTCCTGGACGTAACATGTTGTTTCTACTCATAGGCAGCGCTTACGCCTTTCAGGTGGAGGCATCGGTTGTTGCGATTGGTTTGCTCTCGGACCAATACAGCTTGTTCCCTGACCAACGGGCCGGTTTCATCGAACAAATGGAGAGTGCAGTGGAGGCAGCTCTCGGTCGAACCATCCGAATTGTCACTCCGCTCTTCGAGTTTAGCAAGGCCGATGTGGTCAGATTAGCGAATGAAAAGGGAATCAGCGGAACCTATTCCTGTCATGCAGGCACGGATCCGCCTTGTGGACAGTGTATCTCATGTCTGGAAATTCATGGCACAACTACGTGAAGGGAGGACAAAATGGGTGGTAGCTCCGGTGGAGGCATCCCCTCCGAAACGTTGCGCAAACTGGAAGAGACCGCGAAGCAAAAGCTAAAAGAACCTCCTGGTGATGTCAGCCGCCACGTTTTCATTAGTTTCGCTTATGAGGACGTTGACGAAGTCAATCTTCTACGGGGACAGGCAAAGAATGAAAACACCGATCTAGAGTTCGATGACTACTCGGTCAAAGATGCTTTTGACAGCAAAGATGCTGACTATATCAAGCGACAGATACGGGAAAGGATCGACAAGGCGTCGGTGACCGTCGTCTTTCTCTCTAAGCATGGCGCGAAAAGCGCTTGGGTCAATTGGGAGATCGAAGAGAGTCTGAAGCGTGGCAAGGGAGTGATTGGCGTTTATAAGGGGAATAATCCGCCCACTGCCTTACCGAAAACCTTTTCCGATAATAAATGTAAAGCTTTGAAATGGGAGCACGGAAGCCTCAAGAAAGCGATCGAAGAGGCTAGTAAAAAGCGATAATTGATGGTGTTCCACTTTATTGGAGTAAATATTGCTGACATTGATGCGGAACCAGATAGATATGCCTCAGTGCCTATGTGTTTTGGCGGCAACCAGGAGCGGTGAGGCTTAATACTCAATTAGAAAGGACTCACAATCCCATGCATGCCCATGACCGCTTTCTTCCGGAATGGTTCAACCGCATCCGGTCGCGTCAGATCACTTTGCCACGGTTCCAGAGGTTTACGGCCTGGGGACATGGGGAAGTCTCCGGTCTCCTGACCACGGTGCTGCGTGGCCTTCCATCCGGGGCGACGCTGATCCTGGAAGTTGGCGATGAGGAAAAGTTCAAGAGCCGCACTATGGTTGATGCGCCAGAGTCAGGTGAAAAGGTCACCGAGCAGCTTCTGGACGGCCAGCAGCGGCTCACGGCCCTGTGGCGCAGCCTGCATGATAAATACCCGGACCGGACCTATCTCATCGGCTTCGAGGAAGACCCGAGCAATGCCTCGAAGAAGCTGCCGTATGTGTATGGTCAGGCCCGCTGGAGCAAGAACGGCAACCGCTACCCCATGTGGGTGAATGACGCTAAGGAATGCTGGAGCCGGGGATTCATTCCCATCAGTCTGTTGCGGCCGGAAGACATCTTGCCTGAGATTCGCCAGTGGATCGCCACCGCCGAGGCTGGGGACCAGGAGAAGAAGGATGTTCTGTTAGACGAGATCATCGCGTTGCGCGACAAGGTGAAGGCCTTTAACCTGCCTTACCTGGCTCTGCAGGCCAAGACGCCCAAAGAAGTGGCCTTGGACGTCTTCATAAAGATGAACACCAGCTCGGTGCATCTGTCCACCTACGACATCGTGGTGGCCCTGGTCGAGGAAGAGACTGGTAAATCCCTGCACGAGCATGTCGAAGCCCTGGCGGTCGCTGTCTCCCGCGCAATCGAGTACGCCGACCTGCCGGGACTGGTTCTGGACGTTGTGGCGCTTCGCCAAGACCGCATTCCAAGCCAGGCGGGATACCGGGGGATTGACTACACCCGGATGTTGGACGAGTGGGACATGGTTGTCAAAGGTATCAAAGGGATGGTGGGCTTTCTCGAAGACGAGAGCATCTTCGACGCCCAGCGGCTGCCGAGTTACACGGCGATTCCCATCATCGCAGCGTTGTGGGAACATCTGCCAACACAGCCGGATCGATTGGGCAATGCCCGGCATCTACTGCGCAAGTTCTTGTGGAGAGCCTTCCTGACTTCGCGATATGAGCAGTCTTCGACTTCTAACGCTATCCAGGATTTTCGCGGTCTGAGAAGAGTCCTATGCGACGGTGTTGGTGAAGACACCATTCCGATTTTGAACCAGGATTCGTATCCGCTCCCCACTAAGGAAATGGTACTGCAAACCGATTGGCCGAAGCGGAAAACCATCTTCGGCCGCGGGCTTCTGGCGTTGCAAATCAAGTGCGGTGCCGAAGACCCCGCCGATGGTGCCAAGGCCACAGTCGCCAGCATCACCTCCAAGGAACACCCGCGCGAATATCACCACCTGTTCCCCGCCTCGACCCTGGAAGATGCAGAGATCCCCGATGAGCAGATCTATCGGGCGCTGAACTGCTCCCTCGTTACTTGGCGGACCAATCGCACGATTTCCAACAAAGACCCGATTGCCTATCTAAAGGAACGCGCGGACAACAGCGCTCTTGGGGAGGAGGAATTGCGGCGACGCTTAAAGACTCACCTTATCCCCTATGCGCGGCTCGCTGTAGGGTATGACGGCATGTCTGACGATGAACGGCGGGCTCGGGTAAAAAATGATTACGAAGCCTTTCTTTCTGCCAGAGCAGAGATTCTGGCAAAAGCGGCGCAGTGTGCGTGTGAAGGCAAAGCTCTGGAGTTGAGCGAGCTATTTGCTGATGCAAATTGATGCAAACAGTTGGTACTACAGCCCCGACCACGGGCAGCTCTGTCAGGTCATAGAAGCCCAGACACTCTGGGGCGAAATTACCTGCCAGGTATGGCTGCCTGGACGTGACACCGTGGTCCGCATCCTGGCATCCAGGCTCAAGCCCCTGGAGAGCGCTGGGACCGGTTCGCCGGATTACATCGCCTACGTCGCCGCTGCCGCACGGGTAGCCGACGCTCTGACCCAGGATGTCCTGCTCGCGCCAATCGAATCTACCGTTATCCCGCTCCCGCATCAAATCCGGGCTCTGTCCCGCGCCATCGCCAACGACCGCGTGCGTTATCTCCTGGCGGACGAGGTCGGCCTGGGCAAGACCATCGAGGCGGGGCTCATTATGCGGGAGCTCAAGCTCCGGGGGCTGGTGAAACGGACGCTGGTGATCGCCCCGAAGGGACTGGTGACCCAATGGGTCAGCGAGATGCGCTTCCATTTCGGCGAAACCTTTCAGCTCGTGCTCCCCGAGGACATCAAGACGTTGAAGCGGATCGCCCCGGTGTCGGGTCCGGGAAACGACGAAGCTGGCAATCACAGCCCTGAACTCCTGCCTCCCAATGCCTGGCATATGTTCTCCCAGGTGGTCGTGCCCATGGACTCCGTGAAACCACTTGACAAGCGCCGCGGGTGGACCGCGGCCCAGGTGGGAGACTATAACCGGGATCGTTTCGAAGATCTGATCTCGGCAGGCTGGGACCTGGTCATCGTGGACGAGGCCCATCGCCTGGGCGGGAGCACCGACCAGGTGGCCCGCTTCAAGCTGGGCCAGGGATTGTCAGAAGCCGCACCGTACCTTCTGCTTCTTTCGGCCACTCCTCATCAGGGTAAAACCGACGCCTTTCATCGGCTGGTGTCCCTCATTGACGCCCAGGCATTCCCGGACATCGGCAGCGTTACCCGGGAACGGATCCAGCCGCACGTGATTCGGACCGAGAAGCGCCGGGCCATCGATGCTGAGGGAAAACCGCTGTTCAAACCCCGGCGCACACAGCTTTTCCCGGTCTCCTGGGAAGAGCGACATCGCGATCAGCAGCTCCTTTACGAAGCCGTCACGGAGTACGTCCGCGAAGGATACAACCAGGCCGTGCGGGAGAAACGGAGCTACATCGGTTTCTTGATGATCCTGATGCAGCGGCTGGTGGTGTCCAGCACGAGCGCCATCCGAAGGACGCTCGAAAGGCGGCTTGAAGCGCTTGGCGTCCCCCAGGAGCAACTGACCCTTTTCCCCCTCTACTCCGAAGAGGAATGGGCGGACCTGGACGGCCAGGAGCAAGTGGAAACGCTGTTACACACCCGCCTCAAGGCGCTCAAGAACGAACGCGCCGAGGTGAAACTGCTTCTGGAAGCCGCGGCTCGCTGTGAGCAGACCGGGCCCGATGCGAAGGCCGAGTCTTTGCTCGATTGGCTTTACCGCCTTCAGGCCGAGGAAGGCGACCCAGACCTTAAGGCGCTCGTGTTCACGGAGTTCGTCCCCACGCAAGAGATGCTGCGGCGGTTCCTCAGCGAACGTGGGTTCAATGTCTTGTGTCTCAACGGCTCCATGAACATGGAGGAACGCAAGCGAGTTCAGGAAGCCTTTGCCAAAGAGGCTCGCATCCTCATTTCCACGGATGCCGGCGGGGAAGGCTTGAACCTTCAGTTCTGCCATGCGGTGATCAACTACGACATCCCATGGAACCCGATGCGGCTGGAGCAGCGCATCGGCCGAGTGGATCGTATCGGTCAGAAGCATACGGTGCGGGCGGTCAACTTCGTTTTTCAGAACTCGGTTGAACACCGCGTCCGTGAAGTCCTGGAACAGAAACTGGGGGTAATTTTCGAAGAATTCGGCATCGACAAGACCGGCGATGTTCTCGACTCGGCCCAGGCCGGCCGGATGTTCGATGAACTGTATGTGGAGGCGATTCTCAATCCCGACAAGTTCGAAGACTCCGTGGATAGCGTGGTCACACGATTTCAAGAGGAGGTTCGAGAAGCCCGTGAGACTGCATCGGTGCTCGGAATATCGGAAGACCTGGACCCAGGCGAAGCGCAGCGGCTTCTGAGCCACCCCTTGCCCCATTGGGTCGAGCGCATGACCGTGAGCTACTTGAAGGCGCACGGCGGCAAAGCCGAAAGAAAAGGTCGATCCTGGAATCTCCATTGGCCAGATGGCGAAACATATTCCGACGTGGTCTTTACGGGAAAAGAGGCCGAAGATATTCCGACCGCCCGCCACCTCACGCTCGAAGATCCGAAGGTCCGGGGCCTGGCCATGAGGCTTCCACGCTTTGCCCCAGGTCAACCAGTGCCAAGTGTATCGATTCCAGGAATTGATCCAGAACTCCAAGGGTTCTGGTCCCTTTGGCGGATAGCCATTGCCACCTCAGAGTGGAACCGGCGTCGCCTAATGCCTCTGTTCCTGGCCGACAACGGCAAGGTTTACACACCAACGGCCCGTCATATCTGGGATCAGCTCTTGGCGGCAAACCCAGTCATCAGCTCCACATTTGCTGCCGATTTCTCTCAAGACGCCTTCGCACGACTACAAAAGTCAGCCGAGGAGCATGGACAACCGATCTACGAAGCGCTTGTGCAAGAACATCAGACCCGCATCGCCTGCGAGCGAGAGAAGGCCGAATACGCCTTCGCGGCACGGCGCAAAGCCATTGAGCGAATCGGTCTTCCACAGGTCCGCATCTACCGCCTGAACCTCCTTACCCAAGAGGAACGAGGTTTTCACGAACAACTCGATCGCAGGGCCCAAGTCTTTCCCGAGATGACGTCTCTTCTCCTGATCCGTGTGGAGGGAGGCACCAGTGAGTAGCTGGCGTGATCAGATTCTCCGGGAATTCACACCTAAGGTCGCAAGGCTAACCCTTGTGGCGGATCCGGATGGCCTGCTGCTTGAAGAAAGGATTCTTGAAGGAATTCGGGAACGAGGCTTCGAGCTTATCCCCTTCGAAGATCACGTCGCTTTTCGCTATGCCTATGAATCTAAGTTCCGTTCCCGTTGGGATCGCGGCGAACAGACGGACCTTGTGGTTGTTTTGCGATCTCAGGCCAGCGACCTTGCCTCTTTGCCATATGATCTGCTCCAGGCGGGCCGCAAGCTATCCTTCAACCTCGGCGACATTTTCCCCAATCTCAGCTACCCGGTCATTATTGTCTTGGACCGGGGCGACCTTGATGCCTTGTATGAGGCCCAGAAAAGGCACGCTCCGGGTCCGCTCGGTGAAAACGCCACGAAGGAATTCGCCCTCCGGCACGTCTTCGAAATCGCCCCTGAGTTTATTAAGCAGCCTTCTGACCTGCTCCGGGTACTTCTCCGTCGCCATTACCGCGGACAGCGCATACCGAGTATTCTCGACGAACGGTTAATCCAACTTCTTCGTCAGAATAACACCTTTGATGACTGGCCGCTGGAGACTCTGGTCTCTGATCGGGAGGCCTTTTTTGCGTTTCTTCAGGAGCGCTGGCCGGTTTTTCTAGACCGCATGGCGGCCAAAGGGGAACCGGGTGTGCAGGAGGATGAGAAGCCGTATGGTTTAGCAATCGGCGGTCCCATTTATCTACCCTTTGATCACGATGACATGCGGGTTTACATCGATAATCTGTTTCTTGAGGGGCTCCTGCAATCCGTGCCCCACGAGCATGCGGATGCCCTTTCCAAAGCCTGGGTGAGCATAGGCGTTAGAACTGATCCAGCCGAGGATAGATCCCGTCGCCTAACTAAACTGATCGAAAACCTCCAGTCCTCCATTCCGACTGAAGACGCCAGGTATGGGGGATGGTTCCATTTCGCCCATGGATGGGCGGAACTGGCCCTGCTGGCCTATGAGCAGGGAATCGGAACCCATGGAGAGGTAACTCAAAGCATTAAGTGTCTGCAGACCCAGGTGGATGCGGCGTTCGCCTCGTGGTTGGCGAGGCGGTACGTTGGGCTTATCAACCTGCCACCTGTCCCCCCGGTTATGCTTCACCACCTGCCGCGGTTTCTGGCGCGCCGTCTGGGGGAGGACCGGAACTGCAAGGTGGCCTTGCTATTGGTGGACGGACTTTCTCTTGACCAATGGATTGTTGTTCGTGAGGCACTCGCTACACGGCGACCACATTTCCGCTTCCGCGAGAACGCCGTCTTCGCCTGGATTCCGACTATCACATCAGTCTCGCGCCAGGCTGCCTTTGCCGGCAAGCCTCCCATCTTTTTCCCGAACAGCATCCAGACCACGGACAAGGAGCCGACTCTGTGGACGCAGTTCTGGGCGGACCAAGGACTTTTGCAGAACGAAGTCATTTACGCAAAAGGTTTGGGTGATGGTAGCCTGGATAGTATCGAGGAACTGCTTTCTCACCCGCAGGCGAGAGTTGCCGGGCTGGTCATCGACAAGGTCGACAAGATCATGCATGGCATGGAACTGGGCGCTGCGGGCATGCACAACCAGGTACGTCAGTGGGCTCAACAGCATTACATGGTTGAGCTTCTGGATTTACTGCTGGATCGAGGCTTCTGTGTTTTCCTGACTTCCGACCACGGCAATATCGAAGCTGAAGGCTGTGGACGTCCTGCTGAAGGGGTGGTCGCTGATCTGCGCGGTGAGCGGGTTCGCCTTTACTCTGACGTGCGGCTTCGCCACAATGTGCATGAGCGGTTCCCCAGCGCCATTGAATGGCAACCGGTGGGTCTTCCCGAAGACTACCTTGCGCTTATCGCCCCCAACCGGCTGGCCTTTGTCCGCAGCGGCGAACGCATCGTCAGTCACGGCGGCTTTTCCATTGAGGAGCTCATTGTCCCTCTGATTCAGATCGAAAGGAGGGATACATGAACTATCGTGAGAACCAGATCGGTTTCAGTCAGCGGATTCGCCTGGAATGGCTCGAGCAGACCGCCAACCTTGTCCTGGCCGGAAACGATAAGCCCGCCATCATTGCCGCCCTGCAGGAGCTACTGAAGGACAAAGTGTCGGTGGGAGGAGATGCCGAGCGCGGTAACCGAGAGAAGATCATCACCATCCTGATGAAGGTCTGGCTCAACGTGCCGCAGGAACTCGAGGGCCTTCGTGTTGACGGGATAGAATTGCTGAAACGCCTTTCTCGAACGGACCGGATCGTGGTTCATTGGGGGATGGTGACGGCGGTCTATCCCTTCTGGTCGGTCGTGGCAGCCAATGTTGGCCGACTCCTGAGACTCCAAGGTTCCGTTGCTGCGGCGCATGTTCAGCTGCGCATGAGAGAGCAATATGGCGAACGGGAGACAGTTTCCAGAGCAGCCCGTCGCGTACTGCGCTCCTATTTGGACTGGGGAGTGCTCAGTGATACCAGTAATAAAGGTGTATACAGCAAGGGATTGTCCCTAACAGTTGATGAACCCAAAATTGTCTCATGGCTAATCGAGGCATCCCTGTATGCACGATCCAACGGATCAGCAGCACTAAAAGAGCTGATCGGGAGTCCCAGTCTTTTCCCATTTCATCTTAAACATATAGGGACAAAGAGCGTATTGGCAGCTACTTCCCGACTCGAGTTTCTGCGTCATGGGCTGGATGACGATTTGGTGATGCTACGGAAGCAGAAGACGACCCCCTCAAAGGGAGGTTGAGCCTATTCGTAGGGGGAGGACGCCTCAGAAATTGGAGGCTTGAGGGGCTTACCCATCGGCTTTTTTGGGTGCCGAGGGTACGCCTGCGCTCTGGGCGAGATAACCGTGGAACCTTTACCCCCCAAGGAGCGTAGGGACAAAGGAAGCCGGAAAAAAGACCGAGAAAGCGGCGGGGCCGGCCTCCAAGAGCACATATATTCTGGATGAACTAAACGCTTCGCGTGGGGTAGGCCTACCGACTCATGGTCATAATCAAGTCTTAGACCGCAATCCTTTCGAAAGCAAAATCCCACCTTTTTTTCTCGTATCCCCAGATAGTTACGTGTAGTTTTCTCCTTAAACCAAAACAGGAGGAAAACCATGGGAAAGCTACACGACCGGATG
>Ga0299912_10002893_pt1 | contig 14090 bp, 10 predicted proteins | sample RVTome_2_FD_207667 | JGI IMG/M metagenome (GOLD analysis project Ga0299912, IMG submission 207667) | Soil microbial communities from uranium-contaminated site in the Upper Colorado River Basin, Wyoming, United States - RVT95D214 (version 2) ...
CTGATAACCGTCGTCATGACAAGCTCTTTATTGACGGCAATCTCCAGCGTGATGTCTTTTATCCCGGTAGCAGCTGCCAGCCCTTTAATCAGCTCCGAGCGGGCAGGCGGAACCGGAGATTTTTGGGAGGCCGCTATAAATTCCTGCTCTTCTGCCGACGAATGGGGTTTCATTGCAGCAGTAAAAAGGTCCGAGCACCGCTTGCCCAGAGGAGAATCGAGCCAGGCGCGTATCTGCACCGTCTCTTCCCTGCTCAGCTGGGCCTTCACCTTCCCACGCACCGTGGTATCCAGGCGTGCCGGCTCAAACGCCTCAGCCAGCAAGCCCCTGATCTTGGTATAGAGATCTGGCGGTAGCTGCTGGATGCGGTTATCCTTGGTTTGTGCCTGATCCAACCCGCTTTGCATAGCAAGGGATAACATCCGTGTCTGCTCCGCGATCTCTGATCCGAGGGTGGGGGCAGGAGCTGAAGTCTCTAGGGGGATGGCAGCGGCCTCAGCGTAGGCAGTGACCTGCTCGATCGTATATCCCTTGTCTTTCAAGAGCTGCACGAGGTTATCCGGCCCGACCAAATGGCCGGCCCCGACGACAACGAGGGTGGTGCCGCCCTGCGCCAGCAATTGCTCAATAAAGCCGGCCCACTGCTTATTCCTCTGGGCAAGAAAACGATCGTACATCGCCGGGTAGTCCTTAAAGCTTATGAGCACGTCCGCTTCGAACCGGGCGGCATCGCCTGCCTTCCATGCGCTCACCATGGCGGGGAGCATCGTCTCAATAACCTCGATGTCCTTCAGCGTCTGTCTCAGAAACGACTCCTCCTCAGTGCCCGCCAGCTCGGAGAGGAGGGCTATTTGAAAATCGATGGTCTCCAAAAAGAGCATCACCTTGCCGTCCTTTTGGGCCTTCTTAAAAAAGTATCTATCGAGACCGTAGGTGGGATCGAACCCCATTTGTTTGAGCTCTAAGACAGCAAGCGTCAAGGCACAAAACCACGGCTTAAAGCGACTCACCTGGGCCGTGGTGAGACCGACCTCGGTTAATTTCTTCTCAAGCAAGCTATAGGTCTCTTTGGATATGTTCTGCTCGATGGTCTGTCCCTCGGGATAGAGGCCCAGTGACAGCATCCTGGATTGAAACTCAGGGGCGTTTACACCGTCGATATCCGCTTCAAAGACGATCCTGTCGCAATCCCTATAGGCCGTCTCGATATTCTTGTCCAGGGGATATGCCTCACTCTTGAGCAGGTGGAAGGACCCGAGCAGATAGACAGTCGCCTTTGCGGTCTTTACAGACCACATGAACGCATTCTTCTGTCCCGGCTGGGATCCCGGTTGGGGCTGCGCGCCTGCCTGCGCAAAGACCGTGCTGACTGATGCCCAGAGCAAGGCAAGACAGATGACAAGGCAGACAACGAGCGCTTGCACCCTGTCGCGTTTAACTATGCCATTGAGACCCATGACGCCCCCTTTTGATTCTTGAATACTAGAGATCCACCAATGAGCTACAATACAAAATTATGTAATAAATTTAATATATTTGTCAAGAGAACTGGGGAGCTTGCTTTGACCTTGACCTTTGCACGTCAGTGTCCTATCATCGATTTTATCTGTTCACGTTATACGGAGAGAACCCCCTATGGAACCTATGATAGGCGGCTTTAAGACGCAGATACTAAGGCGATCGCGCCCCACAAAAGGGATCCCGGCATCGTGCCAGGCCTCCGTTGCGATCCTGGAAGGATATGCCGCCGGCATGGAATATCCGATCAAGAAAACATACGCCGTGATCGGCAGGAGCAGGTATGCCGCTGTTCCGCTCAAGGACCCTCTGGTCTCGCGGAGGCATGCGGCAATCATGTTCCATGAGAATGCCTTCATCCTGAAGGACCTGGACAGCACCAACGGCACATACATGGAGGGGGCATACATCAGGCAGAGAAAGCTATCCCACGGCGACAAGTTTCGCATCGGAAATACGGTCCTGCAGTTCATTCTCCAGGACAGCGGCAGGGATAGGACCTACGAGATCAGATAAATATGCCTCCCTTCCCCTGAAAACAATCCCTCCTCCCACGCCCACGATGCGGGCACCAGGGGGGTTGATCTTCCTTCAAAGTGCATGATCTCTTGCGGGATGTCCCCGCAATGTCCCCATATCTGTCCTCTTCGATAAGTGCGGGCATTATTGAACACGAATCCTAATCCGATGGGCTTCTACCAATAGTAATTTGCCTGCAAAGTACTGTATATCCGGATGGGATGATAGGAAATCTTTTAGTCTGGATATGAGTTGTGGGATAATTTCAGGATGATTTCTCACTTGCAGAGCGATGATACCTTTATACTGTGCCGGTGGATAGTTTGCAATATCAGCAAAGTCTCCATTCAATGAAACAAGAATAGCATCAAGCTCTTGTGCCTTCGAAATAACAACTGCATCTGACGACTCCGTAGGCATATGATCCTTTAAAAGCAAGACTTCATAGCCTGCCTCACGAATTGCTTGGATTATAGAGCTAGGCACGCAGCGATCCGTGAAGAATCTCAGACCCATTAAGCGGCGACCTCAAATTCTGCTAAGTCACGCGCATAATCTAAACATGCTGCAATCTGTTCCTTGTTGAGATCTGGAAACTCCGCCCTAATTTCATCGGCAGTATTTCCCGCAGCAAAGTACCCAAGGATAAGGCTCACCGGGATCCTCGTGCCTTTTATATGGGGTTTCCCTCGCAGGATATCAGGTTTGCTTTCTATATGATTTTTCCAATTTACTTGCATCTTCGCCTCCTATCTGATAAGGCCCACAAAATATTTCTGTAAAGCCCGCTGCTAATCGAAATTATCTAATTAATTTAAGGTGTTTGTCAAGAGAAGCGGGGAGGGTTAAACGGCAGCTTTCGGGATCAGTATAACCTAGTCGTACTCAATAACCCGCTCCCCTGAAAACAATCCTTCCTCCCACGCCCACGATGATGGTACGAGCGGCGTTGGTCTCCCTTCGAAGTGAATAATCTCCTGAGGGATGTCCCGGAGAAAGCGCGAGGGGATCCTACGCTGCCCCATGCCGAAGAGGTGCCGGTTTACGGCGCCGGTCATGTAGAGCCGCTCCTTGGCGCGGGTCATCCCCACGTAGCAGAGACGGCGTTCCTCCTCCAACTCCTCGGCGTTGTCCAGGCGCAGGTAATAGGGGAGCAATCCCTCCTCCATCCCCACCATAAAGACGAGCGGGAACTCCAGACCCTTGGCGCTGTGCAGGGTCATGAGGCTGACCCGTTGGGCCCCTTCCTCATATTCGTCGATGTCGCTGATCAGGGCCACGTGGTCGAGGAACTCCTTCACCCCTTCTATCCCCGATCCCGTGAGCCCCCCGATCAGCTCCTTGACGTTCTCCACCCTGGTCTGCCCCTCCGGCCCTTGCTCCATGAGGTATTCCATGTACTTGGTCCTCTCCACGATAAGTGAGACCAGCTCAGACAGGGAAAGCGCATTGATCTTGCCTTTTAACCCTTCGAACAGGGTATGAACCTCCTTGGACTTTTTCCGCACAGTCGGAGAAATCCCCTCCATTTGCGCGGCCTCTGGCAGGGCCTGGTACAGCGTGCACTTCTTTTGCCGCCCTATCTCCTCGATCTGCGCCAGGGTCTTGGCCCCGATGCCCCGCAGAGGCACGTTGATGATCCGTCTGAGACTCACCTCGTCGCCGGCATTGACGATGACGCGGAGGTAGGCCACGAGGTCTTTGATCTCCCGGCGCTGGTAAAACCGGATCCCCCCCACCACGGTATAGGGGATTCCCCGGCGCATGAGGGCCTCTTCCACAGCCCGGGACTGGGCGTTGATCCGGTAAAAGACCGCGCTTCTGCCGTACCGCCCCTGCGTCTCCTCGACAATGCGCTGCGCCACCCAATCGGCCTCCTCTTCCTCATCCTCTGCCAGGCAGAGGGTGATGGGTGCCCCCCCCTTATTGTCCGTCCAGAGCCGCTTCTCCTTGCGCCCGCGGTTTTGGCAGACCACGGCGTTTGCCCCGTCCAGTATCACCTGGGTGGAGCGGTAGTTCTGCTCCAGCTTGATCACCCTGGCGCCGGGAAAGTCCCGCTCGAAGCCGAGGATGTTGGCAGGCTCCGCACCCCGCCAGCGGTAGATGGATTGGTCGTCATCCCCCACCACGCAGAGCGAGGCCTCGGGACCGATGAGGTCCTTGATGAGGAGGTGTTGGATGTAGTTGGTGTCCTGGTACTCATCCACCAGGATGTGGCGAAATCTCCTGTGATAAGAATTCCGCACCTGGGGCTCGCGCTGCAACAGGAGATGGGCGAAAAAGAGGAGGTCGCCGAAGTCCAGGGCATTCGCCGCCTGCAGGGCCTCCTGATACAGGGGGTAGAATTGCGCCGCCTTTTTCTGGTAGGGGTTGAATTGCTGGGGCTGGTACTCCTGCGGGCCGATGCCGCGATTCTTTGCGTGCTCGATCTCCTTCAGGATGGTCCTGGGGGGATAGGCATGCACCCCGACGCCTGCGGCCTTGAGCAGCCCATCCATGAGCCGCTGCTGGTCGTCGTCGTCGTAGATGACGAAGTCCGCTGCACGGCCCAGGTGGCGGATATGGGCGCGCAGGATGCGCAGGCAAGCGGAATGAAAGGTGCTCACCCACACCCCCTCCCCCTCAGGACCGAGCAGGGAGCTGACCCGCTCCTTCATCTCGCCGGCGGCCTTGTTGGTGAAGGTAACTGCCAGGATCTCCTCGGGCGCGGCGCGGCCTGACTGGATCAGGTGGGAGATGCGATAGGTCAAGACGCGAGTTTTACCGCTGCCCGCCCCGGCAAAGACCAGGAGGACCCTGTCTGTGGCGACAACTGCCTCTTGCTGAGGCGGGTTGAGTTGGCGCAGCAGGTCCTTTTTGATTTGTGAATCAGTCATCGGTAATCTATAGATTTGGTTGTCGGAAAATAAGCTTCAAATCCCCTGGCCAAAGGGCCACCTCCGGCCATCCCCCCTGACCAAAGGGTCACCTTCGGTTTAATAAAGGGGGGTAAGGGGGGCTTTTCTAAGGTTCGAGGGTGGCGCGTCGCCATGAAACTTATTCTACGGTGACGCTCTTGGCGAGGTTGCGCGGCTGGTCCACGTCGCATCCCCGGCGCACGGCCAGGTAATAGGCGAGGAGCTGCAGCGGCACCACATTGACCACCGGCGAGAGCAAGGGAGTGATGGCAGGGACGGAGAGTATATGGTCGGCCTTGGCAGCGATATCGGCATCCCCCTCTGTTGCCAGGGCGATGACGATACCCCCGCGCGCCTTGACCTGCTCGATCTGGCTGATCATCTTTTCATAGACGTGGTCGCGCACGGCGATAGCGACGACCGGCATCGCCTCGTCGATTAATGCGATAGGACCGTGCTTCATCTCGCCGGCCGGGTACCCCTCGGCGTGGATGTAGGAGATCTCCTTGAGTTTGAGCGCCCCTTCCAGGGCGACGGGGTAGTTGATGCCCCTGCCCAGATAGAGGAAGTGCTCGCGATCGTGGAACTGGTTGGCCAGCTGCTCGTACTCATCGCCGTGCTCGAGCACGCGCCCGACCAGGTCGGGGAGCAGCGCCAGATGATCCACCTGCTCACGCAGGCGCGAGCTGTCGAGTGTTCCGCGCAGCTCACCGAGGTAGCAGCCGAGCATATAGAGGTCCGCCAGGCTGGCGGTGAACGCCTTGGTCGAGGCCACGCCGATCTCCGGCCCGGCGTGCATGAGGATGACGCCGTCGGAGATGCGCATCGCCTGGCTGCCGATGACGTTGACGATCGACCACAGCCGTGCACCTTTACCTCGCGCCTCCTCCATCGCCGCCAGGGTATCCACGGTCTCGCCGCTCTGGGTGATGGCGAGCACGGCGGTTTTCCGCGTGATGATAGGGTCGCGGTAGCGGAACTCTGATCCGTAGTCCACCTCCACCGGCACCCTGGCCAAGGCCTCGATGATGAACTTGCCCACGAGCCCGGCATAGGCCGAGGTGCCGCACGCCACGATGACTACCTTCTCTAAGGCCTGGGCCTCTTTCGGCTTCATGGTCAGGTGCTCCAGGCGCACCTGGCCGGCCTCAAAATCGGCCCTGCCCCGGATGGTGTCGGTGACGGAGCGGGCCTGCTCGTAGATCTCCTTCTGCATGAAGTGGCGAAAGGGTTCCTTGGCAGCTGCCACCGGATCCCAGGGGATGGTGTGCACCTGCGCGGCCACCGGCCTTCCGGCCAGCGTCGTCACCTGCACCCCCTCCGGCTTCACCACCGCCATCTGCCGGTCCTCGATAAAGATCATGTCGCGGGTGTGTTCGAGGATCGCGGGGATGTCGGAGGCAACGAACATCTCTCCTTTCCCTAACCCGATGGTAATGCCGCCGGCGTTGCCGATGCGGGCGGCGACGAGACAATCGGGCTCACGGCTGCACAGGAAGACGAAGGCGTTGGCCCCCTGCACGTGCGTCAAGGCGCGGCGCACCGCCTGCTCCAAATTGCTCCCCTCCGCGAGATATCGCTCGACCAGGTGCACCACCACCTCGGTGTCGGTCTCCGAGGTGAAGCGGCACCCTTTGGCCTCCAGCTCCTGCCTGAGTGCCCGGAAGTTTTCGATGATGCCGTTGTGGACCACGGCGACCGCGGCCGTAGCGCCGACATGGGGGTGGGCATTGCGCTGGCTCGGCTCGCCGTGGGTGGCCCAGCGGGTATGGCCGATGCCGGACCTGCCGCTCACCGGCTCGGCAGCCACCAATTCTTCCAGCTTGACCAGCTTCCCCACCTCGCGCCGCACGCCGATGGTGCCGTCTAATTGCACCACTGCCAGTCCGGCGGAGTCATACCCCCGGTATTCCAGCCGTTTGAGGCCGCCAAGGATGATCGAGGGCGCGTCCTGCGCCCCCACGTAGCCGACTATGCCGCACATGATTCCGTTATTCCTGCCGCTCTTTGTTTTTTTCCTTCTTTATCACCCAATTCTTGATACTCTTCTGCCGGGCCCTGCTTACGGCCAGGGCATGGGGGGGGACGTCCTTGGTAACGGTGGTCCCTGCCCCTATTGAGGCACCCTTCCCGATCGTGATTGGGGCCACGAGGGCCGTGTTGCTCCCCACGAAGACGCCGTCCTCGATGATGGTGCGGTGTTTCTGATAGCCGTCGTAGTTGCAGGTAATGGCCCCTGCCCCGATGTTCACCCCTGCACCGACCTCGGAGTCCCCGATATAGGCCAGGTGATTGGCCTTGGTCCCCGGGCCGATCCGCGATTTTTTCACCTCCACGAAGTTGCCTATCTTTGCGCCCTTCTCCAGTTGACAGTTGGGGCGCAGGTGTGCGAAGGGGCCCACGATGGCCTCGTCCGCGATCCGGCTCGCGGTTATTATGGTGCAGAATCTAATCTCTACCCTGTCCCCGACCTGGGAATCGCAGATCTCCACCTGCGGGCCGATCGTGCACCCCTCGCCGATCACGCTCTCCCCGCGCAGATAGCAGTTGGGGCGGATGACGGTGTCCCTGCCGATACGAACAGAAGGCTCTATGTAGACGCTGCCGGGATCATGGATAGTCACCCCCTCGGCCATCCAATGCCGGCGCACCCGATCCGCTACGATATCCTCTGCCTGGACCAGCTCCGCCCTGGTGTTGATCCCCATGACCTCTACCGCGTCAGGGGCAATGAAGGTCGTGACCTTCTTTTTCTTGCGCTGGGCTGCCTCGATGATGTCCGGCAGGTAGTACTCACCCTGGGCGTTGTCTGCGCGCAGGGCAGAAAGGGCCTGAAAGAGAAAGGGGGCCTCAATACAGTAGATCCCCGTGTTGACCTCCTTGATCCCCCGCTGCCGTGGCAGAGCGTCCTTTTCCTCCACTACCCTCTGCACCTTGCCCGCAGCCCCTGTGCCCCTGAGCACGCGCCCGTACCCCGTCGGATCGACCCTGTACGCAGTCAGGATGGTGAGCGCCGCCTTCTGACCCCGGTGGTGTTTCACCATGTCCAAGAGGGTCTGGGCAGTGACGAGGGGGGTATCGCCGGAGAGGATGAGGATGGTCCCCTGGAAATCCTTAAACATCGGCTCGGTCATGGCTACGGCGTGGCCGGTGCCGAGCTGTTTTTTCTGCTCGACAAAGGTGATCCGGGGATCGGGGAAGGCCGCGCGGACCTGTTCAGCCTGGTGCCCGATGACCACAATGGTCTTTCCCGGATGCAATCCATCGAGGCAGCATTCCAAAGAGAAGCTCAACATCTGCCTGCCCAACAAGGGATGGAGGACCTTGACCAGACCTGAGCGCATCCGCTTCCCTTTTCCTGCAGCCAAGATGATGACAGCGAGATTTTCCATGGCTCAAATTGTCGTAAAGACTACGTTATAACTAATCAACAACCCTGTCAAGGCAGCATGGGCGGGCGGCGAGGAGCAATGAGGTAGACTTTTTGTTTGTTGCCCAGGCGTAAAGAATGTGGTACACTAAAGCATAAGACAACTCTCCCTGTGTAAAAAACAAGAGAAGAACGCAAAAGTAGACGAGGGCATTCGGATGCCGAGAAAGCCACGCAGCTATTTATTGCCTATTTTTTTCTTTTTCATAGTTCTTCCCGGCCTTTCCTTCGCCCTAGAATCGGGCTCGCTCTATATCTCGTCCAGACCCCGGGGAGCCGCCGTCTATCTGGACGAGGCCAGGATCGGGGAGACAGATACCGTCATTAACGCCATCCCGGTCGGCTCTCATAAGCTCAGGTTGGAGCTGGCGGGTTATGAAAAGATCGAACAGATGATCGGCGTCCAGGCCGGGCGCACCACCCGCATCCCCAACGTGCTCGTGCGCATGCGGGGGACACCAGCAATGAAGGGCGAGGGGGCGGCCTTGCCCTTGCCCGAGCTCCTCACCGAGTTCGTTAATCCCTGGGTGATCATGCTGGTAGTACTCCTGCTCGCCGGGCTGGTCATCCTGGCCATGATCATGAGGGCTATCCCCGCGAGGATAGGCCCGGCACCCCGTGCACGGCCCATGACCAGGAAGCCTGCGCGGGCGAGGGTACAGCCCAAACAGGCGAGGATCCCCCACCCGGTGAGGGGTAGCGCGCTCAGAAAGGCCGACGTCCTGGGCAACTACCGCATCGTGGAGAAGATCGCGAGCGGCGGGATGGCCACCATCTACAAGGCAATCCATGCCAAAAACGGGGGGCTGGCGGTCCTCAAGGTCCCCTATGATCAATTTCAGAATGACCGCCGGTTTGTCGAGCGGTTCCGCCGCGAGGCGCAGCTGGGGCAAAAGCTCCTTCATGAAAATATCATCCGTCTCTTCGAATACGGAACGTCGCAGGACGGCCAGATCTATATCGCCATGGAATACCTGCCGGGGATAGACCTGCGGGTATACCTGGACAGATATGGTAAGATGCCTGTCAGAGACGCGGTGAGGACCGTCATGCAGGTATGCCGGGCACTCAGCTATGCCCACCAAAAGGGGATTGTCCATCGGGATATCAAGCCGGAGAATATCATGATTCCCGATAAGAGGTCCAAAGGCAGGGTGGTGCTGATGGATTTCGGTGTCGCTCATGCAGCCTACCTCGGTACGGTGGGCACGCGCAGCTCATACCTCGGGACACCCTATTACATGTCTCCGGACCAGATCTCACGCCGGCAGGTTGACGGCCGTTCGGACATCTACTCCCTGGGGGTGGTCTTTTATGAGTTGCTCGCCGGCAAGCGCCCCTTTGATGACGCCGACCCCCTTAAGGTCCTCATCAAGCACCGGGAGTCCGCGCCGCCGAGGCTGAGATCCGTAAATCCCAAGATCCCCCTCGGGCTCGAAACGATAGCCCTCAAGATGCTGGCCAAGAGGCCTGCGGACCGCTACAAGAGCGTCGAGGCCCTCTTGACAGCACTGAAGAGATATACGGGAAGGGAGGGAATGGCAGTTGATTAAATCTTTAGAGAAAAGGAGAGAGAATATGAAGACAAAGAGGATATTTTGTTCTGGTGCAGGTTTGGTGTTTTTGTTCCTCATGGTGTTTGCCGTCACTGTCTTGGCCGCTGAAGGGGTCTTTATCAGCGACATCAAGATGAATCCCTCTAAGTATTACAACCTCCAGGTGCGGGTGAAGGGGGTCGTGGTGGATGTGACCCCCGAGCAGGCCGGGCTCAAGAGCGGGATGTACACCATGCGGGATGAGAGCGAGCAGACCATCGAGGTCAAGACCGACGAGCTGCCGGCCCCGGGGCAGAGTTTCATGGTTGAGGGGATCGTGACGATGAAGGCGCAGACCCAGACGCCGTTCCTGAAGGAATTGAAGAGAAACGGGGGGAACCTCTTGCCCATCATCGTCATCGGCGCGGCGGTGATCGTGCTGATCCTGATAGGGATCTTGGTCTATATGCTGCGCAAACCTGCTGCCATGGAGCCTGCCTACGAGGAAGGCGGCACCATTGAGCCCACCCGCCCGATCAGCACCGCGGAGATGAAGCGGGTTGCCCCTGCTGCTCCCGAGCGGACGGTGGAGGTCCCTGCCATACCTGCCCAGCTGGAGGTGCTCACCGGACCCAACAAGGGGGAGAAATATATCCTCAAGAGGCAGAATATGATCGGGAGAGAGACCGGCGATCTGGCCCTCGGCGATCCCACGGTCAGTGCCGAGCATGCGCAGATCACCTTCAAGAACAGAAAGTATGTCCTGACCAACAAGAGCCTCACGAACCCGGCCAAGGTCAACAAGGCCACCGTGGAGACGCGGGAGCTCAAAGACGGCGATGAGATCGTCTTGGGCGCGATAAAACTGAAGTTCTCCAAGCTGTAATCGGATCAGCGCGCAGCAGGGGGCTTTCCCGCAACAATCAACGGGAAGGCCCCTGCTGCACCCCATGATGTCGTAGAAAGGGGCACGCGGAATATTATCCTTCTGGATCGCTGTATGTCGCAACGCGACATCCTGTCTGTAAGATCTTTATGCGGAGTGTCCCGCTCTACTTTTTATAAAAATATAAAGGATGGGATGTCGCTGTGCGACAGAGCAGGAGAAAGGATCAAATCATGACCAGGCTCAACTGTGGCAAACCTCTCGCCATCATTGTCCGGTTCGTTACGGCCCTAGTGCTCGTGCTCATGCCGTCTGTCTGCCTTGCCGGCGTCGTCCTCACCCTCAACCAGATCAACATCGAGCGATTCCCGGAGATCAATATCTACCTGACAATTGCCGATGAGCGCGGTACCCCCATAAAAGAGCTGAGCCTCAACAACTTCAAAGTACAAGAGGACGGCAGCACGGTTCAGGTGAAGGGGGTCTTTCCTTTAGAGAAAGGGGACGAGCCCCTTTCCGTGGTCCTGGCCATAGACAGGAGCGGGAGCATGCGCGGGCAGCCTATCAAGGATGCCTTGAAGGCGGCGAAGGACTTCATTCGTGAGATGAGAGCCATCGACCGGGTGGGCCTGGTCAGCTTCGATGACCAGGTTATTGTCATCTCCCGTCCCAATGCGGACAAGGGCCCTTTGCTTAAGGAAATCGACAAGATCAAGGTAGGAAAGGATACCGCCCTCAACGACGCCGTTAAGAAGTCTCTGCAGCTCCTTTCTCCCTTTATCGGCCGCAGGGCGGTGATTGTCTTGACCGATGGCAAGGAGAACAGGAGCAAGGCCACGCGAGAGGAGACCATCCAGGAGGCCTTCCGTATGGGTGTTCCGCTCATCACCGTCGGCCTGGGGCAAGAGGTGGATATCGATGCCCTTGATGCCATGGCAGACGGGTCAGGCGGCAGGCCATTCTACGCCCAGACATCAAGCGAGCTCTCCGCCCTCTACCTGACGATTGCGAGGCAGTTGATCAACCAATACCGCGTCTCCCTGCAATCGCGCAAATCCCTCGATAATCTATGGCATCGACTTCGGGTTGAGTTGAAGATCGCCAAGGGCAAGGCGCAGGTGGAGAAGCTTTACCTCGCGACCCTGAGACCGGTGCTGCCCACCGGTGCGCTCGAGGCCTTTCGCCAGGGGATGAATTGGCTCTACCTGCTGGCAATCATCCTCTGCGCTGTTGTAGTCGCCCTTGCCGCCGCCATCGTCGTCATCGCAATGAAGCGCTCAAAAAAGGCATGAAAAAATCCAATTAGAAAGCACAGTGACTAAGGGGTTTCTTACATGAAGATATCCATCGGCAAGCAAACAGATGTCGGGTGTGTGCGGGAGGCGAACGAGGACAGTTTTTACGTGGAGCTTCCCGAAGAGGGAGCCCCTCAAGGGGTCGCAGCTTCATCCAATCGCTATGCCCTCCTCATCGTGGCCGATGGGATGGGGGGTCAGGTCGCAGGCAAGGAGGCCAGCGAGACTGCTGTCGAGGTGGTGAAGACCCTCTTCGCGACCGCAATAAAATCCGACTGGGCGAAGACCGCCAAGGCAAAGACCGGAAAGCCCCTTAAGGACATCAAGCGGTTTCTCGTTGACGCCGCGCGCGACGCCAACAAGGCGGTCTTCAAGAAGGGAGAGGCAAAGACAGTTAATATGGGGACGACCCTCACCATGGCCTTTATCGCCGACCACAATGCGTTCATCGGCCACGTGGGGGATAGCCGGGCCTACCACGTTCGGAAGCGGGAGATCAGGCAGGTGACTGAAGATCACTCACTTGCCGAGGATATGGTGAAGAAGGGCAAGGCTACCAGGGAAGAGGTGAGAACGTCCCCCATGCGCAGCATGCTGACGAGGTCCATCGGGACAAAGAAGGAGGTAGCAGTTGATGATCCCATCGGGATAGAGCTGGAAGACGGGGATTGTCTCGTGCTCTGCACCGACGGCCTGACAAACCTGGTGGAAGACCAGGAGATCCTCTCCGCGATCCACAACACCGCTGATCTCCAGAAGGCGTGCAACAAGCTCGTCGATACGGCCCGCAAGCGGGGCGGGCACGACAACATCACCATCGTCGCCGCCGAAATCGGCGCGTTGGAGCGGGTAACGGGGTTGGGGACCAAGGCAAAAACAGTGGTGATGAAGTCGAAAAAGGGTGACAAAAAGAAGATGATCCTCTTTGCTGCCATTGGGCTCCTCGCAGCTATCTTCGTTTTGCTGGCGTTGCTCTTTGTCTCCTATTATATTGGGCAAGATAAGTTCTATAAGACCCCCTCAACAGAAGGGGGTACATCATCGCAGTGATTGGACAGGGAAAGGGCGGATTACTCGCTCACAGCCTGCGATATTTCTCCCTCTCCCGCTTGCGGGAGAGGGCAGGGGTGAGGGTGGACATATTAGTGGTCTTCCCCCTCACCTCTATCCTCTCCCCAAAGGGGAGAGGAGGTCATAAGAAGTTATCTCTGTATAATGCAGCGGCATAAGCCGATCGATGCCATGAACCGACTATTCAAAAAACTTCTTTGTCATCTCTTGACGATAGTATGCCTCTTCATCGCTGCCGCCTTTCTAGGGCAAGCAGCGCAAGCCAGTGGAGTAGTCCAGGGTGAAGTCACCACGGTTGACGGGGAAAATATCCGGATAGATGTGGGGTCTGAGGCAGGCCTTAAGGTCGGTGATCAAGGAAAGGTATTCTACACCGTCCTCGTCGGCAAAGAGAGACAACCTCAGCCCGTCTATGTGGCAAGCTTTACCATAACGGGCGTTGAACAAGAATCCTCTGTGGCCAAGATTGAGAAGACGCAGGGGGTGATCATGACCGGCTATCTGGTGGAGGTAACTGCGGCAGCGGCGACACCGGAACAGGCACCAGTCGCACAGGCACCGCCTGTACAGGCGCCGGTTGTGCAGACACCTGTTGTGCAGGCGCCGACAGAGCCGGCAAAGACAGAGGAGAAGCCGACCCCGGCTAAGGTCGTTAAGAAAAAACGGGTAGTAAAACGCTCAATAAAGCCCGGCGAGGTCTGGAGAGACCCCCGTCTCGGAATGAGCTTTGTCTGGGTGCCGGAGGGGTGCTTTGAGATGGGGTGCGGTGACCGGATAACCGGCTGCAGCGACGGCGAGAAGCCCCCCCACAAGGTCTGTCTGAACGGCTTTTGGATAGGGAGACACGAGGTGACCCAGCAGCAGTGGCGGCGCCTCATGGGAAGCAACCCCTCGGATGCCCGGCGGTGCGGGAACCAATGCCCGGTCGAGGAGGTCTCG
>Ga0299912_10002894_pt1 | contig 14090 bp, 14 predicted proteins | sample RVTome_2_FD_207667 | JGI IMG/M metagenome (GOLD analysis project Ga0299912, IMG submission 207667) | Soil microbial communities from uranium-contaminated site in the Upper Colorado River Basin, Wyoming, United States - RVT95D214 (version 2) ...
ATAATAAATTTATTGATAATCTTACTAATCAATCTTCGGGAACTATTTTTACTTTTCTTCCTTTTGAAAGAAAATTATTCATAATCACCAGAGGTAATATTAATCCTCCTGGTATAGAACTTTTTGTTTTTTCATACAGAGCACCTCTTGCAGAAGAATATGTAATAGAAACAAGATTAATTTCCAAAATATGATTCATTGTATAAGTTTTGTCTTTCGGGTCAACTTTAATGCACTCTTTTAGTTTTTTGACTTGAAAGTCTGTAATTGATTTATACTGTAAAATTTTCAATTTATCTGTTTTGCTTTTAACGAGGAAAATATCCATAAATATTCCAAAAGAATCGGAATCAAGATTCCATTTATATTGTATAGAGATAGATAATTCATAGTTCATTTTATTTAAATCTATCCCTTCGAAATCCCTATTAGAAATAAAAAACTCTTGTTCACGAATTCCTTGAATTCTAAACTGTATTTCTTTTTTATTCTTTTCCATATTTAGATTCTACAGGATATTTCATTTGCTAATTCCTGATCTGAACAAGTAACTCGGTTAGTCAGTTCCTGAGGTATTTTAAAAGTTATGGCTTCTGATTGATTAATAAATGCACTAGTTTGAGGTTTTTGTACTTCAAAAGTAAATACCATTGTTCCTTCTTTTTCGTTATTAATTACCTTAGCAATATCAACAAACTCAACTTTAGGGATTTTACCGATTGACAAAGAAAGTTCAACAAATTTTGATAACCGATGATCATAGTCCCCATTAAGAACTTGGGTAATATAACCTTTTGAATAACCTAACTTTTTCGCAAGTTTTGTGCGATTTAATTTATTTTCCTTCATAAAAAGTTCAAATAAATTGAATAATGCTATTTGAATTTTTGCTGTCCAATAGCCACTATTTCTTAGAATTTCTTGCCTCTCCATTTTATTTAATTATATCTTGTTTTATTAAATCAGCAATTATACTTCGTAATCTTCTTAGATCGCCTGGTTGATGATTTTTGTAACCTCCAAGAATAATTAATTTTCCGCCAGCTTTTTTAATGCAGTAAACTCTGAGGTTTTTTGTTTTAAATTCATATTCATCAACTTTTGAATTTTTTGTAGGTTTTAGAGGTTTATATTTTGTGTTTGGGAGCAATTTAATATTTGCAACATGTTCCATGTATGCATATAATTTACCTACTTCTTTATTATATCTCTTGTTTAAACTAACTTCCTTGATAAACTCATCAAATTGACAACTATCATCGATCAATAGTTTTTCAAAAACTTGTTTGCCTGTAATTTCATCTATCTTTTCTAACGCAAACTTATGCATTTTGTTTAGTTTTTACTAAACTTTTTTACAGAAATTTTAATATCTGAGATACATCTCCAACAAAATATGTCAAACTCAATCGGAATATTCTTGAATGTCCCTCTTATCGATAAAAGTACCCGATGATCCCATAAAGTCGTTCTCACAGGAATGTGCTAAAAGAATGACCAGAATGCCGCTTAAAAACTGAATTCTTTTTAGTGTAATTGATTTTAATATAAATACAAATAGTTGCATGTTTCCTAACTTGAAAGGATTTAGTGCTTAGTTTCCATATAAATCTTTTATACCATTCAAATTTACTTTGTTATTTTATGAGTTCAAATCCATTTCTCAAGCATTTTTTATAACGCATTGATTTAATTAATAAATTTGAACTTATAAAATCCTGTCTTATAAAAAGGCTTTTGGCAATTACAGGATTATTACTCGCTCCATTCATACTTAATGCTCAGGATATTATTACCCTAAAAGACGGGAATACCATCAATTGTATAGTTACTAGAATAAATCCTGATAGTATTTATTCTTTGAACAATTATATAAATAAATTTAACTTCCCTATAGACAAAATAAAGAATCTTACCACAAGTGATCCATTTAAGAAATTCGTATGGAAAACTCGTAATTTTAACCCCGAAACTTATAGGCTTGATTATACAAACTATTGTCTCAATCGATATCGTATACAAAGTAATACCGGTCGAACAATGATGTTAGCCGGGGCTTGTCTTGGCATAGGAAGTGTTTTTATTGTGGAGACTGAAACATATCCATACGTTGGTGTTGTTTGTGGTGCCATTTCTTTAATTGGCTATATTGTTGAATGGAATTCTTTGTATTGGCTTAAAAATCTATCAGTAATTCCAGAATACAAAGTAGGGATTGGTTATACCTTCAGATTTTAGAAGAAGCTTTAAAGGACTTGTCTTATTCTATAATATTCCCGTTGCAGGTAGTTCAACTCCCAAATCCTTTATTTTATTAAGTATTGAATCAATCCTCTGGGTTTTATCCTTTCGTCTAAATAATACTTTGCCTCTTTTAATCCCATACAGATAATTTAGATAGTAATCAATAGCCTTTTGTTTATTTCCTTTCCATTCTTCTCTTTCAGCTAAATAAAGTGATTTACCAGAAGTAACATTTAATAAATCAAATAATGTAATTCTGATAGTTCTTAAGTTAGACGCCATATTTATAAAAACAATAAAAAGTACAATGGCAATTACAAAGCCAATAAACCCACTAAATAATGATACGTCCTTCATATCTAAAGATTTATTTATTAATCATAGAAAGTTCTTAAAGATTCTCATAAAAGTCAATACTTTCAATTAGAAACATTCCTGCAGGAATTGAATGTACTGAATTGAGATTCATACCTTCATCTGATATTTGTCCAATCTTACTATAGTTGTATTATTATTAAATATCCCATATAGAAGCAAATGGTTAGTCTGGATTCCTATGATTATAGGGATACTAACAGCATTATTTTCAGTATTATAAAGATATAAAACGGTGGCAAACTCCGGTAACTGTTGCACAACAAATAAAAAATACATTCCGGCTGAAATGAAATGGAAGACCGGAACCACGAAGTGCTCAGCGAAGCTAATCCAGATATCTGAATACCAATGATTTCTGGATTCCTGATCTCCGCTCCGCTCCGTCAGGAATGTCAAAAACATAGTTGTGCAACAGCCACATCGGTTATAGTTAATTGCCTGTGTTGGCAGGTTACAAAACTTTTGTACATTTAAACAAACAAAACCAACGGAAGATAAGAGGGCCCGCCTGACTGACGAAGTCGGGCAGGCACGCTGGAAGTCGGCAACAAACCATACCCGTAACCTTGGCCACAAGCCCATGACGGCACTGCATGTTATTAAAAATTCACATATTTTCTGAATATAGAAGTAATGAAAAAATGCCAATGATAAATCTCGTTATGTGTCATGCTTCAAAGATCAGTGAACGAATAGGGAAAAAGGGTATAATGTGTCCTCTATCACTCGCTTATATCGCTCGTCATACGCCGAATCACTATTCGATTCAGGTTTTCGATGAATATGTAGGAGACAGTCTTTCGCCTGAAAAGGTTAAAGCCGACTTGGTTGCAGTATCGGCTATAACGCCGGGAATTTCACGGGCATATGAAATCGGAGATGTTTTACGGAATAGAGGGATCACGTGTGTTATAGGTGGAGTTCACGCAAGCATATTACCAGAAGAAGCGTCAATTCACTTTGATGCTGTAATCACTGGTGAAGGTGAACAACCGTGGCGAGAGTTCCTGCATGATTTTGAACGAGGAATGCTGAAACAAGTCTATACTGGGCGTCTTGATGAACCACTTGATAATATCGGAATACCACGTCGTGATTGTACCAATCCGAATTATTTCTTCCAATCCGTACAGACCTCCAGAGGGTGCCCACATTCCTGTTCATTTTGTTATCTGTCAGCATTCAAAGATAGAAAATACAGAACCATACCTCATGACATCGTATTGGAAGATCTGGAGTCATTTAAGCAAAGAGCATTTTCGATTGTTGATGAGAACTTTATGGGATATTCCAATCATCATCTTGAAGATAGGAAAGTACTGTTGGAAAAAATTATTAGGAAAAATCTTCATAAGTTCTGGGGATGCCAGACAACAATCGATATATCTACCAAACCAGAGTTGATGTCATTGATGTATAAAGCTGGATGCCGGGTTGTCTTTCTTGGATTTGAGTCGGAGGAACAAGAGGGATTACACGATGTACGGAAAAAACATAATCTGAATATCGACTATAAGGACGTTGTAAGAACACTTCACAAGAACGGTTTTGCGGTGATTGCTAGTTACGTTTTTGGTTTGGATTCTCACGGGAAAGACTATTATAGAGCGCTAATCCAAGGCATCAAGAACAGTAAACCAGACTTCCTTAGACTCACCTACTTAACGGCCTGGCCGGGTACTCCCCTGTACCAGAATCTTGAAGATGAAGGCAGGATCGATAGAGCTTGGGACACGATGTATGTTGATAAACCCTCTATTACGTTTAAGAACTTTTCTCATGAAGAAGTACGAGAAGCACGTAAGATGGTTTTGGATTCATTCTACAACGCAGTAAGCATTACTCGTATAGCGATTCGTTTGATATTAAGAACAAACATACAACTAATAAGACTGCTCTTCCATATGTCCTTTCTTTGGGCACGGAAGTGGGGTTCTTCATTTTACATGGGTGATCCAAATAGATGACGCGAATACTGTATGCATATGAGTGTTGAATTAGTATCTATGAAAAATTTGTTTTCTAATACAAGTATAAGACTTATCAATAAAGTCAGGATGTTGGAATTTTCGATAGCAATTGTTTCATATGCCTCTCAATAACCTGAAAGATTTCTATACTGGTACCGGAATATAAGAAGGCTAGTAACAGGTTTTTCTTTTCTTTCACGCATGATGCATATAGATCATGTTTATTCATTCGGAAAGCTTCGGACATGCGTCGCCGTATAAGGTTTCGCTGAATAGCCCTGTGGAATTGCTTTTTGGGTACCGAGAACATTACCTGCACCGGGGATTCCATACTTTCATCGGGTTCAAAATATATCATTCTCAGACATCCCGCACGTTTTGAAGTACCCTGTTTAAATAGCCTATCAATTCTGCTTTTCAGATACAATCGTTCCGATTTGCTGAATGTATTCCGAACCTGTTTGTTATCAGTCACGTTTTATTTCTTGAGCATGATACGGATCGTTGTTCCCTTACCCGGTTCTGAGTCTGCAACAAAAATCCTCCCTTTGTGATATTCCTCGACAATCCTTTTAGTCAGAGAGAGTCCGAGACCCCATCCCCTTTCTTTGGTAGTATATCCCGGTTTAAATATTGTTTTATGCTGCCTCTTGGGTATTCCCTTCCCGTTATCGACAACATCAATAAAAACAACATGATGATTCTCCGACAGTATAAGTTTTATCTCGCCTTCACCCTCAATAGCATCCATGGCATTCTTACAAACATTCTCTATTACCCACTCGAAAAGAGGTGCATTTACCGGTACTATTACCCTATCATTGAATGTTTCGATTGTGAATCTGATTTTATCCGATGATCGACTTTTGAGGTAATTCACAGTATTTTGAACAATACTGTTCAAGTTATCGGGAGCCAGAACAGGCTGAGAACCAATCTTTGAAAAACGCTCGGTAATTTTACTTAAGCGCATGATATCCTTTTCCAGTTCGTGGGCCGGAATTGCGTCTTTTTCTCCTTGTTTCATGATTTCGAGCCATGCCAGCAAAGAAGATATGGGTGTTCCCAATTGATGAGCAGTCTCTTTTGATAATCCGACCCAAACCTGATTCTGTTCTGCCTTTCGTGATGAACTGAAAGCAAAATAGGCAACCAGAATAAATAAAAGGATTACCGCAAGCTGAATAAACGGATAATAGAATAGTTTGTTTAAAATGATTGAACGGCTATAAAACAAGTATTGTTTTTTGCCGGGCATATATTCAATTTCGATCGGTGCATTTTCTTCCATCATCGTTTCGAGCTTATGCTGAAGATAAAGCTGATTGTATACTTTTGCCGTATCCAGATTCCGATACATAAGAATATTAGTATCCTTATCAACAAGAATAACCGGAACAGTTTCATTAAACTGGACTACCGAAAACAGAAAATCTAGGCTTTCGCCTTTGATATCTGCTTTGGGTATCAGACTTGTCGCTTTTGCCCAGAGTTCTACTTTCTTCCTTTCTTCAACTTCAAGTTTGTTTACCAGATTGATGGTATACAAGAGCGAGCCTATACCTATGACTGTAGCACAGAGGAAAAGAAAAAATTTCCACATGATTTTTTTCTTGTAAATATTCATCGTTATTAATCTTCAGTTAAATCTATAATACCAAATTTAGCGAAAGGAGCTTAATTCCAATCATTTACTAAATAAGTATTGGATTTTTGCTTCCCTATTCATCGTCCCACTCAACCTTGAATTCTTCTTCTTTTTCGGATTCTTCATCAGGTTTGTAAATCTCATGCCCGGCTGAATCCTCTTCCCACACCAGTTTGAAATTCTGTTTGTGAGAATGAGTGGATGTATCGGGCGATATAAGTTCTTTCCACTCTTCCCGCTCCTTCAGTATCTTATCCCGGAAGATCGTACTTGCCGTTTTTTGATCATAATTGACAGTAAACACAGTATCCTTTCCTGAAATGACAAGCGGAAGAATTGTACGTCCGTCGCCATCATCGACAACATATCCGAATTCGGTATTTTCGGGTTTTTTCTTTTTCGCTTTTTTCCATAGTACATCAGCCAGATATACTTGTATCCGATAACTGTAATTGTTTTTAAAATCATGTTCCCCTGAACCCGTCAGAGAAATTGCCGATGAATTAATTTGTGTCTGGGCCAATGTCACCTTCTCATCTGCAACGTGAATGTCAGCATGCAGGTTCTCAAACTGGATATGCCTGAGTTCTTCCACCTTAATAAAATCCGATAATCCAAGTAAAGGTTGATAATTGATAAGTTCACCGTTTTCGATATTGAAATCAGATTGAACCTGTAATTTGGAATACAAAGGATTCAAAAACACGTCCCATGAAGCTATAACGTCAGCATTACCTGTAAGAGTGCCATTGAGATATTCATGTGTGATGACTGTTTGTCCGAATTCATTAAAGGCGTGAAACAAATCACCAATATCGACCTGCTTCAAACTTGCTTTACAGTTCGAGGTAATCACATTGCCCGTCTGTGTAATCGATAAACTGCTCAGTATTGTACCTCCCTGACTTTGCATGGTGAAATCGTTGATTTCCATTGTTTTTGGCTGATATAAAACATTTCCTGAAACATCTGTTGCATGGAATTTCCCATATGTAAAGCTACTCAATGAGATATCGGCATGAACAATTATTGAGTCGGGAAAAATTATTTTCGCTGAATCACTTACTTTCTCTTCCGAATGAAATAAAAAATCCTCAACATGGAACTCGGTCGACCTTACCCTGCATGTTACTATTGGAAATTGTTGACGATCGGTTGCAAAAAACGGCAAGCTGATAATATCGCCGTTTAACAACAAATCGGATTCCCCCGCTTTTATATTGATATTCTCAAAATTGAACTCCGATAAATTTTTCAAAATGATTTTACCAGAAATAATACAGGGAGGAAAAGCATTGTCGAGAGATTCGAGTGAAACTTCATCCAGCAAAAGAAATCCTTTGAGTGTACATTTTTTTAAATCCCCTGTTTTCAGGTTTTTTATCCCGGGTAAAGTACCATGAATGTTAATATCTGACTTCAAGCTTCCGCTTAATTTATATTTTTTCTCCAATGATTTGATAATACGTAGTTTATCCATTTCCAAAATTCCCCTGATGCGTCCGTTAATTGAAGGACTATTAAAATTTGTTATGCTCCCTGATATATATAATTTAGATTCGCCCGATGTAACATACATACTATCAATATCCAACGTGCTTGAACGTGCATTTCGCTCCTGACCATTGGTAAAGCTCCCCCGGAGAAATATATTTCCGGCCCTGATCCCGCTTTCTTTGTGTTTAATTACACCCTCGTGAAGAAGAAAGTCAATTCTGATATGGGGTTGATAGGTTTTTCTGCGCGAAATGTTGAACCGGATGTTCAGCTCTCCTCCTGTGGGTTTAATCGCCATATCTTCAATATAACGCATAAATAAATCATTATCGAGCTTCTGGAAAGGTGCCCGTGAACACGTAAATACAAAATTGTAATCACCTCCCGCACCATCATAGGTTCCCAAAGCATTCATGTGAATACCAAATAGGGTTATAATTCCCTCGGAAAAATTATAAACCGATTCCTTTTTTTGAAGATCAGTAGTGAGAAGCAGATTCTGATGCTGCAATATTCTGTTGTTTTTAAATTCCAGGCATGTATTTATAACTTCGATCCGGGTTTTAATATGAAAATCGGATTCGATAAAACTTCCTGCTAACTGGGACTTTCTTATTTCACATGAAGTAGTAATGTTGTTTTTCCTGTCCTGATAATAAAAATGCAGATTTCGAATTTGGATATCTCTCAGATCAATGTGAATTGTATCGTCCGAATTTTCTGGTCCTGTTTTTTTCAGAATATTGTAATTGGATCGTCCTTCTTTATCATGTAATACATTCATCAGAGCATTGTGTATTTCGAATTTCTTTAAAATAAATTTCTTCGAGAATAAACTTTTGAGGTTGAATATCAGATATATTTTCTCGGCGAAGAGCAACGTATCGCTACCGGGAATAGTGAAATCGCTTTTGGTAAAATCCGGGGCTGATTTAATAAGGATATTATCTAAATTGACAACGGCATAAGGGAACTTTCGAAAAAAAGAAACATGAATATCGTTCTTCCGGATGATGATTTCAGTGCGAAGACGCTCATCAAGTTGCTTTTTCAGGAGCAATACAGCATGATCGCGGTATTTTTTACCCGAAATATAGATCAGGCATAGCAAGATGATCCATAATCCTGCCAAAGCAATGAGAATCCTTATAATTGATCGTCTGCTCAATGCATCCTGATTTGATGTATACACACTGTTAAAAGTATACAACTGCTAAGATACCCTGATTTATTGCATCAGAAAATCCAAATTTTCACCAATATCGACTTCAAAAGGGTCCTGCCCATATTTGAAAATTTTACAGGATTTACTACCAAGTAAGCTGATTTCCTTATCCTTAATATGCAATAATGTTCCTTCGCGCAATCCAATTACATATAATTGCCGGTTCACTAACAAGAATTCTTTAATGCGCATTTCGCGGGTTTCTCCTGCATGACCAGGCGGATGAAAATCAGTGTAATGAGGATTAATTTGAAAAGGTATAAGGTTGAGTGCATTAAGATTCAAAGGTTGTACAATAGGCATATCATTGGTTGTGCGTATTGTAGGGCACGCCAGATTAGATCCTGCACTCCATCCGATATAGAGAGTGTCGTGTATAACAGCTTTACGAATTACGTCCAAAAGTCCTTCATCCTGAAGGCATTTCAATAAATAAAACGTATTTCCACCACCAATAATAACAATTTCTGCTGTTTTTATTGCCTTTTTCTTGTCATCTATCTTATGTATCGAATTGATCTCGAGGGATATTTTCTCCAACGATTTTTGAACCATATCACTGTAAGCATCAAAACCTGAAGAAATACCTGCATAGGGTATGAATAATGCTTTTCTCCCGGCTTTCACCAGGAATGTATCGATATATGAAAGTGTGTACTCAAGATATTTTTCAGCCGGGTTTGTTGAATTGCTGAAAAGCAAAAGATGCATTTGATCGATTGTTATTTTTTCTCTTTCAATTCAGTCATTTGTTTTTCTTCCTTATTTGCGATTGTTTTGGCATGGTCAACTGTTGCGAATGGAAGAAACTGGCTGATTTTATCCAGTAATTTTCCGGGGTCGATGGGTTTTGTCAGGTAGTCGTCACACCCTGCAAGAATACTCTTTTCTTTATCACCGTCCATAGCATATGCAGTCTGGGCAATAATCGGTAAATTGGGGTGAATTTCTTTAATTTCTCGAGTTGCAGCATATCCATCGAGCAATGGCATTTGTACATCCATCATGATAAGATCGATAGCACGGGTCAGTTTCACTGCATCAACCGCTTCTTTCCCGTTAACGGCATGTATTACAGTTGCACCGCTTCGCTGCAATATTTCCTTCAGAAATATATAACTATTCTCATCATCTTCAGCTACAAGGATTGTGCGTCCTGACCAGTTATAGTTACCCTCCGTATTCGTTGTTTTGATCTTTTGGGTAATTAAGCCTGTGTCCATAATCCGGTTATAGGGCAAATGAAACCAGAAGCGTGTTCCTTCGCCCGGTAATGAACTCACCCACATTTGTCCACCGAGAAGCTCTACAAGATTCTTCGAAATAGAAAGACCCAGTCCTGTTCCGCTTATATTTTTTTCTTCGGAAACATTGGTCCTCTTAAACCGAGAAAAAACAATATTCATTTCTTCCTTTGTCATTCCTATACCCGTATCTTCAACAGAAAATTCAACAAAACGATCGTTCTTAATCTCGCATGTAATGGAAACACAACCTTTCTCGGTAAATTTTATAGCATTACTTACCAGGTTTGTAATGATTTGCCTTAAGCGGAATGGATCTGTGCGGAAAACAATATCATTGTCCGGTAGTTTGGTCCTTATATCAATATCAAGTTTGCCAATACCTGTTTTATACCCTTCGAAGGTATTTATCAGATCAAGTATCAGTTTTTTGGGTTCACAATGAGCCGGTTTTATTTTTATTTCTCCGGCTTCTATCTTAGCAACATCGATTATATCATCAATAAGATTGAGGAGTAATTGACCACTGGATTGAATATATTTTATGAATTCCAGCTTTTGTTCCTTAGAAATTTGATCTGCTGAAAGCAGGTTGGAAAATCCTATAATGGAATTCATTGGAGTACGAATTTCATGCGACATATTGGCCAGAAAAGAAGATTTTAACTTATCGGAATTCACTGCTCTCTCAGTTTCTTTTTGCAATGTTTCGATGTATTTATTTCGCAATGTCGCATCAATAATAATTCCTCTTCTTCCTATTACTTTGTCCTCTTTAACGATGGTATCAGAATACACAAGTGCCGGAAATCTTCGGCTGTCTTTACAAATCGCAAAATAGTCCGAATTTTCAACCTTGTCGATACCAAAAAGGTTATTTTCATTATTCGTGTGTAATATTTCAATCAGATTTAGTCCATCTTCAATATCGACCACAGAATACCCAAATGCTTTATACCATGCTTTGTTAGCATAAATAATGTTCCCTAACCTGTCGGTCTCAAATATACCTTGTGGTAACAGATCGGCAAGTTCCCGGTAGCGTTGTTCTTTCTCAATAACATCGGCCAGTGCATCATTGCGCTGCTTTTCACGAATTCGTAACTGTGCTACCATATGCCGAAATTCCTTATAAATTTCCCGAATTTCCTTACTTGCATTCCTCAGACTTAATTTTTCATCGGTATAATTAAAATTATGAATGGCAAGTTGAGAAATATAACGGGACAATTTCTCCAGATGTGAAACAAGGTATCGCGAAAGGTAGTTGCTTAACCCAATCGTACAAAAAAGCAATAGAACTGCCAATACTAAAAACAAAGTATTTAAACGTGTTGCCTGAAAAATCTCTTCCTCCCTTGCATGTTTTAACTCAGTTTCGATTTGTTTTTCAAGTTTGTTTCCCTGATCAAGTAATGAAAAACGCAATCCACTATTTGTTTTAAGTCCTAATAACCTGTCGATAGCTACCAGCCGATTGAAACTGTTCCGGTAGTTTTGCAGTAAAGCCAGTAGTCTGTATTTTTCTTCTGTATTGAATTGTTTGCTATGCACCACCTTTTCATTCAGCCTTTCAAGAGATCCAACAAGTGCAGCAGTACACACAGAATCGTTACGGTTCAAGTAGTCTCTCTCATTCCTGTGAAGCTCATAAGTATATTTCCTGAAATCTGCATTTTTTTCAGCCTGATACATGTAGCTCATCATTTCACCTTCAATTCCCAAATCGCGATATCCACGTTTATAAACCTGATAAGCAATACTGTCATATTTCCCACAGAAAACCCAATAGGACTGCTCTATCTTTTTCACTTTTTCTTTATCAAGCGGACTAAAAATATTATTGCGTTTCTCCCAGCTATTAAACGTTTCCTGTAAAGAATCTTTTACTAATTCATGATATCGGAGGTAAAGACTTTCACCGGTAATAAAAAAATTCGGATTGGTTGTTTCATACGAAAGAAATTCGCTGATGTTTTTCAGGTCTTTGATAAACTTGATATAAACCTCATTCAGTTGAATGACTATCTGTCCGTTTGCGGAATCCTGCTTTCGATATGCGTAATTCAGGGGAAAAACAGTGCAGACAATAGTCAACGACACGATAAGAAAAAATGCTAGAACTCTGTTTTTTAGCGACTTGATCATGAAAATGCTAACAAATATTTTCCAGTATAAAGTAATTATTCTCTGAATTATAGCTTTTAATTAAAGACAAAAGTTATACACACTTACTTTAACTCCATGCAACAAAAATTAATGTTGAAAAAAAACAGATAAAATTTGGAAACAAATTACCTGAAATTTAAAGGATTTTTCGTGATCTTTAAAAAACTGAATTTATAATTTACCATATCGACAGAGAGCATATTCCCATTAAGTACTGTGTCTATTCCAATGATTACTTTTAACGCTTCGTTTGCTAAAATGGAGCCGATGACACTATTTATTATTACCCGGCATGCAAAGTTGTTATCCGGTGATTTCTTGTCTTCTATAGGTGGATATGGAAAATGACATCGTAAAGAAGGACCTCCTTTGTAATTAAATACCGACACAAAGCCGGTGGATCCTTCAAAATTTCCAAAGATAAAGGCCTTACCCGTTCTGACTGTAGTATCATTTATCAGGTAATGTGTAGGAAAATTATCTGTGGTATCAATGAGAATATCATATTCTGAAGTAATCAGATCAATATTATGCTCAGTGAGATAAACATTATGCAACCGATATTCATTCAGATGATTGATCCCCAGTAATTTTTGTCGGGAGATAATCGCTTTTTGTTTGCCCAGATCACTATCGCCATATAGATGCTGTCGGCACAACTGATCCTCAGCTACCGGATAGTTATCACAAATCCCGATTCTTCCTACTCCTGCCGATGCCAGGTTTTGTAATGTCGAACTTCCTTTTCCCCCTGCACCGATAACCAGGATCCTTGACTTCTTTATCTTTTCCTGCCCTTTGATACCCAATCCCGGGAGGTTTATTTGCAGGGCATATCTTCGAATTTCTTTATCTGTCAGGATTTCTGATAGGATATTTTGTTTCTTTTCGTCCATGAATTAGCATTTACTTGCCCGAATTATTCTGATATTAACGGTTTAACAAAAATAGCGATTTTCATATAGGTCTGATACAGTTAGTGTTAAACTCAATATTTATGACCCAGACCCTATAACCCATGGACAATTAAAATACAATCCTTAACGTTTTTACGATCATTTTTCAATGTCCATATATTTTATTAACATAATTATGTAAATAATGTTAATATCTTGTTAATATCTTAAATACACAAGCCGAGATTCTTAACTTGTTGATAACAATACTTAATCTGCTCCCGTTAGTTTTACGATGTCTATTAAAAAGAAATTATGAAAATAAAAAAAGATAGTTATACCAATGTGATCTTGGATGAAGGGTTGATTCATGATTATGAACTTGAACCAAGGAAATATAATGTATCTCAGATCGAAGATTTATGAAAATATTCCTTGAAAAGATCATTAATCTACTCGAGTTTTTCTTAAGCTTGCTTTATTAGATAAATGACTCCCTCGTCTGCTATTCTCCTTTCATCTGGTAGCAACGAACCCAATCTATATCAAAAGCCGCAGGTAAAATTTCACTAGCATCTTTTTGCAAACCTGCACTCAATACCAGATACATCGGTTCCTGAGGAATGCCCTTTGTTGTACTCGTAACATCGACACCATTTATTTTCCAGGTAAGTTTTTCAGGCAGCCATTCGATTGTAAAAATAAAATAGTCCTTAGCAAACCGACTACGGCCAAGTGAATCTGAAAATCTCCGGATTGATTTCAAGTCGCGTGAATTCCCCCAGGCATTCCCAAAAAAAAGCTTCTTCCCGGCTTTGG
>Ga0299912_10002895_pt1 | contig 14088 bp, 14 predicted proteins | sample RVTome_2_FD_207667 | JGI IMG/M metagenome (GOLD analysis project Ga0299912, IMG submission 207667) | Soil microbial communities from uranium-contaminated site in the Upper Colorado River Basin, Wyoming, United States - RVT95D214 (version 2) ...
AAGTCCTCGCCGGCGATGTAACGGCGGGAGACGCGGCGCACGACGGGGCGGGGCACGGCCGGGAGCAGCCCGGCGATGCTGCGATCGAGGAGGGACGGCATGGCGACCTTTCCAGAGCGTTGGGGGGCAGCCAGGGTCCAGTGAGGGCAGGGCCAAGGTAGGGCGGCCGGCGGCGGTGGTCAAGGAGGGCGAGACCGAGTCGGAGGGCTGGCCTGTCGCTTTTTGTCGCAATTGTGCGACAGCTTACAGATCGCGCGCGGCAAACCCGACATTCCGTTGCAGAGCGCGGAGGTCCGCTGCTAGACTGGCGCCGCTTGGAACCGGGGGAGATCAGGACGATGGAGAGGATACTGATCGTCGAAGACGATCTGAGTACTCTGCGTATGCTCGCCGCCAGCGTCGAGCAGGCCGGGTACCGGGTCATCGCGGAACAGACCGCCGCTGCCGCCCTTGACCTCGCCCGAAGAGAGCACCCGGACCTCATTGTCCTCGATCTGCTCTTGCCTGACGAGAGCGGCCTTGCGGTCTGCCGCTCGCTGCGCGCCCTCGGCGAGACTCGCAGCATCCCGATCCTGATGGTAACCTCGCTGGACAAGCCCAGCGACAAGGTGAGCGGCCTTGATCAGGGCGCCGACGACTACATGGTCAAGCCGGTGGACGTCACCGAGCTGCTGGCGCGCATCCGCGCCCTGCTCCGGCGCAGCCAGCGGGAGCCCGAGAGCAGCAACGGCGGGGCGGCCATCTGCCTCGAGGGATTCGTCATCCAGCCGGATCGTCTGGCCGTCACTCGCGACGGCAGCGGAGCGGTGCAGCTCACGGCGCTGGAGTTCAAGTTGCTCTACCAGTTGGCCAGCCGGCCGGACGAGACCTTCAGCCGTAGCGCGCTGCAGGCCCTCGTCTGGGGCAACGGGCCGGGCAACACCGAACGGGCCGTGGACGTCCTCGTCAACCGCCTGCGCGGCAAGCTGGCCGAGCTGCCCGGGGGCGCCGGCATCGTGCGCACGGTGCGCGGCGTGGGCTACCGATTCCGCGGCTAGCCCGGCTGCGTCTGGAACCTCCCCATTAGAAACGGGTTGCGCCAGGGGCCGCCATGCCCCATCTTCTCCCAGGATCGATAAAGCTGGGCGCCGAGACGAAGGGCCCACCGGCAGTTGACAGCCGGGCGCGCGAGTGCTATCCAAGATCCCCGTAGGACAGGCGCAAGCTCGCGAATCCCAAGCCCTTCGCCCTCCCCTCCGCCGTCCGGAGCCCTCCGCGCGAAGTGAGGTTTCCATGAAGCGTGGTTTCAAGCCGTGGGGAACTGCCCTGCTCGGGGCACTGGCGACGGGTCTGCTCGGAGCTTGCGACAGCAATGAAGGCGGCACGGCGCCGCCCGCCTACACGCCCCTGACCCGCTCCGTCGAGTTGACGCTGAATCTCGACGCTGGGGCGCCCGTGGCGCTGGCGGCCGACGGCGAGCGACTGGCGATCGCCTACTCCTGCCTCTTCGAGGGCAGCGGGGACATCTTCCGGCTCGTGCTCGATGACGCCGATGACGACGGCCGCTACGAGCACTTCACAACGACGGAAGAGTATCCCAACGACGACGATCTCAGCGTGCACTACACGCGCAGCGATCACCAACAGTTCACGTCCATCGGCAGTTACGAGGCCGACAATGGCGCCGGCGGCTTTCCGAGCGATCCCGGGGCCGTCTACTTCAGCGGCCCGCGGCAGCTCCACTTCGACGGCCACACGGGGCGCCTCTTCTACTCGATGGGCTACAACAGCACCTCGCAGATCGCTTCGACGGTGGCGCCCCTGGACGCGCAGGGCGGACACTTCGAGGAGATCGTCAACAGCTACGACGCTTCCCTGGCCGGCTACTCGAACACGACGGGGCGGCCGCCGGTCTGGGATTACTGGTATACCAAGTCGCGCGTGGGCCAGGATTGGCGCTTCACCGGTGGCAACTACGCCAGCGTCTCCTCGCCCATGGCCGGCAGCGTCCAGTGGCTGGCCTACGCGGACACCCTGCTGCTCAGCTACGATCATGACGGCGACGGCGAGATCGGCGAGGACCCGATAGGCGAAATCGAGGTGCTCACCGGCGGCGCCAGCGACTTCGCGCCGGGCTACATCGACTTCGATGACGACGGCGACGACGGCATCGACTTCGCCGATGCCCAGGTGGCGGCGATGCAGGTCGTCAACCCGGCCCAGTACACCTACGCGTGGATGCTGCAGAACTATGTCCCCGCCTGGGATGACGACGAGGACGGCCTCATCGACGAGGACCGCCTCGACTTCATCGACAGCGACGGCGACGGCCTCTTCGACGAGGACCCCAAGGATCCCGGCGTCGACGACGACAACGACGGCCAGATCGACGAAGATGGCCCCAACAACTTCGACGACGACGGTGACGGCGCTATCGACGAGGATCCCTACGTCGCCATCGACAATGACGGCGACGGCCTCTTCGACGAAGATCCGCTGGACAGCCTCGACAACGACCTCGACGGCCTCTACGACGAGGACCAGCCCGGCGACATGAACGGCGATGGTTTCCCCGGCGTCCCCGGCGACGAGCCGAACGACGGCGGACCGGGCCCGGGCGAGGATTTGCTCGGGGATCTACTGGACCGCGAGGTCAAGATCGCGAACCTCCGGGCCCTGCACAAGGACGACTACGATCCCGTGCGCGACGACGACGAGGACGGCCTCAGCGATGAGGACTCGGACTACAGCCGCAACGGGATCTGGGTGGTAAGAATCGGAGCGGATGGGCTGCCCGACGAGACGGCAGCGCCCATCTCCCTGACTAACAACAGGGGCCGCCAGCCATTCTTCAACCCGACGGGAAGTGACCTGATCTACGTCCTCGACGGCGACATCCATCGGTTGACCCTGGACTTCACGGCCGATGCCGTCACCGTCACCGGCAGCACGAACCTGACCCACTCGGCGGCATTGGAGGCCTATGCGGCCTATGCCGACGACGGCGGCAGGATCGTCTTCAGCTCGAGTCAGTACGGCAGCGCCGATCTCTTCATCCGCGAGGTCGATGGCACGGTGAACCGCGTGACCAACGATCCCGGACAGGAGCTCTTCGCTCGCTTCACGCCCGATGGCCAGCAGTTGCTCTACGAGGGCTGGCTGTTCCCCGCCGGAACGCGGCGCGTGATGATCACTGTCGAGCCGCTGCCCTAGATCAGTGCGCGACGGGCCACCGCCGGCGGCCCGCCCCGCCCCTTCCCCCGGTTGAAGCCCGCGTCAAGACGCGGCTGGCGCCCCCTGCGCGCAAGCGCGAAGGGGTGGCATGCAACGGGAGATCTTCGTCCACGTCGGTGCGACCGAGGTGGCGGTGGCGGTGCTCGAGAATCACGAGCTGGTCGAGTACCTTGTCGAGCGCGGTGACAGCAAGCACATCGTCGGCGACGTCTACAAGGGCCTTGTCAAGGCGGTGTTGCCCGGCATCCAGGCCGCCTTCGTCGACATCGGCTACGAAAAGGCGGGCTTCCTGCACGTCTCGGACCTCGTCTGGGGCGAGGCCGACGCCGAGCGGCTCAAGGACTTGGAGATCGACGAGGAAAGGGACGGCAAGTCCGGCCGCGGCCGCCGCGAGGTGGCCAGCTATCCGCCCATCGAGAGCCTGCTCAAGAAGGGCGACGAGGTGGTGGTCCAGGTCACCAAGGAGCCGATCGGCACCAAGGGGCCGCGCCTGACCGCCCAACTCTCCCTGCCCGGCAAGTTCTGCGTCGTCATGCCGGGGATGGACTACATCGGCGTCAGCCGCAAGATCCTCGACCGCAACGAGCGCACGCGCCTGAAGCGCATCATCCAGCGCTGTCGGCCCAAGGGCTACGCGGTGATCGTCCGCACGGCCGGCGAGCGCGTCGAGGAGGAGCAGCTCGAGGAAGACGTGCGCGCGCTCCACGCGCGGCACCTGGAGATCGCCGAGAAGACCAAGGGTCGCAAGGCGCCCGTGCGCCTGCGCGAGGAGGTGGGCCTGGTCATCGGCCTCGTTCGCGACGTCTTCAACGAAGAGGTCAAACGCCTGCTCATCGACCATGAGGTCGAGCACGGCCAGCTCGTCGACTACGTGCGCACCTTCGCACCCGAACTGGAGAACCGGGTGCTCTACTATCGCGAGGAGCTGCCCATCTTCGACGCCTTCGGCGTCCGGGCCGAGCTCGAGCAGAGCTTGCAGCGCCAGGTCTGGCTCAAGCGCGGCGGCTACCTGGTCTTCGATCACACCGAGGCGCTCACCGCGATCGACATCAACACCGGCAAGTACGTGGGCAAGCGCAACCAAGCCGAGACGATCTTGCAGACGAATCTGATGGCGGCCCGCGAGATCCCGCGCCAGCTCCGCCTGCGGGACATCGGCGGCATCATCGTCATCGACTTCATCGACATGGAGAGCCAGGAGGACAAGAACAAGGTCGTCGCCGAGCTCAAGCGCTACATCCGCCAGGACCGTGCGCGCACGAAGGTCTTCGAGATCAGCCCGTTGGGCCTAATCGAGATGAGCCGCAAGCGGGTGCGGCCGGCTCTGCTGCACATCTTCAGCGAGGACTGTCCCTACTGCGAAGGGCGCGGGCACATCATGTCGGTGGAGAGCCTGACCAACCGGCTGGAGACGACGATCCGCCGCATCGCCACCCGCTGCCGCGAGCGGAAGTACCAGATCCGGGTCAACCCGGTGCTGGCCCACTTCATCCGTGAGCAGCGGCTGGGCATTTTCGGCGAGATCCAGGAGGCGCACAAGGTCGAACTGCACCTCCTCGACGACCCGCGCCTGCACCGCGAGCAGCACGAGATCACGGCCCTGGAGACGGGCCGGGACCTGGTGGCGGCCGTCAGCCACTAGGGCATTCGTCCCCGGGCCTCTTGACAGCCGGGGGCAAGTAGTGTATTTCAAACGCTTTGGTCGCTACGTGAGGAGGGACGGCCGTGTACGCGCTCGTCAAGCTGGCCGGCAGGCAGTTCAAGGTGAGCCCCGAGCAGGTGCTCAAGGTGCCGCACCTTGGCGGCAGCGTCGGTGATGCCGTTGAATTCAATGAAGTTATGGCGATCGGCGAGGGTGCCGGCATGAAGCTGGGCAGCCCCTTCGTCGAGGGGGCCCGCGTCCAGGCCGAGATCCTCCGCCACGGCCGCTCGCCCAAGATCCTCGTCTTCAAGAAGAAGCGGCGCAAGAAGTACCGCCGGCTGCAGGGGCACCGGCAGGGCTTCACCGAGATTCGCATCAAGGGCATCGCCTAGGCCGAGGAGGCAAGTTATGGCACACAAGAAGGGCGTCGGCAGCTCTCGCAATGGGCGCGACAGTTCGCCGCAGTACCTGGGCGTGAAGCGCTTCGCCGGCCAGGCCGTGCGGGCCGGGTGCATCCTCGTCCGCCAGCGGGGCACGCACCTGCTGCCAGGCCGCAACGTGGGCCGCGGCGGGGACGACACCCTCTTCGCCCTCATCGACGGCACCGTCGAGTACGCCCGCAAGGGCAAGGACCGCCGGATCGTCAACGTCCTGCCCGCCTGAGGCGGCAGCAGTCCTCCCGGCAGCACGGCGGGCCCCCGGGTCCGCCGTTTGCGTTGCGGGGAGCGGGGGAGGCCATGGCCACCCTGGTCGTGATACCCGCCCGCATGGGCGCCAGCCGCTTCCCCGGCAAGCCGCTGGCGGAGCTCGCCGGCAAGACGCTCATCCAGCGCGTCTGTGAGCGGGCGCAGCGGCTGGCCGGCATTGCGGGCCTCTGCGTCGCCACCGACGACCCGCGCATCCGCGCGCACGTGGCCGGCCTCGGCATCGAGGTGCGGATGACCGCCGCCAGCCACGCCAGTGGCAGCGATCGCGTCGCCGAGGCCGCGGCCGGCTGGCCGGGCCTCGTACTCAATCTGCAGGGCGACGAGCCCCTCTTCGACCTGGTTGCCGTGGCGGCGCTGATCGCCCGCCTGGAGGCCGACCCGGCGCTGCCCATGGGCACGGTCGGCGTGCCGCTGGCCGCCGCGGACCGCGCCAATCCGGATCGGGTCAAGCTGTGGCGGGGCGCCGGCGGCCTCGCGCTCGACTTCCAGCGCCAGCTCGGCGAGCTGCCCGGTGCTGGCGCCGAGCTGCTGCTGCACGCCGGCGTCTATCTCTACCGCGCCGAGACGCTCGCCCGCTTCGTCGCCCTGCCGCCCAGCGCCCGCGAGCGGCGCGAGCGGCTCGAGCAGCTACGGGCCCTGGATGCCGGCATCGCCATCTGGGTGGAGCGCGGCGCGAGCTGGGCGCCGGGGGTCGATCGGCCCGAGGACCTCAAAGTCGTTGCAAAGCTGCTCGCGCGGGAATAGCATGGAGTTCCGGGCGTACAGCCCGGTTTTTTGTTGGCAGCCCGGGGGGAGAGGCCGTGATCCGCGCACACAAGACCAAGTACATCTTCGTCATGGGCGGGGTCGTCTCCTCGCTCGGCAAGGGCATCGCCGCCTCGTCGCTGGGCCTGCTGCTCAAGCAGCGGGGCCTGCGCGTCTCGATGCTCAAGTTCGATCCCTACCTCAACGTCGATCCGGGCACGATGAGTCCCTTCCAGCACGGTGAGGTGTTCGTCACCGACGATGGCGCCGAGACGGACCTCGATCTCGGCCACTACGAGCGCTTCCTGGGCCAGGACCTGGGCCGGCTGAACAACGTCACCGCCGGCCAGATCTACGACGCCATCCTCACCAAGGAGCGCCGGGGCGACTTCCTGGGCCGCACGGTGCAGGTGGTGCCCCACGTCACCAACGAGATCAAGAGCCGCGTGCTGATGCTCGCCGAGCGGGACCCCGAACTCGACGTGGTGATCACGGAGATCGGCGGCACGGTGGGCGACATCGAAAGCCTGCCCTTCCTGGAGGCCATCCGCCAGTTCGTTTTCGACAAGGGCCGCGAGCACTGCCTCTACGTGCACCTGACCCTGGTGCCCTACATCAGCGCCGCCCACGAGATCAAGACCAAGCCCACGCAACACAGCGTCAAGGACCTGCGCGAGATCGGCATCCAGCCCCATCTGCTCATCTGCCGCACCGAGCGGCCGCTCAGCCCCGAAGTGAAGGAGAAGATCGGCCTCTTCTGCAACGTGGCCGCCCGGGACGTCATCGAGGCGCGTGACGTGGAGTCGATCTATGAGGTGCCGCTGCGCCTGCACGCGGAGGGCCTCGATCGGCGGGCGGTCGAGCTGCTCGGGCTCGAGACGCCGGAGCCTGACCTCGCCGATTGGGACCGCTTCGTGGCCGGGGTCCAGGATCGCTCGCGCGAGGTGGTGATCGGCGTGGTGGGCAAGTACGTCGACCACCTGGACAGCTACAAGAGCATCATCGAGTCCTTCACGCACGCCGGCGAGGCCAACGGTGTGCGCGTTGGCATCCGCTGGATCGACAGCGAGCGGCTGGACGCCACGAGCGCCCCCGCCGCCATCGAGCCCCTGGACGGCCTGCTCGTGCCCGGCGGCTTCGGCCACCGCGGCGTCGAGGGCAAGATCGCCGCCATCCAGTTGGCGCGCGAACGCGGTCTGCCCTTCCTCGGCATCTGCCTCGGCCTGCAGGCTGCCGTGATCGAGTTCGCCCGCCACGCCGCCGGACTGCCCGGCGCCGACAGCACGGAGTTCGATCCCCAGTGCGCGGCGCCGGTGATCTGCCTGATGGAGGAGCAGAAGGGCATGGTGCAGATGGGCGGCACGATGCGCCTGGGCGCCTACCCCTGCCATCTCGTGCCGGGCAGCCGCGCCGAACTCGCGTACGGGCAAAGTGAGATCTCGGAGCGGCACCGGCACCGCTACGAAGTGAACAACACCTTCCGCGAGAAGCTGGCGCGGGCGGGCCTGGTCTTCTCGGGGCTGTCACCCGACGGCCAGCTCGTCGAGATGCTCGAGCTGCCCGAGCATCCCTTCTTCGTCGCCTGCCAGTTCCACCCCGAGCTCAAGAGCCGCCCGCAGCGCCCCCACCCGCTCTTCCGCGCCCTGGTGGCGGCGGCGCGCGCCCGCCGCTTCGGCGAGGTGCGCGTGCCGTGAACGCGCCCCTGTCGACGGATGGCCGGCGCTTCGCCATCGGCGGGGCGGCCGTGGGCGCGGGCAAGCCCTTGCTCATCGCCGGGCCCTGCGTGGTGGAAGATCGCCGGATGCTGATGGAGACCGCCGCCTTCCTCGCCGAGTTGGCGGGGGAGATCGGCTGGCCCCTGGTCTTCAAGGCCAGCTACAGCAAGGACAACCGCCTGGCGGCCGACAGCTTCCGCGGCCTGGGCGCCGAGGAGGCGCTGGCGCTGCTCGGCGAGGCGGCCCGCAGCGCGCAGCTGCCGGCGCTCACCGACATCCACCAGCCGGAGGAAGCCGCCTTCGCCGCCGGCGTCGTCGACTGCCTGCAGATCCCGGCCTTCCTCTGCCGGCAGACGCCTCTGCTCGAGGCGGCCGGAGCCACCGGGCTGGCCGTGAACATCAAGAAGGGCCAGTTCATGGCCCCGGCGGACATGGCCTTCGCCGCCGAGAAGGTGCGCCGGGCCGGCAGCCCGCGCGTGCTGCTCACGGAGCGGGGCACGAGCTTCGGTTACCGCGATCTCGTCGTCGACTTTCGCGCCTTTCCCGAACTGGCGGCCGCGGGTTGCCCCGTGATCTTCGATGTCACCCACAGCCAGCAGCGGCCCGGCGCGGGCGGCGGCGCCTCCGGCGGCACGCGGGCCTTCGCCCGCATCCTCGCGCGCAGCGCCCTGGCCGCGGGCGTCGACGGCCTCTTCCTCGAGGTGCACCCGGAGCCGGCGCGGGCGAAGAGCGACGCGGCGACGCAGCTCGACTTCGCGGCGGCCGCCGCGCTGCTGCGCGAACTGGCCGCCTTCTGGCGGGCCATGGAGGCGGGCAATGCCCTACCCTGAACCCGCGGCGGCGCTCGCGGCCCGCCTGTCCCGCCTGCGCCTGCTCATTTTCGACGTGGACGGCGTGCTCACCGACGGCACCTTGGGTGGCGGTGAGCCGCGCAGCCGGCGCTGGAACGTGAAGGACGGCTTCGGCATCTACCTCGCCCTGCGCAGCAGCCTGGCGGTGGCCCTGTGCAGCGGCAACGATCACGCCGAGATCCGCGAGCGCGCCGATCGCCTCCGCCTGCAGCACTTACGCCTGGGCCGCCTGGACAAGGGCGAGGCGGTGCGCGAACTGCTCGGCGAGACGGGCTGCGCCCGCGGCGAGGCCCTCTTCGTGGGCGACGACCTCTTTGACCTGCCCGGCATGGCGGCCGCGGGCCTCGGCGCCTGCCCGGCCGACGCGGCGACGGAGCTCTTCGCCCGCTGCGCCTGGCCCCTCGTCAGCCGCGGCGGTCACGGCGTGGCGCGCGAGGTGATCGAAGGCGTCCTGCGCGCCCGCGGCGAATGGGAGGGCCTGGTCGCCCCCTTCCTGAGCGCGGCGCCGGAGCCCGGCGATGTCTGAGCCGGGCAGCGTCGCGCGCGGGCGGGAGGTCTTCGGCGCGGCGGTCGCAGCCCTGGCCACCGTCCAGGCCCGCCTCGGCGCCGAGTTTGGCGAGGCCGTGGCTCTCGTCGCCGCCTGCTCGGGGCGCGTGGTCGTCACGGGCATCGGCAAGTCCGGGCACGTCGCGCGGAAGCTGGCGGCCACGCTCAGCTCCACCGGCACGCCGGCCGTCTTCCTGCATGCCGCCGAAGCCACGCACGGCGACCTCGGCTTCCTGCGCGGCGAGGACCTCTGCATCATGGTCTCCAAGAGCGGGGCCGGCGAGGAACTGCTCGGCTGGCTGCCCTTCCTGCGTGAGCGGGGCTGCGCCCTGGTGGCCATCTGCGGCAGCCCGGCTTCGCCTCTGGCCCGGGCCGCCGCCGTGACGCTCGATACCGCCGTCGCCGAGGAGGCCTGCCCGCTCAACCTCGCGCCTACGACGAGCAGCACGGCGGCAATGGTGATGGGCGACGCCCTCGCGCTCGCCCTGCTCGATCGCCGCGGCTTCGGCGCGGCGGACTTCCTGCGCCTGCACCCGAGCGGCGTGCTCGGCCGGCGGCTCAGCCTGCGCGTCGCCGATCTCATGCACCAGGGGGAGGCGCTGCCCATCGTCCGGGAGGACACGAGCCTGCGCGAGGCTCTGCTCGTCATCATCCGCAAGGGCCTGGGCATGACCTGCATCCTCAGCCGCGAGGGCGGGTTGCTCGGCGTGCTCACGGACGGCGACCTCAAGCGGCTGCTCGTGGATTCGCCGGAGGTGGCCGAGCTGCTCGACCAGCCGGTCGCCCGCCTGGCCACCCGCCGGCCGCGCTGCGTGGGCCCCGAGCTGCTGGCCGCCGAGGCGCTGCAGCTCATGGAGGCAAACCGCCCGGGTCCCATCACCAGCCTCGTCGTCACGGGTCCGGACGGAGCCCTGCTCGGCGTGCTCCACCTGCACGACATCCTGCGGGCCGGACTCAGCTAAGCGCTTCAGTCTCAGGTTCTTGACCGGGATGGCGGTGCGCCCGGGCAGGGACGGCCAAGGGCGCAAGCTGTCAAGCAATTTCTCCCGATTTCCGATGGCTCCTGGCATATGGATTGCTTGACAGGGGATTCCTCAATGCCTATCCTCCCCCCACGGATCGTGGATCCTGTACCGCAAGTTCTTGAGTAGCAAGGGAATGAACCTCGTGAACGCGAAGTGGGGATGGATCGCGCAGGGGCGAGGCCATGCGCCTGGCTGTCTGCTTCGGAGCCGGTGGGGGCTGGCGCTGTTGGCCATGGCGGCCCTGGGGGGCTGCGGCGAGCAGGCGCCGTCGCCCAGCGTGGAAGCGACCGGGGAGGGGCCGGATCAGATCCTCTGGGACTTTACGACGACCGAGGCGGACTCCGGGCGCCTGAGCTGGATCTTCCGCGCCGAGCAGGCTCTGGTCTTCCAGGCGACGAAGCGGATTGAGTCGCGGGGCATCCGTGTCGATATGTACGGCGAGGGGGGCGATCTCAATTCCACCCTGACGGCCGACTCCGGCCGCATCGACCAGCGCACCGGGGCGATGACCGCCATCGGCAGCGTGCACGTGGTCAGCGCTGAGAACTACGACCTGCGCACGGAGGTGCTGCACTGGGACCGCGAGCGGGAGCTGTTCCATACGGAAGCCTACGTCGAGGTGCGCCACGGCGAGAACCTCTACACGGGCTACGGGATGGAGTGCGATCGGCGCCTCGACCACCTGCGCATCGCGCGGGAGCCGAGCGGCAAGATCGTCCAGCAGGAGGAGGTCGCCCCATGAGTGAGTCCCGGGCGCAGTTGCGCGGCGAGGCGCTGGTCAAGACCTACGGCCGCCGCCGGGTGGTGGATGGCGTCTCGCTCGAACTCGCGCAGGGCGAGGTGGTCGGCCTGCTCGGACCCAACGGCGCCGGCAAGACCACCACCTTCTACATGATCGTGGGCATGATCCGCCCCGATCGCGGCGAGGTCTTCCTGGACGCGCTGCCCATCCACCGGCTGCCGATGTACCGCCGGGCGCGCCTGGGACTGGGCTACCTGAGCCAGGAGGCCTCCGTGTTCCGGCGCCTCACCGTCGAGGACAACCTGAAGGCGATCCTGGAAACCGTGCCCATCAGCGCGGCCGAGCGGCGGGAGCGCCTGGAGCGGCTGCTCGTCGAGTTGCGGGTGGCGCACCTGCGCCGCAGCTACGGCCACCAGCTCAGCGGCGGTGAGCGCCGCCGCGTCGAGATCGCCCGCGCCCTGACCACCAGCCCGCGCTTCATGCTGCTGGACGAGCCCTTCGCCGGCATCGATCCCATCGCCGTCAGCGACGTTCAGGCCATCGTCAGCCAGCTCAAGGCGATGGGCCTGGGCATCCTGATCACCGATCACAACGTGCGCGAGACCCTGACCATCACCGATCGGGCCTACATCCTGTTCGAGGGCAAGATCATCCGCGCCGGCACCGCCGCGGAGCTGGTCCAGGACGAGACCACCCGCCAGGTCTATCTCGGCCAGAGCTTCAACCTCTAGCGAAAGAGCCGCCCCATGGAGATGAAGATCCAACTCAAGCTCGCCCAGCGCCAGCAGCTGGTGATGACGCCGCGCCTGCAGCAGGCGCTGCGCCTGCTCCAGTTGCCGACCCTGGAGCTCGAGCAGGAGTTGAAGGCGGAGATGCAGTCCAATCCGCTGCTCGAGTTCGACGAGGACGAGGAAGAGCCCGATCGCCAGCAGAAGGAGGGCGGCGACGAGCCGCAAGCCGGCAACCTCGATAGCTGGAGTGACATCTTCAACGACGGCTTCGAGATGCAGTACAAGGAGCAGGAGGAGCTGCCCGAGGAGTTCGTCGAGCGGGTGCCGATCAGCCGCCTGTCGGCCGGCGACAACCTGCTGCGCCAGTTGCGAATGAGCGCCACCGATCCCGAGTTGCTCGCGATCGGCGAATACCTGATCGGCAGCCTGGACGATCGGGGCTTCCTGACCATCGGCCTCGACGAGATCCAGAATGTGTTCCAGGTGAGCGAGGCGCGGGCGCTGGCGGCCCTGCGCCTGGTGCAGAGCCTCGATCCGCCCGGCATCGCCGCCCGCGACCTGCCCGAGTGCCTGCTGCTGCAGCTCGCGGCGCGCGGCGAAGAGGACAGCCTGGTCGCGCAGATCATCCGCGAACACTTCCCGGAGCTGATGCAGCGCAAGTACCAGGAGATCGCGCGCAAGCTGAAGCTCACCGTCGACGATGTGCAGGACGCCGCGCGCAGCATCGGCGAGCTGGACCCCAAACCCGGCATCGAGCTGTCCAGCGAGGAGCCGCAGTACATCATCCCCGATCTGGTCGTCGAGGAGGTGGACGGCGAGTATGTCATCTACCTCAACGACCGCCACCTGCCGCGCCTGCGCATCGCCGACAACTACAAGGAGTACCTCGTCTCCGCCAGCCGCGAGACGAAGGACTACGTGCAGGGCAAGCTCAACCAGGCCCAGTGGCTGATTCGCACGGTGGAACAGCGGCGGGCGACGATGGTCAAGGTGATGGCCGCGATCATCGAGGAGCAGCGCGAGTTCTTCGACAAGGGCCCGCAGGCCCTGCGCCCGCTCACCCTGCAGCAGGTGGCGAGCAAGATCGGCATGCACGAGTCCACCGTCAGCCGGGTCACCAACAACAAGACCGTGCAGACGCCCCGCGGCATCTTCCGGCTCAAGTACTTCTTCTCCTCCTCCCTCAGCACGGAGGACGGCGACGAGGTCAGCGCCAAGGCGGCCAAGAGCCGCATCCAGGAGATCGTTGCCAAGGAGGAACCCAAGCACCCGCTCAGCGATCAGAAGATCGCCGACATCCTGCGCGAAGAGGGCCTGATGATCGCGCGGCGCACCGTGGCCAAGTACCGCGAGCAGCTCGGCGTGCTGCCCGCCCGCCTGCGCAAGCAGTTCTAGGCGCTTGCCGGGTGGCCAAGTCGCTGCTATGCTCGGAATGTGGAACGCCGGCCGTGGCGCTCCGCCGGAGGTGGACGTGTTCCTTCACCGCGTCACCCGCCCGCCCCGCTGGTCATCATCTGCCCACGCTCCCGGCCCGGCAATCCGTCGGGCCTTCTCGCATCCACTAGAGAGGAGTGCATGATGCAGATCGCCGTCACCGCCAAGAAGATGGAACTGAGCCCCGAGCTGCGCAGCTACGCCGAGGAGAAGATCGGGCGCCTCGAGAAGTACCTCGACGGCATCATGGAGGCGAACATCCTGCTCCGGCTCGAGAAGCACAGGGCCATCGCCGAGGCCACCCTCCACGCCAAGCACGCTGACTTCACGGGCAAGGAGGATCACGACGATCTCTACGCGGCCATCGATGGCCTGTCCGACAAGCTCGAGCGACAGGTGCGCAAGTACAAGACCCGCCACCTCAGCCGCCGCCGCGGCGCCAAGCCGGCCAGCGAGATGCTGCAGGAAACGGGCACGATCACGATCCACGGCGCCGCCAGCGCCGAAGCGGCCCTGGCCTACCCGGTCGTCAAGGAGACCGTCATCCATCTCGATCGCCTGACGCCTGACCAGGCGATCACCCGCATGGAAGTGCACGGCGACAACTTCTGGGTCTTCGCCGACGCCGAGCGCGGTCTGCTCAGCGTGGCCTACCGGCGCAAGGACGGCGGCTACGGCGTGATCCGCTCCGAGGACTGACGGAGGCAGCGTGGAGATCATCAATCACAGCCTGGCCGT
>Ga0299912_10002896_pt1 | contig 14085 bp, 10 predicted proteins | sample RVTome_2_FD_207667 | JGI IMG/M metagenome (GOLD analysis project Ga0299912, IMG submission 207667) | Soil microbial communities from uranium-contaminated site in the Upper Colorado River Basin, Wyoming, United States - RVT95D214 (version 2) ...
CGGCTGGCCTTGCCGCAGCTTACTACCTCAGGTTAGCGGGGCATCGCATTACTGTCTTCGACCGGATGGAAGAAGCCGGAGGACTACTAAGGTATGTGATTCCATCGTACAGACTACCGAAAGATATTGTAACACGCACGGTAAAAATGCTTGAGAATATCGGGATTGAATTCAAACTCAAAGCTGATATCGGCAAGAAAATCACCCTCAAGAACCTCAAGAAACAATACGACGCCGTCTTCATCGGCACCGGAGCCTGGGATCCGGTATCTATCGGATTGGATGGCGAGAAATCGGCCAAATTCGGGCTGGAATTTCTGGCCAATGTTCAAAAGGGGCTCAAGAAAGCACTCGGTAAGAAGGTGCTGGTAATCGGAGGAGGCAATGCGGCGATTGATGTAGCCATCACTTCGTTGCGCCTGGGCACTGAAGAGGTTACGATGGCATGTCTGGAAAGCAGAGAAGAGATGCCGGCACTCCCGTGGGAAATTGAGCAGGCCGAAGAAGAAAATGTTAAAATTATGCCCTCCTGGGGGCCGCACAAAATACTCAAATCCCGTGGAAAAGTAGTCGGGATGGAACTCATCCGCTGTACCTCAGTCTTTGACAAAGCAGGGGGCTTTGCTCCAGTCTGCGACGAGACTGTCAATACTACTGTTGAAGCAGACGTCATAGTTATGGCGGTCGGATATGCGACCGACTTAAAATTTGCCGAAGGGGTTGTCAACACCAGCCGCGGTCTGATCGTGGCTAACCCTGAAACTCAGGCAACCCACGTACGCGGCATATTCGCCGGTGGTTCGGTGGCACGCGGCGCTGCAACCGTGATAGAGGCAATCGCTGACGGGAAGAGGGCGGCAATTGCCATGGACGCATATCTAAAGAAATCCGGAAGTGATAAGAGGAACGCAGCCGGGCCATTATTGAAATTCAACGCCGAATATTACAAGAAAACAAAGAAATTAAAGGCATCCAGAATTCCGGTAAATAAACGAACCATAGACATTGAAGACACTCCCGGTTTTGGCTTGAATCAGATTGACACCGAGGCGAACAGGTGTTTTAACTGCAGTTGCGTGTCCGTTAATGCTTCTGATACGGCGGTAGCGCTTGAGGCTTTGAATGCCAGGGTGAAGATTGTCGGCGCAAGGGGGACCAGGACGATACCCGTTGCTGAATTTTTCGGCTCTTTCCCCAATGCACTCGAAGAAGGAGATATTGTTACAGAAATCCAGGTACCTACGCTGCGCGATGGTGCCAGGCAGACCTTCGTTAAATTCCGGTTGCGTGAAGCAATAGATTTTGCCCTTGTCAGTGTTGCCTCCGTTGTTTCTATAGAGAATGGTATTTGTCAGGATGCGCGGATAGTGTTGGGTGCAGTTGCCCCACGTCCGGTTCGGGCTACCGCAGCGGAAAAAGTGCTGGTCGGGCAGGCGCTCGACGATAAACAGGCTGCTGCGGCAGAGGCTGCTCTTGAGGACGCTCTGCCACTTGAGAAAAACAGCTATAAAATTCCTATTGCCAGGGAAATGGTCCAGCGTGCCATTGTAAATCTTGGAACATCTGGGGAATGAGGTAACTATGCCGGATAAAACGACAGTAAACCTAGTAGTCAATGGTAAACCCTATGGACTGATGATCGGGAAAGACATCATTTCATCGGATACGTTAGCAGAGACGCTGCGAAATAATTTGGGTCTGCTCGGTACAAAGATTTCCTGCGACCGGGGAGCCTGCGGTGCCTGTACCGTAATACTTAACGGTAAAGCCGTCCTGTCATGCACAATGCTTACTGTAGAGTGTGACGGTATGAGCGTGACTACTATCGAAGGACTGGAAGACCCCAAAACAGGCCAGCTGCACCCATTGCAACAATCCTTTATTGACCACACCGCCTTCCAGTGCGGTTTTTGTACCCCCGGCATCATTATGACTGTTAAAGCCTTGTTAGACGAAAATCCCAAACCTATTGAGGACAAAATCAAGCAAGCCCTTTCCGGCAATTTCTGCCGCTGCATTTCACATTACGAAGTTTTGAAAGCTGTCACTGCTGTAATCGAAGGTGGGAATCATGGTAAATAAATACCGTTATATTGGAAAAGATACGCCACGTAAAGACGCAAGAAACATCGTCACGGGAAGAGCAGAATACCTGGACGATGTGCGTTTACCAAATACGCTAATCGGCAAGGTGCTCAGGAGCCCTCTCCCCCATGCCAACATTAAAAAAATAGATGTCAGCCGGGCTGCCGCCCTGCCCGGTGTCCACGCGGTACTGACATATAAAGATGTAACAGATGCTACCTGGGGTATCCCAAATCACATGAAGCTCCTGGATAAAAAGGTGCGTTTTGTCGGTGATGCTGTTGCGCTGGTAGCCGCGGATACCGCCCAAATTGCTGACGAAGCGGTTGAGCTTATCAAGGTGGAATACGAACCGCTGCAGGCGTGCTACAACATCGAAGAGGCCCTTCAACCGGGGCAGCCGCAGCTCTATGACCAGTATCCGGGCAACGTGATTCCCCAGATTACCAAGCTTTTGCAGAATGTGATCAAGGGAGATGTTGACAAAGGCTTTGCCGAGGCTGACGAAATAATCGAGGGCACGGGATTTTATGAGTGTTTTCCCAATCCATTACCCCCGGAACCGCCCGGAGTTGTCGCATACTGGGAAAATCCTGACAGACTGGTAGCCTACGTGGCATGCCAATCGCTTGGTCTGAACAAATACCTGGCACAACCTTTCTTCCGCATGGCAGACACGCGATTTATCGCCACCCAGTGCGGAGGCAGCTACGGCACCAAGAATGCCAACATGACACCGGTTGGTTTTGCGGCCGAACTGGCGAAGGCAACGAGACGACCGGTCAAGATCTATTACACAAAAGAGGAACACTTCGCTGCTTTCTCAATACGACTTTCATGCCGTATCAATGCCCGTGTTGGTATCAAAAAGGACGGCACGGTTACGGCTGTCGCCGGAGACTGGCTTGTCAATACCGGCTCGGGTTCGGAAGCGGCACCTCACGAGATTTCTGTAGGCTCCGGTGAGCTTCAGTTGGCCCTGCGTTGTCCTAACTGGGACCTCCGTACCAAGGTGGTCCTTACGAACCGTGCGCCCACCGGCATTGTCCGGGGCTACGGCGGCCAGGAACTGAAAAGCTCTATTATGCCCATCATGGGCATGGCAATGGAAAAGGTTGGCGTTGACCCGGTAGACTTCTTCAAGAAGAACTTCGTCAGGCTGGGCGATGAGTACTTCTGGCGGAACACCAAGAAGTACGTGTACCGGGGTGTAGATTTTGCCCCTGCCATCGATGACGGCGCAGCCAAATTCGGCTGGAAAGAAAAATGGAGGGGATGGGGCAAACCAACCTCTGTCGATGGCAATAAGCGGCGCGGGGTGGGTGTGAGCATCCACAGCAACGCCGATGTCGGCGAAGACGACTCCGAGGCATGGGTAAAACTGACTCCGGATGGCCGTGCTCTTGTGTGCGTTGCCATTTCAGAGTCAGGCCAAGGCCAGCGCAGCAGCTTGTGTAAGATGGCTGCTGAGATTCTGCAGCTCCCCTTAGAGCATGTCAATATGAGCTTTCCCGATACAGATGGAAATCCGCACGAATTTGCCCTGGTGGGTTCACGGGGCACCTTTACTATAGGTTCTGCCGTCATACAGGCGGCTGAGGATGCCCGGCGGCAGCTTCTGGAACACGGAGCTCGGGCGATGAAACTCACACCCGAAGAGCTTGATACTGTAGACGGATGGGTATTCGAGATCAAGAATCCTGACCACAGGTTACCCTGGCGTAAAGCAACCGGCTTAACAACCACCATCCTGGGCAAGGGCCGGTTTGACGAGGATTTCACGTTGTGCAATTTTCTTTGCCAGTTCGTTGAGGTTGAAGTTGATACTACTACAGGAGTGGTCAAACTCATAAACGTCCTCAACAGTGCCGGATGTGGTACGGTAATCTCTCCCGCCTCCCTGGACGGCCAGCTACACGGTGCCCTGGGAGCCGCAGGCCTGGACACAGCGATATTCGAAGGTGGTATGCTCGACCCCAGTACCGGGCGAATGGTCAATTGCAACATGATTGATTATAAATGGCGGCCTTTCAACGACCTGCCTCATTTTGATAACATGTATATGGATACCCCGATACCCAGCCACCGTTTTCATGCAGTTGGTGTTGGCGAGATATCCACCTCTCCCGGCCCCAGTGCCGTACTTATGGCTGTTTACAACGCTATCGGCGTGAGAATAATGGACTATCCGTTCACTCCGGACAAAGTCCTTAAGGCGCTGGGCAAGATTAAGTAATCTGCATCATTGGATTAGAAGTAACTGAAATCCAATAACGGCGCCACTTGAAAATAATTCTTATGACAGTGGACGCTCAATGTTACTTTTTCTATTCCCTTGATTCTTTGCCGGATAGTACGAATGAGGCTTCCAAACTCAGAGGGATGGCATAACCTACCGTGTCTGGGATGTTAATGGTGGTTGCTCCTTCCCGAATAGCAGACCGATATCATCACCCTCAAGGATCATACCCGAACCAACATTTGGTGCAAGCATTAATTTTGTATCGGGACCAACAGAGTTTGGGAGAAAAGAGGAGCACTTCCACAAAAAGAAATTTTCATAAAGCATTCTTGATTTGAATCCGTAATCCTCGATAGTCTTTTTTGGTTGATACTTGACAATGCAAATGAAAATTGAAGATAAATCTATAAATGTGATCGAAGAGTAGACAAGGAGACCCTATGGGTAAGAAGGTTGTTATTTTAGGGACGATGAATACCAAAGAAGAACAGTTACAATTTTTAAAGGAGAAGATTATTTCAAGAGGACACGAAGCCATATTGATGGACCTAAGCACAGGTGGCCGTTCTCATATTCAGGCTGATATTCCTCCACAAGAAATTGTAAGCCTCGTAGGAAAAAACTTTGAAGAAATCATCTCTTCGAAAGATCGATTTGACGTAACAAATGCTATGAGCGCCGGTGCACAACAGAAAGCATTAGACCTTCTTTCTCAAGGAAGTCTCGATGGCATTGTGGCCATGGGAGGGGCCACAATGGCTTTGATTGGATCTCAGGTGATGTCGAAACTACCCTTTGGGATTCCCAAAGTCATAGCTACTCCAGCAGCCATGCCGGTCTACATTGGGAGATGGTTCGGGGCAATGGACCTCGTTGTCATGCAATTGATCATGGAGATTGCCGGAATGAACGACCTGGTCAAAAATGCCCTTGCCCAGGTTGCAGGTACCATCTCAGGGATGGTTGAGGAAGCCTATGATTACAAAGCATTGAAACTTCCCTATCCTTCCATTGCTGTTACAGAACTTGGCTTTTCAGACCAGTGTGCCAAATATGTTGAACAGCTCTTAGAGGAGAAAGGGTACCATGTATTTCCTTTTCACGCTCAAGGAATCAGTGACCGTGCCATGGACAGGCTCATCTCCCAAGGGTTTTTCGATGGTGTTATCGAGATCGTACCGGCTGGATTGGTTGAAGAAAAGTTTAAAGGGAATAGGGCTGCAGGCATGGAAAGACTCGATGCGGCCTGTGAGCGGGGTATTCCTCAAGTCTGGGCTCCATGCTGTCTGAATATAACGGGTGCAGGTCCAACCAGAACAAACAGGGAGAAATATATTGCTTCTGGCCGTGTGATGATGATAGATGAAATCAGGGCGATGACACGATTCCCGATGGATGAGATGCTCATCGGAGCCAAGCTTTATGCGGAAAAAATAAACAAAGTAAAAGGGCCTATTAAGTTAGTAGTACCTTTAAGGGGCTGGTCTTCCTTAGATAGGGAAGGGAGCATCCTTTATGACCCCAAAGAAGACCAGATCTTCATTGAAGAGTTAAAGAAGCACCTTCGCTCACCTCTTGATATTGAAGAGGTGGATTGTAACCTTGAAGATTTCGGCACTGCCAAAGCATTAGTTAACAGTTTGATCCATTTTATAGAAGATGAGAAGAAATCAAACGAATATCTTGGGCATGGAGTTTGAGAAACCTTAATTGAATGAAGGGGAGGTCAAAAGATGAGAGGGAGTATTGCAGGGTTTATCGTTGATACACTTTGTCATATTACGACATTGTATCAACCTGGAACCCAAGAAGGGTGGGAGATGGTGGAGAGGTGTGAATGGAACGGTTTGCAACATGAGATCGAGCCTTTAAATAACTGCTTTCTGACCATGTACGATATGGATAGATAGGGGGTGGATATGGCGATTCTACTTCCGAGTATTTCCGGGACTCTCAACAAGACTCAATGGTAATGTTCCTCAATTTATGCAACTATAATGTTAATTTTAGTAACCATAGCAAGTTGAATCCAAAGCCTGACCTTTTGGAGTGGATTCTTGTCCACAAATCTAAAGAGAGGAGGAGTTTAAAATGAGTAAGAAAAGATTATCTATTTGGTTTATGGTTATTTTGATGGTGGCAGTGATGTTCCCTATGGCTACTTCAAGGGGAGGATGGGCAGAGACACTTAAAATCGGCGTATTACTGGACTATGGTTTTCCACTACACGTACAGTATAAGAAGCAACTGGATGCAGTCGTGCCGGAGTTCAACAAAAAAGGGGGTTTGGTCATCCAAGGGCAGAAGTACGACATTGAACTTATCATCTATGACAGCAAATTGAATGCAGAGACAGCACGGTCCGCGGCGGAGAGGTTGATATACCGAGATAAAGTCAAATTTATCATGGGGGACGAGACTGCAGACGCCTGGATTCCTTTGACCGAGGCCAACAAAATACTCGTGACCTGTGCTGGTCCTTCCCCGAAAATGCGCAGTCCGAGCCACAAATACGTTTTTCAATCAACCTCTCTAAACACTCAGTCGCCTGTGGCGTGGGCCTGGTTTTCTGAAGCTCACCCGGAGATGAACAAAGTTTGCGCAGTATTTACAGATGATATGAAGGGACATGCCGAGGGCAAAAACCTCGAGCGTTTATGTGAGGTCTTCGGCCAGAAAATCATGGACATCATCTATTATCCTCCTGACACCACGGATTTCAGTGCCATTGCCACCAGATTGAAGAACCTCAAGCCGAACGTATTTACCACCTGTGCCGGAGGACCAGTACAGGACTCGCTGGCCTTTAAATCCATGAAGGAAGCAGGCTGGGAAGGGCAGATCTTCAGTTATGTGGGACTGAATCCTCCAAGCATTGCGAAAATTATTTCTCTGGATTTTGTCGATGGCATGCTTGGCTGCATGAACGGTGTCGATATGCCCACTCCTCCACCTCTCTCTCAGGAATTTATAAATGTCTATACCGCAAAACACGGGAGATGGGATAATCCAACCACCCTGCATATCAACAACTGGTATCTGCTGATGGCAGCGCTGGAGCAAGTCCAGAGCCTGGACTCGGACAAGATGGCAGCCCACATCGCCAAGGGTATGAAGTTTGAGTCCCCCCAAGCCAAAGCTATGACAGTCAGCCGGCCGGACCTGAACAATCCAAGGTGCGTTGATACTTTATACGAAGTAAACGTGGGAAGGATTAAGAAAGGTGCATCAGAGATGATTACACATATTCCTCTCGAGAAGGGACTTGGGTATCTCAAGATATTTTTTGCCGGCAAAAAGTAATCAAAAGACACTCAAATATGATGACTCAGGAAGCAATTTCGGGGCGGGCATAAAACCCGCCCCCTGAACAAAAAAATACTTCCAATGCTGCGTGATCTTATTAGTATGTTTTATAAGGAAATTATTGGAGAAAATAAATAATGTCTATATTGATTCAGTTAATCGTTGATGGGTTGGCAATGGGATTAGTTTATGTGCTGTTGGCCTCTGGTTTCAATTTAATCATAGGCATTTCCAGGATCCTGTTTATTGCCTATGGTGAATTCTACATGCTTGGGGCTTGGATTATCTGGGGTCTAATGATTCCCTTGAAAGTCCCATTCTTCTTTGCATTAGTCGTAGCAACTATTGCTCCTGCTATTTTAGGTGCCATCGTATACCAGGTGATCTTCCGCTATATCCAGTTCAAGGAACAGCAGTTCTTAACGAATATCGTAGCTGCTATGGGTCTCATGATGTTAATGGCCCAGGCGACCCTGTTCATTGTTGGAACAGAATCGAGGGGTATCCCGTCGGTGATCCGTGGTATGGTCAATGTGGGAGGAATTCGCATTTCCTATGAGAAGGTGATGCTCATTGGGCTTACTCTGGGTGTTATTATCGGATTGCACTTGCTCCTTCAGAAGACCAAAATCGGCCGTGCCATGCGTGCTGTTTCATTCAACCCGGATGTGGCTGCCCTGCAGGCCGTCAATGCGAATTTGGTATATTTGGGTACAATGGCAGTGGGTTGCGCTCTTGCCGGTTTTGCCGGTGGGGTGATGGCTCCAGTATTTGCCATTTCTCCCAAAATGGGGGGTGTCACTCTCCTGATCATATTAGTTGTCATGCTTGGGGGGGTGGGCAGTATGCCCGGTGCAATCTTATCCGGGTTGATCCTTGGCCAGATCCTGAGCTTTGGCCAATATTTCTTTGAAAGTGGTGTAGCACAGATCATTTTCTTTGCAGCCATTGCAATTATCCTGTTTTTCAAACCAGGTGGCCTGTTTGGTCAAGCACAACAGATATCTCTTCAATAGGACAAGCATGCGTATACACAAGTTCATTTATGCGATCATCGTGATCATTATCCTTGCTTTGTTGCCCCAGGTGGTGCGCAACCCTTACTATATCCATCTTCTTATTATGGTGGGTATCAATGCGGTGCTCGCCATGACTTTCATCCTTATGTTGAGAACGGGGCTCATGTGTCTCGGGATTGCAGCCTTCTGGGGTATAGGGGCCTACGCTTCCGCCATGTTGTCAATGAAACTGGGCCTGCCCGTCTGGTTGTCACTACCGGCTGCCGCCGTCATAACAGCGATTATCGCGGCCTTTATTGGAGTTCTTCTGGTAAAACAGGGGGGATTTGGCTTTATTATACAGACCCTGGCTTTCGGTTTTATCATCGTTCTGATATTCGGCACATTTCAAGTATTTGGAGGGCATGTGGGGATTGTGGGTATTTCTCATCCAGAATCAATACCCATACCTTTTGTGGGTTCAATGGAATTTACCTCCATTTCCAAGATGCCCTTTTATTATTTGATGTTGTTTCTATCTTTGCTGATGGTCCTTGTTCTCACTGCCTTTTACTCGTCCACGGCAGGAAGGGCCTGGAGAGCTATTGGCCTGAGCGCGCATTTAGCTGAGTCACTGGGTATAAATCTTTTCAATTACAGACTGCTGGCATTCATCATAGCCTCAGCCATTGCTGGATTAATGGGGAGCTTTTTTGCCCATTACTACGGTACGCTTGTGCCAGGAAGCTTTGGCCCTTTTAAGACCATCAATGTACATGTTTATGCGATTTTAGGGGGAATCAATTTCCCTATCTTAGGTCCGGTGATCGGCTCACTCATCATGACATTTGTCCCTGAGTTTCTTCGAATCACCGAAGGGGTTGAACCCATATTCACCGGTATATTAATGATTCTGTTGGTCTTGTGTTTACCCGATGGTCTTTTGGGTTTGACCCATTTATGGCAGCGAAGGAGTAAACCTTCTTAAAACAATTCCCATCCCATCATATGAATTGGTGCTTGGCGCTTGACCGAGAAAGAATAAGTATACGAGGAGTATAGCAGGTTAATGCTTGAAGCTATTAAACTGACCAAATATTTTGGTGGCTTGGCAGCGGTTAATGAGCTGAATCTTAGGGTAAATCAAGGCGAAATACTCGGTTTAATTGGTCCCAATGGGGCGGGTAAAACGACGTTTTTCAATGTAGTAAGTGGCTTTTTCCCTCCTACAAACGGCAGGGTCCTGTTTGAGGGCAAGGACATCTCTCAATTGAAGGCCCATGATATTGCTTACAGGGGCATAAGCCGGACCTTTCAGGCGTCAACCCTGTTTATGAAGCTTTCCGTTCTCGACAACGTATTCACAGGATACCACAAGAGCTACCGGACTAGGTTCTTAAAGAGGGTACTCCACACCCCATCGGCCAGAAAAGAAGAAGAGGGATTTAGACAGAAGGCATTGGAGACCTTGGAATTCATGGGAATGGCGTCACTGAAAGAGGAACTGGCAGCGAATCTCCCACATGGATATCAAAGGACATTGGGTATTGCCATGGCTTTGGCCACTAATCCCAAACTGTTGCTATTGGATGAACCGGCAACGGGTATGAACCTCACTGAAAAAAATGCCGTGATCGATCTTATCCGCCGGATACGGGACATGGGAATCACGATCATTCTGGTTGAGCATGACATGAAGGTGGTTATGGATCTCTGCGATAGAATCATCGTGCTAAACTTTGGACAAAAGATTGCCGAAGGTTTACCTGAAGAGATCAAATCAAACAGAGAGGTTGTTGAGGCGTATCTGGGGAAAGAGGAAAGCAAGAATGCTGCTTGAGATCAAAGATCTGAGAGTACATTATGGCAGAGCCGAAGCCTTGAAAGGTATTTCAGTAGTCGTACATGAAGGTTCTATTGTCACATTGATTGGAGCCAACGGGGCAGGTAAGACCACTACACTTAGAGCCATATCCGGACTGAAGAGACCTTCATCAGGTGAAATTATTTTTTGGGAAAAACGCATAGATGGAATGCCGGCCCATCGCATAGTTAAAATTGGAATTGCCCATATTCCCGAGGGCAGAATGGTCTTTGCGCCAATGACAGTTCTGGACAACCTGAAAATGGGGGCCCATCGGAGAAAAGACAAAGGTGGTATCGCAAAAGATCTTAACAACATCTATGCCCACTTTCCTGTCCTAAAAGAAAGACTTAGGCAGCTTGCAGGGAGTCTGAGCGGCGGCGAGCAACAAATGCTGGCCACCGCTCGAGCGCTTATGGCCAAACCCAAGCTACTTTTAATGGATGAACCGAGTATGGGGCTGTCTCCTTTAATGGTCAGTCAGGTGGGAAAGATTATCAAAGATATCAATCAGGATGGTGTCAGTATCATGCTCGTGGAGCAAAATGCTCGAATGGCGCTCAACTTGGCGAATAAGGCTTATATCCTGGAACTGGGCAGCATTTTTCTTGAGGGAGATGCCAAAGAATTGGCTGACAATGATAACGTTAGGAAAGCCTATTTAGGGGGTTAAAGCGTTTCAAAATATGGAGAGCCTATCGGGAAATCAGAATATTGATTAGGTCCAAAAGTGATATATGTTTGATCTATTTGATTTGGTGAACGGAATTAAGTTTTGGTCTATTTTTACCATTGTCCCAGGTTCAAGGAAGAAAGGAGGTGAAGTTTATTTAGGGGGATAAAGGATAAAGGAGTTCATTTTAGAGATTTTGAATTTCCCATAAAGAACTATTTCCTACCAATAAAATAGAGGAGGTAATTTAAATGAAAATTGGACGTTTCGTTGTAGATGGGCATATTCATGGATCAACACTTTACCGACCAGCAGGCAAAGCTGGAGAAGGGGAAACAACAGTGAAGAAACTCTGGTCGGAGGTGGAACCTTATGACAACTCAGAAGCAATTATCTATGACATGAATGCATACGGCATCGATATGGGCATCCTCAAGCCAAGCTTTGCAGGCACAATTAACGAGATGCAGGTTCAGATCGTGGATAAATATCCAAACAGGTTCCGTGCATTATGCAGTGACCAGACACAGCGGCTCAAGTGCGCAAGAGGTGAGGCAGAATGGAATATCGAGACCGCCTGCGAAGAGATTGAAGCTGCCCTCAAATGGGGTAAAGGGAAGTTCGTGGGAATCGGTGAGTTTGTACCTGGAGGAATGGGAGTTGTGCGTAAACCACCAACCTTTGATCAACGTCTGAACGAGTTTCGAGAGGTCGCAAAACTTGCCTCGAAATACAATGTCTCCATAGAGTTCCATGAATATGATGGGTACGAATGGGGTGGGGGGCCCGGTGGAGGTTACGCAATAGTATCTGCTCTTGCAAGAGAATTCCCCGAAGTACGGATTATTATAGAGCACGGCGGAGGACAATATCCGGAGGATATCCGGTTGGCCTGTTCGGTTGCAGCCTTTGCTGAAAATGTTTATTTGGAAACTGGGTATTGGCGCGCTGAATTCTATGAGATCCCTTTAAAAGACCCGAATATAGGGGCAACAAAGCTCATCTGGGGAGGGGGTGACAATGGAAGCAGTATCTGGTCGCACTTTCCAACCCAACCAGGGGCGAAATACCGGAATCCAACCGGTAACTATTTACAGAAAAAGTGGCCCATACCTCTTCCCTACCAACCTGATTGGATGGGTTTTCCAACCCACCAGATCCATCGGCTAAAGGATCTGGATCTTGCAACACAGGACGAGATCAATCTTATCGTGGGCGGCAACGCCGCTAAGGTCTACAGGTTACCGGTGCCTATGGATAGAATGTTCGCATGCGGGAGGCCTGATCTTTCAGGCATCCACTGGGAAAAAACCATACCGTACATCCCTAAAGAACAGATCCAAAAACCGAGTAAATCATAACTTTAGCCCCAGCCTTTTAGTTGCGATGATTTCGAAGGCTAAAGCATTTTGGGTTTTGAGGAGTCTTAATTGAGTGAAAAGGGAGGATAAAAAATGAGAAGGAGTATTGCGAGGTATATCGTTGATACACATTGTCATATAACGACATTGTATCAACCTGGGACCAAAGAAGGATGGGAGATGGTAGAGAGGGGTGAATGGAACGGCCTGCAACATGAGCTCGAGCCTTTTGATAACTGTTTTCTGACCATGTACGACATGGATAGATATGGTGTGGATATGGCTGTTCTACTTCCGAGTATCCCCGGGACCCTCAACGAGACTCAGGCGAAATTAGTAAAGAGGTTTCCGGACAGATTCAGGGCATGCTGCAGCGATCAAAAGACTGTGCTTAATGCAATGCGAGGTGGAACCCCCTGGACATTCAAGGCAGCCCTTGAAGAGACTGAAGAGGCATTGAAAACCGGCTATTTCGTTGGAATTGGAGAATTTGCTCCAGGCTCCTCCTCACGGCACAGACAGGCTCCAGGAGCAGAGGGTCCAGTGAGTTTTGAACAAAGAGTAGAGGAATGGGCTGCACTGTGTGAGTTGGGGGTTAAGTATAACGTACCCATTCTTTGCCATGACCAATTCATCTTCATGAGAGAGGGAAATTGGACCCTGACTGATCTGCTTGCAAAGGTATCAGAGATGAATCCTAAAGCCAAGATAGTCCAGACCCACGGAGCAGTAGAAGACGAGCGCGAGAGGGGTATGGATGCCATTCGAGACATGTATACTGTAGTTGGATCATTGGACAATGTGTATATGGAAACAGGTGGATGGTGTGAGAAACAGTTTGAGATTGCGTTTGAGGTAGGGGTTACAGCGAACCATCTGATGTGGGGGCATGATTATGGTAATGTTCCTCAATATATTGTCAGAGGCAATATCGAGAAATTTGGTCCTAAGATAAAGCCTTTGGAGTACAGAAAGACCATGTCGTTGATGGCATTTGGTTATGAGAAATTTCCTGCGGTTCCGACATATCAGCCTGATTTCTATGGTTGGGGGTTGAGAACAGTAGACAGGGTAGGGGACTGGTTGACACAGGATGAGATCAACCTGATTCTTGGGGGAACTGCGGCGAAGTTGTATAAATTACCAGTGCCTTATTCGAGGATGTTTCCGGAGGGCAGGCCGGATATCTTTGGTGACCAATGGGAGAAGAGTATTCCTTTTATACCGAGGGAGCAGGTTCAGCATCCTGATCCTGAAGGCCTTAAAATGTCTACAAAACCTTATAATCTCAATTATCAGAAGGCGTTGTTTCCTGAAAAGGAAAACAAGAAGAAATAGTTTAATCAACGAAACTTAGACTTGCCTTCATTTAATAATAATCTTGGCAAGTTGAAACTAAAGCCAATTTTTTTGGCAAGGATTTTTTACAATAAATTCATAAGAAGGAGGACAAAATGGGTAAGAAAAGATTATCGATATGGTTCATGGTTGCATTGATAGTGGCAGTGATGCTCCCTATGGCTACTTCTAAGGGGGTATGGGCAGAGACACTTAAA
>Ga0299912_10002897_pt1 | contig 14084 bp, 12 predicted proteins | sample RVTome_2_FD_207667 | JGI IMG/M metagenome (GOLD analysis project Ga0299912, IMG submission 207667) | Soil microbial communities from uranium-contaminated site in the Upper Colorado River Basin, Wyoming, United States - RVT95D214 (version 2) ...
CTAAGTAATGCGTACCCCGACTTCGAATCCTCCCATCATGGCATCTTCATTAAAAAAATGGCAACCCTTTTACAAAAGGAAGGATATGAGATAGCTGTAGTCACCCCTAAGATCTACAAAAAAAGCAAGTATTTTGAGAATCAGGATGGGATCAAGGTCTACCGTTTCCCTTTCTTCGCAAGAAATAAACTCCTGATTGAATATGAAAGGATCCCGTACCTACGAATGATTCTATATTATATTTCGGGGTTCTTTCTAACGCTTTATGTCTTATTCAGTCATCGGTGCGGGTTAATCCATGCCCACTGGGCCATCCCGACAGGGTTAATTGGTATATTGGTCGGAACTCTTTTTAATAAACCTGTTGTCGTAACAATCCATGGTTCTGATTTTCGAATGGCCATGGAGGGATCTGCCCTCCTCAAAAAGCTCTTCATCTACGTATGTAAGAAAGCAAGGCATGTCAACTGCGTTTCAGGGGCGCAGAAGAAAACGATAGAACAATTGGGCATTCAGGATGAGAAAATATCAACCATTCCGATGGGAGTTGAAGCAGTTTTTAGAGGGTTAGGGCAGAGACCCAGCAGAGATAATCGAGATCAATTCATCACTGTTATCAGCAATCGAAATTTATTACCCATTTATAATGTTTCACAGTTGATTCGAGCCATCCCCGGCGTTCTTAAAGAAGAACCAGAAACTCGATTTGTCATCGCAGGCGATGGGCAGGAAAGAGAGACGCTTGAGGAAGAGACAAAAGAATTAAACATCGATACATCGATTCAATTTTTGGGTCGCATCCCTCACGAGGAAATGCCCAAACTTTTAGCCGAAGCAGATATTTATATTTCCACCTCTTTATACGATGGGACTTCTGTTTCTTTACTCGAGGCGATGGCCTCGGGTTGTTTTCCTGTGGTAAGCGATATTTCATCCAATAGAGAATGGATTAGAGACGGTGAAAATGGATTTTTAGTCCCTGTTAACGATGAGCAATACCTCGCCAATAAAATTATTGACGCTATTCGAGATAAAGGATTGTTAGAGAAAGCCTGTAAAGAGAATCAGTCTATTTCGGAGGAAAAAACCCTATGGCCCGTATGCATAAAAAAAATAAAGAAGATTTATGAAGATCAAAAGGTAGGGTCTGAAATATAGCCTCAGTTTCCTGCATTCCTGGCTTCCTTATAATAAGGAATCCAAGAGGCCAGGAAAAATTCTCTGTTTTGATTCAAGATTCATTCTGAACCTAAACCGTAAAGGTTTTTGTGAACCAAAAGATTAAAAATGATGACTAATGAAAATCCTTTACATTACGCTTGAAGATTTGTCACTACATAAAGGGTCAGTCACTCATGTTAAAGAAATTGTCGCTGGCCTGCGAAAACAAGGCCATCAGGTCGGATTGATCGGACGCCCCTGGAATTCTATTCCTTTCTCGTCTTTATTTCTCTTGATTTCCATTTTTGGAAAACTTCCCCAATATGATGTTATTTATGCCAGGGATTATCATACCGCGATTATTGCTCTCTTACCACGGGTCCTTTTCCAAAAAAAATTAATTTACGAGATTAATGGATTAGCCAATGAAGAACAGAAATTGAAGAACCAATCTATATTCAATCAGGTAATCTCTTTTTTCATCCGGAAGGCAGAAAACCTGGCAACCCGATTCTCTGATCAGATCATTTGCGTAACCCCTCAAATAGCAAACTACCTCGTTCAACATTTTCATTGTCAGCCGGATAAGGTGAAAGTCATCAGCAACGGGGTGAATACGAAAAAGTTTTTCCCGATCACTGATAAACACCTGCTTAAACAATTTAGGGATAGATTGGACATCGGAGAAGGGGAGATTTTAATTGTATTCATCGGGAACCTGGCCCCATGGCAAGGAATCGAATATCTCATACGGGTTGCCCCTTTGCTCCTGAAGGAGAAAAAAAATGTAAGATTTTTAATTGTTGGAGAGGGAATATGGAAAGATAAACTTGAGATGAGTGTAAAAAAATTAGGATTATCTGATCATTTTACCTTTACAGGGATGGTCGATTATGATCAAATTCCCGCATACATTAATATTGCAGACATTTGTGTCCTACCCAAACGACACTTGAAATCTGGCTATTCTCCAATAAAACTTTATGAATATATGGCATGTGGGAAACCCATTATTTCTTCGCAAGCAGAAGGTCTTGAATTTATTGAAGAAGAGGGAATAGGGCGAGTCATTGATCCGGAAAATACCGTAAGCTTTAAAGAAGCATTGAAAGATCTCATTCAAGATCAAAAGAAGAGAGAAGCAATGGGTGAAAGGGCTCTTTTCGTTGCCCGCAAAAGGTTTGATTGGGAGATAAAGGTCATCGAGATTGAAAAAATAATGAAAGAATTGTTGGCATAAGGTTTGCTATTATAGAACTTATGGATCATATGGTTTATTTCCTATGGGCGCTATTTATAAGGAAATTCAATTGGATTCAATAAGTTAGGGTATCAATATTTTTTTGGACGAACTGTTCATGGGATGAACAATTTCGGGCATAAAATGGGCAAAATTTGACCATTATGGGAAACCTTGAACTTTTTAAGCCTCCGCAAGAGATTAGGGAGTTAAATCTACTTCAGGAATTGGAGAAGAATCCGATCATTTCGCAACGTGAATTGTCCCATAAGTTTGGTATTGCCCTCGGTTTAACCAATGCCTGTTTAAAAAGGATGGCCCGGAGGGGTTGGATCCGAATCATGAGCCTGGATCATCACAAGATCGGATATTACCTGACACCGAAAGGCTTTGCCGAAAAAGCTAACCTTACCCTTAATCTCATCTCCTGGACCGTTCAACATTACTCTGCATTGAAGGAGATCATTGGTAGAAAGCTTTTAGAGATGGAGAATTCAGGCGTAAAACGCATCGTTTTTTATGGACTGAGTGACGAGATGGAGATTGCTTTCGTGACCCTCCAGGGTGTGAACCTTGAACTCGTCGGGATCGTTGAGGATGAGGACAAAATAAATCGCAAAGAGGTTTTTGGCTTTGAGTTGAGGGATGTTCGGCAGGTCGAAATATTAAAACCGGAAGCCGTCCTGATTACTTCTCTTGCTAATCAGGCTGAAAGAACAGAAAAATTAGCCAATTTAATTGATGTGGAAAAGATTCGCATATGGAGTATTCCAGCTCTTTAACCCCTGAAATCGTCATTGAACCTTCGAAAGGATGGGTCTCCCTGAAACTGGGAGAGCTATGGCAATACCGCGAACTCCTGTTCTTCCTCATCTGGCGGGATGTAAAAGTGCGTTATAAACAAGCTGTCCTGGGCATTGCCTGGGCGATCATCCAGCCCCTGGTGACGATGGTGATTTTTAGCGTGATCTTCGGCCAGTTGGCAAAGCTTCCTTCGGAGGGCATTCCTTATCCAGTTTTCTGTTATGTGGCGCTGCTTCCCTGGCAACTCTTTTCAGGGGCGCTGACCCGCTGCGGTACATCGCTTGTTGGAAATGCCAACTTGTTGACCAAGGTTTACTTCCCACGCCTTATCATTCCGCTTTCTGCGACTCTAAGCGGCTTGGTGGACTTTGCCATTTCTTTTATTGTCCTGTTGGGACTGATGCTCTATTACCGCATGTTTCCCACTTGGGCTGTTCTGTGGTTGCCGCTGCTGGTCATCTTTACCTTGGTTACGGCCCTGTCTGTTGGATTGTGGTTGTCCGCGCTGAATGTTGAGTACCGAGACGTGCAGCATATTATCCCCTTTCTTATTCAGGCCTGGATGTTTGCTTCACCGATTGTCTACTCGGCCGAATTGATACCGTCAGGTCCATGGCGGTTTGTCTATGGACTAAACCCGCTGGCCGGAGTGATTCAAAGCTTCCGCTGGATTCTTCTTGGGGTTCATCCTCCCCAGGTGTGGATGACTGTGTCGGCGGGAGTGGTGGTAATCCTGTTGGTAACAGGACTCTATTATTTCAGACGAATGGAGAAGGTCTTTGCGGATGTGGTTTAGCCATGGGTGAGATTGCCATTCAAGTTGAGAGGTTGGGTAAGAAATACCGAATTGGAACCCCTCAAGTACCCTATAGGACACTCAGAGAGGCGGTCATGGAGATGCTTACCCGCCGCTCGCTGCGTCGTTTTCGAAATTCGACCTCCTCAACGCAGAATTCGGAAATCTTATGGGCTCTCAAGGATGTATCGTTTGAAATCAAGCAAGGTGAGGTCCTTGGCGTTATTGGCCGAAACGGAGCGGGGAAGACCACGCTTCTCAAAATTCTTTCTCATATTACAGAGCCGACAGAAGGCCGGGCGATCCTTCATGGAAGGGTCGGTTCCCTTCTGGAGGTGGGAACGGGCTTTCATCCCGAACTGACCGGACGGGAAAACTTATACTTGAATGGCGCCATTCTCGGGATGAAGCGGGATTCGATTAACCGTCGATTCGATGAGATTGTGGCCTTCGCCGAAGTCGAAAGATTTATCGATACCCCGGTCAAACGCTACTCGAGTGGAATGTACCTGCGGCTGGCCTTTGCGGTTGCTGCCCACCTGGAACCGGAGATCCTGTTGGTAGATGAAGTCCTGGCAGTAGGGGATGCAGCCTTCCAGAAGAAGTGTCTTGGAAAGATGGGCGACGTTGCCCAGGAGGGGCGGACCGTGCTGTTCATAAGCCACAACATGCAGGCCGTTCGGACGCTTTGTAAAACCGCTCTGTTGCTAACGGATGGGAGAATCGAGACGCAAGGCGATGTCCATTCGGTGGTCAATACTTACTTAAGCAAAGGGTTGAGAAATATTGCCGACCGGGTTTGGGAGGACTTGGAAACCGCACCGGGAAGTGAATTCATCAAAATACGGAGCGCAAGAGTCATCCCTGACACGGACAATCAAGGTCAGGTGATTACCGTCAAAACTCATTTTCGCATCGAGTTTGTCTTTCGCCTCACCCTACCTGAAGCTCTCTTTTATATTGGTTTTCACTTCCGGAGTATATCCGGAGAATGTATTTTTGTTTCAGCTTCTACACCCAAGATAATCAGGCAGGGAATGTATCAAAGCACATGCTTCGTGCCGGGGGAGTTTCTAAATAGCGGTACCTATACTCTGGAGGTTTATTTCGTCAGAGATGGTCAAGTTGTCCTTTATCAGGCATCCGATCTACTTGTTTTTGAAGTTCATGAGGCAGAAAGAGAACCCGGAAGTTGGCTTGGAAAAATACCGGGCGCGGTCAGGCCCAAACTGAAATGGGATATGGCTCCTGTTCCAATAAGTTAGCCTCCCGGGAATAGATCCTGCTGGAGATCATAGAAGGAGATGTTATGATCCGGAAAGACTATTTGGCCTTTGGCAAACCCGACTTTGGGGAGGAAGAAATTGCTGCTATGACTCGGGTCATGCGTTCCGGCTGGGTTGGGATGGGGCCCGAAACGATTGCCTTTGAACGAGAATTGTCCCAATTTCTGGATTCTCCCCATGTAGTGACGGTTAACTCCTGCACTTCGGCCCTGTTCCTCTCCCTGCTTGTCGTGGGTGTTGGTCCGGGGGATGAAGTGATCTGTCCCAGTCTGACCTGGTGCGCGACGGCAAACGCGGCCTTGTATCTTGGGGCAAGACCGGTTTTCTGCGATGTGGATCCGGATACCCTGTGTGTGACGCCAGAACTCGTTCGAGAAAAACTCACCGAAAAAACGAAAGCTGTGATGGTTGTGCATTTTGGAGGATTCACGGTTGAGGTTGATGAGATCCGTGGCCTCCTTCCTGATCATACAGCGATTGTTGAAGACGCGGCCCATGCATTGGGGTCCAGATATGCGAACGGACGGCCGGTTGGTTCGTCGGGGAATTTGACCTGTTTAAGTTTCTACGCCAACAAAAACCTTTCCACCGGCGAAGGAGGGGCCCTCGCTGTGGCTGACGGAACCGTAGCAGATCGACTGCGTTCACTCCGTCAAAATGCAATGCCAGCAGATGCATGGAAGCGTTATAGTTTTCCGAAGTCAGTACCTCAATGTGAATTAAGAGAACTGGGCTACAAGATGAACTATACGGATTTACAGGCCTCCATTGGGAGGGTTCAGTTGAAGCGGCAACCCGAGTTCTCCGCCACTCGTCTGGCCATTGCCAAACACTACTATGAGGCACTCCAAACGATCATTCCTCCTCTAAGGTTTCAGAAAGATATTCTTCATCCGAGCCATGCCCGTCATCTGTTCATCATACAAATGACAAAGGGGCGCCTTTCAAGGGATGATCTCTTGTTCGCGTTGCGCACTCGAAATGTGGGAGCAAGTATTCATTATGCTCCACTTCATCGCATGCCCCTCTACCGTGGCAATGAGCAGGGCGCTCTTCCGAATACAGATCATATAGGGAAAAGGATCATGACCCTTCCCATCAGCGTCAGTATGAATACAGAGGATGTCGACTACGTCATCGCGCAACTTACACAATGCATTGGATGAAAAGAAAAGGATTGTATGAAAAACTCGAATGCAATTGAGCAAAAGGGTTCAACCACACGATACGGTTTCTATGGCCGTCTTAAGGCCGGGTTTCCCTCTCAAGTCATAGTGGATAATACCGAATTATGTAACCTAGAGTGTGTTCATTGTGCCCATTCAATATTTAAGAAATCCAAACATTATACTGGGCGTTCGCTTAATCCCGACTTGAATGCGAAGTTAGTAGATGAAATCCGCTTGCATGGTCAAAACATCACTCAGTATATCCGCTATAGCAGTGAAGGAGAACCCCTCCTTGATCCTCATATCTACGAGATGCTGACCTACGCTGTCAGGAATTCGGGGGTGACAGTAATACTTACCACAAACGGCACAGTGATGAACGAGGAGCGGATTGAACGACTGCTTGCTGCTGGCCTAGACGTGGTGGACATCAGCATTGATGCATTCACCCCTGAAACCTACGCAAAAATTCGGGTCAATGGCAATCTAAATGTTACACGAACTAATGTATTGCTCCTCCTCCGGATGGCGAAACAGCATGTCGCCCATACCAAGGTGGTTGTGAGCTATATCGAACAGCGCGAGAATACTCATGAAACGAATGACTTTGAAAGATTTTGGAGAGATAACGGGGCGGATTATGTCGTCATACGGAGACTCCATTCCAATTCTGGAATAATGGCTGATATTGCGAACCTGATGCGAAAAGAATCTATAGAGAAAATACGACGCCCCTGCCCCTATCCATGGGAGAGGATAATTTTAAATCCCCGGGGTTATCTTAGTTTTTGCCCTGCTGATTGGACGCACGACTCAACCATTCCGTATGCTGATTATCGTACCACAACAATCTTTGATACCTGGCAGGGTGATTTTTATCAGAAACTACGAGAGGCACATCATAAAAACAACTTCACCCGTCATGGATTTTGTGGGCAGTGTCCAGATTGGAAAATCATATGCTGGCCAAGTGAAGGCCGGAGCTACGCGAACATGATTGAAGAATTCAAGGAGATAGAATGAAACTGATTCCTCATTCCAGGCCGTGGTTGACGGAGGCTGACACCTCCGCCGTTATGGCGACTTTGCAATCTGAGATGATTGCACAAGGGGAGCAGACCCGTGCCTTTGAGGATGCGCTGAGTCTTTGGGTTGGCATTGAAGATGGAGGTGTAGCAGTGGGCAGGGGAGCAGCAGCCTTAGTTTTGGCATTGTTAGCATTAAGAGTTGGAGTGGGCGATGAAGTTGTTATGCCCACCTATGTGTGCCCAAGCGTGTTTGAGGCGGTCCTGAGCACTGGTGCGACGCCCGTTTTATGCGATGTAGGCTGCAGTTGGGTGGTTACGGCCGAAAATGTGGAAAGGTATCTTACCGGGCGGACAAAAGTCCTTCTTGTACCTCACATGTACGGGATTTTTGCGCATGTCGACTCCTTTCGTCAGTTTGGCATTCCCATTATTGAAGATTGCGCACAAGCCATTGCCGACAGGGGTCAAAGACAAGTGGCAGGGGACATCGGTGTTTTTTCATTCCATCCTACAAAATGTCTGACAACGGGTGAGGGCGGCATGGCAGTTTCCGCGAAGAAAGATCTTGTGAGTGCGATGCGTGTCATCAGGGACGGCAGTCAAAACTCGGATCGGGCTCGGCTTTTTTCGCCACTATCTGATATTGCAGCCGCGTTGGGATTAAGCCAGTTGGCCCGGTACTCACAAGCACTGCATCGTCGCCTGACATTGGCGCTTAAGTACAAGGCGGCACTGGAACAGGTTTTGGGTGACAGTTTCGGAGATGAAGCCGTGGCAGCATATGCGCAAAGCATGTTCTTTCGTTTTCCAATTTCTGTGCCCGGCGGGTTAGATGCCTACCAGGAGTCGTTCGCCCAAAGGCACATTATTATTCGAAGAGGGGTAGATAGACTTCTTCACCGCTACATGGGTCTGCCTGACCATAAGTTCGAAATGGGAGTGAAATTGTTTAACAACACTGTCTCACTCCCAATTTACCCGGCACTGACTGGCGAAGAGCAGGCCTATTGTATTGAAACCGCCGTTGAAATTTTTTCTAATCAAGGTCAAGTGTCGTTCAAGTAAAACGGAGCGGACTTACCACAATGACAAATAACATTGCAACCCCCATCATCCAGCAGATCGAAGAAATGATAAAGGACGTGCCCGGCTGGTCACCGGTGGACCAACTCTACACGCTCTTTAGTCTGGTCTATCTCACCCCGGATCTCGAAGGGGACATCGTCGAAATTGGCTCGTGGTGTGGACGGTCGGCTTCCGCTTTAGGACTCGCTGCCAGACTTACCAGGAACACCAGGGTTCATTGTATCGACCTCTTCCCTGAAAAGGATGATTGGGTGGAGAATGAAGATGGGAGTTACTCGTTTGAAGTAAAGATCGAGGGGAGCGTATACACCAGTTACAGGGATCAGACCGTATGGAAAGAACCCTTTGAACGGGATATCGCCCCTCTTTATGAACGACAGCATAGCATCCTGGATATTTTTCGAGAAACGATTTCCAGGAACGATCTGGAGGATTTCGTCAAGGTCTACAGAGGGGATTCGACATTGTTTGTCCGTTCCATAGGGGAAAATTTCAAATGTAAATTGGTCTTTATCGACGGCGATCATAGCTATGAGGCAGTATGTCATGATATTTGGAACATGGGTCGGTTCCTGGTCGAGGGGGGATGGATCTGTTTTGATGACGTCTTCTCGGGCTATGATGGCGTAAACGGGGCGATCGAAGATTGCATCATTAATAATCCTGACTATGAACTCGGGCAACAGATGACCAGGAAGTTCTTTATTGCCCGAAAAAGGAGGAGGGCGAGATGACCCCTCCCATCAAATCCTTGCAAAACGGTGAGGGCCGATATGAGCGATATGTCACTCAGGCATGAATCTGAAAGAATGCAGAGGGAGGTGCTTGAACATCTCTATGAAACAACCGATCTAACGGTTTTCGAGATGTTCCGGAACTTCGCTGTGTTCACCCCAAGGTTTAATCTTGCCCGATTTCTGGCGCATTATGAGATGTTCAAGAAAGTTGTAGGACTGCCCGGGGTGATTATCGACCTGGGGGTGTATCGGGGTGGTTCCACGTTTACATGGGCAAAGCTGTGCGAGATCTTTTGCCCCACCGATGTCCGGAAGGTGGTTTATGGGTTTGACACGTTCACTGGTTTTGGGTCTTTAAGCCAAGAGGACGGGCCGATAAATGCTGAACAGGATGTCAAACCAGGGGGCTATTTTGGGGGCCCTTCCGTTGAGAGAGATTTGGAACTCGCCCAAAAGGCGATGAATCATGACAAACATCTTCAGCATCTGAATCGGATCGAGTTCATTAAGGGGGATGGGGTTAAAACCATCCCTGAATTTGTTTCTTCCAAAGGACATGGGCTCAGGGTGGTTCTCTTGAATCTTGACTTGGACCTTTACGAACCCACACGAGTTGCGCTAGAGCATTTCGTTCCCCGGATGGTGAGAGGGGGCATCATCCTCCTCGATGAGTACGCTGTAGACACGTTTGGGGGCGAGTCCAAGGCGGTCGATGAGTATTTCTTTAAAACCTATGGGAAGAAAGCCCTCATTAAGAAATTACCGTGGCATAGCAACCCATCAGGATACATCGAGGTGGATTTTTGAAGGTAGGTGTTATTCAGTCAAATTATGTTCCGTGGCGTGGATATTTTGATTTTGTCGATGAAGTGGATCTGTTTATTTTTCATGATGATCTCCAATACACCAAAGGGGATTGGCGTAATAGAAATAAGATTAAAACACCGAAGGGACTTATCTGGCTGACGGTGCCGGTAAACTATGAACAAACGTCACAATGGATATGCGACACCCGGATCGATTACTCTCAGAAATGGCGAGAGGGACACCTTCATCGATTTCAGGCGAACTATGTCAAAACACCATTTTTTATGGAAGCGATGAGCCTTTTCGAGGAAGGTCTATCTTGTGGTGATTCGACCATCAGTCAGCTCAACATCCGGCTGATTAAGCTGATTTCGGGTTACCTCGGGATCACAACGCCACTTGCCCTCTCTTCTGAGTACGCCGTGACGGGAACGAAAACGGACCGCTTGATCCAGCTCCTCAGGAAGGTAGGAGCGACCAGCTATCTGTCCGGCCCTCGTGCGAAAGGGTACCTGGATGAGAATCTGTTTCGTGACCATGGCATTGGTCTTGAATATAAAAGCTATGATTACCCTGCTTATCCGCAACCCTGGGGCAAGTTTGCCGGAATGGTTTCCATGTTGGATCTGATTGCAAATACCGGAAGAACGGCCAGGGATTATCTGAAAAGCCAGACACCGAACACGGTCGCAATGGGATGAACGATGGTTTTGGAAGACGCTAAAAGACTAGACGATATATTACTGGAGATTTCCAAGGGAAATGCGGTAGATGAGCGTCAACTTCTTCCGTTCCTCTGCTTCGAGGAAAAGGAGAAACGTTGCGAGGTCAACGCCAAACTTGCAGAAGCCTACGCCGAGGCAGGGAATCTGGAGCAAGCCAGGACGTTCATCCGGCGCGCGTGGGTTCTCAGCAGGTTTTCTGCCGATTTGATGCCCCTTTATACCAAGATCTGCTCATCCCTGGGCGATATCCCGTCTATTCGTGATGTGTATAAACGATTAGGACTGAAGAGGGCCGCAGAAGGCGACATTTCCGGAGCGATCCATTATTTCGATCTGTGGCAGTATGCTTACGCCACGTTTACCAGCGTGGATCGATATGACTATGACTTCGATATCCTGGAGTCCATGGACCGTCTCGCAGAACCCTATCGTCTCCCGCTCAGGAAGGGAACCTCATCTCAAACGGGTCGAAGAACCCGATTGGCCTACCTGGTGAAAGGGGTGGCCGAAACGGGCTCGGTACTTTTGAAGATAAATCTTCTCTTTGCCAAGTTCCATGATCAATCGCAATTTGAGCTGACATTCTTCACACCGGAGCCAAAAAAAACAATTCTGCGCTCCGCAATGGGAAAGGAGAATATCAAGTTCTTCGAACAGCACAACTGCAATGTCATTTGGGCACCCGACTTGAAAAACGTACAAGACACGGTCCTTGCGGTCGCTCGAAGGATTTATGAAGCGAAGCCTGACCTCCTGATCACCAGCGCCGCTCTGGCTGATTTCAAGCATTGCTTCCTGACCTCGCTACGCCCGGCCCCTATTACCGTCGGCTTTATTCAAGGGCCCCCTTCGCAGTTTGCTCCCCTATCTCTGGACTGGGGGATTGCCTGGGTCAGACATCCACTGATGGATTGCCCGGTGGGGTGTTCCTTAATCGATCTGGAAGAGGAATTGCCCCGGAGAGAGGATGTAGTGTCCTACGAACGGCATGAATTGAATCTACCCGAACAGAGCCTTCTATTATTGAGTGGCGGGCGTCATGTGAAATTTCAGGATCCGGAGTTTTGGAAAGCAATCTTCGAGGTCCTCGGTAAGCATCCACATACTTTTTACTTAGCGGTTGGAGTTCAAGAAGATCAACTTCCTTTCTTACCGCCGATGGTCCCGCAAGACGTTAAAGGCCGGATTCGATTCTTCGACTGGAGAAAGGAAGGGGATTACCTGAAGATTCTCTGTTTGGCGGACATCCTGATTGATACATTTCCGTCGGGTGGCGGCGCGATTCTGTTCGACGCGATGGCTCTCGGCATCCCGGTTGTGTCATTTAAGAACAACTATATGAAACGTTTTGATCAGACCGATTGGTCGGTTGCTGAGGAGATCCTTGGCATTCCCATTCCGGAGATGATCGTTCCGCGGGGAGATTTTGGTCGTTTCAAGGCCGTCGTTTCTAGGTTAATTGAAGACAAGAACTATCGCCAGGATGTCGGCGAGCATTGTCGAAACGAAGCCCACGAGAAGCGCGGAAACCCTCGCCGAATGGTTCAAAAATGTGAAGAGGTTTATCTCAAGCTGACCGAAGAAAAACAGAGACTGGATGCTGCCGGGGGGGACGCCAGCAAAACGCTCCAGACGGGGCCGGGAGCGATTGCGAGAAGACTGCTGCGGGTCTTTTCCAGTCGGAGCTGATAGACGAGGCCAGACGGATAGAGGACCTCTGTCGTAGGAGGCGTATTTTTTGATATGAAACGATGGAGCAACGAAAAAAGACATAAATTGAAGCGGTATCTGTTAAGAAAATGCCTTTCCGTGACCGACCTGATAGCACGGTTTCTTTCCCCGATCATGGCACCGGTCATCACTTATATGGCCAAAACAGGAGCGGGAACGGACCGGTGCCTTCGCTGGGGTTCTCTTCCGATGTTAGTGCACTTCTACTCACCTGTGCCGGACTTGGAAGATTTGGATCATCGAAAGATCTGGGATCGCCAAAGCGCTTTGGCGGGTCTTGATTTTTATCCCGAGGCCCAGATCGAATTTCTTTCAGAAATGGGCAAGCAATTTGGATCCGAATGTAATTGGCCCTCGGAACCCCAAGCGGATGCCTCTCAGTTTTATACTGAAAACGGAACCTTTAGTTATGGATGTGCAGCCATTAGCCACTGCATCCTGAGGCATTTTAAACCTCGTCATGTCATTGAAGTCGGATCAGGAAACTCGTCCCTCGTTATTTCAAAAGCGTTGTCTCTGAATGCGAGAGATTCGGCTGAGCCGATCGATTACAGCGTTGTGGACCCTTATCCTCGCCCGATCATAGAGAATGGATTATCCGGGGTGACGCAAATTGTCAAAGGACCGGTGGAGTGGATGGAAACGGGCTTCTTTGATCAACTGTGCAAGAATGATGTGCTTTTCATAGATTCTGGGCACACGGTACGCATTGGCGGGGATGTAAACTACCTCATTCTGGATGTCTTGCCCCGACTTGCTTCAGGCGTGATTGTCCATTTTCATGACATCGGCTTGCCTTACGAATATCCGAAAGTGTACGCGACCAATCCACGGTTCCGAGTATTCTGGACGGAGGCCTATCTGTTACAGGCGTTTCTTTGTTTTAATAGCCAATTTGAGATTCTCCTGGCCATGCACTACATCATGACGCAATATCTGGACGTATTCCGCGCCGCTTTTCCGCTCCATGACCCCGTTCAACATCGAGCGAGCAGCGGGAGCTTCTGGATTCGCAGGAAATAGATTGAAGGTATGAAATTGGCAGAGTCTCCCAGAATAAAATTCGCCTTGGTTTCTAATGTCCTTCCGCCATCGTGGTCAGGACAGGCAGTGGTTCTCCATCGCCTTCTTCGAAAGCGTCGTGCCATCAGTGGATATGTTTGCATAAGAAAGAAATAGATGAATTAGATTACGGAGCAACAAGAATCAGGGATTAACCGGATGAAAGACACACTCCCTTTAGTTACGATAATCACCCCTACCTATAATCGTGCACCATACCTAGACGAAACCATCCAAAGCGTTTTGAAACAGGGTTATCCGAATCTTGAATATATTGTGCTGGACGATGGTTCTCAGGATAACACGCGTCAAGTATTACAGAAATACGAAGGGCACATTTATTGGGAATCCCATCAGAATATGGGTGAGGCGCTGACTGTAAACAAGGGGTTTACAATCGCGAAAGGGGAGATCGTTTGTGTTGTGAACTCAGATGATCCACTCTTACCCGG
>Ga0299912_10002898_pt1 | contig 14084 bp, 19 predicted proteins | sample RVTome_2_FD_207667 | JGI IMG/M metagenome (GOLD analysis project Ga0299912, IMG submission 207667) | Soil microbial communities from uranium-contaminated site in the Upper Colorado River Basin, Wyoming, United States - RVT95D214 (version 2) ...
GCGCAAGGGCACCGAGGCCGCGCGCAAGCGGATGGTCAGCGTCCAGCGCTTCGACAACCGCACCGTGCCCTTCCGCCTGGTCGGGCATTACGGCGCGGGGCGCGTGCTGCTCAAGCCGGCGTCGCCCGGTACCGGCGTCATCGCCGGCGGGCCGGTGCGTGCCGTGCTCGAGGCGGCGGGTATTTCCGACATCCTGACCAAGTCCCTCGGCTCGAATAACCCGCACAACCTGGTGCGGGCCACGATGGAGGGCCTGGGCCGGATGCAGTCGGCGTCTGACGTGGCCAAGCGGCGGGGCATCTCCGTGAGTCGGATGTTCGGCATCCGGCACGACGAGGAGGCATAGCCATGGCCAAGCGGCGCGTGCTCAAGGTGACGCAGACGCAGTCGATCATCGGCAACAAGCTCAAGGCCAAGCGCACGATTGCGGCGCTGGGGCTGCGGCGGATGCACCACACGGTGACGCATACGGACACGCCGCAGATCCGGGGCATGGTGTTCAAGGTCAAGCACATGGTGAGCGTCGAGGAGACGGAGGAGTAGCATGAAGCTCAGCGATCTCAAGCCGGCCCCCGGGGCCACCCATCGCGTGAAGCGCGTGGGCCGCGGGCCGGGCAGCGGCCGCGGCGGCACCAGCGGCCGCGGTCACAAGGGCCAGCTCGCCCGCTCGGGCACGAATCACCGCCCTTGGTTCGAGGGCGGCCAGATGCCGATCCAGCGGCGGGTGCCCAAGCGCGGGTTCACGAACATCTTCCGGTTGGAGTACCAGCCGGTGAACGTGGGCCAGTTGGCGCGGATGCCCGAGGGCAGCGAGGTGACGGCCGAGACCCTCTACGCGAACGGCCTGATTCGCAAACGCAATCGGCCCGTGAAACTGCTCGGCGACGGGGAAGTGGCCCGGGCGCTGGCGGTGCGCGTCGATGCCTGTAGCGCGAAGGCGCGGGAGCTGATCGAGAAGGCCGGCGGGACGGTCGAGGTGGCGGTCTAGCCGCGGGAGCGGCCGGCTGCCTCACAGACGAGGAGACACGCCCAGATGCTCGCGAGTTTTCAGAGCACGTTCAAGATCCCCGATCTGCGCAAGCGCATCATCTTCACGGCGCTGATGCTGATCGTTTATCGCCTGGGCAGCCACATCACGCTGCCGGGCGTGAACCGGCTGGCCATCGAGGAGTTCTTCCGCGGCCAGGGCGGCGGCATTCTCGCGCTCTACGATCTGTTTGCGGGGGGCAACCTGTCCAAGGCGACCATCTTCGCCCTGGGCATCATGCCGTACATCAGCGCCTCAATCATCCTGCAGCTCCTGCAGGCCGTGATCCCCTACTTCGAGAAGTTGGCGAAGGAGGGCGAAGAGGGGCGCAAGAAGATCAACCAGTACACCCGCTACGGCACGGTGCTGCTGGCGGCGCTGCAGAGCTTCGGCGTCGCGGTCTTCCTGGAATCGATGGGCGCGGAGGTCGTCTCCACCACCGGCTTCGGCTTCAAGCTGATGGTGATGCTGACCCTGACCACGGGCACCATCTTCGTCATGTGGCTGGGCGAGCAGATCTCGGAGCGCGGCATCGGCAACGGTATCAGCCTGATCATCACGATCGGCATTATCGCCCGCTACCCGCTCGACCTGATCAACACGATCCAGGCGCTGCGCACCAAGCAGATGTCCTACCTGGGCGGGCTGGTGATGTTGGCCATGATGGTGCTGGTCATCGCCGGCATCATCTACATGACCCAGGGCCAGCGGCGCATCCCCGTCCAGTATCCGAAGCGGGTGGTCGGCCGCAAGGTCTACGGGGGGCAGAACACGCACATCCCCCTGCGCGTGAACACCGCCGGCGTGATCCCGATCATCTTCGCGCAGTCGATCGTGATGTTCCCAGCGACGATCTCGAGCATGTTCCAGGGCAACGTGACCATGGACACCATCACGCGCCTGATGTCCCCGGGGACGCCGCTCTACATCATCCTGTACACGCTGATCATCATCTTCTTTACGTACTTCTACACGGCCATTGTCCTCAACCCGGTGGACATGGCCGAGAACATGAAGAAGTTCGGCGGCTTCATCCCCGGCATCCGACCGGGCAAGAGCACCGCCGGCTTCATCGATCGCGCGCTGAGTCGGATCACCTTGCCGGGCGCCTTTTTCCTGGCCTTCATCGCGATCTTGCCCGACATCCTGATTCGTCAGTTCCACATCCCCTTCTACTTCGGCGGCACCGGGCTGCTGATCGTGGTGGGCGTGATGCTCGATACCCTGCAGCAGATCGAAAGCCACCTCTTCATGCGGCACTACGACGGTTTCATGAAGAAGGGGCGCCTGCGGGGGCGGAGGTAGGCGTGCATCTGATTATCCTGGGGGCGCCGGGCTCCGGCAAGGGAACCCAGGCGGTGAGAATCAAGGAGCGCTACGGGCTCGCGCACATCTCGACGGGGGACATCCTGCGCGCGGAAGTGGCGGCGGGTAGCGAGCTGGGCCGGCGGGCGAAGGCCGTAATGGACGCCGGTCAGTTGGTGGGCGACGACATCGTGCTCGCCATGGTGGGGAAGCGGTTGGCGCAGCCGGACTGCGTGCGCGGCTGGATCCTGGATGGCTTCCCGCGCACCCGGGCGCAGGCCGAGGGCCTGGGTCGCCTGCTGGCGGGCGCTGATCTGGACGTGGACCTGGGGCTGTTGATCCAGGTCCAGCCCGAGGAAGTGATCCGGCGCTTGAGCGGCAGGCGCGTAAATCGCGCCAGCGGGCGCATCTACAGCCGGGAGGAGCTGATCCACCTGGCGGACGCGACGGGCGAAATCCCCGCGGCGGGCGCGGCGCCCGAGGGCGGCGATTTCTACCAGCGCGACGACGACAAGGCGGACACGATCCGCGATCGGCTGGCAGTCTACGAGGAGCAGACGCGGCCGGTGATCGACTACTACGAGAACCACGACAAGGTCGTGCGGATCGACGGCGCTCAGCCCATGGAACGGGTGACGGACGCCATCTTCTCGATCCTGCGCGATCGTTTCGGCAGTCGGGAATCGGCATGATCCGGCTCAAGAGCAAGGCGGACATCGAGGCCATGCGCATGGCGGGAACCATTTTGCGGCGGGCGCTGACCAGCGCTGGTGCCGCGGTCCGCCCGGGCCTGACCACTGCCGAGCTGGACGAGCTGGTGCGCGCCAGCATCGCGGGCGATGGCGCCCGCCCGGCCTTCAAGGGCTACCACGGCTTTCCCGGCCACGCCTGCATCTCCGTGAATGAGGCGGTAGTGCACGGCATCCCCGGGCCGCGGGCGTTGGTCGAGGGCGACCTGGTGAGCATCGACGTCGGCGTGGAAAAGGGCGGCTACTACGCTGACGCCTGCGAGACCTTTGCGGTGGGCCGCATCAGCGCGCAGGCGCAGCGGCTGCTGGACGTCACCCGGGCCTCCCTGGCAGCCGGCATCGCCCAGGCGCAGCCGGGTCGGCGGCTGGGCGACATCTCGCACGCGGTACAGGCTTACGTCGAGGGCCACGGCTTCTCGGTGGTGCGCGACCTCGTCGGGCACGGCATCGGCTGGGCGCTGCACGAAGAACCGCAGGTGCCGAACTTCGGGGAAGCCGGCAAGGGTCCGGAGTTGGCCGTGGGGTGGGTGCTGGCGATCGAGCCCATGGTGAACGAAGGCCGCGAAGCGGTGCGCACGCTGGCCGACGAATGGACGGTGGTGACTGCGGACGGCAAGCTGTCCGCGCATTTCGAGCACACGGTGGCCGTCACGGAGCAGGGGCCCGTGATTCTCACCGCCTAGGCGCCGCGGCGCGGAGGTGTAGTGGCCAAACAAGGTGCCATTTCAGTGGAAGGGACCGTGATCGAGGCGCTTTCGAACGCCATGTTCCGAGTCGAACTCGAGAACAACCACACGGTTCTCGCCCACGTGGCCGGCAAGATGCGCATGCATCTGATTCGCATTCTGCCGGGGGACAAGGTGACGGTGGAGCTTTCGCCTTACGATCTGACCCGCGGGCGCATCGTCTACCGCTACAAATAGCGTCGCGCAGGCGACGCGGTGAAAGAGGTTGTCATGAAGGTGCGAGCCTCGGTCAAGCCCATCTGCGAGAACTGCAAGCTGATCCGTCGCCGTGGCGTGCTGCGGGTCATCTGCAAGAAGAACCCCCGGCACAAGCAGCGCCAGGGTTAGTCCGGTAGTTAAGGAGGAACTGTTTTGGCCCGAATCCAAGGCGTTGATCTGCCGGCCAACAAGCGGCTCGTCGTCGGCCTGACCTACATCTATGGCGTGGGCCGCCGCACGAGCGAGAAGGTGCTGTCGCGCACCGGCATCAGCCCCGACCTCCGCGTGAAGAACCTCACGGAGGAGCAGTCGGCGATCTTGCGCGACGAGCTGAACAAGCCCGAGTACAGGACCGAGGGCACCCTGCGCACCGAGATCTCCATGAACATCAAGCGGCTCATGGACATCGGTTGCTACCGGGGACTGCGGCACCGCCGGGGCCTGCCCGTGCACGGCCAGCGCACCAAGACCAATGCGCGCACGCGCAAGGGGCCGAAAGCGCGGCCCGGCGCGAAGAAGCGCGGTCGCTAGTTTATCACTGGAGCGGGCGGGAGGGCCGCCGCGCTCCCTTCAGGGTTGAGGGTCCTCGGACCGGGGACCCGCCTGCAGATTCTGAGGAGGAATCACGATGGCAACGCCTCAGGCCCGCGCAAAAGGCGGCCGCAAGAAGGCTCGCAAGATGGACTCGCTGGGGGTCATCCACATCAAGTCCAGCTTCAACAACACGATCGTCACCGCCACCAGCCTGGGCGGCGACGTCTTCGCCTGGGCGAGCGCAGGCACTTCGGGCTTCAAGGGCAGCCGCAAGAGCACGCCCTTCGCCGCCCAGCTCGCCGCGGACCGCTGCGTGCGCGAAGCGATGAACATGGGTCTCAAGCGCTGCGAGATCCATCTCAAGGGCCCCGGCCCTGGGCGCGAGGCGGCGATCCGCTCCATCCACGCGACCGGCGTGGAAGTGACCGGCGTCAAGGATAAGACGAGCATGCCCCACAACGGTTGCCGGCCCAAGAAGCGGCGTCGCATGTAACCAACGCGGGAAGGTCGCCCCGCGGGGGGCCGAGCATTAGAGGAGGTCGAGCGCATGGCGCGCTATCGTGGTCCGAAGCACAAGATCAGTCGACGCTTCGGGGAGAACATCTTCGAGACGGACAAGAACCCGCTGGACAAGCGGCCCTATCCGCCCGGACAGCACGGGCGCAATCGCCGGCGCAAGACGTCCGAGTACGGGCTGCAGCTCGCGGAGAAGCAGAAGGTCAAGTACATGTACGGCGTGCTCGAGCGCCAATTCCGCCGCTACTTCAAGGAAGCGGCGCGGCGGCAGGGCGTTACGGGCACCAACCTGATCAAGATGCTGGAGGCGCGCCTGGACAACTTCGTCTTCCGGGCCGGCTTCGCGGCGACGCGGCCGCAGGCGCGGCAGTTCGTGAACCACGGGCACTTCCTGGTCAACGGCAAGTCCGTCGACATCCCCAGCTACGAGTTGAAGCCCGGCGACCGCGTGGGCCTGCGGTCGAAGAGCCGGCAGAACCCGTTCATTCTGGAATCCATCAAGAAGCGGGCGGCGCGGGGCCGGGTGTCCTACGTCAGCTTCGACGAAGCGGCGTTTGAGAGCACCTACCTCAACGAGCCTGAGCGCGGGGACATGCCCGTGAACGTCCAGGAGCAGCTGATCGTCGAGCTCTACTCCAAGTAGTCAGCCCGCCGCGAGCGACCACGCCTTCGCCCTGGGGCGAGAAGGAGGCTTTCCACATGAAGTGGAAGAACGTGCTCATGCCGAAGCAGGTGGAGATCCAGAAGTCGGGGGAGACCCCCTACTTCACCCGCTTCACCGTCGAGCCGCTGGAGCGGGGCTTCGGCCTTACGCTCGGCAACGCCTTGCGGCGCACCCTGCTCAGCAGCCTGCAGGGGGCGGCCGTGGTGGCGGTGAAGTTCGAAGACGCCCTGCACGAGTTCACCAACATCCCGGGCGTCATGGAAGACGTCAGCGACATCGTCATCAACCTCAAGCAGCTCGTCTGCCGCTTGCACACCGATGCCTCGCACAAGCTTTACCTCGACGTCAGCCGGCCGGGGCCGGTGACGGCGCGCGACATCACCGAGGATTCCGCGGTGGAGATCGTCAACCCGGATCTGGTGCTCTGCCACCTGAACGAGGGCGCCCACTTGCGCGCGGAGCTGCTGGTCAGCGACGGCCGCGGCTTCGTGCTCGCGGAGAATCACGAGCTGACGGACACCTCGATCGGCGTGGTGCCGGTCGACGCCATCTTCTGCCCCGTCCGCCGGGTCAACTATCGCATCGAGGACACCCGCGTGGGCCAGCGCACGGACTACGATCGTCTCATCCTGGAGATCGAGACGAACGGCGCCATCTCGCCCGAGGAGGCCCTCGGCTACGCGGCGAAGATCGTCAAGGACCACCTCTACCTCTTCATCAACTTCGACGAGGAGCCGATGGCGGTCGCCGAGGAGGAGATCGACGAGGAGCTGGAACGCATGCGCGAGCTGCTGGCCCGCAACGTCGAGGAGCTGGAGCTCAGCGTGCGCAGCGCCAACTGCCTGAAGGCGGCGGACATCAAGACCATCGGCCAGTTGGTGGTTAAGAGCGAGAGCGAAATGCTCCAGTACCGCAACTTCGGTCGCAAGAGCCTGAAGGAGATCAGCGAAATCCTCGAGGGCATGGGTCTGCACTGGGGGATGGACGTCAGCAGCTTGCTCGTGGGATTGACCGCGGGTGCCGAAAAGGAGAAGGCCCAGGCCTAGCCTGGACCGCTACGCCTAGTCTAGCGAGGAACACGTCATGCGACATCAAGTCAGAGGCAACCGCTTGAACCGGCCCACTGCGCAGGCGCGGGCCATGCTGCGCAACATGGTGACGAGCCTGTTCGACCACGAGCGCATCGAGACCACCCTGCCCAAGGCCCGCGAGGCCCGGCGCCACGCCGAGCGGATGATCACCTTCGCGAAGCGCGGCGACCTGGCGGCGCGCCGGCAGGTGGCGCGCTTCCTGCTGGACCCGCAGGTGCTCCAGAAGCTCTTTGCCGAGCTGGGGCCCCGCTACGCGGAGCGGCCGGGGGGCTACACGCGCATCATCAAGGGCGGCATCCGCAAGGGCGACGACGGCGAGATCGCCTATCTCGAGCTGGTCGGCGCCGAGCTGAAGGCGAAGAAGGCGAAGAAGACGGACAAGGGCAAGGCCGCCGCCAAGGATGCCGGCGAGGAGAAGGCCAAGAAGAAGCGGATCCTGCCGCGGGCGGCGGAGCCGCCGCGGGCGGGCTGACCCGGCCGCGTGAGCATTCCTCGGTAGCTCAATTGGCAGAGCATGCGGCTGTTAACCGCAGGGTTGTAGGTTCAAGTCCTACCCGGGGAGCCCGATGCCAAAGCAAGGGCCCCTCGCCGCGCGGCGAGGGGCCCTTTCCGTCAGCAGCAACAGCGTGCCCAGTCGTCCAGTCATGGCATCCGCCCTGGATGGCAAGCGGGCAGGGCCGTTCGCGGTGAAGGCCGACGAGGCCACCGACAGAAGGCCCAGCTAGGGCGAGGGTGATCGCAAAGTTCCCGGGCAGCGGATGGCAACGCCGTCCAGCTCGTCGCTGCCGCAGGGGCGGGGGCCCGGATCGCTCAAGCGTCGGCCTCGCCCGGCGCCGGCCGCCCGGAGCGCTCGGGTGAGATCGGGAGCAGCTCCTTCATCACCAGGCGCTTGCCGTAGCAAACCAGGGTATCGCCGGGCAGGATCGTCGTGGCGCCGCGCGGGGCGGGCAGGAGCAGCCCGGCCCGGCGAATCGAGAGCACGAGCACCTCCATGTCGGCCAGGTGCATCTCGCGCAGGGTCTTGTTGGCCAAGGGCGAGTCGGTCGTCACCGGCAGTTCGGCCACCGAGTAGCCCTGGCCGAGGGAGAGTTGCTGGCGTAGGTCGACCTCGGGCAGGTGCATCTGCTCCTCGAGATGCTCGATGATCGCCGCCGCCACGTCGATGCCCGTCGCCTGCTCGATGCCCGCCAGGCCGGGCGAGGAGTTCACCTCGAGCACCTGCGGCCCAGCGGCGCCCTCAAGGATGTCCACGCCCGCCACGCGCAGGCCGAGGATGCGAGCCGCCTTCACGGCGCTGCGCTCGTAGTGTTCGTCCAGCGCTACCGGCTCCGCCTTCGCGCCGCGGTGGATGTTGCTGCGGAACTCCTGGCCCTGCGCGGTCCGGCGCATCGCGGCCACGACGCGGCCGCCGACCACGATGGCGCGAATGTCCTTGCCCTTGCTCTCGGCGACAAACTTCTGGATCAGCACGTTCTGCTTGCTGACCTGCAGCATGTGGACGATGGCCTCGGCCAGGGTCTCCGTCTCGGCGAGCACGACGCCGATACCCTGCGTGCCCTCGATCAGCTTGAGGATGACCGGGGCGCCGCCCACGCGGGCGATCGCGTCCAGCACGTCGGCGCGGTCGCGCACAAAAGCGGCGGGCGGAATGCCGATGTCGTGGCGGCTGAGGATCTGCATCGCGCGCAGCTTGTCGCGGGACATGGCGATGCCGGCGGCGGTGGTCAGGGTGAAGACGCCCATCTGCTCGAACTGGCGGACCACCGCGTTGCCGAAAAAAGTGATCGAGGCGCCGATGCGGGGGATCACCGCGTCGAAGCGGCCGATGGGCCGGCGGTTGTAGAAGAGCCGCGGCGTCTCGGCCTCGACGAAGATCGAGAAGCGCAGGGTGTCGAAGACGCGCACCGTGTGCCCGCGCGCCTGGGCGGCTTCGCGCAGGCGGCGGGTGCTGTAAGAGTGCTGGGCCCGCGAGAGGATGGCGATGTTCATGCGTCCTCCTCGGCCGGCGCCGGCCGGCGCGCCCGCCGGGGTTGCCGGGCCGGCTTGGCGATGGCGTAGCGGCGGCCGGGATCGACGCGGAAGTCCCCGGCCAGGGCGAGGCGGCCCAGGAGCATCCGCGAGCGCATGCGCCGGCGGGGCATGAGGCCGATCTCGATCTCCTTGTCGAGCTGCCCGATGCGGATGCGTGCCTTCACGAGCAAGCGGTCGCGGGTGTGGCCGAAGCTGGAGCGGATGCGCACGCGCCGGCAGATGGCGGTCTCGATGAAGGGGCTGAGGATGGCCCGCCGCCGGTCCAGGGCCACCTGGAAGCGCACGCGCTCGTCGGGCAGCTCCTCGAGCTCGGACACGTCGATGGCGCTGCTGCGGGCGCCGGTGTCGATCTTGGCCTCGATGGCCGCGATCCCCCACTCCGGGATGGCGATCAGCTCTCGCCAGCCGATGAGCAGGGGTGTGCGCTCGCCTTCGTCCCTTGCCACGGCCCCGTCCAGGCTTGGAAGTGATTGGATGGTCATTGATTACACCACAGCCCCACCTTGCACTCAAGCCGAATCTCGCCGGGATCTCGGAGGCGGGCGCCGCCCGGCTCGCGGCCGGCGGGCTGGGGCGGCAATTCCGGATGAGGGCCGGGGATCTCCGGTTAGGCACGCATGCTGCTAGCAGGGGGAAGTCCCCGTCCGGAGGTCCCTATGGCCAAGCATCGCGATGCCGACCTCGATCCGGTGGCCCTGCTCGCCGAGCCGGAGACCGCCGCCGGCGCCCGCCCGGCCCTTGGCGAGGAGTTCTATGCCACCGAGCTGTACCGGCTGCAGGTCGAGCTGGTCAAGTGGCAGGAGTGGATCAAGGCCAGCGGGCGGCGCGTGGTGGTGATCTTCGAGGGCCGCGATGCCGCCGGCAAGGGCGGCGTGATCACGCGCTTCATCGAGACGCTGAACCCGCGCAGTTGCCGGGTCGTCGCCCTGGGTGTGCCCACCGAGCGCGAGCGCACGCAGTGGTATTTCCAGCGCTACGTGGCCCATCTACCGGCCGCGGGCGAGATCGTCCTCTGTGACCGCTCCTGGTACAACCGCGCCGGTGTCGAGCGCGTGATGGGATTCTGCAGCGACGAGGACCTGCGCGAGTTCTACCGGAGTTGCCCCGAGTTCGAGCGCATGCTGGTGCGCGCCGGCATTACGCTGGTCAAGTACTGGTTCTCGATCAGCGACGAGGAGCAGGAGAAGCGCTTCCGCGACCGCGCGCGCGACCCCGTCAAGCGCTGGAAGCTGAGCCCCATGGACCTCGAGTCGCGCCAGCGCTGGGAGGAGTACTCGCGCGCCAAGGACGAGATGTTCGCCGTCACGGACATCAAGCAGGCGCCCTGGTACGTCGTCGCCGCCGACGACAAGAAGCGCGCTCGCCTCAATACTCTGAGCCACCTGCTCAGTCTGTTCCCCTACGCAGACCTCACGCCGCCGCCGATCGCGCTGCCCAAGCGGGCGCAGAGCAAGGGCTACGTGCGGCCGCCGATGGCGGATCAGAACTTCGTGCCCGAGGTCTGCTAGCCAGCCAGCAGCTCGCCCCACTCGAGCGTGAAGCCCTGGCGGTCCAGGTAGGCAGCCTCGCGCGCGAGGTCCGCGCGCGTCAGGGGATGCCGGTGCAGCCAACCCACCGGGAAGCCGAGCCGCAGGGTCGGGCCGTCCGCCCGCAGGTGCAGTGCAGGCAGGGGTTCGGGCTGCCGGCCCCGGTAGAGCAGCACCGCCAGCCGCAGGAGGAAGCACAGGCGCAGGCCCAGCTCTCCGCGCCCGCCGGGCAATTCCCGGAAGCTGCGGGCCAGCAGACGGCGCCGGTGACTGCGCACGAGGGCGGCCAGGAGCGCCTGCTCGTCCGCCGAGAAGCCGGGCAGCTCGCTGTTGGCGATGAGGTAGGCGCCGTGGTGCTGGTAGCCCGTGTAGGCGACGCCCAGGCCGATCTCGTGCAAGGCGGATGCCCAGCCGAGCAAGCGCCGGCCCTGTTCGCGGTCGAGGCCCCAGGCGGCGCCGACCTCCTCCAGCAGCGCGTGGGCGGCGTGGGCGACGCGGGCGGCCTGGCTGCCGTCCACGTGGTACTGCGCGACCAGGCGCTGGACGCTACGGTCCCGCGCGTCCTGCTGCTGGATGCGCCCGAGCAGGTCGTAGAGCACGCCCTCGCGCAGGGCACCGCCGGAGGCGCTCATGCTCTCAATGCGCAGGCTCTTAAAGCAGGCGATGAGGATGGCCAGGCCGCCGGGCAGCACCGCCCAGCGATCCGCGCTGATCGCCTCGCCGGCCGGCCCCGTGGCGGCCAGCGCCTGGGCGCTACCGCCGGCCACGAGCGCGGCCCGCAGGCGCCGGAGGCCCGCGAGCGCAATGTCGGGCCCGCCCCAGTCCCGGGCCGCCAGGATCTGGGCGACGGCGAGCACGGTGCCCGAGGAGCCGAGACAAGCGGCCCAGCCGGCCTCGCGCAGGGCCTCACGGATGGGCCGCAGCTCGAGCGCTGCCGCGGTCTCCGCCTCGCGAAAGCCCTGGCGGCGCAGCCGGCCGCCAGGGAAGTAGCGGCTGGAGTAGGCCACGCAGCCCATCTGCTGGCTGAAGCCGAGCCGGCTCTCGCTGCCCTCGCCGACGATCAGTTCCGTGCTGCCGCCGCCGATGTCGATGACCAGGCGCCGCCCGCTGACGAAGGGCGAGGTCTGGGCGACGCCGAGGTAGATCAGGCGGGCCTCCTCGTGGCCGGCCAGGACCTCGATGGGCAGGCCGAGCGCCGCCTCGGCCCGGGCGCGAAAGGCACCCAGGTCGCGGGCCCGGCGGAAGGTGTTCGTGGCGACGGCGCGCAGGTAGCGCGGCTCCAGGTGGCGGAGGCGCTGGCCGAACTGGGCGAGGCAGACCAGCGCGCGCTCCTGGGAGGCGGGGCTGAGGTGCCGTTCGGCGTCCAGGCCCTCGGCGAGGCGCACGGGTTCGCGCAGGCGGTCCAGGACCCGCAGGTCGTGGCCTAGCCAGCGCGCGATGACCATGTGGAAGCTGTTCGAGCCCAGATCGACGGCGGCCACCGTCGGTCCGCTGCCGGGGGCCAGGGGCGGCGCGCCGGGGGGCTCGCTCATGGCCTCACTGTCCGCCGCCCAGGCGGCGCAGCATGGCCGGCGTCAGCAGCCAGCGCAGTTCCCCCCCCGGCGGCGACCAATCGACGAGGGCGGCGCCGGCCTTCTTGAGCACGGTGAAGGGCTCGCCCTCGCCGCCAGTGGCGACGGCGAGCAGGGCATCCAGATGAGGGCGATGGCCCACCAGCAGCACCTGCCCGGCGCGCAGCGCGCCCAGGCGCTGCAGGGTGAGCTCGGGGTCTACCCAGTAGGCCAGTTCCGGCCATTCCTCCACGGCCAGCGGGCGAGCGCTCCGGCCGAGCAGCTCGGCGGCGATGGCTGCCGTCTGCAGGGTGCGCAGCAGAGGGCTGCTCAGCACGCGCTCGGGACTGAGGCCCAGCGCCTTGAGGCCGAGGGCGGACTCGCGCGTGCGCAGCTCGCCCTCGACCGTGAGCTGGCGCTGCTCCTCGGGTGGGCAGTCGGGGTCTTCGCGATCGATGGCGATGCCATGCCGGAAGAGAATCAGTTCCACGGGGGTCTCCTGGGGCTGCCTGGCCCGCACTCTAGCATGCGCCGCGCGCGGGCGGCAGGGGGAATCCCCTCTGCCCGCGTGACAAGGGCTGCGGCAGGCGCTAGGCTGTGGGCAGCACCGGCGGGCGCCGGGCGAGGGGTGGCCATGGCCGCGGCGCTGAAGGATCGGCTGGAGAGGCTCGGCGCGGAGTTGGCGCCGCGGGCTGCCGCCACCTCGCTGGCGCTGCGCGGTCCGGCCCCCCCCGCCGCGCTCGCGCTGCCGCCCGCGGCCGCTGCCTGGGCGGAGGCCGCCCTGCGCGCCCTCGCCGAGGCGGCACTCCAGCGGGCGCGGCCGAGCGGTGGCGGAGGGTCGCTCGAGCTGGCGCTGGGGGTCGTCGGGCGCGCCGGCGAAGGCCGCCTGCGGGCGCTGGCGCTGGACACCCTGCCCGGCCTGCCGGAGCCCGAGCAGGCGGCTGCCTTCGCCTTTCTGGCTGGCGAGGCGCCGCCCCCCGCGTCCGACCCCCTGCGCCTGGCGGCCCTCCGGAGCGAGAGCGGGCTCGCCGAACTGGACTTCGCCAGCGCGGCGGGCGGCAGCCTGCTCTGGACGGAGCTGGCCCAGGCCGCCGCCGCAAGCGCGGCCGACCTGCCCGGCTGGTCGCGGCGTCCTCGCCTCGACGCGAGCGACCTGCTGCGGCGTCTGGGCGGCGACCGGCGCATCGCGCAGCTCGTCGTCGCCACCTTCCGGGCGGATGCGCCGCTGCAGCTCGCCGCGCTGGCGACGGCACTCGCGGGGCGGCCCGAGGAGGCCCTGCGCCTCGCGCACAGCCTCAAAGGTGCGGCGCGCAACGTGGGCGGGCTCATGCTCGGGGAGGTGGCGGCTGCCGTCGAGGCGGCCCTGCAGGAGGGAAGGCTGGGCCAGGCCGGCGCCGGCCTGCCGCGGCTGCGCTGGGAGCTCGCGCAACTGGAGGCGGCCTGGGTGTTTGCGCCGGCTTGAGCGGGCGCGCCGGCCTGAGCGGGGCCCCTTGCGAGCGGACCCGGGATTGCCGACACTGAAGCCGCGCGCTGGCGGCAAGCTGCGCCCTCGCCACTACCCGCAGCCGGAGGCAGTAGGATGTTGAGCAAGGAGATGGAAGGCGCCCTCAACGAGCAGGTCAACAACGAGTTCTACTCGGCCTACCTCTATCTCGCCATGGCCGGCTGGTTCGCTGAGCGCAACCTGCCCGGTTTCGCCCGCTGGATGCGCTTCCAGTTCCAGGAGGAGCAGATGCACGCCCTCCGCTTCTTCGACTACATCCTCAGCCGGGGTGGGAAGGCGAGCCTGCGCGCCGTGGCGGCGGTCCCGCACGAGTGGGCCAGCCCGCTGGCCATCTTCGAGTCCACGCTCGCCCACGAGCGGGAGGTGACGGCCTCCATCAACCGCCTGGTCGACCTGGCCATCAAGCAGTCCGACCACGCGAGCAACGCCCACCTGCAGTGGTTCGTGAACGAGCAGGTGGAGGAGGAGGCTTCGGTGGAGGCAGTGGTGCAGCAGCTCCGCCTGGTGGGCGATGCCGGGCACGCGCTGTTCCTGATCGACCGCGAATTGGGCCTGCGGCCGGCGCCGGCGACCGCGGCGCCGGAGGCGGGCGGCGCCGCCTAGTCGGGTCCCCGGCGGCCGTCGCGGGCGCTGCCGGCGCGAC
>Ga0299912_10002899_pt1 | contig 14082 bp, 14 predicted proteins | sample RVTome_2_FD_207667 | JGI IMG/M metagenome (GOLD analysis project Ga0299912, IMG submission 207667) | Soil microbial communities from uranium-contaminated site in the Upper Colorado River Basin, Wyoming, United States - RVT95D214 (version 2) ...
ATCGCAGAACCTGATAAACCGGGTGATTTTGTCCGCGGCATTGACGTCAAGACAGCCGGCAAGGTGCATCGGTTGATTGGCGATAATGCCCACAGGTCTGCCATTAAATCGGGCAAAGCAAATAATGGCGTTCTGGGCATAATGAAAATGGGGCTCAAGTATCTCGCCGTTGTCCACGATGGATGTGATAACGTCCCTCATATTGTAAACCTTGTTGGGCTCGTCCGGGATTATGGTGTCGAGGGCAGGGTCGGCACGATCCGGGTCATCGGTGGGCTTAATCGAAGGGGGATCCTCTTTGTTACTGGAAGGCAGGTAACCCAGGAGTTTCTTTATGAGTTCGATAGCCTGGGCATCGCCATCGCAGGCAAAATGGCACACGCCGCTTTTACCGGCATGAGTCATGGCGCCGCCCAGCTCTTCGGAAGTGATTTCCTCTCCGGTGACCTGTTTGATAACGGCCGGGCCGGTGATGTGCATGTAGCTTGTCCCCTTTACCATGAACACCCAATCGGTCATGGCAGGTGAATAGACTGCCCCTCCGGCAGTAGGCCCCATAATCGCCGAGACCTGGGGAATAACCCCCGAGGCTGCGGAATTGCGAAAGAATATCTGCCCGTAGCCTGAAAGGGCATCAACTCCTTCCTGAATCCGCGCTCCTCCGGAGTCATTCAAGCCCACTATGGGAACACCGCACTTCATGGCCAAATCCATTACCTTGCATATCTTTTTGGCGTGCATCTCGCCCAGTGTCCCTCCCATAGAGGTGAAGTCCTGGGAAAAGGCACATACGAGGCGACCGTTCACCATCCCGTATCCGGTAACCACTCCTTCGGCAGGGACGGCAACCTTATCCATGCCGAAGAGCGTGGCCCGATGCTGAACAAATAAATCGAGCTCGTGAAAACTGCCGGAGTCAAAAAACAGGTCGAGCCTTTCACGAGCGGTCAGCTTGCCTGATTTGTGCTGCTTTTCCACCCGCTCTGAACCGCCCAGGGCTTTTAGTTTTTTCTCTCTGTCCTTCAGTTCCTTCAACCGGTCGTCAACTCTGCCCATACGAACTCCTCTTCGCGAGTCAAACTCTTTGCGAAGAATGCTATTTTAGAACGGAATTCGCAACCAAGGCAACCCCTTGAGCCACGGAGCTGCCTCCAAGGCACATCAGTCTGTTGCATCTCTTCATTCAAGCGGTTTTCCGATATAATCACGTCAAGGATGTTTGAGGCATTATCGACTCCTTCCAGGACTTGACCGGAAAACGGCATCGAGCCGGACCCAGAAGCTTGTGACAGCCTAGCTCAGAATGATATTATTGAGGACAACTTGAAACCACAACTAATTGCCATAGATGGCCCTGTGGCAGTCGGCAAGAGTAGTGTCGGCTCACTGCTAGGAAAAAGATTAGGTTACGTTTTCTTCGATACCGGCATGATTTACAGGGCATTCACCTGGAAGGTCCTCAAATCAGGCATTTCACCGGAGGACAAAGAAAAGCTTTGTGAGCTAGCCACTACGACTGAATTCGATTTCGTGCCCTCGACACAAGGCGCCCTCTCGGTCTTCATTGATGGGGAAGATGTCTCATCTAAGTTACTCCGCCCTGAAATAGAGGGACTGGTCGCCCTGATAGCAAAAGTAGCGGAAGTACGCCAGATAATGGTATCACAGCAGCGCAAGTTAGCTCAGCGAGGAAAGGTAATCATGGCCGGCAGAGACATCGGCACGGTGGTCTTGCCCTGGGCGGAACTGAAGATTTTTCTCACCGCCTCCACCGAAGAGAGAGCGAAGCGCCGCCACAGGGAGTTAGTGAAACGGGGAGAGAATTCGAGCCTGGAAACCGTCCTCGCCGATTTGAAAAAGCGCGATACGATGGATATCAACAGAACCATCTCGCCGCTGAAACCGGCAGAGGACGCCGTAATCATCAATACAGAAAACCTCAGTCTTGAGCAAGTTGTAGACAGAATACATACCGTGGCGGTAAACCCATGACCCTCTCTCAGAAAGCTGTCCTAGTCATATTCAGACCTTTACTCAACATATGCTTCACCTGGAAAGCCGAGGGAAGAGAAAACGTACCATCAACTGGCCCGCTTATTTTGGTGGCCAACCACGTGCATGTCCTCGATCCAATTTTCCTCGTATTTAGTCTTCCGCGATGGATTACCTTCGTAGCCAAAGAGGAGCTCTTCCGTTCTTTGTTCCTAAGACTCTGGCTCCGCTGGGCCGGCTCTTTGTCCCTACAACGTGACGGCAAGGTCAGAGAGAAACAGAAGATACTTGAGAGCGCAAGAAAGGCATTGGACGAAGGACTAATCCTGGGAATGTTTCCGGAGGGGGGCAGAAGCCACGACGGCAAGCTCAGAAAAGGCAAACCGGGGTCCGCAGTTATAGCCTCAAAAACAGATGTCCCTCTTCTTCCTGTGGGCGTCGTCGGCACAGACAAGATTCATGGCATAAGCTGGCTATGGAAACGCCCCCCTGTAGTCGTCAAGATTGGCAAGCCATTCAAGCTACCTCCAACCAACAATAAGATCAGTAGATCACAAATGCAGTTATTGACCACGCAACTGATGGGGGAAATCGCTGCTCTTTTGCCGCCCGAATATCAAGGTGCCTATGAAAAACGTGGAGATTGAGAAGGCTGAGAAGTTGGGCCTATGCTTTGGCGTCAGACGGGCCATCAAGCTGTTGAAGGAGGCAGCCAGTAAGTACGGAGAAATAGAAACACTGGGACCCGTAGCACACAACCGCCTGCTGGTGCAGGCACTGGCCGACCTGGGAGCGAAACCCTTAAGTCATCTCGACCAGGCCCACGGCAAAATCCTGGCTATCACCACCCACGGTACAAGCCCGGCGGTATTATCTGAGATCAAAGCCCGCCGCATCCGTATCGTCGACACCACCTGTCCCATAGTCCGTAAAGCCCAAAACGCAGCCAGGGAACTAGCCGAGGCTGGTTTTGACGTCATCATATTCGGTGACACAGAGCACTCTGAGGTCAAAGGATTGCTAGGTTGGGCAGGAGACAAAGGCATAGCTGCCCTCAACGTCAGGCAAATAGGCAGGACGGCAAAATCATCATCACGCTTAGGCATTATCTCCCAGACAACCCAAACCCGGTCCGCCCTTATTAGGTTTGTCAGACAGCTTGTGGGAGCGGTGGGGCCCAGAATTGAGGAAATTCGTTTCATTAATACTTTATGTCAAGTGACACAGGGCCAGCAAGAAGCTGCCCTGGAATTAGCCGGCAAGAGTCAACTCATGATAATCATAGGTGGAAGCAACAGTGCCAATACCCGACACCTTGTCGAAATATGTTCTCCTCTGGTGGAAACTCATTCCGTAGAGACAGCCGACGAAATCAAAGGTTCCTGGCTCGCCGGCAAGCGTCGCATCGGCGTTACTGCGGGAGCATCTACTCCAGACGAAGCTGTAGAGGAATTAATAGACAAGCTGGGGTCTCTGTAATCTTTGAGCCGGCCCAGCTGGATCAACCCGATCCCCACGAAAATCGTGGAGCAATCTAGCCGAGCCTGGCGTCCATCTGCCTGCCGCCGAGAAGATGAAGGTGAAGATGAGGCACCACCTGTCCGCCTTCAGGCCCACAATTTATAACCAGCCGATAACCTTTCCCGGCTATTCCTTGTTTCTTGGCCAGATTCTTAGCTATGATTATGAGGCGTCCGGCTAATTTCTGTTGCCCGTCAGTAAGTTCAGCCACAGACGTGATATGGATCCTGGGTATGATGAGCACGTGTGTAGGTGCTCTGGGCATGATATCCCTGAAAGCCAGGAAATCTTCATCTTGATAGACTATGTCGGCAGGTATCTCACCGGCAACAATTCGACAAAAAATACATTCTTCAGCCATTCTGACTCCTTTAATATACAACGCCTTCACGGCGTAAGTTTTTGATCTCTTCTTGCTCATAGCCCAGCCCCTGCAGTATTTCATCAGTGTGTTCCCCACGAAGCGGGGACAGACTTCTCACCTTGCCCGGTGTGCTCGAGAGCTTGGGAGCTATGCCAATTTGCTTGATCTTGCCCAAGGTCGGGTGTTCCACCTCTACTACCATTTGGCGATGAAGCACCTGTGGATCACCAAAAACCTCGTCCGGTGTATAAACCTTGCCGGCCGGCACGTCATTACGAATCAGCAACTCAAACCATTCGTCCCTTGTTTTGGTCAGGAAAACTTGCTGTAGGGAAGAGTGGATTTCATCCCACTTTTCGCCCTCCGGCTTGTGAAAAGTGTGTTCCAGAGCGAAGCCATATGGGATAAATTCTTCTTTGCCCAGAAGTCGGCACAGGTTCTCCCAGAAATGTGGCTCGAGGCAGCCGATAGTAATATGCTTACCGTCCCTGGTTTCATACACTCCGTAGTACGGATATGCACCATGAAGCCACGATTCACCCCTCTTCAATATTGACCCGTCGAAAAGGTAACCACAATTGAACCAGGTCATTAGCGATATGGCTCCATCCATGTAGGCTACATCCACATATTGCCCCTTGCCCGTCTTGTTTCTAGCCACCAAAGCCACCGAAATACCCAAAGCCCCATATAGCGCTGCCCCCGCAAAGTCGGCAACCAGATTCAAGGGTATAGCTGGAAGCCCTTCATCGGACCCAATTAGGCCCAGGACGCCAGCCATAGCTATGTAATTGACATCATGCCCGGGAAAGGCATGATACGGCCCATCCTGGCCATAGCCGCTAAGGGAGCAGTAGATGATCTTGGGATTCAGCTTGTTTATGGTTTCGTAGTCTATCTTCAAGCGCTTGACTACCCCGGGTCTAAAACCTTCCACAATAACATCTGCATGCTGCGAAAGCCGGTAGAATATTTCCCGTCCCGCCTCCGATTTCAGGTTAACCACGATGCTCTTCTTGTTCCGGTCAAGAGCATAATAAGCTGCTGCCTTTCGTTGGCCTTCCTTTGGAAGGGCTCTCGATGAATCCCTGAATTCATTCGCTCCCGGCGCCTCAATCTTGAGCACATCAGCACCCAGGTCTCCCAACAGCATGGTGCAGAATGCGCCCGGAACCAACATCGATAAGTCCAGAATCTTCACGCCTTCCAAAGCTAACATATGTTCTCCCAGAGTGACTAATTGCCCATTATAAGCCATTTGGACGATTCTTTGCATTTTTGGCCTAAATGTGATAAATTACGATAAATAAATACGATTTAAGGTGGGGGGTACCCACCTTTTTACTACATGAAAGAAACTGAAGAGGAATGGGAAGATGAAAACAGAGCTTAAGGCTGCGATTACTCAGCTTTCGGCTGAGAGAAACTTGCCTAAAGAAATAGTCTTGTCTGCCTTGGAATCAGCACTGGCTTCAGCATACAAGAAAAGCATGTCAGCTCTGGAACAAGATGTTGCCGTAAAGGTTGACCCTGAAAGCGGCGAAATCAATTTCTATGTTCAGAAGGCTACAGTTGAATCAGTTACCAATCCAAATCGCGAGATCTCGATCAAAGAAGCCCGAACCCTGCGAGCTACAGCACAACTTGGCGATGTAATAAATATAGAATGCGCGCCCCAGAATATTGGTCGTATTGCCGTTCAAGCAGCAAAACAAGTCGTTCTGCAGCGATTGCGCGAGGCGGAACACCGTGTTGTTTACGAAGAGTTTACCGATAGGGAAGGAAAGGTTGTAAGCGGAACAATCCAGTTCACCGAACCCAAACGAGTTTATGTCAGGTTAAATAGAATAGAGGCGATACTTCCTGCCGGTGAACAGGTTCCCAGCGAACACTACTATAGAGGGCAGCGACTCAAATTCTATCTTGTCGAGATGTCCCAGAGAGACAAAGAGCCCCAGATAATAGTCTCTCGTTCTCATCCCAACCTGATTCGTGGCCTGTTTGAGTTGGAAATTCCTGAGGTCCATAACGGGGTTGTGGAACTGAAGGCACTGGCCCGCGAGGCTGGACGTCGAACCAAAGTGGCAGTGGCAACCATGCAAGAGAACGTCGACCCCGTGGGTTCCTGCCTCGGCCCTCGAGGCATAAGGCTCCAGAGTATTATTAATGAACTAAATGGCGAGAAGATAGACGTAGTTCAGTGGCATCCAGATCCGAGGGTGTTCATTGCTAACGCCCTTAGCCCAGCCCAAGTGGCAAACATTAAGACCGATGAACAAACAAATACAGCCACTGTGGTCGTGCCCGATAAGCAACTTTCCTTAGCCATAGGCAAAGAAGGACAGAACGCCCGACTGGCTGCCAAAATCACAGGCTGGAGAATAGACATCAAGAGCGTCTCCGCTATTGAGGCGGAAAGGACTGTTACGCAAGAGCCGGAAACGCCGGCAAAAGTCACTGCCCGCAAAGTTGCAGCACGAGAACCGGTCAAAGAAGCTGCGGGTGAAGAAATTGGCGTGGCAGAGCCAGTTGAAATTCCAGGCATTTCAGAGGCCCCACCTGAGAAGCCCGCAAAAAAACACATTCGTTTTGCTGAAGATATCCTGGTGGGGGCACCGAAAGCAAAAGCGCCAGATAAGGCGAAAAACGAAGCCAAAGGTAAAAAGAAGGGAAAGGTGTTAAAGCACAAAAAGCAAGATGAGCACCTTATCGATGATGAGAGCGAAGAGTAAGAGTCTACCTCAGCGTACTTGCATAGCTTGTCGGCAGGTCAAGGAGAAGAAGGACTTGATTCGCTTGGTGAGTGTAGAGAACGGCATTGCTGATATAGATGCATTTGGAAAGAAGCCCGGCAGAGGCGCTTACCTATGTCCAAGAAGGACCTGCTGGGAGTTGGCGCTGAGGAAGAGTCGACTGGATCATGCTCTACGAACAAGACTTCATGATGATAATAGGCAAACCTTACGTGAATACATTCATAACCTGGAGGGAAGCTAGACTTGGATGACGTCAAACCGGGATTGAAAAAAGGCCTACCGCAAGTTGAGCTTCCGCCTTCCATAACTGTAAGGCAGTTGGCGGACTTGTTAAGAGTAGAGCCTGCAAGAGTAATCAAACAACTCATGCGCAAAGGCATCATGGCCAGCGTTAACGAGATCATTGATTTTGATACTGCACGCACAACGGCTGCAGACCTTGGATACGATGCTAAAGCAGCAAAAGAGCGTAAAGCTGCATCTACCCGACAGGAAAAAGGGAAAGGGAAAGGCAAAGTCAAAGGCAAAGCCAAACTGTCAGTCCGCCCTCCGGTGGTTACTGTCATGGGCCATGTTGACCATGGCAAAACCACCCTTCTAGATGTCATTAGAAAGACCAACGTGACTGCTCGTGAGGCGGGAGCAATTACCCAACATATCGGTGCCTACCAGGCCGTGGTGGATGGACGCAAAATCACCTTCCTGGATACACCGGGACATGAGGCTTTTACAGCCATGAGAGCCCGCGGGGCCCAGGCAACTGATATTGTAACTCTGGTGGTTGCCGCTGATGACGGCGTCATGCCCCAGACTGTAGAAGCTATAAACCACGCCAAGGCCGCCAAGGTGCCCATAGTAGTGGCACTCAATAAGATTGATAAGCCGGATGCTAATCCCGAGCGTGTAAAACAGCAGCTTGCCGATCTGGGTCTGGTTATTGAGGAGTGGGGTGGCGATACCGTTTGTGTACCCATATCAGCCAAGCAGGGAAAGGGAACATCGGATCTATTGGAAAACCTATTCTTGGTTGCTGACATACTAGAACTGAAAGCTGATCCTGATAGCGCCGCAGAAGGGGTAGTCATTGAGGCCAGGCTGGACAAGACCAGAGGACCTCTGGCCACCCTTCTTGTCCAGAAGGGCACCCTCAAACGTGGCGATATTGTGGTAGCCGGCAGTGCCTGGGGAAAAATAAAAGCCCTGTTTGATGAGGCGGGAAAGCAGGTCCACAAGGCTGAACCGTCCACTCCGGTGGAAGTCCTCGGTCTGAATGAGGTGGCAAAATCAGGAGACCTTTTTGTTGTGCTTCTCGATGAGCGTGAAGCCCGGAGCACCGCTGAGAGACAAAAACACGACAGGCCACGTCTCACCTTGAGTCTAAGTGCGCTTTCCAGCCAAATAAGCGTCGGACAAATAAAAGAACTCAATATAGTCCTGAAGACAGATGTCGAGGGCAGCATTGAACCCATAAGGACTTCCATAGAAAGGTTGGGGACAGAGAAGACAAAAACCAGAATCATCCATGTCGCTAGCGGGAGCATCACCGAGAGCGATGTGCTTTTGGCGTCAGCCTCAAAGGGCACTATCATCGGTTTCAATACTCCTACCTCACCCGGAACAACACAGTTGGCCGATATGGAGGGGGTCGGCATCCACCACTACGATGTAATCTACAAGCTAATAGAAGACGTAGACAGGACACTGAAGGGGATGCTGGAGCCAACTTATGCTCAGGTGCTCAGCGGGCGGGTTGAGGTGAGAGCCGTCTTCCCTCGGAGCAAGCTGGGCAAAATAGCCGGGGGCTATGTCCTGGAAGGAAAGGCGGGGAGAGACGCCCAGGTCAAGATACTGCGCCAGAACAAAGTTGTTTGTGAATCTCGGATCGCCAGTCTGAAACGCTTCAAGGAAGATGTTTCTGAAGTCTCGGCCGGGCTCGAATGCGGTCTGGGCATAGAAGGGACTGTCGATTTCCAAGTTGGCGATATAATTGAATTCTACAGAAGGGAAAGAATAAGCTAATCGGACTTCGCAGATAGGAGATCGAAATGAGCAGGCGAAGCGAACGAACAGGCAAACTGATCCAGCGAGAAATCAGTGCATTGCTCGAGCGTGAAGTCAATGACCCCAGATTGAGCAAGTTTGTGTCGGTAACACAAGTCACTCTTTCACCTGATTTTACGCATGCCAGTGTGTACGTTAGCACCCTGGCTAGCGAAATGAATAAGGAGGACTTGCTGGCAGGCTTTAACAAGGCTTCCGGATTCTTGCGCAAAGAACTTGCAGCTCACTTGAGATTGAGACAAATGCCAGAGCTCAGCTTTCACTACGATGACTCTATCGAGCGAGGGGCGAGATTACTCAAATTGATTGGTGAACTGAGCGCTCAGAAGGATGATAAGATTAGCTCCCACGATAGGCTTCGCATTGACAAAGGAGGAGAGGATGGAACCAATAAACGTAGCCATAATAGGGGTCGGTAATTGTGCTTCTTCCCTGGTGCAAGGAGTTCATTACTACAAGGATGCTAAGGAAGATGAATTCATCCCGGGCTTAATGCATGTTGACCTGGGGGGCTATCATATATCTGACATCAGCTTTGTAGCTGCGTTCGATATTGACAAGAACAAAGTGGGCAAGGATCTAGCTGAGGCTATTTACACCAAGCCGAACAACACCATTAAATTCTGCGACGTGCCTAAGACGGGCGTCCGAGTTGACCGGGGTATGACCCACGATGGACTGGGCAAGTATCTGTCTCAAGTCATCACTAAGGCACCGGGCCCAACTGCGAATATTGTGGATATACTCAAAAAGACCGAGACTGATGTGGTGGTCAACTATCTGCCAGTAGGAAGCGAAGAGGCAACCAAATGGTATGTGGAACAGGTATTGACTGCCGGCTGTGGCTTCATCAATTGCATGCCTGTCTTTATTGCCCGTGAAAGCTATTGGCAAGGCAGATTTGCTGAGCGAGGACTGCCTGTCATTGGTGATGATATTAAGTCCCAGGTAGGCGCCACAATTACCCATAGAATACTAACCAAACTTTTTCGTGACCGCGGTGTCAAATTGGAGCGAACTTATCAGCTGAATTTTGGCGGCAATACTGACTTCTTAAACATGCTAGAACGAGAGCGCTTGGAGTCTAAGAAGATTTCCAAGACAAACGCTGTTACCTCACAGCTAGACTACGATATCGGTCACGACAACATTCATATCGGTCCCAGCGACTATGTGCCCTGGCTAGCTGACCGCAAATTTTGTTACCTGCAGATGGAAGGTCGTACCTTCGGCGATGTACCTCTAAAGCTAGAACTGAAGCTGGAGGTATGGGATAGTCCAAACTCAGCCGGGGTAGTTATTGATGCCATAAGATGCTGCAAATTAGCCCGTGACCGCGGCTTAAGTGGGACCATAGTGGGCCCTTCAGCTTATTTTATGAAATCTCCGCCAATTCAGTATTCTGATGAGGAAGCCCGTATAAGAACCGAAGCATTTATCGCAGGACAGGAGCAAGAAGGGCCCATTTCCTTGCCTGAGCTGGACTCAATCAAGGTCAAGGGATAAGTCACTTTCATGACAGAAGTACTAGCTTCAAACAACGTGGGCTAATAGACCAAAGCGAAACTTTAAGTTTGTCACGAGCTAGAGGTAGCAAGTTGCTCGAAATTTCCCTCTCCACCATGTGGGCTAAAGATAGATTTAGCCACATGGCGGGATTTGTCTCCAAAGCTAAAGAATTGGGCTTTACCCACATAGAAGCAAATACCTCAATTTCCCCACGAATGGTCAGTGAGCTTCTCAAGACCGCAGTCCTTATTTCAAGCATTCATTCTCCCTGTCCAGCGGTATTGTCATCCAGAGGAATCTTCGTAAGTAGCCTTTCCTTAAGTTCTCTGGACGAGAGTGAGCGAATAGAGGCTGTTAGCTTCACCAAGCAAACAATAGACCTCACCGCAAATGTGCGCGCCCGGGCTGTTGTCCTTCATATGGGTGAAGTGCCAATTGACCTGAGTTTACAAGATAGGCTGTATAAGCTTCACGATGGAGGCTACGCTCAAACCAAAGAATATAGCCAGGCTAAAGAAGAGCTAGTTTACCAGCGCATTTCCCAAGCTCATCCTTACCTTGATGCAGCGAGAAAAAGTCTTCAAGAGCTTAGCGAATATAGCCGGCAAAAGGGTATAATGCTGGGACTTGAGACCAGATTCCATCCTAACGAGATACCAAATATAGACGAAATGGCAGAGCTACTTAACGAAGTATCTGAAAGCCTGGTTGGCTACTGGCATGACGTAGGGCATGCTGAAGTGCAACAGCAGCTTGGATTTAGCTTGCATGAAGAATGGCTCTCACGGTTCAAAGACAGGATAGTCGGCATCCACTTACACGACATTCGTGGCATTTCCGATCATCAAGCCCCAGGAAAGGGAAATATGAATTGGGAAATGGTGGCCAAATATTTACCCCCCGGAATAGTAAAAGTTTGTGAAATCGGCGAGTGGAATGACGAAGAGCAAATGCGAGGAGTAGTCAGATTCCTTCAAAAGAAGGGGATAGTAAACTAGCTGGAAGAGCTGAATGAATTTAATAGATATTCGACGGAATTTGGCCTATCGTATTACCAATCCCATAGTGAGGATTTTGAGTAAAAGCGGGATAACGCCCAATGCGCTTACCTTTATCAACCTAGCTCTGAATATAGTTGCGGCCTATGTTATCGCTACGGGGCACTTTCTTCTTGGCGGGATTTTAGTCCTAGTTTCAGGCTTATTTGACCTCCTTGACGGAGCATTAGCTCGCTTCACCAAGCAAACTACAAAGTTTGGTGCTATTCTGGATTCAACAGTTGACCGCATTTCTGAAGCTGCGATACTCTGTGGTCTCTTAATTTGGTATGTACCACAAGAAGGCGCCAGCTTAAAAATTGTACTTATTTTCGTTGTTTTAATTGGTTCCTTCCTAGTCAGCTATATAAGAGCTAGAGCAGAAGGACTCGGCTGGCAATGTCAGGTTGGCTTGTTTACTAGAGCAGAACGGGTTATAGTATTAGCAATAGGTTTGTTGATAAATCAGATTTTTATTGCTTTATGTGTTGTGGTGGTCTTTGTCTTTATCACTGTAGTTCAAAGGTTAGTTTACCTATGGAAGCAAGGAAAAATTAAAGGTGATTAAGTGGCAGTTATAGCTATTGTGGGAGGGCAGTGGGGTGATGAAGGTAAAGGAAAGATAATTGATCTCTTGGCTGAGAAAGCACAGATAGTAGCTCGCTTCTCCGGGGGAGATAATGCTGGTCACACTGTGATCAACCCTTATGGCGAGTTCCGGCTGCACCTCGTCCCTTCGGGCATTTTTTACCCACAGGTAACTTGCATTATCGGCAATGGTGTAGCTATTAACCCAGCAGTACTTCTCAAAGAAATAGATGATTTGCAAAACCACGACGTAGGGATAAGTCGCCTTTTTATTAGTGACCGTGCTCACCTAATCATGCCCTATCACACCCTCCTCGACAGACTGGAAGAAGAAAGGCGCAGTAAAGGAGCATTGGGTACCACACTCAGAGGAATCGGCCCTGTCTTTGCTGATAAAGTAGCTCGCTTGGGAATTCGTGCTGGAGATTTGTTAGATAAGGATGTATTTCTGAGCCGCTTGAAGTCAGCTCTGGAGCTCAAAAATATTATCCTGACCAAAGTGTACCAAGCTTCGCCTCTATCACTGGAGGAGATCTATCAACAATATTGTCATTATGGGGAGCGGCTTATCCCTTTCATCCGAGAAACTAGCTCCATAATTCGCGAAGCGGCGACAAAAGGAGAGCTGGTTTTGTTAGAAGGTGCCCAGGGAGCTTTACTTGACCCTGACTTTGGCACCTATCCCTATGTGACCTCTTCTTCACCGTTGGCCGGGGCAAGCTGTATTGGAGCAGGCCTGGGCCCAAGGGGAATCGATCGTGTGGTGGGCATATTTAAAGCATATAACACTAGAGTCGGTGCCGGACCCATGCCTACAGAACTCAAAGACGAAACTGGTGACTTAATACGAGAAAAGGCTCGTGAGTATGGTGCTACCACAGGGAGACCACGAAGATGCGGCTGGTTTGATGCCGTGGCGGGTCGCTTCAGTGTTCAAATAAATGGCCTCAGTGATATAGCTCTAACTCACCTCGATATCTACGATGGTTTCCCTTCAATTAAAATATGCACCGCTTACAAATTCAAAGGCGAGGTCCTAACTTCTTTCCCTAGCGACATAGCCATATTGGAAAAATGCCAACCTATATACGAAGAATTGGACAGCTGGCAAGAATCAATAAGTGGAATTCGAAATTTTAAAAAGCTTCCTGCGGGAGCTCGCAATTATATGTCCCACCTTGAAGACCTCCTTTCCTGTCCCATCAGTCTCGTTTCTGTAGGACCAGATAGGAGGCAAATAATATTGGTCAAACCGAGCACTTTGCTCTGATATGCTGGTCACTTAATAATGGCTGATGAATAAGCCAAGGAAAGCTTTCTGAATCAAGACAAAGTGCTCGGTTCAGCTGATAACCGTCAGCTATCAGCCCCTGGGAATAGGCAAATCTATTTTATAGTTCTTTAGTGTCGCCTTTATAAGATCAGCTGATTTTTCATCAGGCTCAACTAGAGGCAAGCGAGGTTTACCCACTGAAAAACCTACATAATTCAGAGCCCACTTGACAGGTATAGGATTGGAAACGATGAACAGGGCATTCACCAGAGGTAATAAGTATCTGTGGATCTTGGCTGCTTCTTGAGGTTTACCGTTAAGAAACTTCTCCATCATGTCCTTTATCTGGATTCCTATTAGATGAGAGGCGACGCTAATCACGCCGTAGCCACCCAGAGCGAGTATGGGAAAGGTATCACTATCATTGCCACTGTAAACTAAGAAATCTCCTTTGGTTCCCTGAATAATCTCAGCTATCTGTCCGAGATTGCCACTGGCTTCCTTCACGCCCACAATATTATCAATCTGGCTCAACTTGATTACCGTATCGGCAGCGAGGTTGGTAACCGTACGCGATGGCACATTATAGATTATGCAAGGCAAGGTAGTACTCTGAGCAATGGCCTTAAAATGCTCCCACAATCCTTGCTGGGTCGGCCGATTGTAATAGGGGACCACCAATAGACAAGCATCGACACCAACTCTCTCCGCTTCCTTAGTTAACTCCTGGCTTTCTCTGGTGTCGTAGTTGCCTGTGCCAGCAACTATCGCTCCGCGGTCGGCTACTGCTGATTTTATTTCAGCGAAAAGCCGCAATTTCTCTTTCCGGCTCAGAGTAGGAGACTCGCCAGTGGTGCCCGAGACCACCACCCCATCACTACCCGAATCCAGTAAAGATAATGCCAGTTTTTTAGCCTGTTGATAGTCAACTTCGCCTTGAGCATCAAAAGGCGTCACCATGGCTGTTAATAAGCGCCCCAG
>Ga0299912_10002900_pt1 | contig 14077 bp, 16 predicted proteins | sample RVTome_2_FD_207667 | JGI IMG/M metagenome (GOLD analysis project Ga0299912, IMG submission 207667) | Soil microbial communities from uranium-contaminated site in the Upper Colorado River Basin, Wyoming, United States - RVT95D214 (version 2) ...
TTGTTCTTCACCTGCAATTCGATGCCGCAACCACAGCCACAATAGGGACATGTTGTCTGAATGGTGGTTTTTGTTGTTCCTTTATACATCCATCCTTTTTCTATCAGTGCACCCGTAGGGCACAGTGCTACACAGGTACCGCAGAAGGTACACTCCGAGCCTTCCAGGGGCAAATCCCCGATGTTTGCCGGCTTAGCCTTAAAACCACGTTGAAAGTAGTCGAGCACACCTTCAACGACCAATTCCTGACAGGCCCTGATACACTTTGCACACAAGATGCACTTGCTTAAATCTCGTTCGATAAACGGATTGAGCTCCTGGATAGTAGCGGGTTGGGGTATACGTTGAAATTCCGTTAATGAGATGTCCATTTCCCCGGCGATTTGCCGTAGTTGACAACGATTGCCCTTATCGCATACCGGGCAGGCATCGGGGTGGCTGGCCAGCATCAACTGCACTATTACTTTGCGGTGTGCTACTACTCGTGGCGAACAGGTATTGATTACCATTCCGGGCGTCAACGGCGTAACGCAGGAGGCCATTAAGGCACCGCTTTTTTCATCCTCAACGATGCAAAGACGGCAGGCACCTACACTGGACAAATGTTCATCATGACAAAGTGTTGGAATACGCACCCTTGATTCGCTAGCCAGGGCGAGAATGCTCATCCCCGCGTAACCGCTTACCTCACGGCCGTTCAGCGTAATCGTTATCGGCTGCAACTCACCACTGCCTTTAGGGATATGGTCTGGCGTTTTGCCTCACTTACTTGTCGGATTCCGTTGGGATTGAAATATGTTCTCCTTTACTGGCTGCTCTGATGGCGGCCAGAAGTTGGGAACTGGCGCTTTTCTTGGGAATAAAACCGAAGGCCCCTGCCTTGGCGCTGGCACGTACATTCTCCTCATCAGCATATTGGGTCAGCATCAAAATCCTAGCCTGCTCGCCCTCTTCTTTCGTTATTTCCTTTGTTGCTTGAAGACCGTCCATACCAGGCATGGCAATATCCATTAATACGATGTCAGGCATGAGCTCATGTACTTTCTTTATGGCTTCGCTTCCGTCAATGGCTTCTCCCACGACCTGAATATCAGGCTGGAGCCCTAGCAAAACGCGAATGCCCTCTCGAACAACCACGTGGTCATCGACCACCAACACTTTGATCCTTCTGGTTACTTTATCCAGTATTTTCATAACGTGGGGCATAATCTTCCCAGGCTCAACAGGCTTCTGGAAGTAATCCTCAGCCTCTAGCTGCATCCCTTCATCCCATCTCCATCCCTTTATCAATTGCTGTTCCGGCGTGGCATCAACTATCACAAGAGGCAGGTCCTTAAGACTTAAGCTCTGTTTCACCCATTGGTGCAGGTGATATGCATCTCCGCGGTGCTCTAAGGTGCCTAAAATAACCAGGTCAGGTTTTTCGCGGCGTACCATATCCTGCGCTTCCGACATGGTCTTGGCCGTAAGCGCATTGTAACTGTGGCTTTCCAGAGCCGTCTTCACTTCCTGCAGGAATTCCGGGTCGTCATCCACTACCAGAATTTTTGCTTTCTTCTCGTCCATGGTTCTTCCTCCTTTGCGCACTTTACTCCATTGATATTTATAGTATAGATGGCAATTGATAAACGGCACAGAGGCGAACACCCCAAAAGAGTTAGGGAAACACCCTAGTTTTTTAGGGGAAACAACTAAGAATTGATAGAAAAGCAAGTTGCTGAAATGGGGTATTCCCCGTACTTGGGAAGAGATTACGTGTGAAGTGGCAATCTTTTATATGGTAATTATGCCCTTCCGCAAGGCATATTTAATCAGGTCAGCGCGGCTATGAATAGCGAGCTTGGCCATGAGGTTGGTCTTGTGTCTGTCAACGGTCTTTGGACTGAGCACAAGCATAGCGGCGATTTCATGGGAGGTATGACCTTCAGCCAGCAATTTTAAAATTTCTCGTTCTCTGTTCGTCAGTTGTTTGTAGGGGTCACGGTCTTTCGCTATATCAATTCCCTGCTGATATCCTTCGACAAATACACGGGCTACTGATGGTGATAGGTAGGAATCTCCTCGGTACACGGAGCGAATAGCAGACGCCAGTTCGGATGATGCTGCCGTCTTGCTGATAAAGCCTCGTGCACCCGCCTCGATGACCGGAAATACAAACTCGCGGTCATCATATTGTGTGAGCGCGATTACCTTGGTTTTTGGGAACTCTTTACTTATTCGGCGTGTTGCTTCTAAGCCATCCATGATAGGCATAGCGACATCCATGATAACGATGTCGGGCATCAATTTTTTGACTTTCTCCAAGGCTTCCTTGCCGTTTACCGCCTCGCCAACCAGTTCGATATCCGACATTAGTCCGAGCAAAGCATAGATGCCATGCCGTACGATGGTGTGGTCATCAGCTACTAGAACTTTTATCTTCGGCATTTGTTGTGCTCCATCGTATCGGTATTCTCGCTGTAGCCGTAGTTCCCTTACCTGGCTCAGATTGGATGAGACAGCTACCGCCCATCAGTTTCACTCTTTCTTTTATGCTGAATAAGCCAGCTCCCCGTCCGCTTGCCTCGATGCCTTGTATTTGGGAGACATCAAATCCCACACCGTTGTCGCTGATGCAAAACACTAGCTCATTGCCACTTACAGTCAACGAGATTGAAGCGCGTGTCGCCTTGGAATGCTGTTGGATATTTCCAAGGGCTCCTTGTGCCGCGCGGAAGAGGCCTGTCTCTATCTCCCTCGGCAATGTTCTTTCCAAGTCGTCGAACTGGAAGGAGACACTGATTCCCATTGGAACCAGTGTGGACTCCGCATGCTGGCGAAGCGCTGGAATAAGTCCCAGCGAATCAAGAAGAGTGGGACGGAGATTGACAATTAACCGATGGATTTCATCGCCGATATGAATGGACAGCTCATGAGCCTTCTTCAATGTTCCCTTGATCTTCGCATCCTGAATGCCAGCCATGTCGACCATTTCGATAACTGCTTGCAGGTTAAACGCCAATCCTGAAAGTGCCTGGCTCGTCTCATCATGAAGCTCTCGGGAAAGACGTTTGCGCTCATCCTCTTGAGCCATTACGGCAAACCGCGCGAGCTGCCTGTACCGTTCCCTTCCCCTTCGCAACTCTTCGTAAAGTTTTGCCTGCTCGATAGCTAAACCGAGAAGGTCCCCGGTCGAATGTAAGAGATGGATATCCTTTTCTGTGAATTGGCGGGGTAAGCGGCTGGCCACATTCATGACCCCAAGGACCTTGTCTTTGGACATAAGAGGAACACTGACGAATGCCTTCAGGCCTTCTTTGCTTATGAGATTAGGGCGGGCGGCACCGGGTTCCATGGAGATGTCCCCCACCATAATTGATCTTGCGTTTTCAGCAACTTTTCCTGCGACCCCCTCGCCGAGCTTAAGATGCATCTCTTGGGCATATTCGTCAGATATACCATGATATACACGATAGGATAGGGTTTTCGTATTCTCATCCAGGAGCATAATCCCGCCGATGGCACTATCCAGAATAGCGAGAGCAGTATCCAGACCTACGTGGAGGATCGCTTCCAGGTCGATAAGGCCACTGATAGCGGCTGCAACACGGCTCAGGGCAACGAGATCATCAGGCCTGCCATGAGCCACACTTGATGAGTCCGTTGCTTTAGGAGTGATATTGACTGCACTCTTCGGTGCAGGTTCCTCGTTTGCTGTGTTCATTTCGCGCCCCCGCTGCCGAAATATAACCTTGCCCCCGTGCTTATGAATCTAGCTTACAGAAAGCCTCGACTGCTGTCAATTTATGAAAAGCTTTTTGCCCTTTCGCTGGACTGCGCGGGTTGAGACTAGCAGGAGTCCCTGGCCAACGCCACCAGGAGCCAGAGGGATAGTAAGCAGAGTCTATAACGGCATCCAAATAGACATAGTTGTCGCGGTTCTTTAAAAGATTGCCGTTCTCTCTTACTCCGATTCAGCTGGCCTTGACGCTGCGCAATCTGAAGCCGAGAATGATGAGCAGAATACCGGCTAGAACAGCGTAAGCTCCGATTATCCATACGATAACCAGCGCTCCTAATAGGGGCTGTGCCAGCATCAGGGCTCCAAGAATTAGCGAAAGGATACCACTGATAGCGAACATCCACCTGATAGCAGAGTCCTGGTTTGCCCTGAAGGCATAGATTAACTCCATGACACCGGTGACCAGCGCCCAGGCGGCTATTAGAATAACTAAGGCCAAGGCTGTAATTGCCGGCCAAAAGAAGGTAATGAGACCGACGATTATACCGGCCATGCCCCGGATGAATAACCAAGTACGCTTTCCGGCTCCGGCTTTGTAGTTTACTGCAGCTACCAGGGTGAAGATGCCATCCACGAAAACGAAAGCACCGAAGATGATGGCCAAGATCTCTATGGCGACTCCGGGCCAGGCCAGCACTAAAATGCCGAATATCAGCGCTATCAGGCCTCGAACCGCTACCTGCCACCAGTGTTTTTCGCTAAGTATCTCCATGGGATTTGCAGTCGCACTCATAGTAACACCTCCTACTAAGAGATTGTATTGGCTTCGACTGCAGGTGTCAATAGAGGATAGAAATACCTGGCTGATTATCAGTGATATTGCATTATTTATTGGGTTAGTTTATATTGATTCAATTAAGCACGAGCTGTTGCCAGCTCATTTTGTCTTTCGGTTCGCTTTCTCATGAATCCGGCTAGTCATTCTACGAAGGGTTCCCGTCAGGGGCTTATTCTGCTGTTGATTTCGCTGGCCTCGTTTATGGGAGCACTTGATGCCACCATTGTTAATATCTCGTTGCCCACCATGTCGAAGTATTTTCAAACCGATGTGGCGACCGTTTCCTGGGTGGCGATGGCATACTTACTCGTCCTCTCGGGTACGCTAATTACCTTCGGCAGAGTGGCGGATATACATGGTTATAAGAAAATTTATCTTTCAGGATTTGCTGTTTTCACAATTGGCTCGCTTTTATGCGGATTGTCTGCAACCATCTTTCTGCTCATCGGCTTCCGTGTTCTTCAAGGGGCCGGAGCTGCCATGCTGCAGGCAATCGGCGGCGCCATGATAGTTAGATACCTGCCGGAAAAAAACCGCGGCATTGCCTTCGGCATATTGACTACGTCCGCTGCAGTAGGCCTGGCTGCTGGCACACCTCTCGGCGGTTTTCTTTCCCAGTTCTATAGCTGGCACTGGATATTCTTTATAAACGTTCCGGTAGGTATCATGGCGATTATACTCGGCATCGCGGTATTGCCCGGAGATACAAAGGAATTCGGGAGGGGAAAGTTGGATATCGCCGGAGCCGGTATACTACTTATTGCACTGGTCAGTCTTATTTTCCTCTTGAATATGGGCAATAACATCGGCTGGTTGTCATGGGGCATGCTGGTAGCCATCATCATTTCCGTGGCAGCCTGGGCTGGTCTTATTTTTAGTGAAAAAAGAACCCAGTCCCCTCTAATCGACCTAAGTCTTTTCCGGAATAAGAATTTCACTATGGCGGTCACTGTGGCACTACTTGTTCTTCTGGTGGGTCAGGGTTCGTGGTATGTCTTCCCCTTCTATCTCGAGCTGGGAAAAGGCTTTGCTGCCAATATCGCCGGGCTTATCCTGCTTGTGCCCACCATTTTTATGATGATTTGCGGCCCGCTTGCTGGTTTTTTTTCGGACAGGATTGGCGCTCGCCCTATTTGTGCACTGGGGTCTGCGATACTCATTGCGGCGTTTGCGATGTTCGCTCTAATGGGCGCCAAGACAGAGCTATATTACATAATAATAGCCCTGGCGCTTGAAGGAATTGGCATCGGGCTGATAATGCCGGCAAACTTTAATCTCATCATGGGCATGAGTGCCAAAGGCAGTGAAGGTGTCATGAACAGTCTTGTGACCACGATGAGGAATGTCGGTGCTGTGATGGGCATAGCATTTTTTACATTTATCTTTCTTTCGGTGATTGCCAGTCAGGGTGTTTCAGTGGCAGGTGTCACCGCTCATTCGTTGCCGCCGAAAGCTTTCGCCTACGGCTTACACGCCGTATTTTTTTTCGGTACCGTAGTAGGTGGCGCGCTTCTGGTCCTTAACCTGGCCTTGCGCCAGAAAAAGAAGGCTCCCGATGGCAAATAGGCAAACCTAAAAATCCCTCTTAACCCCCTTTTTTCAAAGAGGGAAATGGACTTCTCCCTTTCGCAAAGGGAGATTGAGAGGGATTTTCCGGGGCTCTTTCTGAGTCGAGCCTCCAAAACTTGTAATTAAAACCTTTTGTAAATACAATTATACGGGCGAAAATTTGGCCTATCCGATTGTTAATGAAATTATAAATAGTAATTAACAGAAATGGCTAACGTGAAGGGGTCTATTGAAATTTCGCAGGAGCTGTGCAAGGGCTGCGAACTATGTGTCTCTTTCTGTCCCAAGCGACTGATTTCTACCTCAAGCAAATTGAATGCCAGCGGCTACTTGCCCGCTGTCTTTAACGACAACGGCGAATGTACCGGCTGCGCTGTTTGTGCCCTGGTCTGCCCCGAAGTGGCCATAGAGGTGTATCGTGGCTAGAGTTCTCATGACCGGGAATGCTGCCATCGGAGAAGCGGCCATAAGAGCTGGCTGCCGGTGTTACTTCGGATATCCCATTACACCTCAGAACGAGCTGACCGAATATATGGCAACCAACCTGAGCCGGAAAAAGGGCTGTTCTTTTATTCAGGCTGAAAGCGAGCTTGCGGCCATAAATATGGTCTACGGGGCCAGCCTGGTCGGTGCCAGAGCCATGACCTCCTCGTCCAGCCCCGGCATCAGTTTGAAGCAGGAAGGAATTTCATATTTAGCGGCCTGCGAACTGCCGGCAGTTATCGTCAATATGTCCCGCGGCGGTCCGGGGTTAGGCAGCATAGTGGCCGCGCAGTCGGACTATTTCCAGGCCACCAGAGGCGGAGGCCACGGAGATTATCGGACCATCGTTTTGGGGCCGTCATCGGTGCAGGAGCTGGCAGACCTCACCCATAAAGCCTTCGACCTCAGCGACAAGTACAAGATTCCGGTTATTATCCTGGGCGACGGCGTTCTGGGCCAGATGATGGAGCCGGTGGAATTCAAGTATGAGGCTCCAGCGGAACTGCCGATCAGAAGCGATGCGCTCAGGGGAGCTAAAGGACGGCCCAGCAAATACATAAAAACTTTCACTTCAAATCCCGCCGAGCTAGAGGAAATTAACTGGAGCTTATTCCGGAGATACGAGCTAATTAAAAGAGAAGAGACTGCCTGGGAGACGTTCTTAACCGACGATGCCGAGCTGATAGTGGTGGCTTTCGGCATAGCCGCCCGAATCACGAAAGGGGCCATTAAAACAGCGCGGGCATCGGGTTTGAAGGTAGGATTATTGAGGCCGATTACGCTGTGGCCGTTTCCTAGTGAAGCGGTCAAGGAATTAGCTAAAAGGGTAAAGTACTATCTGGTCTTCGAAATGAACATGGGACAGATGATAGAAGATGTGCAACTGTCGCTGGAAGGTCAGGGGGAAGTCTCATTCTATGGCAGGCCGGGAGGTGTAGTCCCCACGCCAAGCGAGGTCTCCAGGGTGATTTCTCGCCTTTACTATCAGAAGGGCTTGAAGTAATACCATGAAAAAGATATATTCCCGACCGAAGTCGTTGAAGAAAGCCGTTTTCCACTATTGCCCAGGCTGCGGTCACTCGATTATCCACAGGCTTGTCTGTGAAGTGATTGACGAGATGAATCTTCAGGACAAGGCCATCGGAATCCCGCCGCCGGGGTGTGCCGTCTTTGCTTACTACTATTTTGACGTCGACATGGCAGAATCGGCGCACGGCAGGGGAGCCGCTGTAGCCACGGGAGTCAAGCGGGCTTTTCCTGAAGCAATAGTCTTTACTTATCAGGGTGACGGCGACCTGGCAGCTATAGGTACCGCCGAGACAATACATGCCGCCAACAGGAAAGAAAATATAACCTCCATTTTTATTAACAACGCCGTATACGGTATGACCGGCGGTCAGATGGCTCCGACCACACTTTCCGGCCAGAAGACGACTACTACTCCATATGGGCGGGATGATAATCTGGAAGGATATCCGTTAAAGATGAGCGATATCATAGCCGTAGTTAAGGGTGCTGTATATGTGGAACGCTGCGCGGTAAATTCACCGGCCAATATCAGAAAAACGAAGAAGGCTATCCGCAAAGCTTTCCAGACCCAAATTGACGGTCTAGGTTTCTCACTTGTCGAAATACTTTCTCCCTGTCCCACTAACTGGAGGATGAGTCCTATCGAGGCATGGCAGTGGATTGACGACGTGATGTCCAAGGAATTTCCTCTGGGAGTGATAAAAGACATAACGGGCGGAAAAGATGCTGATTAGAACGGTTATCGCTGGTTTTGGTGGTCAGGGTGTTATGTCCATAGGGCTAAATTTAGCTCAGGCAGCCATGACGGAAGGCAAGAACGTAACTTATTTACCGTCCTATGGCGCCGAGGTCCGCGGCGGTACTGCTAATTGTACCGTGGTCATTTCAGATGATGAGGTTGCGTCGCCGGTGGCTTCGTCGCCTGAGTTCGTTGTTGCCATGAACCAGCCTTCGGTAATGAGATTTCAAAATCAGATTCAATCGGGCGGACTGTTTTTTATCAATTCGTCTCTGGTAGAATCCGAAATAGCCAGAGGTGATATCAATGTCATTAAGGTACCGGCGAACAGTATTGCCGAGAATTTGGGCAGTCCTAAATCTGCCAACATGGTGATGCTTGGCGCCTTCGCCAGGAAAAGCGGACTGGTCTCACTTACCAGCTCAATCGAAGCCCTGAAATTCATCCTGGGTACTAAACAAAAACTGCTGGCGGTTAACGAGAAAGCCCTGAGGGCGGGATACGACCTTTTCTGAAGAGGTTAAATATATCTGGCTTAGGAGTGGACTATGAGCGTTAAACAGATTTCTTTAACATTAGAGAATGAGCCCGGCAAATTCCTGGCGGTGAGCGAATGCCTGGGTAGAGAGGGAGTAAATATTAGAGCAATTTCCGTAGCCGACACATCCGATTTCAGTACGGTGAGATTCGTCACCGATAATCCGGAAAAAACAGCTAACGTGCTGCGGAGCGCGGGCTATGCAGTACACGAGACTGATGTCATAGCCGTGGAAGTACCCGACCACCCCGGTGGTCTTCAGGCGGTGCTTAAGCCGCTGCGCGATTCTAAAATTAATGTTCTCTATTTCTATACTTATTTGGGTAAGGGGGAAAGCGGACAGCCCATAGTTATCATCGGTGTGGACAAAACTAAAGAGGCGGTGGCAGCACTGGAAAAGAATTGGGTTCATACTTTTGGCATCGAAGTCTACACACTGTGACACTTATCCCTAATATCTTTGAAATCGGGTAGACAAACAGCCTATTCCCGCATTTCTGAATCAGTTCATTTAATCGTTAATATACCCCGCTAAAAGCATTACTTCTTACGCGTATATGACTATTTTGCTATTGACGTTTCATTGTAATACTAATAAACTTAGTAAAAAATACGTGAAACGGGGTAAAAGATGCGTACTTGTCTAACGGTCACATTAATATTCGTACTCTTACTGGCAGGATGCTTAACACCGCCCAGGCTGACCGTAAGCCTGGCGTCTCCCGACAATGGCAGCACGGTGCTATCGCTGACGCCTACTTTTACATGGGGTGGAGGTAGCGGGGCGGCTACCTATAGATTGCTGGTAGCCACGGACAATAATTTCCAAAATTTGGCTCTCGATGTAAACAATATAGGCGACCTCAGCTACACTATGTCTTCCGGCAAACTGAATGGTGACACCTGGTATTATTGGAAGGTACTGGCCCAACAGGGGAACCAGATTTCAGCTTGGACGGCTCCGTGGTCTTTCTATACACCCGGTGGGGCTGGTCCGTCCAGCACCGGAACTGTTCGAGTCAGCGCCACACTTGATGGTGCTCCATGGTCCGGCTCGGTAAACTACAGTGTCAGCGGTCCTTTCTCCGATACAGATAATTCGGTCCCCTGGGATTTTAAAAGTGTACCAACCGGTACCTATACAGTAACCTACAATTATGGTGGCCCGCCAGGCGCTTCGCTGACGAGCATTACTCCACAACCGACGTTGCAGCTGGATGCCGGCAACACGGTGCACTTCGTCTTAAATTTCCAGAGCCAGACCAGTTCCAGTATAGTGGTCAGCGGTACACTTGATGGCTCTCCGTGGTCGGGAGCAGTCAACTACTCATTCACCGGTCCGTTCATGGACACAGATGCCATGGTTCCCAAGACTTTCGGCGGCTTGCCCTCAGGGACATATACTTTAGTCTACAATTCGGGTGGTCCTTTGCCTGCTGTGCTGGCTAGTATTTCGCCGTCGCCGACTCAAACTTTGTCGCCCAACGGTAATATTGTCTACATATTGAATTTCTCAACAGTCTCAAAATCGAACCTTTCGGTGACAGCGTCGTATAACGGAGCCGCATGGACAGGGCCGGTACAATTTTCGCTCTCGGGGCCGATTAATAATACTTACACATCGGTTCCGTTGCAATTAAATAACGCTCCTCCAGGGACGTATTACATAAGCTACAAATCAGGCGGTCCGCCGGGAGCAACGCTGGGCAACATCGCCCCCGGTCAGTCGCTGGTTTTAACCAGCGGCGGGTCGGCCGGGTTTACCCTCAATTATTACGTGCAGCAGCAAACCGGCAACGTGGTGGTTAATGCCACCTTGAACAGTTCGCCGTGGTCTGGTGTGGTCAACTATATGCTCAGCGGTCCTTTCCAGAGCAACGATAACCAGGTGCCGCGCACGTATAACAATGTGCCTGTGGGTACCTACACCCTGACGTATATGGGCGGTGGCCCCGCCGGTGCTATATTGACCAGCATCACGCCGGCGCCAACTCAATCGCTGGCAAGCGGCCGTACCATCGGATTCAATTTGAACTTTACGGCGCAGCCCAGCACCGGTACCATTTCGGTAAGCGCCATGGTGGACGGGCAGCCATGGGCGACGCAACCCGGGTCAGGTCCAATCAGCTACACGGTAACCGGCCCATCCAGCGATTCCGGAAACAACATACCCGGTACGTTCAGCGGCATGCCAACCGGCCTGTATACGTTGAGCTATAACTCCGGCGGGCCTATCGGTGCCACCTTGACCGGCATCTCGCCATCGCCGACTCAAAATCTGGCGCCAGGCGGCTCTATTCAATATGTATTGCAGTTCACCGGACAGCCCAAGGGATACGTTACAGTTGAAGCTACGCTGGACGGTGAACCCTGGTCAGGTTCGGTTGGGTATGTGCTCCAGGGACCCTACGTGGAATCAGGCAGTTCAGCGCCGCGCGACTTTGCCAACGCGCCGCAGGGAAGCTACAGCGTCCAGTACAGTGCCGGAGGTCCACCGCAATCTTCGTTTATCGGTGTTTCTCCAACCTCGCAGATGTTGCCTGCCGGAGGCTCCATAACCTTTACACTTATGTTCCACTTCGAAGGGGGATTAGAACCAGGACCTATGCCGGGACCGGGGCCCGAGCCTTTTCCGCCGGCGCCCGCACCGGAGCCTGAGCCTGAACCAGACGATAATTTACCCTTACTTAATAAATAAAGATGACTGAACAGGAATGCAATTTGAGCTGAGAAGGAGACTAATACAATGAGGGTTTGGTTAGCTATCTTACTGGCACTAGCCATGCTGCTGCTTGGCTGTAATGTTTCAGGCACAGTGCCTCCAGCCGGCGGCGAGCTGCGCATTATCACTGAAGTTTATCCGCCCTACAATTTTGTGGATAAAAATAATAATGTAACCGGGCAGAGCACAGAAATCGTACAGGCTATCTTAGAGAAAACGGGCACCCAGGCGAACATAGAGGTCATGCCGCTGAGCCAGGGATTAGCCTTAGCTGAAAAAGGGCCTAAAGTGGTAATTTATTCGCTCAACAGGACGCCACAGCGGGAAGACCTGTTCAAGTGGGTCGGACCGATTGGTAACTACGAGCAGGCGTTTTATGCAAAGAAAGGCTCAGCGGTTGCCGCGATGGTTGTGGTGTTTTATAGTCAGCTTGAGGACGCTAAAAAGGTCGAAAAGATCGGCGTTTACAAGGGCGATGCCGGGGCTCAGTTCCTGGCGTCTCAGGGATTTACCAACCTGGACGAAAGTCAGACTGATGCCGAAGCTTTGCAAAAGTTAATGGATGGCGAAGTACAGTTATGGCTGGGAAATAAAGACGGCCTGGCCATCACCGCTGCCCAGGCGGGAGCAAATCCGGCTGACCTGGTCATGATGCCCACCGTGGTCATAAGGGCGGACCTGTACATAGCGTTCAGCAAGGACATTCCAGATAGTACGGTAACAGCCTGGCAGAGCGCGCTGGATGCCTTGAAGCAGGAAAAGGATGTTGACTACAAAACCGTTTATGAAAAAATAATGGCGGAATACAGCGACCCTGAATATATAAACAGCTTAATTGGCCAATGACAGCAATCGTGAAATAGACTCTGAACTAGAAGCCGCTTTTCTTGATTTTATCTATTTCTTTTTCTATGGCTGCTCTCTCTGACCCGATGTCACCTTTGGCGAAGACAGCCACGGCATTGAACACAAGCCCTATTCCCCAGAACAACATTACCCACCCGGGCCAGAAGTAGCCGTGACCTGTAAAGTACCAGATGGCTACTAGCATCAAATTGACGAGTATATAGGCTGTTAGATGGGCGTAGAATCCTCTCCTTCTTCTCACCCTGTGCGTGGCTATCTCGCGGATTTCGTCGTCAGACAACTTTTTTGGCATAGCTCAACTCCTTAATTTTAACTACTATTGGGATAAAATATCTACTCTATTCGCTTGAACATCTTCTTGGGCATGCCGCAGATTGGGCACTTATCCGGAGGTTCACCCTCGACCGTATTGCCGCAGTACTGACAGACATAGATTGGTTTGTCCGCCATGTCCTGTCCCTTTTCCAACATAGTCAGAGCGGCCTGATACAGGCCGTGATGAATTTGCTCCACTTTATTTGCTAGATAGAAGGTGTCATTCGCCTTCTTGTTGCCTTCGGCCTCAGCCTGCTTTATAAAATCGGGATACATCTTGGTGAATTCGTAATGCTCACCGCCTATGGCTGCCCTCAGGTTGTCTGAGGTTGATTTTATACCCTGCATGACTTTCAAGTGGTTTCGGGCATGGACTGTTTCGGCATCCGATGCGGCGCGAAATAATCGTGCTATCTGCTTAAGTCCCTCCTCATCGGCTTTCTCAGCGAAGTACAGGTACTTGCGACTGGCCTGGCTTTCGCCGGCAAAAGCCTCTTGAAGATTGTCACTGGTCTGGCTCATAATCCACCTCCCGATATGTTAATTAACTATATTTTAAATGAAATCACGTCACAATTGAAGCATGGTACAGAGCGCCGGTTTATATGTACTACTTTACGTTTGTCTGGTAAGGCTGGTATGATACCTCGTTGGCATAATGGTGCGGATACTGCTTGGAACCGGGCTGCGTAAATTGTCGGGTTTTTATAGCAAAGGGGGTACAGCAAATGGCAGTAACTATCATCAATCTGGTCCTGACAACCGTAATACTTATTTTGGGCATTTGGGCGTTTTTTAAGAGGAAGTCTGACATAGCTCTCGGAAGTAACAAAGCAATTGCTATTCCTGACGTAGCTCTTTACATCGGCATTGCCTTCGGTCTGTTTGCCGTTTCTCATGCTCTGACATTGGCGGGGCTGGCCGCAAGTTTGGAAGCGTTTATCATTGTCATCAGGACAATCGGTTATCTGCTGGTCATAGTTGCCCTATGCCGGATACTGATGAAGAAATAGCCACGATATACCGACGTTATCATCGTTCATTTAGCTTATATTAACAGGTTGTTACGCTTGTTAATAGGTGTTAGCAGCAGGTATAATCAATTATCTGATGGGGCTGTAGCTCAATTGGGAGAGCGCCTCCCTTGCACGGAGGAGGTCAGGGGTTCGAATCCCCTCAGCTCCATTTTCCCTGACGAAATACCTGTTACGTAGCTTCACTGAACTCGGGCTGAAATCTTACTGTACCTCGGCGCC
>Ga0299912_10002901_pt1 | contig 14072 bp, 15 predicted proteins | sample RVTome_2_FD_207667 | JGI IMG/M metagenome (GOLD analysis project Ga0299912, IMG submission 207667) | Soil microbial communities from uranium-contaminated site in the Upper Colorado River Basin, Wyoming, United States - RVT95D214 (version 2) ...
GCCCTCGTTAAGGCTTTCAATGACTTCACCAGCGAGTAGCAATTTGTCTTCGGCGCGTTGACGTTCGACGATTTCTTGCGTCAATTCGCGAGTACGTTCTTCAACGCGCATTTCCAGTTCGTCATGGGCGCGTTTGATTTCCGCTTCCCAATTTTTACGTTCGGTGATGTCACGCACGATGCCGGTGAAAAAACGCTTGGAGCCATGACGCAATTCGGTGACCGCCAACTCCAAGGGAAACTTAACGCCGTCCTTGCGCACGCCCCACTCTTCCCGGTTGGTCTTGTCGATAATTTTCTTTTGACCGGTACTGATATAGTTGGCCAAATATTCGCCATGCTTGGCGGCATGCGGTTCTGCGATCAGCATCGAAACGTTGTGCCCGATCACTTCGCGCGCCAGATAACCGAACGTATTTTCCGCCGCCTTATTAAACGACAACACTTCGCCACGTTCATTGATGGTGATAATGGCGTCGGCTACCGTTTCCAGCACGCCCCGCAAACGCTGTTCACGGTCTTTCAAGGTTTCGGCGGCGCGAGTGCGTTCGGTGATGTCCAACGCTTCAAGCATAAAACGACCTTCACCCAAAGATGAAAATTTGGCTTCTACGTCGATGAACTCGCCATCGGCACGCATGAACTTCAATGGCAATGGCGCAGTTTCGGCGGCGAAGATATCGAGCCCAGCCTCCATCACGTCTTGATAATCGGGATGAACAATATGCAAAAAGGGACGCCCCACCATGGATACGGCGTCATCATGTTTGAGCGTGCGCCATGTCGCCTCATTCACCAGCAACATAAAGCCTTCGCTATCCAATACACAAATCATCGCTTGCGATGTTTCAAATAGATAACGATAGAGATCGTCTGAAATCAGGGCGTCGGCCTGCTTCTGTGCATCGGTGCGCACCGTGCGAGCACGGATCGCAATATGCTCACCCTCTCCCTCCCCCTTCAACGGCTTGGAGGTAATACCGGCCAAGAATGGCTGCCCTTCTTCGGGCAAAATGCGCACCCGTACTTCTTCACCCGGCATTGCCTTACCCGACAGAACCGGCAAAGCGGCGATCAACTGGTCGCGATCAATAAAGTCGGCAAAATAACGGCCCAACAAGGGCTCGGCATTGGCAAAGCCCAACAAACGCGCTCCTGCAAGGCTGATGTCGCGGATACGCCCATCCACCGTGTACAGCGCCAAATCGCGCTGCAGGTCGTCAAGCAAATGGCGCGCCCAGGCGCACGCGGGATCAGCCTGAACCGCAGTTGCGACCGGAGACTTCGGCGTGGCGCTTTTCACACGTTTGCTGGATTTGTCCGTTTTGCCAGACATAGAAATACCTTAACTCCCATCCCCCGAGAGGTATTTATTTGAAATTTAAGGCATATTGTCAACGGGACAAGCTAGAAATGCAAGGAAAGAAGGCGCGATAGCGGCGCTTAACACCGAGAGGACCCGGCAGATGAAGCAGGATCGGAACAGGCCGTAACACTTGGATTTTTCAAAGCCTCGGCTTTTTTAATCAAGCCAGCCATCTGATCCCAGAAAAAATAATCGCTGATATAACCAACGATGCGCCCGACTTCCCGCCCCTCTTCAACCACAACGAAGGTTGGCGTGAAGGTAACGCCCTTAATGTGGGCCAAATCGACGGGTTTTTCATCGTGAACGCTGACGGAGCGCAAAGGCAACCGGCGGGCTTCATCGGTTTTGTCGTAAATAACACCGACTTCTTGATCCCAACGCTCGCACACGCCGCAGGCCGGGGAATTGAAATAGACCAGTTCAGCCGCGCGCACTGATGAAGCGGCGGCAGCGGCGGCGCAAACCGTCAAAGTCAACACTACAAAACGCTTCATGCGCACCAAGCCCCTGTCATGTGCCAATCCCGAAACGACCCCAATCGCTGAAGTACGTTCCGGGATCGGATAATAACAACGTTCGACGGTTCATGCATAGCCATGAACCGTCTGATCGAATTTCTTAGGACTTTTCGATGATGTAGGTATAGACGCCGCCGTTGTCCTTGGTTTCCAGCAGCTTGTTGCCGGTGGATTTGCAGAACGCTTCCATGTCCTTCACGGAACCCGGATCGGTGGACAAGACTTCCAAGGTTTCTCCCGCATTCAGGCCCTTAATTGCCTTTTTTGTTTTGAGAATCGGCAGCGGGCAATTCATACCTTTGGTGTCGAGTGTCTGTGTTGCCATAGTCTTTATCTCTCTTGTGTCTTGAACAGTTGTCAGAAAAAACCCGTAAGGGAACGAATTTGCGGCAGTTCTAATCTACAAGCCGATATTGATAAACTTGAGACAGACAACCCGCAAGCAAGAAGCCAAGTTTTTTTGATTTGCGAACTGACAGTGATCGTAAATTTTGGTCACAACGCTCGCGACGGTCAAATCTTCCTGAGCCGCCAAATCTTCCAGAACATTCCAAAAAGCCCGTTCCAAACGAATGGTGGTGGAATGACCATGAATGCGAAGCGAACGGCGTTCAGGCAAGAACTCAGTGTCCTGATTACCCGCCGAACACAGCCCAAAAAGCTGGTTTAATGGCGTGCCTTCATCCGGAATTTTAATGTATCCACTCACCACGCCCGCAGGCTCCTCAATAGCGAAATATGCCTTACAGGGCCTTTTTCAGGGTAAATGCGCCACGAATATCGCCCGCAGAGAAACCGCGAGCTTGGTCGTTCGGATAGAGACTGTCCACTTTCGCCGCAACTTCCGGCTTGAGATTGGCCCCATGGCAATTCAAGCACACGTCAACGGTCCCGATCGCCTTCATGAACCGGAAGGTTTTCTGCCCGTTTTCTTCAACGATTTCAGCCTTAGCGATGGTGTCAATGTTTTCGCCGCCAGTCTTGCGTGCTTCAAATTCGGTGAGCGTCGCCAATTCCCATGCATCCGGGACATTTTTCGCATTGCGGACTTTCAAGCTGGTGCGAGCGACGCTCCAGCCGGTGCCGGCAGCCGCCTGCTGGGCAATTTCCGGGGCCTTTTCGTTGCACACACCAATGGTATGAACCGGACCGCCTTGTTTCATGCCGTCTTCAAGGGCCTGTTTCAACGGTCCGCCGAACGCCTTAACCATATTTACAGCTTCGGCTTTCAGGGCTTCAGCGTCAGCCGCCTGGGCGGAGCCGATGGAAATCACTGATGCCGCGACAACCGTCGCAATGAAAATGCGTTTCATGGATGCGTCCCCTTATAAATCATATATATTTCACTTGAGACAGGACGGCGTACGGATGCACCGAACGCCGCCCGCATCAATTTAGATATACAAGTTGATATCAGATTCCAGGGCTTCACCCATATAGGTGGCGGCGCCACCCAGTTGCATTTCTGGAATCATGATGTCCGGTGTCCACTCGAACAGATCCAAGGTCATCTGGCAGCCGACGATTTTGACGTCGCTTTCGACGCAAATGTCGCGCAGTTCCTCAACGGAGGCGACACCCTTTTTCTTGATCAGGCTTTTCATCATCGAAGACGCCATGGCGTCAACGCCCGGAATCATGGATACGATGTTCGGCATGGTCATATGCATGCCCATCATCGGCATTTCCATGCCCGGATTGCCCAGGGTAGAAATCTGCAGATGGCTAACGTCTTTCTTCAAAAGCTGTAAGCCGTAAAAGGTAAAGAACATGGTCACGTCAACATCCAGGCTCGCCGCAGTGGAAGCCAAAATAAACGGAGGGTAGGCCCAATCGAGGGTCCCCTTCGTGACGATGATCGACATCTTCTTGTTGTTATTGCCGCCACTCATAATGTTTGTCTCCCAGTGATCCGCCGTCTCAACCCTCGCCGCTTTTGGCATTTGCCTTCGTTTGCGGTCATTTGATCGGGTTGAAAGAATGCGCGAGTTCGTTTTAGATAATGCTTATATACGCGCAATCTATACCTGTTGTGTCGGGGGCATGGTAGTACCCCCTGCCCACGCACATCTTTTCCGGCCAACCTTGTCGGCCCCGCGTGCATTTAAGGCGGCGCTAATATACAGCATTTGCGCAATTAGACAAACCTAATATACAAGAGCTGCAAAATCCATTATAGCAGACGTCGAATAATTTGGGTTGAGGCTTTGAAGCGTCAGCCGTTTGCGGCGCAACCGCATCCGCATAAAAACAAAACGAACGGGAGATACACTGATGGAAGAGATGTCCGTAACCACCCTGGTTGCGACCGCGGCATTCATCGCCGGAATTGTCTTTGGCGCCGTGGCCAATAAAACCAACTTTTGCACCATGGGCGCCGTATCCGACATGGTCTTGATGGGCGAAAGCAGCCGTTTTCGGTCATGGATGCTGGCGGTCGCAGTTGCGATTCTCGGCACCCAGGCAATGCACATGATGGGCCTTATCGACCTCACCTTGCCCGCCTCGGACGGTGGCGCGATCTACCTCACGCCCAGCTTGGGCTGGCCGGGCGCCATTCTCGGCGGACTAATGTTCGGTTATGGCATGACCATGGCCGGCGGCTGCGGCAACAAGACATTGGTGCGCATCGGCGGCGGCAATCTCAAATCCATTGTCGTGTTCCTGATCATGGGCGTAAGCGCCTATATGACTCTGCGCGGCTTAGTCGGACTGGCGCGCCTGGAACTTGAAACATTCAATACCGACCTGACATCGATGGGCCTGGAAAGTCAGTCCATGGTGGAAATGCTGGGTGCCTTAGTCGGCGTAGAAACGGAAAGCCTGCGTCTGGGCTTCACGCTGGTGTTCGCCGGTGCGATCATCGCTTATTGCTTCAAGGGTGAAGAATTCCGCGCCACCCCGCGCGACATCATCGGGGGCCTATTGATCGGCTTGATGATCCCGGTGGGCTGGTACATCACCGGTGTGATCGGGGCCGATGAATTTTCTCCCACACCATTGTTTTCATTCACCTTTGTTGCGCCTTCCGGAGAAAGCATTCAGTATTTGATGAGCTTTACCGGCGCGACCATCAACTTCGGCATCGCCACCATCGGCGGCGTCATCGTCGGCTCGTTCCTCGCTGCGGTTGGCAGTAAATCGTTCCACATTGAAGCGTTCGGCGATTCCACCGACATGATGCGCCACATGCTTGGCGCAGTAATCATGGGAATTGGCGGCGTTTTGGCACTGGGTTGCACCATTGGCCAGGGTTTGACGGGGATGTCTACGCTGTCGTTGGGCTCTCTGATTGCGCTCATCAGTATCATTCTAGGCGCAATGTGGGGCCTGAAATCCCTGGAAGAAGATTCCGTAATGGGTGGCTTGAAAGCGCTGTTTAGCCGCGGATAATCTTCCGGTTTCAATAGCTTATGTATGCATGTAAGGGCGAAGGGCGATTGACGTCCCCTTCGCCCTTTTTTGCATCTTAGAAATTTTTTATTCTAAGACTTGACCTCGTTAATGAAATATCTCTAATGTAATACAGTGCTAATACAGGGGCACAAGTGGGGGGCGACTTTGTCCCCACACAAACGATCAGATTTTCATCTGGATAAACACCGCATAGCGTGTACAAAAAAATTATATCCCTTTGTAAATCTGAATGACGAAACCAACGACGAGTCTATTTCATTGTGAATTGGACTCGATCTATCCGTAGCTTGGCCATCCGGCCGATTTCTACTCCCCCCGCCTTGAGGGACGGAAAAGGGAGCCTAAGTCGCCAAAGTGGGCATAGCTTTTGGGAGGGAAAATGAAACAGACCAAATTTTGGGCCGCAGCCATGGGCTTTGCGGTTGCGGGTACATTTGCCGTCAGCGCACAATCCGCTGATATGGCCGACATTACCATTGTAGATGGCACCATTCCTAAATCGATTACGGGCGTAGCGGGTGATCCCGCAGCAGGTAAAAAAGCCGCCATCAATAAGAAAAAAGGCAACTGCTTAGCCTGTCACGTCATGCCGATTCCGGAAGAACAATTCCACGGCAAGACGGGACCGGACTTGAACGGCATCGGCTCGCGTCAATCCGAAGCCGAACTGCGCATGCGCTTGATCGATTCCAAGGTCATCGCACCCGATACCATGATGCCCAGCTTCTACAAAACCGGTCAGCACCGCGTCCTGCCGGCCTTCGAAGGCAAAACCATTTTGGAAGCCCAGGAAGTCGAAGACATCGTCGCCTACTTGCTAACGCTGAAGTGATTCACTGCGTGAATCCGAAGCACGAAAACGAATAGAGGACACAACATGAGCAAATTGAAGCATCAGATGGTCCGAATGGACCGCCGCCAGGCCCTTAAAGCTGCTGGCGCTGGCGTTTTGGCCATGGGTCTTGCATCCGCAGCCCATGCCACGCCGGAAGACGCCGCTATGGCGGTTTCCAAGTTGGGGGGCTCCGCCACTGCGGATTCCGCCAAAATCACCATCGATCTGCCGGAAATCGCTGAAAATGGCGCCACCGTGCCCGTCAACGTAACCGTCGACAGCCCGATGACCGCCGCTGACCACGTTAAACACATCCACGTGTTTGCCGAGGGCAATCCAAGCCCAGAGGTCATTTCCTTCAACCTGACTCCTTCCACCGGCAAAGCCGATGTTGGCACCCGCATGCGCCTGGGCAAAACCCAGAACGTCGTGGTTGCCGCCGTCATGAGCGACGGCTCGGTGCATATCAACAAGAAGGAAGTGAAAGTCACCATCGGCGGCTGCGGCGGCTAATGCCCGCTCTACCCCATGTGACTCAGACAAGGAGTACGATGAAAAATGGCTAATCAGCCTCGTGTTAAATTGCCGAAGTCGGCAAAAGCTGGCGAAATGATTCAAGTGAAGACGCTCGCGTCTCATGACATGGAAACCGGCAATCGCAAAGGTAAGGATGGCACGCCCATCCCGCGCCTGATCCTCAATAAATTTAGCTGCACGTTGGACGGCAATGAAATTTTCAGCGCCGATATGCACCCGGCAGTTTCCGCGAACCCGTACATCACTTTCTACATCAAAGCCGAAAAAAGTGGCTCGTACGTGTTTAATTGGACCGATGATAATGGCGAAGTCACAACCGTGTCGCAAGACATGGCCGTGTCCTAAGTCATGACGAAGGGAGGGCTACCGTCATGAATATGAAGACTATCACGGCATTCGCCGCAATCTTAGGCGCGAGCGTTACGCTCATCGCCCAAAACGCAGTATCCGCAGAAGCAAATCCTTATGGCAAAAATGTCCGGACTGGTTATTCCTACGCCACTCCGGAAACCCGCGCCATGCAGGACGATGACTTTTCCAATCCCGGCATGCCGCTTGTCGATACCGCTGCCAAGATGTGGAACGAACCCGCTGGGGAAGCTAAAAAATCCTGTGCGGATTGTCACGGCGCGGTTGATGACCCCAAAGGCGGTAAGCTGGGCATCCCGATGAGGGGTGTCGGCGCCAAGTACCCGGCATACGACGAAGCGACCAAAAAGCCGATCAACTTGGAACTGCGCATCATGAAATGCCAGACCGAGAACCAAAAGGCCGAAGCGTTTAAATACGAGTCGAAACCGCTGGTGGGAATGACCGGACTGGTCGCCATGCAATCTCGCGGCATGCCGCGCTTGAGCACGGCCGACAACCCCAACGACAAGCTACACGCGGCATGGAAGGCTGGTGAAGAATTCTATTACCAGCGCCGCGGTCAACTCGATATGGCCTGTAAACACTGCCATGAAGACAACCATGGCAACATCATCCGCGCCGAGCTTCTGTCTCAGGGCCAGACCAACGGCTTCCCCACCTACCGCCTGAAGTGGCAGGGCATGGGGTCGCTGCACAAGCGCCTTGGAGGGTGCAACAAAGAAATCCGCGCCGAACCGTACAAGTCCGGTTCCGACGAATATGTGAACCTGGAAACGTACTTAGCCTGGCGTGGCCGCGGCCTCGTCATGGAAGGTCCGTCCGTGCGTAAATAAGATCGAACGGCAAAGGGCGGCATCCAAGCTGGAAGCCGCCCTTTTTCCGTCCATTATTTTAGACTCTCGTTTTTTCCTTTGAATTTGCATCCCCCAAACCGGAGAGACCGAACCCATGCTTACCCGTCGTGACTTCCTTCAGGTGACCGCAGCAACCGCCGCGTTGATGGGCCCAGGCGCCAACATCGCGCGCGCCGCCTCCGCGCAGGCCATCACCCAGGACGAACTTTTAAAGTTCGATGCCAAGGGTCAGGTGACACTGCTCAACTTCACCGACATTCACGCGCAACTGATGCCGCTCTATTTCCGTGAGCCGTCGGTCAACATCGGCGTCGGTGAAGTCAACGGCCTGCCGCCGCACCTGACGGGCATAGATTTTCTCAAGCACTTCAGCCTCAAGGCTGGAACACCCGAAGCTTATGCCTTCTCTAGCCAAGACTTCAGCCAACTGGCCGCACAATACGGGCGCATCGGCGGTTTGGCGCATATGGCGACGTTGATCAAAGCAATCCGCGCCGAGCGTCCCGCCAACACCCTGTTGGTTGATTGCGGCGACACTTGGCAGGGTTCGTACACCTCGCTCAAGGAACAAGGCGCCGACATGGTCAAGGTCATGAACGCGCTGGGTGTGGACGTGATGGTACCGCACTTTGAGTTCACCTATGGCGCAGAGCGTGTCAAGGAACTGATCAGCCAATTGAACTTCCCGTTCTTGGCGGGCAACGTCACCGACAACGAGTGGCAGGAAAAGGTCTTCGATTCCATCGCACACTTTGAACGCGGCGGCGTCAAGATCGCCATCGTCGGCCAAGCCTTCCCCTACACCCCCGTCGCCCATCCGCGCCACATGTTTCCCGATTGGTCGTTCGGCATCCGCGAAGACATGGTGCAGGAAAGCGTCAACCAAGCGCGCGCCGAAGGCGCCGAGATTGTGGTGCTTGCGTCGCACAACGGATTCGATGTGGACCGCAAATTGGCGTCGCTCGTCACCGGCATTGACGTAATCTTGACCGGCCACACCCACGACGCCATTCCGGGCGTGATCAAGGTCAACGACACACTACTGATCGCCACCGGATCGCACGGTAAATTCTTGGGTCGCCTGGACTTAGATGTGCAAAACGGAAAGATCAAGGATTATAGCTATAAGCTGATGCCGATCTTCACCGACGCCATCGCGCCAGACCCGGAAATTCAAGCGGTCGTGAACGAAATTCGCGCGCCTCACCAGTCCGCGATTTCCACCGTGTTGGGCAAGTCCGACAGCTTGCTGTATCGCCGCGGAAACTTTAACGGCACCTTCGACGATCTGATCTGTCAGGCCATCATGGAAGAACGCGACACACAGATCGCGTTATCGCCGGGGTTCCGCTGGGGCACTTCCATCCTGCCCGGCCAAGACATCACGGTGGATGACCTGTACACCCAAACTGCCATTACCTATCCGAATGTCTACCGCAACGATATGAAAGGTGAGATGCTGAAGCTGATATTGGAAGACGTGGCCGACAATCTATTCAACATCGATCCCTTCTATCAGCAAGGCGGAGACATGGTGCGTGTCGGCGGCATGGGCTATCGTATCGACATCCACAACAAGATAGGCTCGCGCATCTCCGAGATGGTGCTGCTGTCCAGTGGCGAGGCCATTGATCCTGCAAAAACCTATGTTGTCGGCGGCTGGGCATCGGTCAATGAAGGCACCCAAGGGCCGGCAGTCTATGACCTCGTATCCGATTACATCCGCAAAAAGAAGACCATCAATATTCAACCCAACCAACATATCAAAGTTGTAGGTTAAGGGAGTTTGGGATCTATGGATCCGTTTAGCATCACTTATCTGGGCGCATTCGGCGCGGGCGTTCTGAGTTTTGCCTCGCCGTGCGTCCTGCCGCTGATCCCCGCCTATTTATGTTTTCTGGGCGGTGCGTCACTCGACGAACTGACCGCCGAGGGCGGCGTGGACAAACAGGTGCAACGCCGGGTGTTCATTTCTGCGATCGCGTTTGTGCTGGGTTTTTCCACCGTGTTTGTCGTGTTGGGCGCGACCGCCACTGCAGTAAGCAACTTGGTTGCGGAAAACATCAACATCTTATCCAAGATCGCCGGCGTGATCATCGTCATCTTCGGCCTGCATTATATGGGCGTATTCAAAATCGGATTTTTGAATTTTGAAAAGCGCGTACACGTTGAAAGTCGACCCACCAGCCTAATCGGCGCGTATATCATCGGCTTAGCCTTCGCCTTTGGTTGGACGCCCTGTGTCGGCCCGATCTTGGCCACCATCTTGATGGTCGCAGCGTCGGGGGATGAGGTCATATACGGCATGTCGCTGTTGACGGTGTATGCGGCGGGCATCGGCCTGCCGTTCTTACTGGCGGCGTTTGCGGTAAAGCCGTTCATGCGCTTTCTGGGACGCTTTCGAAAACACATGCGCAAGGTGGAACTGTCCATCGGCGCGTTGTTGATGATCACCGGCATCGCCATCTTCACCGGTTCATTGTCGGATGTTTCAAATTGGATTTTGGAAACCTTCCCGTCCATCGCCGAGGTCGGTTAATCTTCTCGCTCTATTTCAAGTAGACAAAAAAATGGCGGCGCTTCGACAAAGAAGCACCGCCTTTTTTTTGCGCCGATCGGCATTACATCAGATGTTGGCCGAAAAATGCCGTGGTGCGTTCCCACGCCAGCGCGGCGTCGGCTTCGTCGTAACGCGACCCGGTGGGATTGGCGAACGCGTGATTAGCTTCATACCAATGGACCGTGAGGTTGGCCGACTTTCCCGCTTCTTTCATCGCCGCTTCAAAGCCGCCGACCATTTGTGCATTGATGGATTGATCCTCGGTTCCGAAATGTCCCAGCACCGGGTTATTCAGCGTCGCCAGTTCGGCGGCCGTCTGGGTGCAACGGCCATAATAAATGATAGTGGCGTCCACCGGCGTGGCGATGGAAGCACTAAGCGACCAGCCGCCGCCAAAGCACCACCCGATGGTGCCGACCTTGCCGGTCGAGCTTTTATGGTTTTTAAGGTAATCGATCAGCGTGACCAATTGCTCGGTACCTGAAGCGGCCTCAACGGCGCTCATCAAAGCCTTGGCTTCTTCTGCCGAGCCAGCCATCTTGCCGCCATACATATCGACCGCCAGGGCGATGTAACCCAACTTGGCGAATTCCACCGCGACCGATTTAATCTGGTCATTCAAGCCCCACCATTCGTGGATCAACAGCACCGTCGGCGCAGGCAATTTCGCGGGCATCGCCAACACGCCCATCGCCATGCCGCCTGATGCAGTCGGTATGCTGACGTTGCTCACTGCGTCGGCCTGGGCGCGCGCCAATTCCGGATAAGCCAGAACGGTGGCCAACGGTAACACCGCAGCACCCTTTAGAAAATTGCGCCGCTGAGAATCGCTCACCATCGGCAAGGGTTTGTTGGACGGCTTATCGCCACAGCCATGCAAGTCACACATCGTTAATCACTCCTTCATGGAACATTATAGATCATAGATCGTCGGGCAAATTCGCGGGCAGTTCATCGGCATATAGGTCGTACTTCACCCCCGCTTCGTCCAACTTGTCGCCAATGCCGCCCAGCCAGCGCTGGAAATTGGGCTCAGCTTTATAGCCATTGGTTTTGGCGTAGCGTAACAGAAAATAAAAATGGAACGGTTTGAAATACCCCGGAATACGCACCACCTCAGCGTCTTTTCCAGACTTTCCCGCGATCTCTTCGACGGTTTCGGGGAAAAATTGCATCGTCGGCGTAAACATTACTGCCCACTTTTCCGCCAACTTTTTTTCCTGCAACATTTCGCCATCAAAATCGGTGACTTCACGATCGCCCCACAAATTCATCTGAATAACCATGAAGTCGCGCTGCATGGTTTCATTGATGCGCGGAATGCGCAGATTGACTTCGTGCATACGCTTGCAATACGGACAGCCGCGCTGCTCCCACACGATAACGAGGCGCTTGCCCGCCGCTTGAGCATCTTTTAAGTCTTCGCGCAAATCCAAGAAACTTTGGTGAAACCACGGCTCAAGGTGCATGCCGTCTTCCCCCACTTCGGCGGGGGGCAGCGTTGGGCCTTCACCGGCGGCGAAAACGGGGGGCGCCAAAACTACGGCAAACACCAAAGCCAACACTGCGCCGATTACAGCCCGTATGCGTTTTACGTTCATGTCGATTTCCCTGTATTCCCAACTGATCCCTTAGCTATTTTGTGTCGGCGGACGACAAAATCAAGGTTTGATGTCCACCCAACCGGACAGACGACGCTCGACGATTTCCACCAGCCCCGTCTGAACCCGTGAAACGCCATTAACCAGATCGGCATCGGTCTTGTGGATGCTATCCAACGTATTGCCGCAAGCGACAAATTCTACGTCGTATTTCATCAGACTTTCAATGCGCGCGCGTACCGGGCTGTCTTGCAGCAAAGACCAAATTCCCGGTCCATACGCCACCACCGCCAATTTCACATTATCGACACCATAGGCCTTTTGCACGTTGGCGACATTGTTCAGCACCGCATTCACGCGGGTTTCATCCTTTTCGCTGAGCGACATCACGATCTGGCGAGGATTGTCGAAACTGGGCTCAGGTTCGGCCATGGTGGCCAAGGCAGAGGAAAATGCCGCGCCCTGAGCGACAAAAGCGACAAGCAACGCAAGAATGACTTTTTTCATCGATGTTCCCTGTTAAAGTGAGGCTAGATTAGGTTCATTCCATTCTACGCCACAATGCAAAAATCCAAACCGATTTCAGCGAATAATTATGGCGGTTTTAAGAGGATATTCGAGGCCATGCGCCAAGTGTTGTTTGCCATCACGTTATTGATCAGTTCCGCATGCGGGTTGGTGATCGAAATCGTCGCCGGAAGATTGATGGCGCCATACGTCGGTATGTCATTATACACTTGGACCGCCATCATCGCCGTGGTTCTGGCGGGACTATCGGTGGGCCATTGGATCGGCGGCGCGCTAGCCGCGCCCCATGTGGACCACCGTTTGGGCGCACGCCGCGTAGCGTGGGCACTGGCCTTGTCATCTCTTTCCAGCTTGGCCACGCTGGTATTGTTGCGCATCGTCGCGGGAATATTGATGCAAAGCGGTATGGGCCAGATCGAGTTTATCGTGCTGCTCGCCTTTGCGCTGTTTTTTCTGCCCAGCCTGTTCGTCGGCATCGTCTCGCCGATCCTCACCAAGCTCGCCGTGGATGCCAGCCGCCACCACCCCGGCGGCGTGATTGGACGCATGTATGCGCTGGGCACGCTGGGTTCCATCGCCGGCACGCTGCTGGCGGGCTACGTGTTCATTTCCTGGATCGGATCAATCGGCACGGTGTTGATGGTGGCCGGAATTTATGCGGGGCTGGCCGTTCTGTTCGCTCTCAGCGACCGTCAGGGATTCGTTGTCGCCACCCTGGCGGCGGGACTGGGCATCGCCGGACTATGGGGCAAGGACGTACAAGCCTTTATCAGCCCCTGCGCCGTTGAAAGCGATTACTTTTGCATTCGCGTCGATCAGGCCAATCCGGGCGACGATGGCGTAAGGCTGATGGCTCTAGACCACTTGGTTCACTCCATCAACGACAAATATGAGCCCGAATTGTTTTACAGCCCCTATATTCATTTCGTTGATGAGTACACCCGCGCAACGCTGGGAGCGTCTCTGCACAGCGCTTATTTTATTGGCGGCGGCGGCTTCACCTTGCCGCGCGCCTGGGCCCATGCATTTCAAGGTCGAGCCAAGCTGGTCGTAGCGGAAATCGACCCGGCCGTGACACGCGCAGCGGAAGATTTTCTATGGCTTGATGCGAAAGCGCCAGGACTAGAAATCATCACCCAGGATGCCCGCCCTCACCTGCAATCGCTGCCGCCCCAGCCCACCTTTGACGTGGTGTTCGGCGATGCTTTTCATGACATTTCCATCCCGGCCCATCTGGTCAGCCAGGAATTTGCAAAACAGATCGTGCAACGCCTAACCCCCGGCGGCTTTTACGCCATCAACACGGTGGACAACGGACAAAACCCACGATTTTTGCTGAGCCTCGCCCGCACCTTGGACACACAATTCGCCAACGTGGAAGCATGGGCAGAACGCGAACAGATCGGCCTGGACGGACGCGTCACCTTCGTCTTGGTGGCAAGCAATGCCCCTAGCGAACGGCAAATGCTCACCGCCCAAAAA
>Ga0299912_10002902_pt1 | contig 14069 bp, 17 predicted proteins | sample RVTome_2_FD_207667 | JGI IMG/M metagenome (GOLD analysis project Ga0299912, IMG submission 207667) | Soil microbial communities from uranium-contaminated site in the Upper Colorado River Basin, Wyoming, United States - RVT95D214 (version 2) ...
CGTGTACGGCCAAAAGCAGCCCAAGTGGATCTCGCGCATCCTGGTGAGCGATCAGAATGAGAAAGGGCCGTGGGAGCAAAAGGGCTGGTCGAACACGGCGGCGATCAAAGTCAATTCGCGCATCGAGGCTCCGGGCGCCCCTGGGCGTGATGAGCAGATCAAGGTCGGCCAGCGCGTTTTGATTGCCGGCATGGCCTTTGCGGGATTGTCGGGCATCCGCCGCGTAGAGGCCAGCACGGATCGGGGACAAAGCTGGGTCGAGGCAACACTCGCGCCCGGCCCGTCGCCATTCGAGAAGACGACGTGGACGGGCTGGCACGCCAGGTGGATGCCGACGCAGGCGGGTCGTCATCTCATCCAGGCCCGCGCGACGGACGGCGACGGGAATCAGCAAGGCGACGAGCAAGGGCAGGGCATTCTGGCGGGTGTTTTCCCGGACGGGACCTCGGCCATACATCAAATCCAGGTGTCGGTCATCGCATGAAGCAACCCACGGACAAATTACAAACCAATACCGGCCTGATGATAGCCGCGATTATCGGTTTCATGCTGGCGGCCTACTATTCGATCACGGCCATTTCAGCGCGAGACGCGCTCTGGTTCTGGAATGGCTTTGACGACAAGCCCGTTCGCATGATTGTCTACCACGACGGCAAGCGGACCGAGTTGTTGTCTGGCGATCCCGGTTTTGCCGAGCTGGCTGAGGCCGTGCGGGCCAGCCTGGCCGAGGGTGTGGCGAGGCCGTCCGGCATCGGCCTGTCGGCCGGGTCGCTTGAGGATGCCTACAAGCTGTATGTCACGCTTGAGGTGTTTTTTGATCGGCCTGTCAAGCTGCACGCCTCGTTCAACACGAGCCATCCGACGCAGATGTTGTTTCCCATCACCGGGCGTCATTCCGATTTGAACCTGGTCCTTCTGGGCGTTGACGGCAAATACATGTCTGGCGCTCCCGCGCTCAAGACCGCCGAGCCGATTCGAAAGGCTCTGCGCGCCGCAGGCTTTTCAACCAACTGATTCGTTACATTCGTTCATGGAGAGATGATTATGAGTGACAGCAGGCCGTCCTCTCGCAACGAGCGCATGTTGGAAGTGCGCGGACTCAAGACCTATTTTTTCACCGAAGACGGTGTGGTCAAAGCCGTGGACGGCGTGGACTTGCACGTGAACCGGGGCGAAGTGCTGGGGCTGGTGGGAGAATCTGGCTGCGGCAAGAGCGTGACCTCGTTTTCGATCATGCGGCTAGTGGGCATGCCGGGCAAGATCGTCGAGGGCGAGATTCTGTTCGACGGGCGCAGTATTCTCGATCTGCCCGAGTCGGAGATGACGCACCTTCGAGGCAACCGCATCTCGATGATTTTTCAGCAGCCGACCTCGTGCCTGAATCCAGTGTTCAAGGTAGGCGACCAAATTTCCGAAGTGCTGGACATTCACCAAAGCCTGGGCAAAGAAAAGGGCTGGGCGCGGGCGATAGAGTTGCTCAAGATGGTGGGCATCTCGGAGGCCGAGAAGCGGGCGGACTCGTACCCGCACGAGCTTTCGGGTGGGATGGCGCAGCGGGTGATGATCGCTATGGCGCTGGCCTGCGTCCCTGAACTTCTGATCGCCGACGAGCCGACCACGGCGCTGGATGTGACCATTCAGGCGCAGATCCTTGACCTGATGCGTGACTTGCGCTCCAAGATGGACACTGCCATCATCCTGATCACACACGACCTGGGGATCGTGGCGGAAATGTGCGAGCGGGTAGCCATCATGTATGCCGGGCGCATTGTCGAAGAGTCCGATGTGGAAACTATCTTTGCAGAGCCACAACATCCTTACACGGTTGGGTTGATTGGCTCTGTGCCGGTCTTGGGGTTGGTCAAAGACCAACTCGACGTGATTCCGGGTTCCGTGCCCAACCTCGTCAACCTGCCGCCGGGTTGCCAGTTTGCTCCGCGCTGCCGAGCGCGCGTCGAACACAACCTGGAAATCTGCACAAAAGAAGAGCCGCAACTCAAGCCCACCGCGCCGGGCCACATGGTCCGCTGCTGGCTGTATCAATAGGAGTCCGCCATGACAGAAGCCAACGGAAGCGACCTGATGGTCGTCAAGGATCTCAAGAAGTACTTTCCTGTGCGCAGTGGGTTGCTGCAACGGGTCACCGCGCAAGTCAAGGCTGTGGACGGGGTGAGCTTTACCGTCAAAAGTGGGGAATGTTTGGGCATGGTCGGCGAGTCGGGCTGCGGCAAGACGACGATCGGGCGGACTATTCTGCGCCTGGTGGAGCCGACAGCCGGTTCAGTGGTGTTCGATGGAACGGATATTGCCACGGCAAATACGAAAATGCTCAAAGCATTGCGGCGAAACATGCAGATCATTTTCCAGGACCCGTACTCGTCGCTCGATCCACGCGTGCCGATTGGGGAAAGCATTGGCGAGGGGTTGTTGATCCACGGGACGAAAGATAGCCGCGAGCGCAACAGGATTGTGGTGGACATGCTCAAGAAGGTGGGGCTGGAGGAATATCACGCGCGGCGGTATCCGCACGAGTTTTCAGGCGGGCAGCGGCAGCGCATCGGGATCGCGCGCGCATTAGCCTTGCGTCCCAAGTTCATCGTGTGCGATGAGCCGGTTTCGGCGCTGGACGTTTCGATCCAGTCGCAAGTGTTGAACATTTTGCGCGACCTGCAAAAAGAGTTTGGACTGACGTACCTGTTCATCGCGCATAACCTGAGTGTAGTGGAGCACATCAGCGACCGAGTGGCGGTGATGTATCTGGGCAAGATGGTCGAACTGACCGACCGCGAAGAATTGTTCCGCGACGCGCGCCATCCCTACACACAGGCGTTGATGTCGGCCATCCCGATTCCCGATCCCAAGGTCCGGTCCAATCGGACGCGCATCGTGCTCAAGGGCGACGTGCCCAGCCCGCTGAATCCGCCGTCGGGGTGCCGGTTCCATACACGCTGCCCCGTCGCGCAACTGGATATCTGTGCGGTCAAAGACCCCGAGTTCCGAGAGGTAAAACCGGGGCATTGGGCGGCGTGCCATTTTGCGTGAATGCAGACCCTCAAGGTCCAAGACCTTGAGGGTCTTTCGGTTGACAACATTTCTCCACACAGGTATAATCCTCCCAACGACGACGACGGAGACAAGTAAGCAAAGTGTGGCGTTCAGCAAGTCGCCGGGTGATGTGAGGCGACCGCCCCGCCGCTGAAATCCACTCCCGAGTTGACGGCGAAGAGCCGGCCCGGTTGCTCTCGTTATCGAGCGCGATAAGGCTGCAGGGCGGCATGTTTCGTGCTATGCCGCCAACCGGCAGCGAATCCAGGTGGCACCACGAGCGCCCCTCGTCCTGGCAACAGGCGGGGGGCGTTTTATTTTTGATTGAAGATTGCTGATTGTAGATTGAGAGATGATGCACCTTCAATCAGCAATCTAAAATCATCAATTCAAAGGAGGCCAAAATGTCATCTGAGATGCTGCTTTTTGTCGTTGTGGCAATTGTCGCGTTGGTCATTGTCGCCGTGTTCGCGCTGATGACCCGACGCGCCACCCGTGGCCCCAAACCGGCGACTGAGTCTCAACAATGGGTCGCCCAGACCAAGGTCGAAGCAGATGAGCGCGAGTCCGCGCTGGTCTCGGAAGAGATCGAGGAGTTGGTGCGAGCCAGGTTGACCGCCTATCCCGACCTCGCTCGCGTCAAGCTCGACTTTGCCACTTCTTCCGATGGCTCGCTGGAAATCTGGGTGGATCAGACGCACTATCATTCGGTGGCCGAGATTCCCGATGAGCGGTTGCACCAGGCGATCCAGGCGGCAGTCCAAGCGTGGAATGATTTAGAGGGAGGTTGAAATGTTGGATTTGACCATCGTCCGTGAAAGGCCCGACGATGTGCGTCGGGCGATGGCGCTGCGTCACACCGAAGCGCCGATTGACGACGTCCTGGCGCTGGACGTCAGACGGCGATCTCTGCTGGCACAAGTCGAAAAACTCAAGGCTCAACGGAACGCCGTCTCGAAAGAAATCGGCAAGATGAAGGAGGCCACTGGGCGCGAAGAAAAGATCGCCGAAATGCGCGCCGTGGGTGACGAGATTAGCGCGCTCGACGCGCAGGTGAGCGAGACGGAAGCCAAGCTGCAAGAGCTGATGTTGACGATTCCCAATCTTACCGACCCGCGCGTGCCGGAGGGGGCCGACGACCGCGAAAACGTCGAAATCAAGCGAGTGGGCAAGGAAACGACGGCAGAAGATTTTGGCTTTGAGCCGCTGGCGCACTGGGACCTGGGGCCGATGCTGGGCATCCTGGATTTTGAGCGCGGCGTCAAGCTGAGCGGCAGCCGTTTTTACGTGCTCAACGGGTTGGGCGCGCGATTGCAGCGGGCGCTCATCGCGTGGATGCTTGACTTGCACCGCGAGCAAGGCTACGAGGAACGTTACACGCCGTTCGTCGTCAAGCGCGAGTGCATGGTGGGAGCGGGGCAGTTGCCCAAATTCGCCGACAACATCTATCACGACGCGGAAGATGACTTGTGGCTCGTCGGCACCGCCGAAATTCCATTGACAAATCTGCACCGCGACGAAATTCTGGACGGGGAACAGTTGCCGCTGCATTACGAAGCATACACGCCATGTTTCCGGCGCGAGAAAATGTCGGCCGGACGCGACGTGCGCGGCATCAAGCGCGGGCACCAGTTCGATAAAGTGGAGATGTACAAGTTCTGCCTGCCGGAAAAATCGGACGAGGAACTGGAGGCGATGCGAGCCGATGCAGAAGCAGTGTGCGCTGGATTGGGACTGACCTACCGCATCCGCCTGCTGTGCGGAGGCGACCTGGGCTTTGGCGCACGGATCACCTACGACATCGAGCTGTGGGCGCCTGGCTGCCAGGAATGGTTGGAGGTCTCTTCGGTTTCGAACTGTGGCGATTTTCAGGCACGGCGGGCCAATGTCCGCTTCCGGCGCAGCAAAGGCGCCAAGCCCGAGTTCGTTCACACGCTTAACGGGTCGGGGCTGGCGTTGCCGCGAACACTCATCGCCGTCATGGAAAATTATCAACAGAAGGATGGTAGCCTTGTCGTGCCGGAGGTGCTCCGGCCATACATAGGCGGCGTCGAGGTCATTCGATAACTTTTCTGTCTCTAGTTCCCTTTCCTTTTCCACAGAAAGACCCGAAGGGTCTCAGGCGAACTAAAGGTTCGCAAATCCTTCGGGTCTTGTGCAAGCTTTCTGGTTTCCCCGACATTTCCCAATAACCCAAGTCATATCCAAAGCTTAAAGAATCCCTGTCCCTCTTGACTTGGAACATATGTTCTGATACAATCCTCTTGCCAAGGTTCGAGTTCTGATGGCAATCGAGGATCCCGTATGGAAACGACAAGAGATGGTGTGAGTGAGGCGCTCGCGTTCGTGCGTGGGCTGGTGGCGAACCCGGCAAGTCTGCTCGCCGTGCGAATGCGCGATGGAGGCGACATCGTCGTCATCGAAAGAGGCACGGGCGGCGAAGGCGAGTTGGTGGCTGTGCGATTGACGCTCGGCGCGGAGCGACACACGGCGTTGGGGCGGTTGACGCGAGATCACGGGCGCACGCGTTGGCAGCCGACCAATTCTCGATGGGTTGCGCGTGATGTTCGTCCGGGCGCGGTGCAAGTGCTGGGCCGCGTGTTGAGTGTGATTCATCCACAGGAACTGAATGGCCAACCGGAAGCTGCTTGAGTTGCAATCCGACCGCATCGAGATGGTGCTGGCGAATCACAAGGCCCCGGCGCGTGTGACCGGTGGCGTTGTCACGCCACGCGCAGTCCAGTATCACCTCGCTCCGGCGTTGGGCATCAAGGTCAGCAAGGTGCAGGCATTGGCGGATGAGTTGGCGTTGGCGTTGGGTGTGACCAACGTGCGTGTATCGCGGCAGGGCGGCAGCGTGCAGCTCGAAATCCCACGCGACGATGCGCAAACGGTCAAACTACTGCCACTGTTGGCGCAGTTGTCCAAGGGGAGGGACGATACGCGCGCGCGCGAGCCGCACTCTTCAAATAGGCGTGAATACGCTTCGTCTTTTGCGTACTCGCAAAAGACGCCCCTCCCTCTCTATACGGCAGTGCTGGGCTTGTGTGACGACGGCGCACCGCTCTTGATGCGGCTCTCCTCTCCCGATGTGGCGCACGTTTTGATCGCAGGCTGTACCGGCTCTGGCAAGACGGCGCTGTGCCAGACCATGCTTTTGAGCCTGGCGATGACGCATCGGCGCAGCCAGTTGCAGTTTGTGTTAGTGGATCCCAAGCGTCGTGCGTTCGCCCCGTTTACCCCGCTGCCACACTTGCTCAGACCCATCGTCGGTGAGGCGGCTGAGGCGGCCAGTGCGCTCGGCGAACTCGTCCAATTGATGGAGATGCGAGGACAAAACGGCAGCGTGAGCGGAGACGCGGAGCGCAGCGTAACGCCGCGCATCGTGGTCGTGTTGGACGAGTTGGCGGACTTGATGCAAGTGGGAGGCCAGGCGTTGGCCGAGCCTTTGACGCGATTGGCGCAGCGCGGGCGGGAGGCCGGCATCCACATCATCGCCTGCACACAAAAGCCGTCGTCCCAGGTGATGGGAGCATTGATTCGGGCCAATTTCCCGGCCAGGCTGGTGGGCAAGGTCGTGTCGCCGGAGGACGCTCGCGTGGCCGCCGGCGTCGGTGGAACAGGGGCGGAAAAACTCTCTGGGCGCGGTGACTTTATTGCCGTGGCCGCAGGACAGGTCTTGCGCTTTCAAGCTGCCTACGTGAGTGCGGCGGAGATGGAGCAAGTCGTGGCGCAATTCGGCAGTGTCCCGCGCCGATGGGATGTCATGAAAGGGCGGCCAAGCTTGTTGCATCAGGCTGCCTCATTGGTGGCAAAAGCGGGTTGAGGGCGGACACTTGTTGTGCCGCGCGCTTGGCAGCCAATCGAGAATTGAGGTGTGATGTGAACCGGGCATTGTTGGTGATCGCGTTGGGTATTGTAGCATTTGCGGTGACGCTGGCCGTTTACGTGGGCACTCATTTGTCGAACGAGGCGATGACAGTGCTGACCGGCGCGGCCTGTGGCATGGGCGCGGTGTTGCCGGCGGCCATCATTGGGGCGCTTGCGTTGTTGCGCCGCCGCGATGCAGATAGGGCTGTGCCCCCGTCGCCTCCGGTGTCATACGCTGCATCTCAATATCCACCTGTCATCGTCGTTGCGTCACCTAATGCGCTCCCAGCCGGGGCAGGCGGTTGGCAGGGAATGTATCCACAAGAGTTCAGCGCGCCGGTTGGCGCACGGCAATTCAGCGTGATCGGCGAAGAGGGAGTGGGGCGATGAGTGTTTCTGTTGTCACGAGCCGGCCCATGCGGTCGAGTGTTCGTCCGACTTTGTCCAAGTCGCGCCGCGCTCCCCGTCGAGGCGAAGCGATCCGGATGGAAGTCAAGCGTTTTGGATATTTTCCTCAAACGTTCGTCTGGCATGGACGGCGTTATGAAGTCCATGCGGTCGAGCGGTGTTGGACGGTCTCGCGCCGATGGGTGTGGGACGTGGAGCGCCACTGCTTTCGCGTGCGTTGCGCTGAGGGAACGTTTGAGTTATATCAGGATGCCAAGCGCAATACCTGGCACATGGATCACTTTGAGCGGGCGTAGGACACGCTTCGCGTGCCAACTTGTCCCACATGGAGGTGTGCGATGATCCAGGAAGGTTTGTTGTGGTTTGACGATGATCCGGGGCGCGCCGTCACCGACAAAGTGGCGCGCGCGGTGCAGCGCTATCAGCAAAAGTACGGCCACGCTCCAGACGTTTGTTACGTCCACCCGGGACAGGCGCCGGAACGCGAATTGAGCATAGGCCCGGTCAAAGTGTTGCCCGCCCAGGCCGTATTGCCGCATCATTTTTGGCTCGGAAGGCAATCGCCTCCTGCTGGAGGTCAAACTGGCGCTTCTCGATCTTCAGCCGGCCAGTCACCGTCGCGACGCCACCGCTGATCTTGACCTCGACGCGGAACATCTCTAATGCCCGACGTTTGTCCTCAAACGTCGGGTTTTGCATTCCGGCCATAACGTGCTCGCGGTAGTTTAGCGCGGCTTGAATCTCGTCGTTGCTCAGCGTCTCCTGGTCAAGTTCGCCCGCCAGTTCGTCCCGCTCTTTGATGAGCGAGTCGCGTTCCCTGCCGAGGCTTTTGATTTCTTCCCTCAGAACGTCGGTGATGGATTGAGAATTATCATCCAGATCATCGCCGAAGGATGACATCAGAAACCGGATGCGGCGCTCCTTCTTCTCAATGAGGTCTTTGACCACAGCCAAGCGATCACGCTTTGGTTGAGCGGCCGCAAATTCACCACTTTGCGCTGCTTCCAGCTTGCGTTTCAGCTCCTCCGGGTCGGCCAGGATACCTTCGATCACGAACCTGTCCCAGACGAGATACTCGATCAAGTCTGCCTGAACGGCACTTTCGAAGCATGTCCTGGGCTCCAGTTTGCGATATCGATGCGCGTGAGTCGAACAGCAATAATACCGATGGCCATGCCGATGTGTGCCGGCGAAGGCTCGTCCGCAGCCACAGGTGATCCGGCTTGTCAGCAAATACTGGCGTTTAGAGTTGCGCTTGGACATTTTCGTGTTGTAGGCCATCTTGGCTTGCGCGGCTTGCCAGGTTGCGCGATCAACAATGGGTGGACACTCTACAGCGATTTGCTCCTCGATGGCTCGTTTGCCGCCCTTGCCACGGTGTCCGATGCGCTTGCCATATCTCCATGTTCCGCAGTAGGTCTCTGATTTGAGCATCCGCCAGATCGAAGTCATGCCCCAGATGTGTGGCGCACGCTTGCGTGGCCGGCCCAGATGCTCGCCGGGCGTTGGCACTCCCATCTCGGACAGTCGTTTTGCGATTGCCAGGACTGGCATTGGGCCACTGTCTCCGGCACCGACAAGGTACCAGGTGTAGATCAGCCGAATGATTCTAGCCTGTTCCTCTATGATCACGAGTTTGCTATTTTCATACTTGTAGCCGTAAGGCGCGTGTCCATCTCCTACCACTTTGCCGGACCTGGCTTTTAGCCGCTTGCCTCTGACGTTGCGCTCTACAATCTTGAGCCGCTCATATTCGGCAACCGCCGCTTTGACATTCTTCATCAGCGAGCCTTCGGGAGTGTTCGGATACTCGCCCAGGACATACGCGATTTCCACGCCGGCCCGTTTGAGTTCTTCTTCCACGATCAACTGCTTTGCCAGGCTGCGTGAGAGCCGGTCAATTTCCCGCACCACCAGTACATCGCATCCACCAGCCCGGGACATCTCTAAAGCCCTATTCAGTTGTGGCAGGTCAATCTCGGCGCCCGAGGCCCCTTTGTCGTCCTCGGCCAGTTCTGCGACGACGATGAGGCCATGTTCGCGGGCGTACTTGCGTCCCATTTCGATTTGTCCCGCGAGGTTACGTCCATCATTCGCTCGATCATCGCCTGAAACGCGCGCATACAGTACCGCGCGCCTGTGCCCATTCTGCGAATACTTGGACGTATCATTCTGACTCATTCTCTGCCGCCTTTCATGTTATAATCGGCGGTGGCAGCGGGGTCAGCCGCCAAGCATCTCCCCGCTACCACCCTGGGGCAAGCGCTCAAACGCTTGCCTCTCTGTTGATCACTGTGCTTTCAGTGGTTCTGATTTCGTTGCTGATTCCGATATTTCGAGGTTTTCCCCCCTCTGTCCCTGCCTCTTGCAGGTGAGACCGGTTTGGGCCGCCGTGACGCGCTTCATCCCGTGCCCTTGCGGGCAACCACCAACCGGCGTAGGGCCGCTTTGTCAGCAGTTTTAGTGAATCACGGGCAACCTCACCTGCGTGTCGAGTTGCGCTTCGACATAGCTTGCTGCTGACCGCCCCAGAACCTTCTGCCGCTGCGGCCCGCCGAGCTTGAGAAACTGGCACAGGTCATGCAGGAGTAATGCCGCATTTGCGTCCAGCCTCTCAACGGGCGTTCCAGCTTCGCGTTCCAAGTACCTGCGAAAGTCAGCCAGCAAGTCACTCATACTTCGGTACTCGATTCCGACCTCCATCTTGCGGATGTCGGCCAACGCTCTCATGGCCATTGCACTCCCTTTCCGCTCCGCCGGGCCTGGAAACGAAAAAGCCCGGCGGGACGACCGCCGGGCGACAAGTGCAAAGGTTTGCCCACTCACTGGGGCAATGGTAGAATACTACCAGCCTATGCGCCGCTTACACCGGCGTATCGGTTAGGGTCGTGCTCGTGTTCCTGCACTTGCACGGCCCGCTTCGTTTGTGGGTTACTTTTTCTTCGGCTTGACCTCCTTCTCCGGCTTGGGCTGGGGAGTGTCAATTTCCCCGGCTAGCCAGGCTCTCAGGAACAGAGTAATGAGAGCTGACAGACTGGTGCCTTCCTTGATCGCGCGTGCTCTTGCCTCGCGCGTTACATCCACAGGTATGCTCAAGGTTGTTCGATTCGGCACCTTAGTCATGTCACCCTCGTGCATAAAGTCGCATAGCCTAATTATATACCCATTCCAAGCCAAGTCAAGCCCCAAAATCCGGGCCGTGTAGGTGCGGTATTCAGTTGGAAAGGTTCAAAAACCTTTGGCAGGTGGCGAGACTTGATTACAGACTTGCCACTATCACCTCGGCTGACTGCGGTTGGGTCAGCGGCAGATCGGATTGAGTCGGATTGACATCAGGCTCGTCCGAGTCGGGCAGGCTATAGTGCTGGCCGTTCTTTAGTACCAGCCCTACATCCGCTAGGTCCACCAGCCGCTTGCGCGAGTGTTGCCTTTGTCTTGCCCTAGCGTCTCGGCAATTTGCGCCAGCGTTGCTGTGCCGGGCTCGCCGATGGCATCCAAAAGCTCTTGCCGCCGCTCAGTCAGTGCCAGTATATCTGCATCGCCCTCCAACTTTCAAACGCCCGTTGAGTGATCCATCGTCAAAGCAAGTGTCCTTTCCTCGATGTCGCGTCCGGTGATGGACAGTTTTGCCCCTGCCTTGCCGCGTTCTCGATACAACTCCCGCGCTGAATCCGCGACTGCGCCTTTGCCCGTGCTGCCGAGGATGTCTGCAATAGCATCAGCATCGAATCCGCTCACCTTGTGGTGGTGGTCAACCAGCAGAATAGTGCAGTTGTGGGTATCCTTATCGTGTGTCCGGCCCTTTGACCGGCGCGTCACTGGCCGCCGGATGTGGGTCGCCTTCCAGAGTTTCTCCAAATTCGGCGGCTTGCCGTTCCATTTGCGCTTGTGCTAAGATTGCCAAGCCGCGACGATAGAAAATGCGCAGGACTTCCAAAATAGGGTCAGGTATTACATGTGAAGCGGGATCAGTTTGTGCCATCTGCTGCCTCCTGAATGGTTTGCTAGCCGGTCCCTCGACCAGAGGCCCACCTGGACCTTCGCACTCAGTGCCGGGTACCAAGATCGCTTTGGCAATTGCCATGCGCGCCACATCAACAGGCCGGGCACGCAATCGTCGGGCCATGTTTTCCAATGCCTCCGATAAATCGCGGCTGACTCGCATCTCCTACCTCTCAGACAACTTGGTTTTCATCGTTCTATCTCCAGTGATTCCTTCGTTCCTTGCACCTCTTTAAACCACCGAAACAGACCCATGTATAGGGTCTACGGTAAGCCATCCGCAAATGTTCCGTAAAATCTGGCGGACGAAACCCCTGCAAACAGACCTGTTCCAAGGCCTAGCGCGGCAGAAAAGACCCTTCGGCGCCCTCGCACAGGCCCCTGCTTTTACGGATCCGTTACGGATCCATTACGGATTGGTCTAGACTGCGCCCCATTCACCTTCTATGATAGAAGTCGACTAACCTGACTTGTCCTGAAGAGGCAAGTCGTCGTGAACGTGATCAGTCGTGGAGGGGGGCTGGCAGTCAACAGTGTGAGCGTTGCGGGAGTATACCCGTACGAGTGTCTTGTTGCTGGTGCTGCTACCTCAGTCGAGGTCGGTGGTCATGTTGCGAGTAGCGTTGCTGGTGGATGGATGGAATATTCTCAAGTCGGCCGACCGAATCAAACGACGGGTGAATTTCGGGCAGCTTCCGCACGTCGTGGTCGGCGCCAACAAGAACCGGCAGATCGTCTTCCAGCGCTTTTACATCGGCCCGATCATTGGACGCAATGCGGCGCAGCGCGCTGGGCGTATCGGCGACGAGGTGAGAGCTTTCGGGTACGAGTGGATTCAATGCGCTACAGAAGGCGCGTACCCCAAGACCACTGTAGACATGTACCTCGCCATGGACATCCTTACTTGGGCCTATTGTCACAGCGTCGATGTGATCGCCCTGTGCAGCGGTGACGGGGGCTATGCCGAGGCCATGCGCCGCGCAAAAGCGTTGGGGCTGCGCGTGGAAGTCTATGCCATCAAGTCGGGCAATCATCTCTCGGTCACGCTGGAACGAAGCGCTCATTCGATGCATGACCTTGAAGCGTCAGGCGTCTTGCAGCAGGGTAACGAGGATTCGATGGATGGTCTGCATGAAAGCTACTGCGCAGACGACTAGACAGGACATCACCCGATCATGAACTTGAACGAACACCCCCGACGCGAGGCGAATGTGACCGGACCTGCCACCCAGTCAACCGCGCCGATAGCACCCTCAGTTCCGACCGTGCGTGTATGGGTCGCCAGCGCAACAGGCATGCGCGCGAATCTCGTGCTCGACCTGGCCGAGGAACACGACATTGCCATGATCCTGGACAACCGACGCGACCAGGAGAACGATGCCGCATTGTACCCAACGACGACGCTTGCGCGGTTGCTCGGCCCATGCTATGCGCGCTTGCCCGGTGATCCTCGTGTGAGTGGCCTGTGCATCGGTGAGATCACCGGCATGGGCAGTCTGTGGCGCGGACGGTCTTCAATCTTGGTCTTGGCGGACGCCGATCAGATAGAACCGCTGATCGCCCTTGCAAGGACAGCTTGCGAACCACACGTGACAGTGGAACTCGTCCCAATTCCAGCCCTGCTCAAAGAAGCAGGCAACAACCCTAGCCGTCGCTGACTCTTGGGAATACACCTACCGGATTGCCTATGGAACTTCCAAGCCATGTAGACCCGGCATATATCTCGCGTGCCGTTCGGACGCTGTGCGTTGAGGGCGACGTGATCGAGGCGCGTGTTTTGGGCGCGCCTCGCGCCGGCCACATCAGCGGATACTTTGACGATTTCGACCAGCTGGCATCCGCCGTCGCCCGCTACGATGGTCAAGCCGAGGCCGCGTACTTTACCCTGAACCCTGTGCAACCTGCGCTGCTTGCCAGGGGGAATAACCGCCTCGTCGAGTGGGCCAAGCACGCCACGAGCGATGCAGACATCCTGTGTCGCCGCTGGATGATGATTGACTTTGACCCGGCGCGCCCGGCTGGCATCTCTTCATCCGATGCAGAACTCCAGGCAGCCCTTGCTCGGCGAGAGGAAGTCATCGAGTGGCTTGACCTGGCTGGATTCACTGCCGGTCTGTGTGGCATGTCCGGCAATGGGGCGCACCTGCTGTACCGCCTGGATAGCTTGCCCAACGACGAAGAACATACCGCCTTGATTCAAGCCAGCATCACTGTGATTGCGGCTCGCTTCAGTGACAAGGCAGTAGACATCGACAGGAAAGTCTTCAACCCGTCGCGTCTGTGCAAGCTGTATGGGACGCTCGTCCGCAAGGGCGAGAACATGCCCGACCGTCCTCACCGCCGCTCCTACGTGGATTTTCCCGATGCTCTGCCGCAACCGCTCAACCTCGACCAACTGCGTTGGCTGGCAAGTCAATCCGCTGAACCGGCCCGAGTCACTGTGCCCCGAACGGGAATGCAAGTGACCGTTGGACGCCGCCTGGACGTCCCCGCCTACCTGGCGGCGGCAGGGCTGGCCGAAGGACGCGGCTATCGAGTCAAGCGCAAGAAAGGCATGACCTGGTACAACTTGCGCCTCTGCCCGGTTCACGCCGATCCCCATCCGAACTTTGAATGCGGCCTCTGCCAGGGCGACGACGGCGCGCTGGGCGCCAAGTGCCAACACGATTCCAGCAAGACCTGGCGCGATTTCAAGACAGCCCTGGGTGACCCTGCCAGATTCTCAGTAGATGCAAGTTGACTCA
>Ga0299912_10002903_pt1 | contig 14064 bp, 14 predicted proteins | sample RVTome_2_FD_207667 | JGI IMG/M metagenome (GOLD analysis project Ga0299912, IMG submission 207667) | Soil microbial communities from uranium-contaminated site in the Upper Colorado River Basin, Wyoming, United States - RVT95D214 (version 2) ...
TTAACGAAATAAAACCATTCGAATGATTCGCTATCATTCGGTCGATTCGCTTAGTATTTGGAGGTTTTTATGCAGATCAATCCACAGATTTTCAGGGAGTATGATATTCGAGGAGTGGTCGATAAGGACTTGACCCCTGATGTGGTCAGAAAATTAGGTCAAGGGTTTGGAACCCATATGACTCGATTGGGTCGGAGAGAGTTGATCGTAGGCAGGGATGGAAGGCTCAGTTCAAAGGCTTTTCAAGAGGCTCTGGTCGAAGGTCTGATTTCCACGGGATGCAATGTCATTAATATTGGTCTCTGCCCAACACCTGTCTATTATTTCTCCATTTTCCATCTTGATAAAGATGGGGGAACGGTAGTCACTGGGAGTCATAACCCCCCGGAGTTCAATGGATTTAAGGTATCCGTGGGGAAGAGCACCATCTTTGGAGAAGAGATTCAGAATCTGAGGCGATTGATCGAAAAAGGGGAATTTGTGGCGGGTAAGGGAAAACTTTCTAAAGAAGAAATCATACGACCTTACCAGGACTACATCAAAGGTAATATTCGTATCGAAAAAAAGATGAGGGTGGCGATCGACGCAGGGAATGGAACGGCGGGGGTTGTGGCCGGACCGCTCCTCAGAGATTTGGGTTGTGAGTTAGAAGAGCTCTACTGTGATGTGGATGGCCGGTTTCCAAATCATTTCCCGGACCCAACCATTCCGGGGAATTTAAAAGACCTCATCGATCGGGTAAGAAAAACTCGGGCAGATGTGGGAATCGGCTATGACGGAGATGCGGATCGTATCGGAGTGGTGGATGATCAGGGAAATATCATCTGGGGCGATCAACTAATGATCCTATTCTCGAGGGAGATATTAAAGTATAGAAAGGGGACCGTTTTTGTGGCGGAAGTGAAATGTTCGCAGAATTTGTTTGACGATATTGAGGAACACGGTGGAAAAGCAATTATGTGGAGAACCGGTCATTCCTTGATAAAGGAGAAGATGAGAGAGGAAAAGGCCGCTCTCGGCGGGGAGATGAGTGGACACATCTTTTTCGCTGACCGTTATTTTGGTTATGATGATGCCATCTATGCTTCATGCCGCCTCATTGAACTCCTCTCAAAAACAGACAGGAAATTGTCCCAGCTCCTCAGCGATGTGCCCAAGACATTTATCACCCCCGAAATTCGAGTCGATTGTGCAGATGAGATTAAATTTAAAGTTGTTGAAACGGTAAAGGAAGCCCTGAGAAAAAACTACCCTGTCATCGACGTGGATGGGGTCAGGGTAAAATTTGAGGATGGATGGGGATTGGTGAGGGCTTCAAATACTCAACCAGCTCTCGTCCTCCGGTTTGAGGCTCTGACTCAGGGTCGACTCAGTGAGATTAAAGGTCTTATTGAGAAAAAGGTTCAGGAGGCCGTATCTGTTTTGAAAGGGCATTAATCGGAACTTTTAAACGTTTTTAAACAGCCAATAAAAATTCGACCACACAGCTTTCTCCACCAAGCCTCTAATATTTTGCCCGTAATCCCTCGGTTATGGGCAGAGATCCTATCCCCAGGATCGTGGTGGTCTCTCCGGAGAAAACTTGAAGCGGTACATTTGAGCGATGAGCCAAGGCGCACATACCCTTAAAACAGCCCCTTCAGCACCACCCACCGATTCCCCTCTCTCCAATGATTCGCTTTTGAAGCCTCCCGCCGAAGGGGCGGGGTTTCCCGGCAAGGTATTAGCATCCATATTGTGCCCCTTTACCCGCCTATCACGTTTTGGCGGGACGGGGCACGTTCCGGTCAAGGTTTCGGAGGGGAGACCACCCCGATCCAACCGCACCAGAGACTGAGAGGTTACTTTTGCCCTGATATTTTCATTGACAAGATGCACTTGCAAGTCTAAAATCTCTCCAAAATATAACCTGTCGTTTAGTCATTATTAGAAGGAGAAAATGTGGATATTTCAGTGGTCAACCTTGGAGAAAAATTTCGCAAGATCAAGGGACAGCATTCCTATAAAATCATCGCTCAGATGAACAACTATCATTTCAAATTGGTCAGAATGCAGAGAGAATTTATATGGTATAAGCATCCTGAAACGGACGAAGTTTTTATGGTCATCGACGGAAATTTGCAAATCGATTTGCGCGGTAAAATGCTAACTCTAAGAAAGGGTGAAATGGTTGTTATCCCAAAAGGTGTGGAACATAAACCATCTTGTATAGAAGAATGTAAGATTTTATTAATTGAACCTGTGGAAACTCCTAATACTGGAGACGCGGGAGGAAATTTAACAGACACTCATTTAGAATGGATATAGATTGGGTTAATTGACTTTTCACAAATGGCTTTAACGGACGTCGCCAAGTTCGAGTGGGTAACCAGAAAGAAAAGGAGTGAGGATAATGAAGAGAATTAAGGTGGGGGTGATCGGTGGAACCGGCATGGTAGGCCAGAACTATATCAGATTACTCAGGAATCATCCTTGGTTTGAAGTGACGTATGTTGCAGCTTCCCCTCGCTCTGCTGGCAAGACATATGGACAGGCTGTTTCGGGACGTTGGCTAATGCCTGAGCAGGCTCCGGAGCAGATCGAGGATCTTGTGGTTCAAGACGCAAACCTTGTTCAATCGGCGAAAGGGAAATGTGAGCTGGTGTTTTCGGCTATTGATGCGGACAAGGACACGGTACGAAGGCTTGAGGAGGAATATGCCAAAAGCGGTATTCCGGTGGTATCAAACAACTCGGCGCATAGGAGTACGCCAGACGTGCCTATGATGATACCGGAAGTAAACCCAGGCCATACTGAGCTGATCCGATTTCAGCGGGAGCAGAGAGGCTGGGAAAAAGGACTGATTGCCGTCAAGCCAAACTGCAGTATCCAAAGCTACGTCACCCCGCTCTTTGCTTTGATCGAGGCGGGCTATCAAATCGAGGCCGCCATCGTGACCACACTTCAAGCGGTTTCCGGGGCCGGATTTCCGGGTCCTGCGTCCTTGCAAATGATAGACAATGTCATTCCCTTTATCAAAAATGAAGAGGAGAAGTCAGAATTGGAGCCCTTGCGGATTCTGGGGCAGCTTCGTGACGGTAGAATTATACCCGATGACTCGTTTAAGATTTCCGCCCACTGCAATCGGGTTCCTGTCATCGACGGACACATGGCGTGCGTGAGTGTGAAGTTTAAGGGACGAAAGCCGTCTGTAGAGCAAGTCATGAAGATCTGGAAAAGCTTTGCCGGCGAGCCTCAGAGACTGAAACTTCCCTCAGCTCCGGAGAACGCCATCATCTACCGAGAAGAAGCCGATAGACCTCAGCCACGGATGGACAGAGATGCAGGAGGGGGTATGGCAGTGACGGTGGGGCGGTTAAGGGGATGCAAGGTTTTCGACTACCGGTTTGTAGGCCTTTCACATAACACCGTGCGAGGCGCGGCCGGAGGCGCAATTCTCACGGCAGAATTGCTAAAAGCACAGGGGTTTTTCTGAAGGTGGCAGCGCCTTATTTATTGGCCAAAAATGGAATCGAGGCGAGGCCTTCCGGCCATAGCTGATCTCCCACATGATCAGGAAAGATGATGGTTCATCCTAAAATCCGAGCAGGTACCCAAGAAGACATTGGAGTTCTGACGGAGATTATCCGGAGCTCCTTCCGAGACGTAGCCGATCGCTTTGGCCTGACACAGGAGAACTGTCCGAAGCACCCGTCTAACTGCACAGTGGACTGGATCCAAGGGGATATGGACCGAGGCGTCACCTATTTCATTTTTGAGGACGATGGCCTCGCCTCAGGATGTGTAGCCCTCGAGCTGGCTGGTTCCAAGTTGTGCTACCTCGAACGCCTTGCCGTTCGACCGCCGCGGCAGCGGCGCGGCTTTGGGAGAACCCTGGTTGAGTACGTGTTGGCAGAAGCCAAACGCTCCGGCGCTCATCGTGTGAGTATTGGAGTCATTGCCGAGCAAACGGAACTGAAGAGCTGGTATCAAAAAATCGGGTTCGTTGAAGCCGAGACCAAGGGATTCGCTCACCTGCCTTTCCGGGTGACCTTCATGTCTTACACAGTTAATCCGAAATGCCATGCATCGGTTTCAACGGACGCGGTAAACCGCGCCGCTGATTTCGACCATTAGGTAAATAAACCTTAACGTTGCATTCAATCGGCAGGTAAGTGTGCTTCCAAAACTTTATAAAGCGGTTTCTTCCTAAATTTTAAAGGTAACATGCGACTTCGCCTAAGGTGGCCTTTGCAAAATATCTGATAACCATGCGGCAAGATGATTAAAGGTGCTGCTATAAAGTTTTGGAGGTATCCCGCTTAATGGCTGGAATACCTCCCGGAGAGGTGAGGGCATTATTAAAAAATTTGCCGGCTCAGCACACCCACCTGCCCCTGGCAACGTTTCTTATGCAACTATGACGTAGACATAGTGAGAGGGGACAGGATGGGATGTACATTTGTGACTTTATGGTTAAGGATATTTGCCAACACCACATCGACGGGAGCTGAACTGGTGCTTCGACCAGAAAAATAAAAACTTGAAAGGAGATCGCCATGGAAACAGAGTCTATCAATCTTAGTTCTATTCAAAAAACAGCAGTAAGTGTTTTGACATCCCCGTCTGCCTTTTTCAGGGAAATGCCAAAAACAGGAGGGTTTGTTGAACCACTGATATTTATGGTGATTATGGGTATTATCAGCGGCCTCATCCAGACGGTCTTCAGCCTTGTCGGTCTGCATATCGCTGGGGGGATGGCAATGAGTGTGTGGTCAATTATCTTAGTTCCTATATATATTGCCATAGGCGGCTTTATAGGTGCTGCAATACTCTTTGTGATATGGAAGCTTTTAGGCTCTAAGGAATCCTATGAAACCGCTTATCGATGCGGAGCCTATATTTCCGTCCTCATGCCGATTATCACCGTGCTCGGGCTCATTCCTTACTTGGGTTTAGCCATTGGGATTGCTCTTTACGTCTACTTTCTCGTGATCGCAAGCGTTGAGGTTCATAAGATTCCCTCTCAAAAGGCCTGGCTTGTGTTCGGGATCATCGGTGCAATACTGATCATTATGAACATCAGTGCCCAAATGAGTGCAAAAAAGTTTTCAAGAGAGGCGGTCAAATTCCGGGAAAAGATGGAAGAGACCTCAAGGGCCATGAAGAAGCAGGCAGAACAGATGCAGAAGCAGACTGAGGATATCCAGAAACAGGCTGAAGAGATGCAGAAACAGGCAGAGGAAGCAAAAAAAGCTGTTGAAGAGCTGCAGAAACAATTGGAAAAGAAGTAGGTTAAGAACACTCGATAAGAAAGCTTTATAAGCCCTCCCTCCTCCCCTGCCTACCGGCCCCTGTCCCGACCGAGGGCGGGGCCTGCCCTGAACCTAACATGGTACAGGGCAGGCAGGCTTTGCTAAAGGAAAGAGAGCAAAGGAGACATAAAATCAGTCTGTTGCAATCCATCTTCCTTGCTGTTGTTCAAGGACTAACGGAATTCTTACCCATCAGCAGTTCCGGCCACCTGGTCTTTTTTCAATCCCTATTTGGGTTAAAGGAGCCTCCGATATTTTTCGATGTCATGCTCCATCTGGGGACTCTCCTTTCTGTGGTGGTCTATTTTCGGAAGGATATTTGGGGAATCATCAAAGGAATTGCATCAACATTAAGGAGAAAAGAGGAAAACCGAGAGGAAGCAAAACTTTTTCTCTGGATCATCATGGCAAGCATTCCCACTGGTCTGATGGGCGTTTTCTTTAAAGATTGGTTTGAATCTTTCTTTTCCAAACCCAAACTCGTCGGAGGAATGCTGATTCTTACAGGATTGATCCTCTGGTTGACCCGTTGGGCCAAAAAGGAAGGAAAACCCATAGGACGGATGGGATGGCTTGATGCCATCCTCATCGGGATAGCCCAGGGTGTTGCCATCATCCCTGGAATTTCTCGATCGGGGGCCACCATCTCTACAGGGCTTTTTTCTGGTCTGGATCGAGAACTCTCCGGGAAATTTTCTTTCCTTCTGTCTATTCCAGCGATTCTCGGCGCCACCCTATTGGAATTTAAGGGATTTGATACGGTCTCAGGATGGGAGAACGCCCTGATCGGCTCTGCCGTGGCTTTTGGAGTAGGAATTTTGGTGTTGACTCCCTTGATAAAAATTATTAAGATGGGGAAAATGTTTAATTTTTCTTATTATTGTTGCGGAATGGGCATATTGATGATTATATTAGTATGAGAGAATAATGATAGGAGGAGGGATGAAAAATGAAAATTAAGGATGTGATGACAAGGAACCCGATTACAGCGGACAGCGAAACATTGGTTTTGGATGCCCAAAGGATAATGAAAGAAAATAATATCCGCAGGCTTCCCATTGTGGACAAAGGTAAATTGGTGGGCATCATCACTAAACACGATCTCCTCGAGGCGTCCCCTTCACCAGCCACATCGTTGAGTGTATTCGAATTGAACTATCTCCTTTCAAAAATGAAGGTGAAGGAAATTATGAAGAAGAATCCCTTGACTCTCACTCCAGATACCCCTTTCGAGGAGGCCTTGAGGCTTGGACAAGAGAAGAAGATCGGCTCGTTCCCGGTGGTGGAAAACGGGAAACTGGTTGGCATTGCGACCGAATCGGACATCATCAGGTTCGTGACACGCGTCCTTGGCATAAAGGAGGAAGGATCGAGGATCACCATTGAGGGATTGGGCGGGAAGTTGAGCGATCTCGAGAAGATTGTCTCCATCGCAAACCAACACCATACGGTTATTTTGAGCATGATGTCCTTACCCAGACCTGGAAACAAGGATTGGATGATTGTGCTTCGATTAAAGACGAATGATCCTGACCCGGTTGTCAAAGATTTTAAGAAGGCCGGCTTCAATGTCACCTATTCATCTTGGTTTCGTTGCGAAAAGGGTCAGGCCTAAAACCGAATAACACGAATTACAGCGAATGACACGAAAGTAGAATCATTTCGTTACCATTCGTGAAATTCGTCATTTTTATTATTCGTGGGTGCCCTCCGGGCATGGGGCATTAATAAAAATCTATTCCTTCCTATTTATGATAAAACCGATAAACCCTTTGGGCTGACTTTCGATTCATCTTTGGAGCCTTGGCCAATTCTTCTTCTTCGGCTTCTTTGATCTTCTCTATCGTTCCAAAATATTTTAATAACTGCTTCTGTCTGACCTGACCGATCCCTCGAATCTCTCCCAATTCTGATTTGATCGTCTCCCTGCTTCTGACTTTCTTATGATAAGTAATGGCAAATCGATGGGCTTCGTCACGGATTCGGTCAAGGAGATGGAGGATTGGCGAATGCCTTCCCAAAATGAAAGGTCCCTTATATTGTGGATGGAAGACCTTTTCCTCAGTCTTTCTCAACCTCGAAAGACGCGGCCTTTCAATGGGTTTTTCCTTAGCCAGGCTGATGAGATCAACCTCTTTTATTTTCAATTCTTTGAAGACCTCTTGCGCCACATTCAATTGGCCTCTTCCTCCATCTAATAAAACCAGATCGGGAAGATCATTCTCTTCAACGCCTTTTTGATACCGACGGAGGAGGACTTCGTACATCATGCCATAATCATCTGCTCCTTCGATCGTTTTGATCTTGAAATGACGGTATCGTTCCTTATTGGGCCTCCCGTTTTCAAAAAAGACCATCGATCCAACGGCATTTCCCCCCTGGAGGTTCGAGATATCAAAAGCCTCAATCCTTCGAGGCACTTTTCTTAGATCAAGCTTCTCCTTCAGGGCTTCTAACAGTTTTTTCCTGTCCTTATCCAGTTCATCCTTTGCGAGAAGAAACTGTTCAGCGTTTTCGCAAGCCATTTTAAGCAGATGTTTTTTATCTCCTTTCACTGGAACAAGGATCCGAACCCTTTTTCCTTTCAGCTCTGTCAGCCATTGTTCAACGAGATATTGCTCTGGAATCGGCTTGGAGATCAAGATTTCCTCAGGGATGAATTTGCCTTCGCGGTAATATTGACGAAGAAAGGAGGATAAGACCTCCTTATCAGGAAGGCCTGTGGAGGGAAAAGTAAAACCCTTGCCTCCCAGGAGTTTCCCTCCCCTGATAAAGAGAGGATGCACAACAAACGTATGATCTTGTCTATGAAAACCGATCACGTCCTGGTCGAGGAAATCTGTAGATACAATCTTCTGCTTTTCGATCACTTTCTCAATATGCTCGACCTGGTCTCGAATTCTTGCAGCCGTTTCAAAGTGAAGTTTTTCTGCCTCCTCTCCCATCTTCTTCTTCAGCCTCTCGACCAACTCTCTCTTCTTTCCCTCAAGGAACATTCTCACCTGATGGACCATCTCTTGATATTGAGCCGGATCGACCTTCCCACAACATGGACCGAGGCATCGGCTCATCTCATAATTGATGCAGGGCCTTAACCGATTAGAAAACTTGGTGTCGAGGCAGGTCCGTATAAGAAAGAGCCTTCGAATCAGTTTCAAGGTCTCCTTGAGGGAGGTGGCGGAGGGGAAAGGACCAAAGTAAATGGAACGGTCTTTCTTAATCCGTCTGACAATGCTCAGGGTAGGAAATTCTTCTTCCACAGAAAGTCTGAGGCAAGGATAGTTTTTGTCATCCCTCAGTTTTATGTTGTACCGCGGACGGTGTGCTTTGATAAGGTTGTTCTCCAAAATGAATGCTTCCTTTTCCGTATCGGTAACAATGGTATCGACGTCCGCCACCTTTTCTAACATCGACAAGGTTTTCAAATCCTTTCCAGCAGGCTTCTGGAAATAAGAACCCACCCGATGTTTGATATTCCCCGCCTTCCCGACATAGAGAATCGTCCCCTTTTTATCCTTGAAAAGGTAAACCCCAGGGTTGGTAGGAAGGTTGTTAATGTTCTGTTCTAAAGATTCCATTGGTTTTCAATTTCCTACTGCATTCTGCCTACTGACTACTGCCTTCTGACTTTTATCTCATCTTCAATTCCGTCGCTTCGAGGTGTACGATCTTATCCCGGATCTCCGCGGCCCGTTCAAATTCCAAATGGCTGGCTGCCTCCTTCATCTCCTTCTTCAACTTCTGAATCATTGAGGGAATCTCTTTGATGGGAACATATCCCTCTTCGACATCGGATACAGCCGGAATCGTTAAATAGTCTGCCTCATAAATCGAAGCCATAATATTCCGAACCGACTTCTTCACCGTTTGTGGAGTAATCCCATGTTCTTGGTTATACGCCTCCTGGATTTTTCTCCGTCGGTTCGTCTCCGAAATCGCCTGATCCATCGATCGGGTCATCTTATCCGCATAGAGGATCACCTGGCCGTTTACATTGCGTGCAGCACGGCCGAAAGTCTGGATTAAAGATTTTTCTGATCGAAGAAAGCCTTCCTTATCCGCATCTAAAATGGCGACTAAGGAAACCTCCGGGATATCGAGTCCCTCTCTCAGAAGATTGATCCCGATGAGGACATCAAATTTTCCAAGGCGAAGATCCCTGATGATCTCAACCCGATCGAGGGTGTCAATATCAGAGTGGAGGTATTTCACCCGAACTCCAAGATCAGCGAAGTATTCGGTCAGGTCCTCTGCCATGCGCTTGGTAAGCGTGGTCACGAGAACCCTCTCCTTTTCCTTCACCCGCCTCTGGATCTCCCCCAGGAGGTCGTCGACTTGATTCTTCGCTGGTTTTACATCCAGGAGAGGATCGCTCAAACCTGTCGGACGGATGATCTGCTCCACAATCTTTCCATGGCTCTTCTTCATCTCATATTCACTCGGGGTCGCGGAGACATAAATCACCTGACGGACGCGGTTCTCAAACTCTTCGAACATCAGCGGTCGGTTGTCCAGCGCGGAGGGAAGACGAAATCCATATTCCACCAGTGTTTCCTTCCTGGACCGGTCTCCCCGGTACATCCCGATCAGTTGGGGAATGGTTACGTGACTTTCGTCGATGAATAAAAGAAAGTCCTTTGAATAATAATCCAGGAGCGTGGGAGGAGGTTCTCCAGCTCTTCTTCCAGTAAGATGGCGAGAATAGTTCTCGATTCCCTGACAATAACCCAGCTCTTGAAGCATCTCTAAATCGAATTTCGTCCTCTGCTCAAGTCTCTGAGCCTCCAGAAGCTGATTCTGGGATCGAAACCATTCCAGCCTTTCTTTCAATTCCTCCCGGATGCTCACAATGGCTTTCTGCAATCTGTCCGGAGGAGTGACATAGTGGCTTCCCGGATAGATGGGAACTTTATCTAAACGTTCGGTGACCTTTCCTTTTAAGGGATCAATTTCAGAGATGTCTTCAACCTGATCTCCAAAGAGCTCGACCCGAATCGCCCGGCTTCCCTCATGGGCCGGGAAAACTTCAATCACATCCCCTCGAACCCGGAAGGTTCCCCGGTGAAAATCGATATCGTTTCGCTCATACTGAATCTCAACCAATTTCGAAAGGATCTCTTCCCTGGAAATGTCCATTCCCTTTTCCAGATACAGGAGCATTCCATGGTACGCCTCCGGAGATCCTAAACCATAGATACAGGAGACGCTGGCAACAATGATGACGTCGTTTCTTTCAAGAAGGGAGCGGGTGGCGGAATGTCGCATTTTATCGATTTCTTCATTGATCTGAGTGTCCTTCTCGATATAGGTATCGGTGGAGGGGATATAAGCTTCGGGTTGATAATAGTCGTAATAACTAACGAAGAATTCGACCGCATTCTCCGGAAAGAGTTCCTTGAACTCGCCGTAAAGCTGAGCGGCCAGGGTCTTATTGTGGGAGATGACCAGCGTGGGCTTCTGGACCTTCTCAATCACATTGGCCATGGTGAAGGTCTTTCCGGAACCGGTCACACCCAAAAGGACTTGGTGCGTCGCTCCTTCCAGAACACTCTCGCTCAGTGATTCGATGGCCTGAGGCTGATCGCCCTTAGGGTCGAAATCTGAGACGAGTTTGAATGGGTTCATGCAATCATTTTACAACAAAAAAGGTTAGAAGGAAAAGGAGGGCGTATTGGGAGATAGCTGATGGCAGATGATCATTTCTCCTTGACGGGTTATATTTTCCAGATTTTTTCTTCCTACCTGCAATGAGCGGATAGAGTTTGAGGCCTTGCGAATCAAGAGTCGCAACGTGACGTGTTAGCCGAAGTGCTTAAAAGGCCCTTAACGGACAGCAACATATTCTGCAAAAGAATTAGAATCAGGAACAGGCAAATTATCATCCAATAAACCCTGTACATGCAACTCTATGGCTTCGTGCATGTTGCGCTCCGCCTCCTCGCGAGTAGCACCCGTAGCGACACAGCCCGGCAAATCGGGTGAATAAGCTGAATAGTTGCCATTTGCCCTTTCAATGACAACAAGAAATCGATACATTTATTTCACCTCCTTCAGTCTTGCTTGTTTTAAGATACTGTTCAGAGTCCCCGGCGCCAAATCGTCGTTTGGATGGCCAGCGATAGTCACTCTGCCTAGCTTTGTAGCATGTTTGTATTGCTGATGTTTTTGGCTAAAAGAAGTCCCGCCGATGGCGGGATTTGGATGCTAATCTTTTAGCCTGTGTTATCGGACGCGTGCCAAACGTTTTGGTTTTTCAAGCCGCCGACGCATCTCTTCTGTAGAAATTCCACCTTCAGATTTCTGTCTTAACCGTGACCGTTCGATGAGAGCGATAAATTTGGGATTGTTGCTTAAGGACACAGTTTCCACATCTGCATTGATGATCCTTACCAAGGCCGCCACTGGTTTGCCTCCTTTCATAATAATAAACGGTTCCTTCTTAACCTTTTTTGTGTAATCTGACAGAGGCAGTGTGGCCTTAGCAAATTCAACGGTTTTCATAATTTTATCACCTCTTTTCTAATTCTAACATTATTCCTTTGTTTGATTCCAATAGCACGAATAAAAACAACTCGCTCAGGGCTGTCTTCAAAATCATAATAGACACGGAGAGTACCAATGCGTAGCTCCCAAGGTGCAAGGGGATTGGGACGCATGGGCTTACGGTTTCTCGTCTCGATATCGGGCTGGAATTGCAGTTGTCTTTCGACAGCGTCCAATACTATTCCCTGTTGGCGCTTTGACAGATATTGAAAATGTTCTTCTGTTTCCGGCGAGTATTCAATACGATATTTCAACAATCAATTCCTCCTCTTTTAGGTCATTGGTTGTCAAGCGCATCTCCGATAACCCTACGGCACAGACGAAGCCCAAAGGGTTTTTGGAGAATGTGTTTGTGGCGTTGTTATCTGCCGTTTCGGGCAAAATATTCTTTTCAGTCACTTGTTCAATTTGTCCCGTGTCAACGGGCTGACCCCATGCTTTCTTCACGAGAAACAAGAAGGACTTGCGGAGGGTGGTTTCGTGCCCGTGTTAGCGGCTGTTCTTTGTGATCAATTCTTTCTTGCATCCAGCGAAGGCTGCTTCTTCGATATCCAAGCGCTCTCCAATAATACGTTTAATCCAGTCTTCCAGGTTTGCCTCATGATGCAAACGCGCGAAGAAAGCAGCTCTGGCGGCAAGGACAGCAGGAAGCGATAGCGACGTCGATTTTCGCTTTGTAACCTTCACTGGATCTTCCCAGGCAGAATCATTATTTGCCTGAGAAATTATCAACTGATCAATTTGTTCCTCAGAGAGAGTCTTGCGCCTTGTCTTCATCTTTCCCATCCTGTTATGATCCGGACCACCTTACCCGGTTTATACTCCACACCACGGTTTTTTCAATATTCGCAAATAATTGCCGTTATTGGGGGCAGGTTAAAAGGAGATGAGTTGTACTCATGATTTGTGTTTAGTCTGCTGTTAACCACCGATATAGACAAAATATTCTTTTCAGTCACTTATTAAATTTGTCCTGTTTCAAGAGCTGCCCCCTGGTTTCTCTGCTCACTTGGCTAACACCCCCATCCTGGAAATAAAATCTTTCTGGTCTTGATACTCCTTAAATATAGGAGACCCCTCAATCCCTCGGATCATCACATGATGTAGAGCCCCTGGAGCATCTAACCTGGCTTGACGAGGCATAACGAATCACTACCATACTTCTACATATCTATAAAGTGCTATTTTTCAACTACGTCCCTCGCCCTGTAGGGCCGACCCCATGTTGTGTTGTTAATCTTCCCAAGCCTTTCCCGTCATTAACTTCCATGCATTTTTAAATGCTATTTTTTCAGCAACATCTTTTTTCACACCCTTAAGAATAATATTTCTGTAAGTATCCATTACCCTATCATAATTATCAAAGCGGCCTGTATTAATATCAGAGCCTAAAACAAACCTGTCAGGGAACTCCTCGATTACCTTTTTCCACTCAGGGTCAAGGGAAGCACTCAAGAAAGGAATCTTATACATAACACCTTCGATATAACCTGTTCCGTGATATTTGGAGCCTGGTCTTGATGCAAGAAAATCAAAATAAAGATTTGGATATTTTGATAAAAACTCCCTCACGGTATCAGCTTTTCTGAACTTTTTCCATGTTTCCGGATTTCTGTTGCGCCCAACGTGACACCATATCAACTTCACCTTTGGATATTTAACAAGCATTCTCTCCAGTTCAGGAAGGAGTTTATCTTCTGCCTCATGGTGGAGTAAAAACGGGATACCTGTCTCACTTGATAGCTCAAAGACAACCTGCATGGCTTCAGAGTCAACAGGCATATGAACATCACGGTTATTCGTGTTTGATGGATAATGCCTTGCTTCAAATTCTCCCATCGCAAAATATTTGCCTGACTTGGCATCATTCGTCAATTTTTCAAGAAAACCTTTATCACTGCTGTGCCATAGTTTGCCGTCGCCATGGACAGCCGTTGGCACAAATCTGTCAGGATATAATTCATTAAGTCTTATTGATTCCTCACTCCCGAGTCTTTCATTCGGTCCAAGCCATGTTAGTGCTACACCGTTATCATCCATCTTTTTGATGAGTCTCTTAACTTCTATTTTCTCACCGTGGTGATACTCTACATCAATCACCGGAAGGATACCCTGTTTAAGAAGACCTCTAATCCGTTCCTTGAATATTTCTATCTGTTCACCTTTCTCAAGGGTGAATGCATCGATTGGAAAGATAAGAACAAGCATAAATATAAAGATAATCAAT
>Ga0299912_10002904_pt1 | contig 14061 bp, 13 predicted proteins | sample RVTome_2_FD_207667 | JGI IMG/M metagenome (GOLD analysis project Ga0299912, IMG submission 207667) | Soil microbial communities from uranium-contaminated site in the Upper Colorado River Basin, Wyoming, United States - RVT95D214 (version 2) ...
CGTCGATGAGAGATATTCACCCGGCCATCTTTTGAGGTATTTGTTTCTATAATCTAAGATCTCGTCAGGAGTGCCTGGTATGGGAATACTTGATAATGTTGAATGCGAACCTACAAAAAGTGTTCCCTCAAGATTTTCAATTCCAACCGAATCAATAGTTTTTTGCTTGAAATGTTCGCAATAGAAAAATTTGGCAGTGATACCAGCCTCCCGTGCCTGCTTTGTAATCCTGATTCCAGGTTCCTCGAAGGTAATGATATACATGCCATCGGGTTTGAAGCCTTTCAGTTTTGTTAGGACGGGCATAAAATCTACCTCAGCGGTGGTTTTAAGATATTCAACAGCGAGTACCTTACCTCCTAGCTGCTTGAAAGTATCTGCTATCACAGAGGTGTGCTCTCTTCCAAAATCCGAATCATCGGCAATAACGCACACATTTTTAAATCCACGCTTTACAGCTTCTCTTGCTACCGGCGGGTCGTAACCGTTTGGTCTCACCACCTGGTTCAGAACCAGTTTATTTCCTGTCTGATTTAAGGACTCAGAAGGACTTATTATATCCACCAGTACTTTATCCTTTTCATTATATGGCATGATTGCTTTTCCGGTTACTGTGCCCATATTGTGAATATAACGAATCCCATGTAAATCCACCAATCTTCTATATCCCGCCACTGTATCTGCCGGCTGGTATTTGCTGTCCAGATGCACCACTTCTAAAAGATAGCGCTCACCTCCAACATGAATGCCTCCTTTCGCATTTATCTCCTCCAGTGCTATTGTCATTGCCCTTTTTGAATCAGCCCCATAAAGAGAGGTTCCCCCAGAAAAAGAGTTCAGGTGGCCCAATTTCAATGTCTTTTGGGCTAATGCATCATTGCTTTGAGTAAAAGCTAACCCTATTGCCAACACAACTATTAACCATAGATGTTTTTTCATAAGCTTTTCCTCCTTGATTAGTAAGAATATTTATGAAATAATGGCACCACACCATGCCCCAAGAAATGCTGCCTTGATTCTTTCTCACCCCCTCCCCATCACTGTATTTCTTGGGTACTGCTTTCAACCTCACCGCCTCTCAGCTGATAGACTGACCTAATAGATACAAGAGGAACCCCCCCATTCATTCTTCTTGTAACGCTGTCTAAAGAGCGGAACTAAACTTCTTGCCTCCAGCTTTCCTTATCCCCTTCCTGCAATACAAGAAATCAAAATATCAGATTCCTAAATAAGCCTTTCTTACAAGCTCGTTGTATCGAAGCTCATCGCTGGTCCCAGAAATGGTAATCTTTCCCAATTCCATGACGTACCCTCTGTCAGCAATTTCCAAGGATTTTTTGGCATTCTGCTCAACCAACATCATTGTCAGGCCTTCGCTACGGAGTGTCCGAATTGTCTTGAATATGTTACTTATAACCATCGGCGCCAGTCCCAAAGAGGGTTCATCCATCAGCAATACCCTCGGCATTCCCATCAGAGCTCTTCCTATAGCCAGCATTTGGCGCTCCCCGCCACTCAGCGACCCGGCCTTCTGCGTTTTCCTACTTTCCAGTTGCGGAAATAAGTTTACTACCCTATCGCAGGCATTCTTGATCAAAGACCGATCTGCCAACAGAACTGTACCCATCATGAGATTCTTCATGACCGACATCTCCGGAAAGCACCCTCCTCCTTCCGGACAGATGCAGATGCCTTTTTTGATTACTTCATAGCTTGGTAAGCGTTCAATGCGATGTCCGTCAAATTCTATCACACCGCTCCGGGGTTTTATCAAACCAACTATTGTCTTCACTAGAGTAGTCTTACCGGCCCCGTTTGCCCCCAGAATCGTAACACCCTCACCTTCTTCCACATCCAAAGACACCATTCTCAGGGCCTGAAAAGCGCCATATCCCGCAACGAGTTCCCTTACGCTAAGCAGCATATTCCTCTCCTAGATAAGCCTTGATAGCTGCCTCATTATGCCTCACTTCCTGAGGTGTACCCTCTGCGATCTTAGTGCCGTAATTGAGGACTATAATCCTTTCGCATAATTCCATAACCATTTTCATCTTGTGTTCGATAAGACATATGGTAATACCTTTACTCCAAATTTTTCTAATAATACCCATTAAATGATTAATTTCCTCTATATTGATGCCTCCTGTGGGTTCATCCAACAGCAATAACTTTGGCTCCGTCGACATGGCAATACCAATTGCAAGTCTCTTCTTTTCTTCTTGTCCTAATTCTCCTGCGAAATTGTTAGCCTTCTTTTCAAGATCTATAAATCTGATTACTCCCTCGCAACGTTTGAGCAACCCATCTTCTTCTCTCTTCATCTTTCTCCTGCTCATTATTGCATTCCACACACTATACTTTGTCTTTGGGACAACGCCTATCACTATATTATTCAAGACAGTTTGATCCATAAAGATTTTTGTCGTCTGAAATGTCCTCGCAATCCCGCGCTGAGCAAGTACATGGGTTGGTAAACCAGTAACAAGCTTTTCGTCAAAGATGATTTCGCCATCGGTAGGAGAAAGAACACCTGTCAACAAATTGAAAAGAGTTGACTTTCCAGCGCCATTAGGACCAATAATGCCTAAGATTTCACCCTCATTGACTTCGAAGCTAAGATTATTTATCGCTTGAAGCCCCCCAAATTCCTTTATTAAATTCCTGACTGTAAGTAGCATACCCTTTCCTCGTGAAACCATTAAGTCGCCTTTCCCCGAGTTTGAAAAAGTTTCTTCCACAAATATGCGATGCCCCCTGTAATGCCCTTTGGCATAAAAATAATCAGGATGACCAAAGCCAAGCCATTGATAAACAATCGAATCTCCACAACTGCCTGCAAAAATTCAGATATCAAAATCATGATAACAGGTCCTAATATGGTACCCACTACGCTACCGATACCCCCCACGGTTAGATAAACTAACGCATCAAACCCTATGTGGAAACTGGCATCGTTAGGGGTAAGGACGCCAATATACGATGCATATAAGACCCCGCCGAGCCCTGCTAAGATACTACTGAGCACAAAGGTCTGGACTTTTACCCACATCGTGTTGATTCCCACGGATTGGCAAAGATCCTCGTCTTCCTTAATCGCAGCAAGACATTTCCCGATTCGCGAATCCTTTATGAAATACATTACAAGCCAAAACACCAAAAGAAAGAAAAGAATAAGATAATATTGGGACGTTTTAGAATTGAAGTCGAGTGCAAAAAATGGTCCTGGAATCATTCCCGGGCCAGGAATACCTACTAATCCATTAACCCCTCCGGTGAGGCTAGTCAGGTTCCTAATGATAGCAACAAGGATTATGTTAAAACCCAGTGTGACGATAACAAAATAGGGTCCTTTAAGTCTGAGGGAAGGTATCCCAATCAAGAGTCCGATAATTCCTGTCGCTGCGCCAGCCATTGGAAAAGCCAACCAGAAATCTATGCTCAGTTTTGTAACGAGAACACCATAAACATATGCCCCTGCACCAAACAATCCCCCATGAGCCAGCGAGAGTTGTCCTCCATAACCAAAAATGATATTCAAACTCAGACAGAGCATGGTCCAAAGTAATATCACAGTCGCCATGTGCAGAAAGAAACCCGTCGTAGAGATTGCGGGAATGATGATCAGAAAAACCAACCCCGCGATACCAAAAAGAAATCTTGGAGACAAGGATGCTCTAGCCATTATCCTATCCGCGACCCCCCAATATTCCTTTAGGTCTAAAAAGAAGAATAGCAATCATAATCCCAAAAATCGCTATGTCGCTAAAAACGGAAGAAAAATATTGTATTGAAAGCACTTGGGCGCCTGCCATGATGAACGACCCCAGAACGGCTCCGGAAAGGTTACCCATTCCACCAAAGATAACTGCCGCAAAAGCTATCAACAACGGTGTCATTCCCATTGCCGGGTAAACAAAACTAACTGGAGCCATTAGTGCGCCCGCTACGCCAGCTAACCCAGTGCTAATCATAAAGGCAAGGAGAGACATTTGATTCACATTTATCCCGACCATGAGCGCAAGCTCTTTATTCTGGGACATTGCATCTAAGCTCATACCTGTTTTTGTTCTCTTGATAAAAAATTGCAAAATAGCCATAACTAGAAACGTACCCAAAATAACCAATAACCGCTGTCCCCCGATTGTAACACCATAACAATCCAATATTCTCTTCCAGGGTGCTTCCACCTCTTTATAATCTGCCCCAAAAAAAATAACTATCAGGCCCTCGATCGCCATCAAAACTCCTAAAGCGACTACGAAGGAATTAACATGAGGGGCATTGCGCACCGGTCTAAAACACACCCTCTCAATCACCAATCCCACAGCGCCCATGATTAGGATGGTTGCTAAAAAAACAAACCAATAATTGATCCTAAATAGGGACGCCAAAAGGAAAACCACATAGGCTCCTGCCATGTATAGGTTGCCCTGTGCAAAATTCGGGACGTGCATTATTCCATAAACAAGGGTAAGCCCTGAGGCTACAAGGCAATATATACTCCCCAGAACCAACACATTAAGCACCTGTTGAAGTAACTCCGCCATATCCCTCTGCCGCCTACTTCATTGTTTTGCTTCTATTAGCCTGCCGAATCCATCCCATCATTTATTCGACGCCAAAGACTCTCGGCACGTTTGTCTGTAAGTTATTCAGTCATATATTAGACAGTGTCTTTGTTATAACCTGTCAGTCGGAAAACAGATCAGGCGTTATTTCAGTGGGTGCAGTGCTAAGTAGGCCACCACAAATATCTACCAGTGCCTTGGTACAGCTTTGAAAATTGTTAGCATAATGATATTTAGCTATATTTGTAATCACCGGATTAGGAATTGGGATTCCGTCGTGGACCACGTAGTCAATGCAAGAGGCTCTATCCAGTGATTTTAGAGTATTCACAAAGATGACGAGATCGGTTATTTTTCCCCTCACGTGTCCCACTTTCTCAATCCCGTTATATTCCGCAATAGCCTGAGCCATACCGAGCATAGCTTCGTAGGGAGGGATATGATAACTCACGGCGGTATGTCTATGAAGGTAAGCGAGGTTATAGACCAGCGTCATTGAATGTTCCCATTCCCCACACATGAACACTCTTTCCCAGGGGACGAAAACGTCGTCTTTTGTTCATTTAATGATATGACCACTCAGCCACGGTGGTATGACTGTCGATAACTCTTCAAGGGTCCATCTCCCTTTCTTATTGAGGCTCTTTGTCGGGGCGCAGGGGCCATACAAACTAATGCGGCCTCGGGTGGCAAAGAATACATGACCGTTAATATTGCTTGCCTGATCGCTTCCTAAGTACACTACAATGGGTGCAACATCCTCAGGGGGACCGAATATTCTGGCGTAGACTTCGTCATCAGGAATTGATGCCGCCTCTTCGGTCGTTACCAAGCCACGCACGACACCCATTTCTCGAGCGCGGTCTGGCTTTACACCCCGCCATATCCTGGTATCGGCTTGGGGAGAGAGTGCATTGACCGTTATCCCATATCTGCCCAGAGCAAATGCACACGACTTCGTCAACCCCACGATTCCGGCTTTGGCAGCACTGTAATTTGGCTGGCCGGCATTTCCCTCAAGACCAGCTTGGGAGGTGATATTGATAATCCGTCCTCTTTCCTGTTGCCGCATATGGACCGAGGCAAATTTAGTACAACCAAAAGCACCTTTTAGAATAACGTTGATAACCACATCCCATTCCTCTTCACTCATGTTCCAAACCATGCGATCTCGATTAATCGCAGCATTGTTGACAAGGATATCAATTGTCCCCCATTTGTCTATCGCAGTCTGAATCAATTTCTCGCAAGTTTCCATCCGGGAAACATCGCCGTAGATGGCTATTGCTTCACCACCGGCCGCCTTAATTATCTGGGCAGTCTGTTCAGCAGTTCCCTCTTTTGATTCTGGGCTGCGGTTGTTGGTCACTACTTTGGCACCTTCTTCAGCTAGAGCAATTGCAATCGCTTTGCCTAAGCCTTGGCCAGAACCAGTGACCACGGCCACCCTGTCTTTCAATATCATTCTCATACCCCTTTTTCTCTACTGAAGTCCGTCAAAGAAAAGAGTTTTTCGGCAGTCAGACCCATGTTCATGGCGTTTCTAATGTCCCAGTGAGAATATTTCCCTTGTTCCAAAAGACTCATGTTCGGAAAAGTTTGAGAGGAAGACCGGAAGTCTTCCTCCGTATGTCCAGTTTTCGCCTACCCCATTGGAGACTCCGGTGATGCAGTCGTCAATTTCCTCGGATGCTACCCCTGTTCTTTTGAGGAGTTTTGGAAAGAGCATAGACAACAAATCATCGCCTCTTAATTTGTAAAACCAATCCTTGGCCGGCTCGTTTGGCCTCGCTCGAGATTGAGCAGTTCTTAAATATAGCCAGCGATAACCGCTTCCCTCATAATAAACTCCTTAATATCATGGAAGTTTTACACATCAGCATTCGATGCTGGATTCTCCCACGTCTAACAGAGAAAAATGTTTATTTTTCGCTCATATCGGATAAGAGCTTGCCGCCCCCCTTTTTTTAAATATCGAGCTAATTTCACAAACACCTTTTAGATTTTTCTTAAGCTATCTTTCTTAATGTTTTGTGTTCCAACGTAACCTGTACAGTTAGTTCTCGCTTCTTTGAGGGAATGAGAATTCCCTGGAAAATGTTTTTAATTATGTCATCGGCAAGAGAAAGGAGATCCTCAGGCACACCCAGCAAGCTTTTTCTTGTAACCAAATGCTCTATGGCTCCGTAGATCATGGCCCGTACTAAATAAGGTTGTATGTCTGGTCTAAATTCTCCATTTTTGATGCCTTCTTCCAATACTTGAATCGCAAACCTAGAGGATGCTTGGACAATCTTATAGGCTTCCGTTTGTAGGAACTTGCGATTGGTCTTAAGAATGAGCATCACCACCTTCGCGTAATCTGGGTTCGTGCTATAAAGTTTCAGGTGCCGGTAAATCAGCATCCTTAACTTGTTGGCGGCGCCCTGCATATATTGCAGGAGCTCTTCGCTTTTTCCCAGATATTGGAGTGTTTCTTCCTTAGGAATAGAAAAAAGCAATTCTTCTTTGGATAAAAAATACTCATAGATGGTTGCTTCCGATACATTAGCTTTTTTGGCTATATCTGAGAGAGTGGCTTCGTGGAACCCCTTTTCTGCAAAAACATGTTCTGCGGCATTCAAAATTGTTGAAGCCTTAGCCGGGTTTTTAAGTGTTTTTCTATTCTTCGTTTGAGTCTTTGAGTCCAAATTCCACTCCTTTGCTAATTTCTCTTATAAAGGCTCAAATATTCTTGCCAGACTTTCGTATGACAATTTTATGCTTCCTGCTTTTTCACCCAGCTCAAAAAAAAGAGGGTCAATCCATATCGACGAAAAAAATCTATATCAATGATAATAAAATGTCAAGTTTTCTTTTGCATGATACTAAAATATATTTTTAAATTATATCATTATTATTAAAATCGCCATAAGAAACTTGACAAATTACAGTATTTCGTTAAAATTTGGCACGTTGGTGTGTGACTTGATTCGTGCACCGTAATCAGGTCATTCGGAAGAATGTGAGTGTGAGCCAACATTACTCTAATATGATGAGGGAGCCTGACGCTCCCCATGGAGACTTCCATTTCAAAGAGGTTAGGGTGCCTCTTGGGAACCGTGTGGGAAATATATAACTCTGCCATAGAATACGACCAGGGGAGATTGGGTCCGGGATGCCTCATCCTCCGGCACCGGTAAAAAGCCTCACTTCAAGAAGGAGGCTTTTTTTGTTGTTCATAATGGGGAAGAGCAGTATAATGATTTTGTGATAGACGATGAGTTGAAAATGTCATTCCATTAGAGTGGAGGTGAAAAGCTTTATGATCAGAGTGTTCAATAAGCACTATCGTAAGGCCATCGATCTTTTAGAGGAAACCACGGGCAGCGAGAAGATCGAAATGGCTGAGAAGGTTCTGGATTGGTTCCGGGAACTACCTGAGGAGTATCTCATCTCTCTGGCATTGTTTTTTAATGAGGTGATCGACGACCTTGGGGATGAAAGTTTGGAGAAGATCAATTTGAAAACGAACCGAAAGAAAGTGGATCTTGAAGAAGAGGAGGAAGAAGTAGAAGAGTTGGATGAGGATGAAGAGGAGGACGAAGAGGATAAAGAGGATTATTGATTTTTTACTTGGAGGCTGGGATGGCTCGATTATAGGCCCAGCGTTCCATCCTCCCGATCTCCTCTCTCATGGTGGTAGAAAGGGGGACAATATTTCCGGCCGAGATGACGATATCATGTTCGTTGAGAGGATGCTTCGAATTGAATGCCTCAATCATTGCACCGTTGACTACCTGCTCAATTTCTGCACCATTAAACCCTTCTGTGACCTTTACCAACATATCCAAATTCACTTGGGATATATCCACGCCGTTCTTCTTCAGGTGGATAGAGAAAATGGCCCTTCTTTCTTGAGGATTGGGTAAGGTGACGAAGAAGATCTGGTCGAATCGACCCTTCCTCAAGACCTCGGGGGGAAGGAGTTCGATGACATTGGCCGTTGCCGCGATAAAGACGAAGACGCTTTTCTCCTGCATCCAGGTGAGGAATGAGGCAAAGACTCGGGATTGAGCCCCTCCCCCTGCTTTCTGGCTTTGAATGCTGATGCCCGCTTCGATCTCGTCGATCCAGAGGACAGAGGGTGCGACAGACTCTGCGGTTCGAAGGGCGACCTGTAGAGCCTCTTCGGGTTCTCCAATCGTCCCATCGTAAAGCCTGGCCATGTCGAGGTGGAGCAGAGGAACTTCCCAAAAAGAGGCGAAGACCTTGGCGCAGAGACTTTTTCCGCATCCCGAGACCCCGGTGATCAAGACCCCTTTGGGAAGTTGAAGACCAAAGGACTTTCCCTCACCTGTCAACACAAGGGATCTTTTTCTCAGCCAATCTTTAAGATTCTCCAATCCACCGATATCATTGAGCAGAGGTCGTTCCTGGACCAGATTGAGGATCCCGGACTTCTTAATCAGTTGTCCTTTTTCTTCGAGCACAGCATCGATCAAGGAGGAATCGATCTTGGTCCTTCCGATGAGGGCGCTGCGGAAGGCCCGGGCTGCCTGGTCGAGGGAGAGGCCGAGGGCTGCCTTCACCATTCTCTCTTTGGACTCCGCTGTAAAAGATTCCACTAGATTGGAGGTTTGGGAACTTCCTGAGATTACTCCCATGAGGGTGCGCTCCAATTCCGTAGCATCCGGCATGGGGAGCTCGTAGACGATCATATCCCGGCGAAGTTCCTCTGGGACCACAAGAACAGGGGCGATGATGAAGAGGGTGGAATATCGATTTCGAAGGGACCGATGAAGATCCTTCAGTTTTCTCCCGAGGAAGGGGTCTGCATTCAAAAAGGTGTGGAGTCCCTCAAAGAGATAAAGAGCTTGCTCTGTTCGATGGATGGCTTTGTCCAAGGCTTCCACAGGATTCTTCGAGTTGTCGACCTTCCCGTCCTCACCGGTTAACCCTTGGAAAGGGTTCCAGATGAAGAGCTTCGGTCTGGGTTGAAATGTAGAAGCTAGTTCCTTGAGCAAGCCTTCCACTCGATCCTCTTCATCCGAGAGGATATAGACGACGGAAGTCTTTGACAGGAAGAGTTTTCTCAGGTCCTGCAAGATCTGCTGTTTTTTAGAAGGTTCATCCATACATCTGGCAGAATTATACAGAAAATTTTATCATTGGTCAAATGATTTTTCGAAATAGATCGAAATGGATCAGAACATCAGAGGACAACAATGAAGATTAACATTGATCCGATCTTGCTGGATTTAGGCCCGATCCGGGTGAGCTGGTATGGTTTAATGTACGTCTTTGGGTTCTTCGCTTCCTATCTGCTCGTTCGGTATCAGATGAAGCGAAAGGATTTTGGGATCTCAAAACTGGAGGTGGAGAATCTCTACTTCTATCTCATCCTCGGGTTGATCATCGGAGCCCGTTTGGGGTACGTCCTCTTCTACGATCTCAAGATGTACCTCGCCGATCCCCTTGAGATCTTTCGGATCGACCACGGTGGCATGTCCTTTCATGGAGGGTTGATCGGCGTGCTCATCGTTGGTATTCTTTTCTCCTGGAGGAATAAGAAGTCCTTCTGGAAAATCACTGACCTCCTCATTGTCACGGTACCTATTGGATTGGGTTTAGGGAGAATCGGAAATTTCATCAACGGTGAGCTCTACGGTCGGGTGACTCAGGTCCCATGGGGTATGGTCTTCCCCAAAGGGGGTCCTGATCCTCGGCATCCCTCGCAACTCTATGAGAGCGCATTGGAAGGAGGCGTCCTCTTCTTAATCCTCTGGTTCATGAAAGACAGAAAGCTTCCGACCGGCGGTCTTTTGGCCCTATTCCTTTCCCTTTATGGGGTGTTTCGCTTTTTTGTTGAATTCTTCAGAGAACCGGATTCACAGGTTGGATTTGTCATAGGCCACTTTACCATGGGTCAGGTCCTTTCCAGTTTTATGATCGTCCTGGGTATTCTTCTATTTGTCTATCTTTGCTGTTTTGGAAAGAAAGAGAATACCTTGTAGGAAAGGAGAAGCTCAAGCGGGTGATTGGGTTTCGCGGCAGGTCTGATATGAAGAAGCCACGCCATGCCGAGGCACGGCGTGGCAAGATGGTCAGTCATATGCCCTAGATACAGCCAAATCATTGGTAATCTTTTTTATTTCCTTTATCCCCTTGATAACCTTTGCTACCCTTTCCTTTTCTTCTAAAGAATCCACCAGACCATAAAGCCGCACTGAGTCCGGATCTTCCACGCTCACAAAAAGATATGGGGTCATCAGGCCGGCTTCTAGAAGGGCGGATTCCGCTTTACGATGGAGTGAAAGCTTTCCAAGCAATATAACAGAATCGACCCCGCAGGCTTTGATTTCGCTAGATTTTGCCGCAGCAACGACCATTTCCACCGCTGAATCGATGCTCAATTTGTCGGTATTCAGAATCAGATCGTACAGATGAGGGTTCAGCCAGTCCTCATTGAAAGCAAATCTGAAAAATCCTCTTTTGTCATGATCAGCCTTCTGGATCATCTTTTCGGCAATCTCTCTTCCCACCCCTCTCTCTTGCAAAATTCGCTCTATCCTTCTCTCCATAGAACCTGTCACCAGAACATGAAAGGCGCAACCGAAAGACTGAAGCAGAAGTTGACTCCCTCTACCAAAAAATAGAGCGTCACCTTTTTGAGCCAGTTCGTAAATGACAGATTGTATTCGATCGAGATAGAGTTTCGGCTTTTCACTGAAGAGTTTTTCAAGGAACGTAGGACCTTTCTCGTCCAATTTCCCGAGGTCGGTTAGAAATCCCATTTGATGAGCAGCACCGGACAGTTCATCCTCCCCATAGAAACGATAGTTCATTTTTCCAGCTACTTGCCTCGCAATCTTTTCGCCGTTTGTCCCTAACATTTCTGAGATCGTGATAAAATACATCCACACCACCCCCTTTTTTCAGCTCTTTTCCTGACCGTAGCAGCCATCAAAAGCCTTTACCCCGTTAGAAAGCCCCGCCATTTATGGCGGGGATGATATAAATAAAGCTTCAATTCATTATAGAAAGGGCAGAGTTAAAGCCCCATCCTTTCTAACGGGGTTTACTTATTTCTCAACTTTAACATGATCATTTAGTCTCTTCTTGTCAAGGCTTCTTTCTGACATTTCTGAAAAAGTCCAGAAATCTCTGATGACATCGTTTGGGGACCGATGGCGCAGATACGAATGCGTTGGAAAATCAGGAAAATCTGTGTCATCAAGAGGGATTGTAGTAGTTTTTTAAAGCTCTCTTTTGAACCCCTCTTCCTTTTTTAGTCATTTTCATCGGGGCGATCATGGACCGTGGATCGAGCAGATACTTCAGGTCTTCTTTCGAAAAGAGGCCTTCCTCCTCCACCACCTCGCGAATGGTCTTGCGCTGGTCATAGGCCTTCTTTGCAACTCGGGCCGCTTCGTCATATCCGAGCTTCGGAGTCAGGGCAGTGGCGAGAGCCAAGCTTCTTTCGATCATCTCTTCACACCTCTGTTGATCCGCCTCCAATCCTTCGATACATCTCTTGGAGAAGTTATTGACTGCGTTGGCGAGGAGCTGAATGGATTGGAGGAGATTATACGCGATTAGCGGCATCATCACGTTGAGTTCAAAATTGCCGCTGAGCCCGGCCAGGGTGATGGCCGAGTCGCCTCCGATCACCTGAGCGCAGACCTGGATAAGGGATTCAGGGATGACAGGGTTGACCTTTCCAGGCATGATAGAAGAGCCGGGTTGGGTCTCCGGGAGATGGATCTCGCCAATCCCACAACGGGGACCGGAACCCATCCACCGGATATCGTTTGCCACCTTAATAAAACTGGCAGCCACGGTTTTGAGAACCCCGCTCATCTCCACACAGGCATCTCGGGCCCCTTGAGCTTCGAAGTGATCAGCAGCCTCGCAAAAGCGCCAGCCTATTTTTTCATTAATAATGGAAATCACTTTCCTCGCAAAAAGCGGGTGAGTATTGATCCCTGTTCCTACAGCCGTCCCCCCTAAAGGAAGTTCGGAGAGGGATTCCATGGCATTCCGAATTCGACGCATTCCCAATTCCACCTGCCGCGCATACCCCCCAAACTCCTGACCTAATCGGATAGGGGTTGCATCCTGAAGATGGGTGCGTCCGATTTTGAGGATTGAATGAAACTCCTTTGTTTTTGAGTTTAATGCTTGATGGAGGTTCTTTAATGCCGGCATCAGCTTATTTTGGAGGAGGTTCACAGAGGAAATGTGGATGGCAGAGGGGAAGACATCATTACTCGATTGCCCGAGATTTACATGGTCATTGGGGTGGACAGGTCGATAGATTCCCTTTTTGCCTCCCAAGATTTCATTGACCCGATTGGCGATCACTTCGTTGGTGTTCATGTTGGTGGAAGTCCCGGATCCGGTTTGGAAAATATCCACCAAGAACTGGTCGTCCCATCTTCCCTCCGTCACCTCCTCCGAAGCCTTCTGGATGGCTTTAGCGATTCTTTCTTCCAAGAGTCCCAGATCGAAGTTGGTTTTCGCAGAGGCATATTTAATGAGACCCAAGGCCTGGATAAATTCCCTTTGAAATCTCCAACCACTGATCGGAAAATTTTCAATGGCCCGCTGTGTCTGGGCCCCGTAGTAGGCCTCTTTGGGTACCCTCACCGAACCCATCGAATCTCTTTCAACTCGATATTTTTGATTTGGACTTACCATATTCGGTCCCCTTCTTGTACCTAATTCTGACTGGGTTTTCTGATGGAGAAACTGGCCGCAGTTATGGCTTCATGGCCTTCCTGTTTGAGAAGGGACTTTAAATGGCGGGAAATATTTTCGTCGAGTTTGATTTTCATTAGGCGCTGATTTTCCAGACACTCTCCCTTGCGAGTTCTGCCGCATAAGCCACAGCCGCCCGTATGTCATCAGCAGTTAGGGATGGATAATGGTCGATAATCTCCTCTGGCGTTAATCCCTCAGCCAAAGCATCCAGAATGATTGAGATATAGGTTCGGGTCCCCCGGATGCAGGGCTTTCCAGTGCAAACCTTTGGATTAACGGTTATCCGAGCCAGCAACTCTTCATGTTTCATCGTTAACCTCCTGTTCCCACCTCACCCAATAGGTAAAGGGAGATGTGAAGAGAGAAACCTTGATTTAATGTTAGCATGATTATGTGATCGCTGTAAATTGAATAAACTCAGTTATTTGGCTTCCAATTCATCCCATGCCTTCAACACCAAACGTCTGGTGCGGTATTCGCCGTACTGCTTCTCTTCCTTTTCTTTGAGGACGCGTAAGGTTCCGCCGGGGGAAATCTGTGCCAACTTTTTTATGGATGACACCTAGGCTTTTTCCTAAGCCATCAATACGGTATTACGATTGCCTGACCCCGCAGCCTGACCCCGCAGCTTAACAGGTATTGGTGAGCCGATTGACTTCGTCGTCGCTTAAGGGTTCTCGTTTGTATTGGTAGGGCATAGAATTTCAGTCCAGGGGACCGTTAAGATTTTTCAATTAATAGTTCTACT
>Ga0299912_10002905_pt1 | contig 14058 bp, 13 predicted proteins | sample RVTome_2_FD_207667 | JGI IMG/M metagenome (GOLD analysis project Ga0299912, IMG submission 207667) | Soil microbial communities from uranium-contaminated site in the Upper Colorado River Basin, Wyoming, United States - RVT95D214 (version 2) ...
CATGCTTCTCATTCTCGGCCTCGGACTCGGCATCCAGGGCGCCGCGTACTCCTCGGCGATAGCGCGCCTGACGATGATGGCGATCGGCCTTTATGGCGTGTTTCGCGTGCACGACCTCGGCGGCCGCCTCCGCCCGGCAACGCTTCTCGCCGATGTACCGGCCCTTATCGCCGTGGCGGTGCCGGCCGTGCTGACCAACATCGCTACGCCCGTCGCCAACGCCTACGTGACGCGCGCCATGGCCCCATTCGGCGACGCTAGCGTGGCCGGATGGGCAATCCTCGGCCGGCTGACGCCCGTCGCCTTCGGCGCACTCTTCGCCCTGTCGGGGACCGTGGGCCCGATCATGGGCCAGAACCACGGAGCCGGCACGTACGTGCGCGTGCGCGGGGCACTGACGCAATCGCTCTTGGTCACGACCGTCTACTGCGCGCTTGCCTGGCTGCTGCTCGCCCTGCTCGCGCAGCCGATCGTCGCCGCCTTCCATGCCACGGGCGAGACGGCCAATCTCATCGTCTTCTTCTGCCGGGCGCTGGCCGGCCTGTTCGTGTTCCTCGGCGCCCTGTTCGTCGCCAACGCCGCCTTCAACACGCTGGGGCGCCCGCAAGTCTCGACCGCGCTCAACTGGGGCCGTGCGACGCTCGGCACGGTGCCCTTTGCCGCCGCCGGCGGGTATCTCGCCGGGGCGCCAGGGGTGCTCGCCGGATACATGATTGGCGGCGTCGCCTTCGGCGTTCTCGCGGTTTGGCTGGCCTATCGCTGGATCGACGAGCTGGGCGCCAAAAACCCGAGCCTCTAGCCTTCCCGCGTCAATGCTCTAAACATCGAGACGCCTGGCATTTCGGCCACAGCGTCTTGACCAAGACGGGTCACGCCATCCTGGCGCCTTGAACCAAACTCTGAATATGTGCCGCCACGGCCTAGTGAAATGGCGCCTGTGGTGCTATCGCTCTAACCATTAGGCTGGTTGCGGCTGCGGCATATTCTTTTGCTTTTACCATCTCGGCCGCTGACGAAGAAACGTTTCGCGCACAACAGATAGTTTGTCGTCGTTCCGGGCGTCGTTCCGTGGGGAAGGGTCCTAGGGGGAAGATGACCGCCAATCGTCCGCTTCATCCAAGCCTGACCGGATGGCGCACGTGGCTGCTCGGGCTGCCACGCTTCAATAAGCGATTCATACTCGTCGCCCTCGACCTGCTGCTGCTCAGCCTGGCGCTGTGGATCTCGATCTCCATCCGCTACAACGCCGCGTACGTGCCGCCGAACCGGCTTTCCGCCCTGGTGCTGGCCAGCGCCCCGATCATCACCGTGGTGACGTTCGCCCTCTCCGGGCTTTACCGGCTCGTCACGCGCTATCTCGGCTATCGCGGCCATATGCGCATCATCGGCTGCATCTGGCTGTCGGTGCTGATCTGGTCGCTGGTCCTGTTGATGACGGGGCAACTCGGCATCCCGCGCTCCGTGGTGCTCGGCTATGGCCTGCTGGCGACGCTGATGATCACCGGCAGCCGCGAGGTCGCGGCGATGCTTCTGGAGAGCGTCGGCATCCGCCTCTCCGAGCTCCCCGCCAACACCGAGCGCAAGCCGGTCATCATCTTCGGTGCCGGCCAGCTTGGCGTGCAGCTGATGGAGGCCCTGCGGCGCACGCACGATCGCGAAGCCGTGGCCTTCGTCGACGCCGAGCCATCGATGTGGCGCCAGTACGTGGCCGGCATCAAGGTTCATCACCCCGACAAGCTTTCCCAGCTGATTGACCGCTATAAGGTGAAAGAGATCCTCGTCGCCATGCCCGACGAGCGACGGCGCGAGCGCCGTCGCATCCTCAAGGAACTGCAGGAGCAGGCGGTGGAGGTGAAGATCTTGCCCGCCGTCGAGGACATCGCCTCAGGCCGCGTCAGCGTTTCCGACCTGCGCCCGCTGGAGGTGAACGACCTGCTCGGCCGCGACATGGTTCCCCCGCACGTGGAGCTCTTGGCGCGCAAGACGCGCGGCAAGTCGATCCTCGTCACCGGCGCCGGCGGCTCCGTAGGATCCGAGCTCGTGCGCCAACTGTTGAAGCAGGCCCCGCATCGAATCGTACTGTTCGATATTTCCGAAGCGGCGCTGTACGAGATCGAAGACGAGATCTCCGAATTCGTCAAAGCGATGCGCCCCGAGCTGCCGCGCCCGGAGATCGTCGGCGTTCTGGGCTCCGTGCTCGACATGGCACAAATGCGCGAGACGCTGGCGCGCTACGGCGTGGAGGTCATCTATCACGCCGCCGCCTACAAGCACGTTCCCATCGTCGAGCAGAACCCTGTCTGCGGCCTGTGGAACAACACCTTCGGCGCCGCCGTGGTGGCCGAGTGCGCCAAGGCCGCGGGCGTCGAATTGGTGGTGCTCATCTCCACCGACAAGGCCGTGCGCCCGACGAACATCATGGGAGCGAGCAAGCGCCTCGCCGAATTGATCCTGCAGGCTGCAGCAGCCAACGGCGGGCCGACCACCTTCACCATGGTCCGCTTTGGCAACGTGCTCGACAGCTCCGGCTCGGTGGTCAAGAAATTCCGCCGCCAAATTCGCGCCGGCGGCCCGGTAACCGTCACTCACCCCGAGATCATCCGCTATTTCATGTCGATTCCGGAAGCGGCCGAGCTGGTCATCCAGGCCGGTGCCATGGCCGCGGGCGGCGACGTGTTCGTGCTCGACATGGGCGAGCCGGTGCGCATCGACGATCTAGCGCGGCTCATGGTTCGCCTGACCGGGCTCGACGTGAAGACTGCCGACAACCCAGACGGCGACATCGCCATCTCGTACACGGGGCTGCGTCCCGGTGAGAAGCTCTACGAGGAGCTGCTCATCGGCGCCAACACCAAGGCAACGGAGCACCCGCGCATCTGGCGCTCGGACGAGCCGTTCCTTCCTGCAGAAGAGCTCGAGCGCGAGCTCGACCTGCTCAAGACGGCGATGAACATGCGCGACGTGGAGACGATGCAGGCGGTGCTCACGCGCACGGTCGAGGGCTATCTGGCAAAGCCCCCCGCCCTGCAAAGCGATGAGGCCTCGCTCGCCGCGTGGACCACGCCCTCACGGACCCTGCACTAGAATGACTATGCCAGCAGCCGCACTGGCCGCCAGCGTGCGGCGCATCGCGGTGGTCTGCCCGCCAGGCGAGCCGCTGCAGCAGCTGCGCGCCTCGCTGTTGGGCGAGGTGCTCGCCCGCCGCCATCGCGTCCTCGCCATTGCCCCCGAGTTCAGCGGACAGGAAGCGCGCGAGCTCGATGCCATGGGCGCCGAGCGCGCGCAGTTCGCATTTGAGCCGCACGGGCTGAAGCTGTTCGCCGACTGGAAGGCGATCGGCGGCCTGAAGTCGATCCTCGCCAACTGGGCGCCGCATGTCGTGCTGGCCTGCGGGGGCAAGACGATGATCTACGCCGCGCTGGCTGCCAAGGCCGCCGGCACCGGACGCGTCATCCTGCTGATCGACGGCCTGCCCGAGCACCGCTTCACCGGCGCGCTCGCCGCCGACGAGATGCCCGCCTGGCGCTACGGGCAGGCGCTGCGTGCCGCCGACGAAGCGGTGTTCTACAATCGCGACGACCTCGGCCTTTTGAAAAAGCTCGGCATCCTGCCGGACGCGGTGCCGGCAACGGTCGTTCCCGGAGCGGGCGTCGATCTCGATCACCATTCCGCTCTGCCGCTGCCGCCGCTCGGCCAAGGGCTGGTGTTCCTGATGATCTCCAGCCTCGATAAGCGCAAAGGCGTCATCGAGTATTGCGAGGCGGCCTGCGCGCTGCGTGAGCGCGCACCGAACACGCGCTTCATTCTGGCGACCACGCCGGTCGAGGGCGCAACGGCCATCGACCCGGGCGATCTGCTGCAATATTCCTCGGGCGTGGAGATTGCCGGCGCCGATAGCGACGCTCGCGCGCTCCTCAATGAGTGCCACGTCTTCGTCTACCCCTCCTATGGCGACGGCATGCCGCAGCCCGTGCTCGAAGCGATGGCGGCCGGGCGGCCGATCCTGACAACCAACGTCGCCGGCTGCCGCGAAACTGTCGACGAGCGCGTCAACGGCTGTCTCGTCGACCCGCGCGACACCGCCGCCCTCGTCGAGGGCATCGAAAGCTACCTCAAGCGCCCCGATCTTATTCCCGCCATGGCGCGCGCCAGCCGCGCCAAGGCCGAGCGGTTCTGCAACGTCAAGGCCGTCAAGCGGTCGCTGCTGACGGCGCTGGCTCTCGAATAATCGAAGCCGTGCGGCGCCGCCTCACGCTCCGCTGCCGGCATAGAGCCGGTAGCTCAGTTTCGGCTGGCGGAACGATGAAGTCGCGTCGACCAGCATGTCGGAGCGGATCGCCTGCCGCCCGAGCAGCATGCGATATGTCATCCGTTCGCGATTTGTCAGCGTGATCTCGATCGGCCACCGCCGGCCGGCGAGCACGAGGCTCGTCTGGATAACGAAGCGCAATTCGCGCACGCCGTTCGAGCTGATCACCTCGCGCTGGTCGATGACCTTGGCCGAGGCCTCGATCTCCAAGTCTCCGCTTTGCGGGCTGGGGCGCACGGAGAAGCGCACCATCGGGCGCTTGCTCGTCCCGAACGGCTCGATGAAGTGGGTGTGCAGGGCCGACGTCTTGGCACCCGTATCGATCTTCGCCTTGAGGGCCGGCAAGCCGAGATCGGGCAAGGCGATCCACTCCTGCCAGCCGACGATGAAGCGCGATGGTATCCGGTCCACGAGGCGGCGCCTTCCCGAGAAACCCGAGACACGGACGCATGTTAGCGTCTCGCGCGGCGTTGCGCAGCAGGGCCTTTGCCCTACCGTTCACCCAACAAGGCGTGGCTGCAAAAACACGTGGCGGCGGAATTGCCGGGAGCGCTTGCGCTGCCTCAAATCCGCTATTTTCCGCCCCGCTGATCGCGTCGGCTCCGCGCCTGTTCGACAGCAGAAACCGCTGCAAACGCCCGCAATGCGGAGAGCCACAACGCCCGAGGGGACCAAAAATATGAACACCAAGAAAGTCTTGCTGGCTCTCGCCGCCACGAGCCTGTTCGCCTTCACAGCGGTGACTCCCGGATACGCCGCTGACCCGCCACCGCCCGCCGACGAGGGTGTGACCGACCAGCCTTCCGATCCCTATGGGACCGTACCAGGCGAGGGCACGCCCGATCCGGCCGATGGCCCGATCGATCCGGGCGCTGCTGGCACCGACCAGGGTGGCGATCAGGGCGCTGGTGATGCGGGCGGTGATGCCGACGGCGGTGAATCTGGCGGCGGCGCTCCGGCGGGCGGCAACGACGCTCCGGATTGATTCTTTCCTCGGCAAGCCCGGCCTCGGCAAGCCCGGGCGCCCGTCCCGGCGCTCGGGCTGCCCTTTGCCGCCCTGGACCATGGCGCCTGCCGCGCGGCGATGCGATTGACCGCACCGCCGTACTTTCCTATCTCAGCACCATGGCCAAACTTTCCATCGTCACCCTGCCGGATCCGATCCTGCGCAAGCTCTCGCGGCCTGTGGAGCGGGTCGACGACGACCTGCGGCGGCTGGCCGATGACATGCTGGAAACCATGTACGCGGCTCCCGGCGTAGGCCTCGCCGCCATTCAGGTCGGCGTGGCGCGACGTTTGGTGGTGCTCGACGTCGCCGACGACGATGAGGAGCCTCAGCCGCTCGTGCTCGTCAATCCAGAGATCGTGTCGTTGGGCGCTGAGACGCGCCTGCACGAGGAAGGTTGCCTATCCATTCCGGATGTTCGCGTGGAGATCGAGCGGCCGGCGAGCCTCACGCTGCGCTACCTCGACCGCGACGAAGAGACGCGCGAACTCACCGCCGAGGGATTGCTCGCCACCGCCATCCAGCACGAGATCAACCACCTCGACGGCAAGCTGATCATCGACTTCCTTTCGTCGCTGAAGCGCGACATGGTGGTGCGCAAGTTCAAGAAGCAGGCGCGTGCCGGCGAGGCGCTTTGATGTCGCACCGGGTCTGAGCCCGTCCCGCAAGCGGAGCTTCCATTGTCCCTGCGCATCATTTTCATGGGCACGCCCGATTTCGCCGTGCCGACGCTGGCGGAGATCATCGGTGCCGGACACCAGGTCATCGCCGCCTATGCGCAACCGCCGCGGGCGGCGGGGCGCGGCATGACGGAGCGCAAATCGCCGGTGCAGGTCTTCGCAGAGACTGCCGGCATTCCCGTGCTGACGCCGATGAGTCTCAAGGGCGCAGCCGAGCAGGAGACGTTCGCCGCGCTCGCGCCCGATGCCGCCGTCGTCGTCGCCTACGGGTTGCTGCTGCCGCGTCCGGTGCTCGCCGCCCCGCGGTTGGGCTGCTTCAACCTGCACGCCTCGAAACTTCCCCGCTGGCGCGGCGCTGCGCCCATCCAGCGGGCGGTGATGGCCGGCGACGCCGAGACCGCCGTCATGGTCATGCGCATGGAGGCCGGCCTCGACACCGGGCCGGTGTGTCTTTCCGAGCCCGTCGCAATCGGGGCTGACACGACGGCCGGTGAGCTGCACGACGTGCTCGCCCAGCGCGGCGCCAGCCTGATGGTGCGGGCCCTCGCAGCGCTCGAGTGCGGAACGCTCAATTGCGTGGCGCAAGCGGAAGCGGGCGTCAGCCATGCGGCCAAGATCGACAAGGCCGAGGCGCGCATCGATTTCGCGCAGGATGCGCGGACAGTGCACAACCTCATCCGCGGCCTGTCGCCTTTTCCTGGCGCCTGGTTCGAAGCCGGCGCGCCCGGCAGGCGCGAGCGCGTCAAGGTGCTGCGTGCCTCGATCGTTGCGAGCGAGGGGCGCCCCGGGGAGGTGCTCGACGATCAGCTGACCATTGGCTGCGCCACGGGCGCCGTGCGCCTTATCGAGCTACAGCGCGCCGGCAAAAAGCCAATGGCGGCTGACGAGCTGCTGCGTGGCTTTCCGCTGCCGCGCGGGACTGAGCTGTGACCGTCGCGGCGGCAATGCTCAGACCGTCACCAGGTCCGAATGACCAAAGCCCTTAGTGTAATCCAGCACCGAGATGACGCTCGGGGTGACGCGAAAGATGGCGGTGCCCATCCGCTCGTCCGGACTGAAGTCGACGACCTGTGGGAACTTATCGAGAAACAGCGCGCCGACCTTCTCGAGCTCTTTGGCGCTTGTGACAGGCGTGGCAGTTCCACCGAGCGACAGCCCCTGGATCTCGCTCTAGTTCTCGGTGTCGCAATCTATGGCAGCGGAAACCTTGTTGTTGCGGGCGAGATTTTGGGCCTTCTGGGACTGCGCGCCGCAGCCGAAATAAATGCTGAGCCCGTCGTTGACATATCCGACCGTCGTCGCCTGCGGATATCCATCCGGGCGGACCGTCGCGATCGTCATGTTATTGTGACGGGCCAACAGCTCGAGGATCTTCGTTCGCATCTCAGGCGTCACGGCGCTCCTCCATCCACCGATAAGCTGGCCAGAAGCTTGCGGCGGTCGTAACAGGCCTGCCTTGACCCGCGTCAATCGCTGCCGGCCAGGAAGAGTGAGATGTTAAGAAAGCGCGGCAACAGCTTGACGCAGCGAGCAAACCGCGTGCTAAGTTTTCCCTAGCAAATGTCGCTCGTCACTCCGAAGTAGGCCCATGCGTATCCCCCGGTCCTTGCTCGCCGCCATCGCTGCCGCCGCTAGCGTCTTGCCAGCCCTCGCCCAGCAGGCGCACACGACCCGCATCGAGACGCGGCCGTACTACGGGGCCATTGTGACCATCGAGCACGGGGTACGCGTCTACCGGCCGGTGCCGCCGACCGATCACCTGATCATCAACCCCGGCGGCAAGACGCCACTCGAGCTCGACATCGGCTCGATCACGGTCATCAATCAGAACGCGCAGGCGACCTCCGTGACGGCACGCTAAGGCGCCGCACGCCGACGAAGTCTGCTTGAGAGGCGCGGCGGCCGAGGCTAGGGATGGGCGGCGCAACGCAGCGCTCGAGTCTGGCACGGCACCCATGCCCCGCTATCGCATCACCATCGAATACGACGGAACGCCGTTTCTCGGCTGGCAGCGCCAGGCGCAGGGGCCGTCGGTGCAGGGCACACTCGAAGAAGCGCTGCAGAAATTCAGCAGCGAGACGGCCGGCGTGCGCGGCGCCGGGCGCACGGACGCCGGCGTGCATGCCCTCGGGCAGGTCGCACACTTCGATCTGGCAAAAAGCTGGGAGCCGTTCCGCGTGCGCGAGGCGCTCAACTTTCATTTACGTCCGGCGCCCGTCGTGGTGCTCGACTGCGCGCTCGCCGCCAGCGATTTCGATGCCCGCTACAGCGCGACCGCGCGCCATTACCGCTACCGCATCCTGTGTCGGCGCGCGCCGCCGGCGCTCGACCGCGACCGGGTGTGGTGGCTGCCCGTGACGCTCGATGCTGCGGCGATGGCGGCCGCCGCGCCCGTGCTCGTTGGGCGCCATGACTTCACGACCTTCCGCGCCGCCCAGTGCCAGGCGAATTCGCCGCTGCGCACGCTCGATCGGCTCAACGTCTCGAAAAGTGGCGAAGAGATCGTGGTCGAGGCCTCGGCACGCTCCTTCCTGCACAACCAGGTGCGCTCCATGGTCGGCAGCCTGAAACTCGTCGGCGAAGGTAAATGGGGGCCGAGCGACCTGCGGGCGGCGCTCGAAGCGCGCAACCGCGCCGCCTGCGGGCCGGTAGCGACGGCCAGCGGGCTCTATCTGGAACGCGTCGATTACGGACCAGCGCGCGATTCCGGAGGCGAGGTCGCCGAGGACGACGATTGAGCGCTGCGGCCGCGCCAGCCCGGCGCGCTTGATTTGGCGCGGGACTTCAGTCCCAATATAACCCCAATTGGCGGCGATTTTTTCCGCATTCGGCCGCCCAGCGGCAGCTTCCGATCAAGTGCATGGCAACGACGACCGATCTTGAACCCGCTCAAGCATGGACGGGCGCGTACTCATTCGCCGAGTCCGCGTCGGCGCAACGTGCCAAGAGCTTTGCCATCGCGCGCCGCCACACGCGCGTCGTGCGCGCGTTGCGCTGGTCGCTTCCCGGCGCCGCAGCGACCGTCGTCGTCCTCTATTTCACGATCGTGCTGCAAACGATCGGCTGGGTCGATGGTCTGTCACAGCTGGAAATACCGAGCATCATCCCCACGAACCTGACCATGGATAACCCCCGCTATGAGGGGTTCAACAAGGACGGCGGCTCCTACGTGGTGACTGCCAAGACCGCCGTGCAGGATCTCGTCGACACCTCGCATGTGACGCTCAACGGCATCAACGGCGACCTGACTGACGCCAACAAGATGAAGACCAACCTCAAGGCGGCGCACGGCCTCTACAATAGCAAGACCAACGAGCTGGAGCTGTACGACGGCATCGACATCGTCGCCGAGAACGGCCTGCGTGCCAAGCTCACGCGCGCGACGATCCTGACCAAGGAAAACGTCATCGTCTCCAAGGAGCCTGTGGTCGTCGACATGCCGTCGGGCACGGTCCGCTCCAACGAGATGCGGCTGCACAACAAGAGCCGCGAGATCGCTTTCATCGACGACGTCAAGGCGCACCTTACCCCACAGAAGCCGGACACGCCGGCGAACGCCACCGCACCCAAGCCGGCGAGCAAGTCAGCGGCGCCGATGATCAGCGCCGACAACGGCCCCATCGACATCACCTCCAGGCGGCTCGACATCGACGACACCGGCAAGACCGCGACGTTCACCGGCAACGTACACGCCGTGCAGGGCGGCTCGGCCATGGAGACGGCGGCGCTCGAGGTGCATTACGCGACCGCCGAGGCGGCTCCCGGCGCCGCCGCTGCGGCACCCGGCACCGGCGGCAAGATCCGCCGCATCCTGTCCAATTCGCCCGTCGTCATGACGCGCGCCCCGCAGGATCGGGTCACCAGCGCCAGCTTCGACTACGACGCCGTGGAGGAGGTCGCCGTGCTCACCGGCGACGTGGTCATGACGTCGGGCGCCGACCGGCGCGCGACCAGCGATGCCGCGACCGTCGACCAGCGCGCCGACACCGTGCTGCTCAGCGGCAACGTGGTTGCCGTGCAAGGCCGCAATCAGTTGAAGGGCGAACGCCTGTTCGTGGAGCGCGCTGCGGGCCGCACGCAACTGTCCTCGCCGGCGGCGGAAGGCGAGGAGCCGGGCCGCATCGCCACGCGCTTCTATCGCGGCGAGGAGAATGCCGCGCAGGCAGCGAAACAAAAAGCCAAGCAGCTCGTGACCGCCGCCGCGGGCGACACCAATGCCGCCGCCGTATTCAAGACCGATCCGACGGCGCCGATCGACGTGGACGCCGATCGCCTCGACGTCGACGATCACGCCAAGCTCGCCGTCTTCCGCGGCGACGTGCGCGCCGTGCAGGGCGACTTCGTCGTGCGCACCTCGGAAATGCGCGCCCACTACACGGGCGCCGCGGGTCTCGCCGAGCAGGTCAATCCTGCCGAAAAGCGCGCCCCCGCGCAGATCACCAAAATCGAGGCGCGCGGGAAGGTGATCGTCACCTCCAAGAACGGTCAGAACGCCATCGGCGACTGGGCCGATTTCAACGTCAAGGACAACCAAGTGGTCCTCGGCGGGGACGTCATTCTCACGCAGGAGAAGAACGTCGTGCGCGGCAGCCGGCTCATTATCGACATGATCACCGGACAATCCGTCATCCAGAATGATCCAGGCGCGGCATGGTCGGCAACCGCTGCACCGACGGGCGAGGAGGGTCCGGGCTTTACCATTCGGCCCAGCACCGGCAGCCGGCCCAGTGCAATCTTTTACCCTCGGAAGAAAAAAGACGAATCCAAGCCGCGGCAGCCCGGAGCCGCGGATCGGCCCGACGAGCAGCCCTCGGGCGGCGAATGGGCCCCGGCAGGCTCCTCACCCTGAGACTATGACGCGGATTGACAGGGAGCCTGAAGGGCGCACCATGGCACCGCGGCCGCCCGCGACCAGCGCAACCAAGGTTCCCACATCGTGCTGAAAATCCTCTCCTTCGGCTCGAAGCGCACGCGAGAGGCCACCTATCCGGGGTGGCCGGCGGACGCCCGCGACCATCTCAACGGCGCGAGCAACGGCAACGGTGCAGCCAATGGCACGCACGCCCTCGGCGCCGAAGGCTGGCTCACCGTGCACCACGTGCAGAAGAGCTACAAGAAGCGCCTCGTCGTCCGCGGCGTGAGCCTCGCCGTGGGGCGCGGAGAATCCGTCGGGCTGCTCGGTCCCAACGGCGCCGGCAAGACGACGGTGTTCTACATGATCACCGGTCTCGTGCCCGCCGACAAAGGCAACATCACCATCGACGGCATGGACGTGACGCGGCTGCCCATGTACCGCCGCGCGCGTCTCGGCATCGGCTATTTGCCGCAGGAAGCATCGATATTCCGTGGCCTGACGGTCGAGAAAAATATCATGGCCGTGCTCGAGATCGTCGAGCCCTCGGCCAAACGCCGCCGCGAGAAGCTCGACAGCCTGCTCGAAGAGTTCCGCATCACGCACCTGCGCAAATCGCCCTCGATTGCGCTGTCGGGTGGCGAGCGGCGGCGCTGCGAAATCGCTCGCGCGCTGGCCTCAGGTCCCTCGTTCATGCTGCTCGACGAGCCGTTCGCCGGCATCGATCCTATCGCCGTTGGCGACATCCAGGAGCTGGTGCGGCACTTGACCGAGCGCGGTATCGGCGTTCTCATCACCGACCACAACGTTCGCGAAACGCTTAGCCTGATAGATCGGGCCTACATTATCTACGATGGTCAAGTCCTGACACAGGGTAAGCCAGAGGAAATCATAGCCAATGACGACGTGCGGCGAGTGTACCTCGGAGACATGTTCGTTAACGCGCGCTGACTAGACCAGTCGCGCATCATCAGCCGAGATACCGGACGAGCGCATGGCGCTTTCGACAAAGCTGGAGCTGAGACAAGGCCAGCAGTTGGTGATGACACCCCAACTGCAGCAGGCCATCCGTCTGCTTCAGTTGTCGAACATGGAATTGATGCAGTACGTGGAAACCGAACTTGAGCGCAATCCGCTGCTCGAGTCCGACGAAGGCGTCGAAGCGCCGGTGCGCAGCGAGGGCGAGCAGCCCGAATTCACCAAGGCCGAGGAAACCGCACCGGCGAGCGAAGCGAACTGGGTCGATCTCGACAAGCCCGTGGCCGATCCCGAGGGCACGTTCGATACCGACTACGACAACGTCTATCCCGATAGCGCGCCGGCCGACCACGGTGGCGGACAAGACGCCTCTTCCGGCTGGGCATCGGTGCGCCAGCGCACGTCGGGTTCGAGCGACGACGTCAACATCGAAGCCTTCCTGACAAGCGATATATCCCTGCGCGAGCACTTGAGCGCGCAGCTGCCGCTCGTCCTCAAGGAGCCGGCCGAGCGGCTCGTCGGGCAGTATTTGATCGACATGGTCGACGAAGCCGGATACCTGCCGGCCGACCTCGGCGTGCTCTCCGAGAAACTCGGCGCGCCGCAGGCACTCGTCGAGGGCGTTCTGACGAGGCTGCAGACGCTCGATCCGCCCGGCGTCTTGGCACGCTCGCTCGCCGAGTGCTTGGCGCTGCAGCTCAAGGAGCAGAACCGCTACGATCCCGTCATCAGCCGCTTCCTCGACAACCTGCATCTGCTCGCCGAGCACAACTTCCCGGCGCTGCGCAAAGCGGTTGGCGTGGAAATGGACGAGCTCCTCGAGATCATCGCCGAGATCAAGCGCCTGAACCCCAAGCCGGGCCTGAAATTCGGTTCCGTGCAGCTGCAGCCGGTGGTGCCCGACGTGCTCGTGCGCGCGGCCCAGGACGGCACCTGGATCATCGAGCTCAACACCGAGACGCTGCCCCGCGTGCTCGTCAATCGCACGTACCTGACGAGCGTCTCGCAGAAGAACGGCTCGGCCGCCGACCGCAACTATCTGCTCGAATGCCTGCAGACCGCCAACTGGCTGGTGAAGAGCCTCGATCAGCGGGCCCGAACAATTCTGCGCGTCGCTGAGGAGATCGTGCGCCAGCAGGACGGGTTCTTCATGCACGGCGTCCAGTACCTGCGCCCGCTCAATCTGCGCACCGTCGCCGACGCGATCTCCATGCACGAGTCGACCGTGTCGCGCGTCACCTCAAACAAGTACATGGCGACGCCACGCGGCATCTTCGAGTTGAAATATTTCTTTACCTCGTCAATTGCCTCGGCGGACGACGGAGAATCGCATTCCTCCGAGGCCGTGCGCCATCGGATCCGGGCGATGATCGACGGCGAGACGCCGGCCGCCGTGCTCTCCGACGACAAGATCGTCGAGAAACTGAAGAACGACGGCATCGAGATCGCGCGGCGCACGGTCGCCAAGTATCGCGAGGCGATGCGCATCCCCTCCTCGGTCCAGCGCCGGCGCGACAAGCGGCTCATAGAGCGCGTGGAGCGGCCCTAAGTGAACATTGGATCGGTGGCGATCAAGACTTGTATGCACTGCGGGAGTGCAATATAGGCTCTGACGAAGCCACCCGATCTTGTCCGCCACGAGCGCAAACAGCCAGGCTGAAGGACGGCAGGCTTGATTTCTCGTCGCATCGCGCGTAGGGCCTGTGGCCCCGTTCTTGCACTGCACTTCGTGGGGAACGGCGGGAGGGCATCCCGATTAACACAGGCCACAGTTTTGCGGCGAACGGCCCGTATATGGCGCAGGAGCCGCGGAACGGCGCGGTGAGGGCATGGTCCGCAAGGCATGCCCTTAACCAGGACGGGGAACGAGCGGACGAATCGCGTGCAAAATTGCTGTGCAGCTGACCTTTCCGGTGCCATTTTTTTGGTTTTTCAGAATGGCGACCGCAAGTTTGACGGGTGGCTGGGGTGGGGCTCAGCTCCCGGGGCCCGGGTGGCCCAGGGAGGGCGGCCCGGGAACAAGTGCGGGGGCACGCGGGTAATAAGTAGAATTGTAAGAGCAGCCAGTGCGCATCGGACGGTGGGGTATGGTGCGGCAGGCGGCGCTTAGAAACAGAGTGGGACAGGATTTGACAATGGATCTCTGTGACCTGCTGGCTCCCGACGGCATCATCGCTCCACTACGGGCGACGAGCAAAAAGCACGCCCTGCAAGAGCTGGCCACGATCGCCGC